>Ga0316578_10000113_pt1 | contig 19381 bp, 19 predicted proteins | sample J0NA_2_FD_203076 | JGI IMG/M metagenome (GOLD analysis project Ga0316578, IMG submission 203076) | Rhizosphere microbial communities from salt marsh grasses in Alabama, United States - J0-2_160517rDrC | ecosystem: Host-associated > Plants > Roots > Rhizosphere | place: USA: Alabama | collected... | reverse complement strand
GCCCTCTGGATCGACGAACGCGCCCGATACATCTACCGTGTATTCGCCGAATCCCTTCTCCAGCTCGAGGTTGCCCAGCGAGCGGGCGATCGCCGGGGCATCGTTCTCGGGCGTGTCGGCCGTGACGGCGGACAGGTCTTCGTCTATTCCCCGAGGCTCGTCGACGGCCGGGGAAGCCTCGCCGGGCTGCTCGATCTTGACGAGGAACTCCTGCGATGTCGTGTGCCGGCCATCGCTGGCCTTGACGATGATCTTCGACGTCCGCGTGTCGACCTCGTCTATCCTGAGGATGGTGCCCGACAGAGATACTCCCCGCTCCTGATGGCCGAGGGAGTTGACCAGCGGCAGCGTGGCGCCCTGCACGATGAACGCCCCGGCGAACGCCAGCACGAACCGGTAGGTCGAGGCGCTCGTCCTCTGCTCCGAATGGGGCGACAGGACCCCGAGCAGGGCCGAGTAGGGGATGTTGATCGCCGTATACGCCATCATCATGAGGATGTAGGTGACGTAGGCGTAGACGATCTTCCCCTGAAGGCTCAGCTGGGGGGTTGTGAACGTCAGGACGCCGATGACTGCCAGCGGGAGCATCATCCACAGCAGGTACGGCCGGAATTTTCCCCACTTCGTGTTCGTCCTGTCGGCGATGATCCCCATGATGGGGTCGTTCACGGCGTCCCAGAATCGCGAGACCATGAACAGCGTTCCGGCCACCGCGGCGGGGATACCGAACACGTCGGTGTAGAAGAAGAGGAGGAAGTTGATGAACATCTGGAAATAGAGATTGGACGCGGTGTCCCCCAGCCCGTATCCGAATTTCTCCTTGAACGACAACCTCTCTTCGACGTTCATCCGTTGCTCCTTTTCGGTCATGGTCCCGTCATTCGATGATGATGGTCTGGAGGGCGCCGCCGGGGATCGCGATCTCCGCGAATCTCCCATCGAGCTCGAGCGCGAACCGCTCCTCACGATCACCCTGGTTCAGGATCGCGACCACGATGCTCCCGTCGGGATTCTCCACGGCGGTTGCCATCAGGCCCGAGGCGCCGCAATCGATCCCTATCCGGACCGCCCCCGGGCGCATGTATCTGCTGAAGTGGCGCATCGCGTAATATATCGGGGTGTAGTATACCTCGTCGGTCAGGGGACGCGCAATGACAGGCGCGATGCACCAGTTTTCCGCGTGGTTGGGGCCGCCCCGGTCGTCGAGGACGATGTTCCAGTCTATCCAGCCGGCGAGCCAGCTGTTCAGGCTGCCGATGATATCCCGGGCGTAGCGGTAGACCGGCACGTACTTCGGGTGAAGGTGCCTGTCTTCTTCCGCCGCCCAGGTATAGCCCCAGTCGGTCGCCTCCGCCCGCCAGTACCAGTCGTCGTCGCCCCAGACCGGCACCTCGGAGTCGATGCACCCCTCGGTGTGCAGCAACGCCTTGTCCGGAAACCTCTCGTGGATGCGCGTCAGCTCATCCGGATACCAGTCGTACGTGCTGCCGTACCAGTGGACCGCCGTCCCCCAGACATATTCCGCCGCATTGGGATCGCCGAGTATCGTGTGTGCCCATTCCTCCGCACCGCCCTTGTTCTGATCGTAGATCAGGATCCGGGCGTCTATGCCTTCTTCGGCGAATGCCGGCCCCAGATCGTCCTTCACAAACCGGTCCATCTGCCCGGGGGTGAATATCATGCTCTCCCACTGGGCATCGTTGCCGAGCGGCTCGTTCACCGGCGTTACCGCCCAGATCGGGATCCCCTCGCTCTCGTACGCCCTGATGTACTTGCAGAAGAACAGGGCCCAGGTGTCGTAGTACCGGGGAAGGAGTGCCCCCCCGTTCCAGGCGTCGTTGTCCTTCATCCAGGGGGGCGCCGTCCACGGCGAGGCGACGATCCTGAAATCGGCCCCCTCCACCGCCGCGGCATCCCTGATCAGCGGGATCAGGTCGCCGCGGTCCTCTTCGATGCTGAAATCCGACAGGTCAATATCCCCGGGAGTGTTCGCGTAGGTGTAGTTCGAAAGGGAGAAATCGCAGCTGCCCATATGCGTCCGCGTCAGGCTATACGCCGCTTCCTCGGGGCTGAAATAGGCGCGGAGCACCTCGTCCCGCTTCTCCTTGCTCAATCCGCTCAGCACATGGGCTGAGGATTCGGTGAAGGAGCCGCCGAACCCGGCGATCTCCTGGAATCTCGTTTCGGGATCGAGACGTATGACGGGGAGGTGCGGGAGGTTCTCGAGGATGAACGCCACGGGCTCCTTTTCCGCGACCCTGTCGCCGGCCCTGGATGTCTGCACGATCCTGGCCGTGCGGTCTGCGCCGCCGGAACAGGCGGAGGACGCGATGCAGACCAGGCCGACGAGGCCCGGGAACAATGATTCCGGAGATGCGAGCCGGGCCATAATACGCCCACGAGTGAGCCTTGGATGTGATAGGCGCTTCGCCATCGATTCCGCCTGGATTCCTGTCGTGAATGTCTCTGCGGCACTGAGCGCACGGATTTCCGGTATGTAATTGTTCCGATTGAGAGGGGCGGTGTCAAGGCGAATCGAAAACGGCCATCGCCTATGCCATCTATTCCCCCGGCCTTATGAAAGCCCTGTCTTTTTAAGGTTGCCGGTCGATGGGGCTGACGGTATCCTCGGTTTGAAACCTCATCTATAAGTGCTTCTCGGCAGTCCGCCGACTCCAACAAGGGGGATACGGTGAAACGGATCCTTGTCGCCGCGTTTCTGATCCTCGCAGCTACCGCTCAGATCTACAGCCTGCCTGCCCGCGCCGGGGAGCTCCGGTATCCCGTTTTCGATCGCCTGGCCCTGCCGGACTCTATGCTCCCGCCCGGGTACGAGCTCAGTCCGGGACGCGCCTGGCCGAAGCACGAGGCGAATCCCCTCGTCACGATCGACTCCGATATCATCGGGTTCATCTGCACATGGTTCATGCTCGGCCTCCATGATACGAGCTCGGTCGATAATGATCTCGACCGCGAAGGGGAAGATGCGATGGAGGCGATAGAGCGGTTCAATACGGCCCTGTCCTCATACGTCAGGGCGGGGTACCTCGCGATGTATCTTCCGCAGCGGGGGAGCGACGAGATCGGGATCATGGCGCTGTTGCTCAAACCGGACTGCGACATGCTCGATGGATTGCATGATGGCGTCTTCATGAACAACCTGCTGTTCATGAAGATAGACTCTCTCGCCGTCTACGCCTTTACTGACATACAGGACGAAACCATCATGCCCGCCATACATCGGCACTTCGAACGTCAGCTGGGTCATTGATCGGCTGAAGGCTATTCCTCTACCAGTCCTTCCGTGCTCGCGACGGCGTAGGTGCAGACCATGTCGCCGGTCACGTTGTTGGCCGTCTCGAACATGTCGAGGATCGGGTTGATCCCCAGGGCCAGGGCGACGATGACGGCTGTCTGCGCGCCGTCGAGTCCCATGTTGCCGAGGATGATGAAGAGCAGCATGAGGCTCCCGCCGGGGACCCCGCCCGCGCCTATCGAAGCGAGCACCGTCGTGATGACGAGAACGACGAGCTGTCCAACGCCGAGCTGCATCCCGAACATGTTCGCCGCGAGCACGGCGAACATCGGCAGGTGGACGCATACCCCGTCCATGTTGATCGTGGCGCCGAGCGGCAGGGAGAAGCTCGCCAGCTCGTTCCTGACCCGGAGCTTCTCTTCCGCTGTCCGGAGGGTGACGGGGAGCGTGGCGGCGCTGCTGCGGGTGATGAACGCGGTTAGGATCGCCTGCTCCATCCGCTTCATCGCGCTGTACGGATTGCGCCTCGTGACTATGGCGAGGAGGACCGGATAGGCGATCAGCATCATGCAGAGGATGCCGAAGACGATCCCCAGCGTGACCTTGACATAGGGCCCGGCTATGTTCGGTCCGTACACGCCGAAGTTGACTATCGAGAGGGCCAGCACGCCTATCGGGGCGTACTCGAGTATCCAGTCGACCATCCGGAATATCGCGTCGCAGATCCCCGAGAAGAAGGATATCAGCATCTCCATCTTCGCCGCGCGGGTGGGATCGTCAGCCGCCTTCTCGATGACGATTCGGATACTCAGGCCGAACAGCAGCGCAAAGACGATGATCGCGAGGAAGTTCCCGCTCGAGAGGGCTTGGAACGGGTTCTGGAACATCCCGACGAGCATGTCGACGAACGAGCCGCCCGACTGCGCCTCGCCGGCGATGTTGGCGGCCGTTCCTCCGAGGCTCTTCGCGATCTCCTGCCATCCCTCTATCGCCGCCCCGCTCCCGGGATCGACGGCGAGCGCGATGAAGACGCCGATGACGGCGGCGACAAACGAGGTGAGCAGATACCAGCCGATCACCTTCAGGCCGATCGAGCCGAAGCGGCTGATCGGCAGGTTCGCCGCACCGACAACGAGGGAGAAGAAGATGACGGGGATCACGATCATCTTCAGCATGTTCACGAGGACCATGCCGAAGGGGCTGATCCACGGCATCGCCTTCGTCGCGACGGGGTTCCCCGTGGTCGCCGAGATGTACCACAGCACGATTCCGGCCGCCGAGCCGATGAGCACCGCCGCGATGATCCGCAGCAGGATCGGCTTCGAGATGTACCATCTGAAGAGCGCTCTCATATATCAGCCGTCGTGCTCAGAATGCGTAGCCGAGCAGGAACGAGAAGGTGTCGTTCCTCATGTTTGGGGTGTCGTCGGTCCACGGCACCTCGTCCTTGAACACGCCGACCAGCCCTGGGATCCAACGGAAATCGAAGGAGAACTCCTGGCCGGCGATGTCGAACTCGATACCCGCCCCCACGACGAGGGAGAAATCGACCGAGTTCGTGTACTCGTCGAGGTCGACGGATTCTTCTTCGCCAAGCGCACTCGCGCTCATCTCGGATCTCACCTTGAAGCCGACGGAGGGGCCGGCAAAGACGTACGGCTCGAGGCTGCTCTCGAGCGGGAGCTCGAACACGGCCAGCACGGGGATATCGATGTAATCGATGCTCCACGCCACCGAGAGATCCAGTATGCCCAGCCCCATCTTCATCCCCTTCATCGAGTAGTAGAGCTCCGGCTGCAGGGTGAACCACTCGTTGACCTCGTACGACATGAACACGCCTCCGCAGAAGCCGGCCTTCCAGTCGAGGAGCTCGCCCCACCCTTCGATGTCATCGTCTCCGCTGAAGTCGGAGATGTTCAGGCCGAGCTTGATGCCGAACCGCAGGGGAGAGTCCTTGTCCTCCTGCTGGGCAAAGGCGGGCGCTGCGGCGAGGAACAGGATCGGGACGGCGAGAGCGAACAGGCTGATGATGCGTCTGTTCATGGTGAGCCTCCTTCATGCGGCCTGCGTGGCCGGCGCGATGGGGATGTCATCCAGGGGTGTCGCGCTTACCGGACTGTAGCACGGCATCTCGAATACAAGGAACGGAAAAATGGGCAACGGTCAGCCCCGCAGCAGCCCCATCGATTCTATCTGCCGGCGCAGCCCCGTCTCGAAGGGGACGGGGGAGAACCCGAGATCGGCGGCGGCCTCCTCGTGTCCGAAGTCCTTGTCCTCGAGCAGACGCAGGAGCTGATCGGGGCGCACTCCCGTCGAGATGCCGATTGCGGCGAGCAGGCGCGCCGCAAGGACTGTCCCCCGCAGGGGAACGGAAACAATGGTCGGCCGCCTGTTCATCAGACCGGCCGCCATCGAGACGATCTCGCGCAGTGTGTGCGAGCTCCCCCCAGATATCGTGTAGTACCTGCCGATGCTGACGTCGCGCTCGAGGCAGGTGAGCAGCACCCCGGCGAGGTCGTCGAAAGTGACGGGGCGGAAGAGAGACCGGCCACCGCCAGGAAGCGGCACGAAGCGCCGCCGCTCGATAAGGCGGACAAGCTTCGAGACGTTGCGGTCGTACGGGGTCCCGTAGATCATCGTCGGGCGCAGCAGCGTCCAGGGGATCCCCGACTCCTCGACGATCCGCTCGCCTGCGGCGATCCGTTCGGCCTCGCGCCGGTACCGTGAGAAGCGCCCCGTCGAGCTGATCGCGAGGATCCGCGAGGCGGGGCGGCACCCCTCGACGACCGCCTTCGCGTGGAATATCGAGGAGATGTGAACGATCGCCCTGGGGCCGTTGTAGACGGCGCGAAGGGACTCCGCGTCGCGTGCGTTCCCCTCGACGACCCGTACCGGGTACTGCGAGAGGTCGCCGCGCGTGTCGCCGGGCAGGCGCAGACAGACAACGTCGGCATCGGCGGCGGCGGGGGAGCGAAAGAGCCGCTCGAGGAAGGCGCGCCCCGTGTTCCCCGAGGCGCCTGTTATGAAGAGGCGCATGCTCATGGAGCGACCGTACTCGATATCCTCCGGGGTGTCACGCCTTCAGACGCCCGGCGGTCCGCGCGAGGAAGAAGGCTCCGGTTGCGAGCACCGCAGCGGCAAGGATCGGCACGAGGGAGGGCGAGAAGAGCGGCACCGGCATGACGGGGATCACGTGCACCAGCGTTATCCCCGTATCACGCGAGGCGCCGGTGTCCCGGTCCCAGGCGATCAGGGTGATCGAGTCGAAATCGCAGACCTCCGAGAGGCTCGCGTCGAGCACTGCATAGACCTCGGCGCATTCCCCTCCCGCGACGGTCACGCTGCCGGTCCTCGGGTAGGCGTCGTTCCAGGGGATCCACCCCTCGTCGCCGAACTCGTAGTCGTAGGTCTCGCTCGACCCGCACGGATCGCCGTTACAGATCGAGAAGGGAATGTGGTTGGCGCTCTGCCCGAACGCCGCCAACGCGAGCGTGTCGCAGAGGATGAGCACACGCGGGGGGGAGGGGACGACCTCGATGATGAGCGTGTCGGCCGAATAGTAGGGCGTGCCGTTCCAGACATTCGGGTCTTCACAGCCTGGGAGATCGAGACAGCCCGTGTCGCAGACCTCCTCGCCGCAATATGCTATCACTGCGATGATCGTATCCCTGTCCCCCGGGACGGCGCTGCAGGGGGCCGTAATCGATATGTTCTGGTACCAGAGATAGCCCACATCGAGCCGGACGCAGTCGCCGAGCGGCGGGTCGCCGGTGAGAGTCCAGCCTCGTGTGTCCGCGACATGCACGCAGAATGTGTCCGCCTGATCGCAGGGAGAGGCCATGCCGAAGTTGGCTGGGGCGGCGGTGACGAGGACGGTCCCGCCGGGGACAAGAGTCCGGTCGCCTCCAAAGCCGATGTAGAATGCCGGATCTCCCTCGCGGCTGCACTGGGATGCGGCAGGCGCCGCCAGCGGGCCGGCAAGGAGGGCGAGAGCGAACGACGCTCCAAAGGTCATTCTCGATACGAGTCCCAAGATCGTCTCCGTCCCGCATGTCGGGATGCGGAGACAGTATACCACAGACGGCGGTGGTGGTCACGTATCGATCGAGTACCCCGGGGTGCTGGGCTCCGGCGGCTCCCTCCGTCCCCTACTTCCGAACTGCCTGCAGCGTGAATTCAGGGGCGTTCAGGATCGCCTTCTTCACCGCGCAGAGGTCGATCACATGCAGGAGGGCCTTCTCGTACTTCTCGGGGAAGTCGGGAGGGAGCTCGACCTCCAGCGAGACCTTCTTGAGGTCGTGCGTCTCGGGGTCGCGCTCGTCGCGCTGGACAAGGCGGATCTTGTCATAGGGGATGCCACGCTTCTGGCAGAAGTAGGCGATGTAGACCGCGCCGCAGGAGGCGATCGAGGCGAGGAAGAGGGTGAACGGCGCCGGGGCGCTTCCGTCGCCGCCGCCCATGACGGACTGGTCGGTCGCAATCTCGAATCCGCCGATTACCGTCAGCGTCTTCTTGTTGCCTGGCAGAGTGACGACGATCTCCATCGGGTATCCTCCTCCTGATGACGGCGCCGGCCGCCGGGGACTGCCGGCAGCGGCGCTCGCAATGGGCATGAAAAAATGCCTGAGGAGGGATTTGAACCCCCACGAGGGACCCCTCACTGCGCCCTGAACGCAGCGCGTCTACCAGTTCCGCCACTCAGGCATCGTTCGCTGATGCAGGGATATACGATAATCGATGCCCCCCGGTTTGTCAAGAACGACGGGGAATCCCCTCCGGGAAGGTCGTTCTTGCAACCCGCGGCGGTCAGGTATACGATGGGCCGGAAAGTGATCTCCGAGGCCATCGAACACGGGAGGGAAAGATGAAGAACCTTGTGGCCCTGATCGCGATCGCCCTGCTCCTGGCCGGGTGCGCCCCGAAGGAGACACGTGAGATCGACCTCGCCACCGATACGGCCGAGGATGCCGACTTCTCCAGCGCGGACCTGTTCCGCATCACCGACGGGATGGTCGCCTCGATAGAGGCGAACGGCTTCTACCGGCAGTACGCCGCGACACACGGCGGCGAGAAACCGGTGATGCTCCTCGCCCGCGCCCTCGAGAACAAGACCGACGAGCACATCGACACGCGCCTGGTCCTCGAGAAGATCCGCACGACGATGATAAAGGAGAACATGGCGGTCTTCGTCGACGACAAGGCGTTCGACGAGGCGCTCGACCAGCTCAACCTGCAGGCCACCGACCTCTATGACAACTCCAAGGCGGCCCGTATCGGGCGGTTCGTCGGGGCCAAGTACATCCTGCGCGGCGCGATCTCGAACCTCCGCAAGCAGGAGGGGCGTGAGACGATCAACTACATGAACGTCACGCTGAACATCGTCGAGGTGGAGACGCTCCTGATCACATGGACCGACGAGGTCGAATACAAGCGGGCGAGCACCAAGGGCCAGTACCGTCGGTGATGCCGGTGCCCGGACCACGCGGCGGAACGCGCCGCCTGCTCCTCGGCGTCGTACTTCTCCTCGCCGCGGGCTGCGCGACATATACGGCCCGCATGGCCGAGCCGGGGGAGCTCTACTATGAGGCCGACTACGTCGAGGCCGGTGAGAAGCTCGACGGGCTGGTCGAGGACGCCTCGAACGAAGACATCGAGCTGCTCCGTCTCGAGCGGGGCAAGGTCCGTCTGGCAGCGGGAGAGTTCGACTCGGCGATCATCGACCTCCGGGAGGCCGAACGGCGCTTCGACGAGATCGAGGGGACCGTCTCGATGGGAGAGGCCCTCACGACCGCCCTGGTCAGCGAGGGAAGCAAGGAGTACCAGCCCGATCCCCACGAGAAGATCCTCGTCAACACCTATCTGATGCTTGCCTACTATCTGGACGGCGATCTCGAGGGGGCGCGGGTCGAGCGCAACAGGACGATCGGCCGCCTGAAGGTCTGGGCCGATCCGGGCGTACCCGGGGAGCGCCGGCCGCTCGACGTCCCGCTGGCGCGCTACCTCGCCGCGCTGATGTACGAGAACGAGGGGCTCGCCGACGATGCGCGCATAGAATACGATGCCGTCCGGAGCCTGCACCCTGAGGCGGCCCCCGACACCCCGAACACCTACCTGACCGAGATCGCCGTGCTGGCCGAACTGGGACGCTCGCCGGTGAAGGTCTCGCGGGAGATCCGCGGGTACTTCGCGAAGCACCACGGCGGGTTCGCCGGGTTCTTCACTCTGCCGGGGGACGGCGGGGATGTCATCTTCCCGCTCCCCGCCGGCGGGATCTTCGACTCCTCAGAGCTCGGCACGGTCTTCACATTCGCCTTCCCTCAGCAGGTGCCCCAGCCGCGGCTGGCCGCGCGCTGCTGCGCCGTGATCGACGGGGTGGAGGCCGGTCCCGCCGTGACCCTCGACGACATCGAGGGGGCCTCCATGGAGGCATTCAGGCGGGAGCTTCCGACGATCCTGCTCAAGTCGGCGATGAGGACCTACCTGCAGGTCATCGCCCAGAACAAGCTGCACGGCGACGCCGGGACGATAGCCGGCATCGTGGCGAAGGTCTTCTCGGCGGTCGAGCGGGCCGACACGCGATCGTGGCAGACCCTCCCCGCCGAGGTCGCCGTCTTCAGGATGGAGATAGCCCCGGGACCTCACGAGGTGCTCGTGCGGTACTACGACGAGTCGGGGAGGCGCGTGGCCTCGTCCCCGCCGACGATCGTCGAGGTGCCGGAGGGCCGGAAGGCGATCGCTTGGTTTCCCGGACCCCGCTGACGGATCAGAGTCTGCTCAGCGCCGCCTGCGCCCGGGCCCCCCACGGCCCGCCGGCCCCCGCCAGCGTTTCCAGATGGCTGCGAGCCTCTTTGCGGCGTCCCATGGCGATGAGCATCTCGGCGAGATACCAGCGCGCCTGTCCGTCGAGGGGGTCGCGCTCGACCTCGCGCCCGACGTTCTCGATCGCCCGCTCGGGGTACCCGCGGTAGAATTCGGCCAGGCCGATGTAGAGGTCGATGTTGTCGGCCATCCTCGCGATCGAGCCCTCGCGTATCCCCGACTCGGTGAAGAATCGCGCCCTGCTGAGAAGCCGGGCCGCCTCGCTGAAATCCCCCCGGGCGAATGCATCGGCTCCCCCGACGATCATCGTGTCTATCGGGGCGAAGGAGACGAACGAGATCTCCACCGTGTCGGGGGGGAGCACCGAGGAGGTGTCCACCGCGTGGGGGCCCGACTGCCGCTGCCAGAGGAGCAGTGCGATCGCCACCAGCGCCGCCGCGGGGACGAGCACGGCGAGCAGGCGGTATGCGGGATGGTATTGCCGTGGTTCGGATCCTGAGTTCATCGATATCCCTTTATGCCTTGCGGTTGTGCGGCGTCTTTGTTACCGTTCGCCTGGCCGAGTGTGCCGCAGATGGGCCCGCCGGTCAATGCTGTTCTGTGCCCGTCCGGCGGGAGCCCCCGAAATCCGGGGCCGCCCCGCCGCCGCCGGTGTAAGAAGAAGATATGAAGATCATATGCCAGAACAGGAAGGCCCGGCACGACTATGAGATCCTCGAGACGATGGAGGCGGGGATCGTCCTGACGGGGACCGAGGTCAAGTCGCTCCGCGCCGGAGCAGCGCACCTGAAAGATTCGTTCGCGGCGATCGAGCACGACGAGCTGTTCCTGTTCAACGCCCATATCAGTCCGTACGAGCAGGGAAACCGTTTCAATCACGAGCCGACGCGGACCCGCAAGCTGCTGATGCACGAGAGGGAGATCCGCCGGCTGATCGGAAAGGTGCAGGAGAAGGGGCTTACCCTGGTACCCCTGAAGCTCTATTTCACCGACCGCGGAAAGGTCAAGGTCGAGCTCGGCCTCGCCCGCGGGAAGCGCCAGTACGACAAGCGGCGCGACATCGCCGAGCGGGACGCCCGGCGGGAGATGCAGCGCGCCGAGAAGGACCGGGATGACTAGGACGATACTGCTGACGGTGGCGACTGTGCTGGCAGCCGCCGTGCTCGCAGGCGCGGCCGCCGCCCAGAACGAGCCGCGGCGCGCAGAGCCGGACGCGACGCTCGGCGTCGTCTACGCCGACGGGCGCAGGACCGAGGATGTCCCCGTCTACCGGCTCGAGGAGGACAGCGAGGAGCTGTTCGTCTCGGCCTACGATCTCGCACGCATCTTCAGGGCCTCCCGCTTCTGGAACCCGTCGGCCCGCAAGCTGAACCTGCGCATCGAGAACCGCAGCTTCCTCTTCACGATAGACACCCGCGTGGTGGTCGCCGACGAGAGCCCCGTGCTGCTGCGGGTGCCGGTCCGGTACGCCAACGGCTCGGTCATGGTCCCGCTCGAGTTCATCTCGGAGGTGCTACCGCGCGGCACGCTGGGGAACGTCGACCTCGACGAACAGCGGCTCGTGCTGACGATCGGCTCGCCGGAGTACAATGTCACCGGCGTGACCTTCGAGGAGGACGAGCACGAATCGCGGGCCGTGCTCGCGCTGAGCGAGGAGCTGCTCTATCACGTCGACGCCGAGACGCCGGGGCTGCTGAGGCTGAAGATATACGGGGGCAAGGTGAATACGCTTCTGATCGGAGCGACGCCGGGCAAGGGGCTGTTCAACCGCGTCAGGGCCGAGCAGACCGAGCACGATGCGTATCTCTTCTTCGACGTGCGGCGCAGCGCGGAGCGGTTCCGCGTCGAGTTCCTCGACGCCGACCGGAGATCCGGTCTGCCGAACCGGCTCGTGATCCACCTCGAGCGCGGCGAGCAGCCGGAGATCCCCGGCGTCGAGCTCGCCGGACGGCGGATGACCGAGATCCTCGACGACGCCGATCGCGGACGCGGCGGCGCCATCGTCAAGGTGGCGATCGACCCGGGACACGGCGGGATCGACAACGGCAAGGTCGGACCGTCGGGCCTGCTCGAGAAGGACGTCAACCTGCACCTCGCCGTGATGCTCCGCGAGCTGCTTGCCGGGCAGTACGGGATGGAGGTCCTTCTCACCCGGACCACGGACGAGCTCGTGCCGCTGTCCCGGCGCGCGGAGATCGCCAACGAGTGGGGAGCGGATATCTTCATCAGCATCCATTGCAACGGCTGGTTCCACCCCGACGCCGGCGGGTTCGAGACCTTCTTCCTCTCGCCTGCGCGCACCGAGGAGGACATCCGCCTCGCCAGCGAGGAGAACGCCTCGCTGCAGTTCGAGGGCACAGGGATCGGCTCGGAGGACCTCGGCGACCTCGGCTTCATCCTCTGGGACATGGTGCAGAACGAGTTCATCTCCGAGAGCAGCGGGCTCGCCGAGCTGATACAGCGCGAGCTCGACAAGGTACTCGACATACGCAACCGCGGGGTCAAGCAGGCCGGCCTGATCGTGCTCAAGGGATGCCGGATGCCGGCGGTCCTCGTCGAGACTGCGTTCCTCTCAAATCCCTCGGAGGAGAAGATGCTCACCGACGCGCGGTTCAGGCAGGACCTCGTCCGGGGCATCGCCGAGGGGATCAGCCGCTTCCGGAGCCGCTTCAGCGGCGCGGGCGCCACGTCCCGCTGAGGAGTGATCGATACGGACCTCGGGAGAAAGATCGTCGCCGTCCTGCTGATCGTCGCGGCCGTGATCGTCGGCACAGTGCTCGTGCGCCGCTGGATCGAGCGGCACGGCGAGGAGCGTCCCGGCCTGCAGGTCGTCCCCGAGGAGACGCGCAGCGTCACCCTGTACTTCGCCAGCCGCCAGGCCGACGGGCTCGTGACCGAGACGCGCGAGATCCCCGTCGAGACGGGGCTGGAGAGCGAGGTGCGCGCCGTCATGACGGCCCTCGCCGCCGGCCCGCAGGGGGACGACGGCGTCTCGGCGATACCGCCCGGGACGCTGCTCCTGCAGGCGTACTGGGTGGAGGAGACGCTCACGCTCTACCTCGATTTCAACAGGACGATATCGTCGGCCCACCCCGGCGGGAGCGCCGCCGAATACTATACGATCGCGCAGATCGTGCGGACGATACAGGCGAACTTTCCTCAGGTGCGCCATCTGCAGATCCTCATAGACGGGTATCCCGTCGAGACGATCGCCGGCCACTACGCCGTCGACAAGCCTATCGACGTGATGAAATGGCGATGAACCGCCGCCCGGGAGGGGCGTGAACGCATGAGTGAGGAGCGGGACAGGGCGATAGGGGTCTTCGACTCCGGAGTCGGCGGACTGACCGTGGTGCGCGAGATCGCGCGCCGGCTCCCCGGCGAGGACATCGTCTATTTCGGCGACACGGCCCGCGTGCCGTACGGGACGAAGAGCCCCGGCACGGTGCTGCGGTTCGCGCGCGAGGACCTCGAGTTCCTCAGGACGCGCAGGGTCAAGATAGTCGTGGTCGCCTGCAACACCGTCTCGGCCGTGGCGCTTCCGGCGCTCGGACAGGGACAGGACCTGCCGCTGATCGGCGTGCTCGAGCCGGGGGCCCGGGCCGCCGCAGCGGCGACGCGCACCGGCCGGATCGCCGTGATCGGCACGATGGCGACCATCCGTTCGCAGGCATACGAGGCGGCGCTGCGCTCGCTGCGCCCGGACCTCGAGATCGTGTCGCTTCCCTGCCCGCTGTTCGTCTCCCTCGCCGAGGAGGGGTGGGTGGACGGCGATGTCGCCGAGGCGGTCGCGCGCCGCTATCTCGAGCCGCTCGCCGGGTCTGGGGTCGACACGCTCGTGCTCGGCTGCACGCATTACCCGCTTCTCAAGGACGTTATCGCGCGCGTGATGGGCGACGGCGTCGTGCTCGTCGATTCCGCCGAGGAGACCGCGGCCGACGTCGTGCGCGTCCTCGAGCGGCGCGGCATCCGTTCGGATCGCGCCGATGGCGGAAATATCTCCGTCTGCCTCAGCGACGTGCCGTACCGGTGCCGGGAGATATGCGAGCGGTTCCTCGGACGGCCGATCGAGCGCGTCGAGCAGGTCGCCGAGCACGCCGCAACGGAAAGGGAGCTTGCATGGCACGACACGACGGCCGCAGATCGGACCGGCTCAGACCGGTGAAGATCCGTACCCGGTTCATCCGCTCCGCTGAGGACTCCGTCCTTTTCCAGATGGGAAGCACTCGCGTCGTCTGCACGGCGACCGCCGAGGATACGGTCCCGCCGTTCCTCCGTGGGACGGGGACCGGGTGGATCACCGCCGAATACGGGATGCTGCCGCGCTCGAGCCCACAGCGGATCCCCCGCGAATCGGTCCGCGGAAGGGTCAAGGGGCGCACCCACGAGATACAGCGGCTGATCGGGCGCTCGATCCGCGCCGGCGTCGATCTGGACGCGATCGGAGAGCGCACGATCACCGTCGACTGCGACGTCGTCGAGGCTGACGGAGGGACGCGGACCGCCTCGATCAACGGCGGGTTCATGGCTGCGGCCGGCGCCCTGCGGCGTCTCGGACTCGGCCACGCGGTCCGCTCGTTCGTCGGGGCCGTCAGCGTGGGGATCGTCGGCGGAAAGGTCGCGCTCGACCTCGACTATGTCGAGGACAGCTCGGCCGAGGTAGACATGAACGTGGTGATGAACGAATCGGGTGAGCTGATAGAGATACAGGGGACCGCGGAGAAAGCGCCGTTCACCGAGAAGCAGCTCGCCCTGATGATCTCGGCGGCCCGCAGGGGCATACGGACGCTGATCGCCGCCGGGAAGAAGGAGCTGCGGTGGCGCTGAGGCTTCTGCTCGCCACGAGGAACCGGGGAAAGATCGCCGAGATCGGCGCGATCCTCTCCGGCGCCCCCGTCGAGATCGTCTCCGCAGGCGAGGTCCCCCGGTGGCCCGAGCCGGCCGAGACGGGGGAGACCTTCCTCGAGAACGCCTTGATCAAGGCGCGCGCCGCGCATGAGGCGACCGGCCTCGCCGCGCTGGCCGACGACTCGGGGCTCGAGGTCGCCGCACTTGGCGGCGACCCGGGGGTGACCTCGGCGCGTTACGGCGGCGAGGGCCTCGACGACCGCGCCCGTGCGGCAAGGCTGCTCGAGGCGCTCGAGGGGGTTCCCGAGGCGGAGCGGGGGGCCCGCTTCCGCTGCGTGATGGTCCTCTTTCCCGCGCCGGGCCGGCCGGGGAAGGCGCTGGTGACCGAGGGGATCCTCGAGGGGAGGATCGCCGCCGCGGCCTCCGGAGAGAACGGATTCGGGTACGACCCCGTCTTCGTGCCGCACGGCGAGACGAGGACCCTCGCCGAGATGGGCGCCGGAGAGAAGAACGCGATCAGCCACCGCTACCGGGCGCTCGAAGAGATGCGGGCCCTGCTCGAGGGGGGCGTGCCGGGGACCGAATAATCGGGCTCTCCGCGCTGTAGCACTATCGAACGGCCGCGCGGTGCGGCCCGCAGGGAAACAAGGAGGGTGATCCGGTGCTTTCACTGGAAAACGTCACGAAACGGTACAACGGGCACACGGCCGTCGACCGCCTCTCCCTCGTCATCGAGCCGGGGAACATCTTCGGCCTCCTCGGGCCGAACGGCGCGGGCAAGACGACGACGATCCGGATGACGATGGGGATCATCGAGCCGGACGAGGGGAGCATCAGGCTCTTCGACGAGCCGTTCAGCGAGCGGGTCAAGGAGCGGATCGGCTACCTTCCCGAGGAGCGCGGGCTCTATCGCAAGATGAAGGTCCTCGAGCATCTCGTCTTCCTCGGCGAGATCAAGGGCGTCGATTCGAAGACGGCCGCCGAGCGGGCGGGGCGATGGCTGGAGCGCGTCGAGCTCGGCGACTGGAAGGACAAGCCGGTCGAGACGCTCTCGAAGGGGATGCAGCAGAAGGTGCAGTTCATATCGACCGTCCTGCACGATCCCGAGCTGCTGATACTGGACGAACCGTTCAGCGGGCTCGACCCGATCAATACACAGCTGCTCAAGGACATCATCGTCGAGATGAAGGACGAGGGCCGCACGGTGATCCTCTCCACCCACCTGATGGACCAGGTCGAAAAGCTCTGCGAGAAGATTTGCCTGATCGACCGCGGACGGGCCGTGCTCGACGGCGACCTGGCCGAGATCAAGAGGAGGTTCAGCCACAACGTCGTCTCGATCCGCGTCCCAGGCGGGCGGGCCGTCTTCGACGCGCATCCCGGCGTCGAGCGCATCGGCGAGTTCGGGCGGGACCTCTCGCTGACCCTTCGCGCGGGGACCACGCCCGAGGAGATCCTCCGTCACGCCCTGGACCGCGGTCCGGTCGAGCGGTTCGAGGTGGGGCAGATGTCGCTGCACGACATCTTCATATCACAGGTGCGGCGCGACGGGGGTGAGGCCGATGCGTAAGATGATGCTGGTCGTCAAGCGCGAGTACCTCGAGCGAGTCAAGAAGAAGAGCTTCCTCATCGGCACGATCCTCGGTCCGGTCCTGATGGCCCTGCTGATCTTCACGCCGGCCATGCTGTTCAAGCTCACCCCCGAGACCCGGACGACCGTCGCGGTGATCGACCGCAGCGGCGCCGTCTATCCCCAGCTCGAGACGGCGCTCGCGGACACCCTTCCCGACGGTTCGGCGATGTTCAAGATCCGCGAGGAGCCTGCCGAAGAGGCGACGCTCGATCAGACCCGCCGCATGCTGGCAGGGGAGATCGAGAACGACACCCTCGACGGGTATCTCGTCATCCCCGCCGACGTCGTGGAGACGGGAAAGGTCGTCTTCTACGGGAAGAGGGTCGGGGACATCAAGACCCTCGAGCGCATCGAGAGCGCGCTGAGCACTATAGTGATCGGCATGCGCCTCTCGGAGCGGGGGATCGACTACGGCGAGGTGCGCGGGCTCGTCAAGCCGATCAACCTCGAGGCGACGCAGATCAAGGAGGGGGGCGAGGAGCGCAAGGGCGGCTTCGATTTCGTATTCATGTCGACCTTCCTCTTCATCATGCTGATCTACATGACGATCCTCATGTGGGGGGTCGCCGTCCAGCGGAGCATCATCGAGGAGAAGAACAGCCGGATCATCGAGGTGCTGCTCTCGTCGCTGCGCCCGGGAGACCTGCTCTTCGGGAAGATCCTCGGGGTCTGCGCGGTCGGGCTGACGCAGTATGCGATCTGGGGGCTGTTCGGCGGACTGATGGTGACGTACGGCCTCGCGATGGGCGGGCAGGTCGCCGCCGTGGCCCAGAGCCTCTCGCTCTCGACTCTGGGATTCTTCATCCTGTACTACCTGCTCGGGTTCCTCTTCTATGCCTCGCTGTTCGCCGGTGTCGGGTCGGTCTGCAATACCGACCAGGAGGCGCAGCAGATGCAGCAGCCGATCATGCTCCCGCTGATCTTCACGATCGTGATCCCCATGCTGATCATCCAGCGGCCGGACGGGATGTTCGCCACGGTGATCAGCCTGATACCGTTCTTCACGCCGGTCGTGATGTTCATGCGGATCAACGTGCTGATGCCGCCGGTCTGGCAGATCGCGCTGAGCATCGTGATCATGATCGTGAGCATCTGGGCGGTGGGCAGGCTCTCGGCGAAGGTCTTCCGCACGGGGATACTGATGTACGGGAAGAAACCCGACGCGCGCGAGATCCTCAGGTGGCTCCGCAGGGCCTGAGCAGCAGCCGGGGCATAAATAATGCTGGATTTCGGGGGCGGGGGCCACTTATATCAGTCGGGCGGGCCCCGCCCGCGCAGCGGAGGGGAAACGACCGGACCGGTACGACCATGGAATGCGCCATCATAACGACCTACCGCTGCAACGCGAAGTGCCGGATGTGCCACGCCTGGCAGAATCCCACCCGGCCCTCCGAGGAGTTCGATCCCGAGATCCTGAAAAAGATCCCCGGCGGGATGCAGCGCCTCAACATCACAGGCGGCGAGCCGATGCTGAGGTCCGATATCCGGAGGATCGTCGAGATCCTCGACACGAAGACCGAACGTCTCGAGATCAGCACGAACGGCTTCTTCTCCGAGCGGATAACGGCGATCGCCGCCGATTTTCCCCGCATCACGGTCCGCGTGAGCATCGAGGGGCTGCCCGCGCTCAACGACACACTTCGCGGCCTGCCCGACGGATTCGACAGGGCGATGCGAACGATACTGCGCCTGAAGCGGATGGGGGTCAGGGACATCGGGTTCGCGATGACGATATCGGGGGAAAACTGCCTCGACCTGATCGATCTCTACACACTCGTCGCGGCGATGGATGTAGAGTTCGCCAACGCGGTCGTCCACAATTCGTTCTACTTCTTCAAGAACGACAACCGGATCGACGACCCGGGGCTGGTCGAGGGGAAGATGAAGGAGTTCATCACCGCCCTGCTGCGCTCGCCGCGCCAGTCGGTGCGGATGCGCGTGAAGGACTGGTTCCGCGCCTATCTCAACGTCGGGCTCCTGCGCCATGTCCAGGGGCGGGAGAGGCCGATCCCCTGCAACGCCGGGACCGACACCTTCTTCCTCGATCCGTGGGGCAGGGTCCTCGCATGCAACGGCTCGTGCGAGGCGATGGTGATGGGCGATCTCACGACGCAGTCGTTCGACGAGATCTGGCACAGCGAGCAGGCCGACGAGGTCAGGCGCCGTGTCCGCGAATGCACGCAGCACTGCTGGATGACGGGCACCGCCGTCCCGGCGATGCGCCGCAGGATCTGGAAACCCGCCGCCTGGGTCCTGCGAAACAAGCTCCGCCTGATGCGCGGCGGGGAGGTCTGCTTCGATTGATGCTCGCTCGCCCTCTATGAAGATCGCCATCCTCGGCATAAAGGGTGTCCCGGGGCACCACGGGGTCGAAGTCGTCGTCGACTCCCTGCTGCCGCATCTCAGCGCTCTGGGACACGAGATCACCGTTTACGGTTACGAGGAGTATTGCGAGCCGGCCGCCGACTACAACGGCGCGCGGGTCCTCGCCGTCGGCGGAAGCCGGAGCAAGAACCTCGAGATGATCAGCCACATGTGGCGCGCCTGCCTCGCCGAGCGGCGAGAGCCATACGACATCGTCCACATACACAGCGTCGATCCTTGCCTGCTCGCCTGGCTCCCACGGGCGCGGTTCGGCGTGATCGCAACCTCCCACGGCCAGGCATATCTGCGCAGGAAGTGGGGATTCGCCGCGCGGACGATGTCGAAAGTGGCCGAGAAGTTCTTCGTGCGCCTCCCGCGGGTGAAGACATCGGTCTCCAAGCCGCTCGCCGATTACTACAACAGGCGGTACCAGGCCGGGATCAGGTATATCCCCAACGGGA
>Ga0316578_10000112_pt1 | contig 19494 bp, 16 predicted proteins | sample J0NA_2_FD_203076 | JGI IMG/M metagenome (GOLD analysis project Ga0316578, IMG submission 203076) | Rhizosphere microbial communities from salt marsh grasses in Alabama, United States - J0-2_160517rDrC | ecosystem: Host-associated > Plants > Roots > Rhizosphere | place: USA: Alabama | collected... | reverse complement strand
CTTTTCGGGTAACCTGGATCCGCCGGCGGCCTTCCGAACGGAAGGCCGCCGTTTTTGTGTGCGGCCTCTCTACAGGACCGGGGCCAGCAGCCGCTCGATCTCATCTATCTCCATCCGCATGTCGAGCCTGAGCACGCGGGTGCCGGTCGGCATCACGGACAGGGCCTTCGGCCAGTCCTTCGCGGTGGTCACGAAGACCGCCCGCGGGCCCTCCAGCGAGAGGAGCAGCTCGACGTCCCCCTCTCCGTAGCGGTGGTGGTCGTCGAACCTCACCGAGACGGCAGGATCGAGCCCCGCCTCCTGTGCGAGCTCCTCGAACGAGTCCGGGCGGGCGATACCCGAGAAGAGCACCACGGACCCGGTGGCGAGCGAGGACGGCTCGACCGTGTTCCCGTCACTGTCGCTCAGGCCTGCAGGGACATGCCGGGCGAAGAATACAGGGATCCCGCCGAGCTGCGCGGCGGCCAGGGGCGGAACAGTCCTCCCGCGGGCGCGGGTGAACACGATAGCGTCGGCCCTTCTCGCCGCCGTCGGTCGCTCCCGGAGCGGGCCGGCGGGCAGAAGCAATCCGTTCCCGAATGGTCGCCCGTGATCGAGCAGAAGGATATCGAGGTCCTTGGCCAGCTCGGTGTGGTGGAAGGCATCGTCGAGGAGGATATGCGTCGGATCGAGCTCGCGTGCCGCCGTCTCTATCGCGCGCCTGCGGTCGCGGCAGACGACGACAGGTATCCCGCAGCGCGGATAGAGCGCCGCCTCGTCTCCGAGCACCTCATCGTCCGCCTCCCTCGCATCGACCGGCAGAGCGGCGACCGGATCCCCGGCGTGGCGGGCCGCTCCCCCGTACCCCCCGCTCACCACCGCCGGTCTGAGGCCGCGCCGCATCAGGTGCGATGCTATCGCGAGGACGCATGGGGTCTTGCCGGCGCCGCCGGCGACGAGATTGCCGACGGAGACGACGAGGAAACGTCCCTTCTTCCCCGCAGCGGGCTTCACGGGCCGGGGCGACGGCGTGAGATCCCGAAGAAGCGCATGGCTCAGTGACAGCGCGTACCTGAGCGGGAGCAGCAGCGACCAACCCCCGCGGGCCAGATAGATCCGCATCCCCGTCGAATACCGCTCAACGATCCTCATGCGGCCATGCGTCCTCTCCGGTATGCCCCAGCTCGAGATCGAGCTCCTCTGTGAGACGGTGGAGCCTGCCCTCGAGAAGGAGCCTGAGGCGCTCGCGCTCCTCGGCCGTCGCGCCGTCGGGGACCGCGACCGGCTCTCCGTGCGCGATGACGACCCGGGTGAACGGCGCGGGGACCTGGAGGCGGTCCCATGAACGGGCCAGCCACCGGCTGCGGGCGGCGTTCGTGATCGGCACCACGGCCGCCCCGCCGAGGCGGGCCAGCTCTATCGCCCCCTGCGCCACCCGGCCCCGCGGGCCCCGCGGCCCGTCGACGGTCAGACCGACGTCGTACCCCTGCGCGATCACCTGGCGAAGCTCGCGCAGGGCCCTCGCGCCGCCGCGAGTCGTCGAACCCTTCAGATGGCCGAAGCCGAGCCACTCTATCGTCCGTCCCATCAGATCGCCGTCGTAGTGCTCGGACGCGAGCACCTGTATCCTTCTCCCGCGGTGCGACCAGCTCAGGACGATCAGCCGTCCGTGCCAGAATGCATAGACGACAGGCCTGCCCGCCGCCCGCGCCGCCTCGAGATGTTCCAGCCCGCGCCATTCGATACGCCAGGTGATCCCGAGGCATCGGATCAGGATCGAGGCGAGCAGACTCGCCGCGCCGCGGTGCGGGCGTATCCTCATGCGTTCCCCCCGTCGCCCGCGGGGGGGCTGCCCCTCACGCCGTACCGCCGGGCAAGGCCCGCCCCGTCCTCCCCGTCGGCCATTCCCAGGGCGATCCGCGCGAGCAGGTCGATCCCGCCGGGCCGGTCGAGAGACGTGCGCAGTCCGATCAGCCGCCCCGAGACCTCCCGGAACCGGTCCGGCTCGTCGAGCAGACCGGCCGCCGCCCGGGCGATCCTCTCCGGCGAGGCGGCATCCTGTATCAGCTCGGGGACGATGGCCTCCCCGGCGAGCACGTTCGGCATCGCGATCCGCGGGATCCGCACGAGGGATCTGGCAAGCAGGTAGGTCGGCGCCGAGGTGCGGTAGACGACCACCGCCGGCGTCCCCGACAGCGCCGCCTGGAGCGTCACCGTTCCGGAGGCCGCGATTACGAGCGAGGCGCGCGGAAGGATGGAGGTCCCGTGTTCGGAGACCGAGAGGTACTCCCGCATCTGCCCTGGCACGACGAGATCGCTCTCCTCTATCAGCGGGGCACGCCCGATGAGGAACCGCGCCCGCGGGTACCGCCCGTGAAGAAGCCCGGCTGCTTCGATCATCGGGCCGGCGTGGCGTCGCACCTCCTGGCGCCGGCTCCCGGGAAAGAGCAGGACGTCGAACGCCTCACCGGCCTCGGGTGCCTCCTTCGGCACGGCCGGCGTCCCGATCTCGCCTGTCATCGGATGCCCCGCGAAGAACACGGGGATCCCCGCATCGCGGAAAAAGTCGACCTCGAAGGGGAGGATCACCGAGATCAGGTCGATCACGCGTCTCATGCGCCTGGTGCGCCACCCGGCCCAGGCCCATACCTGGGGACTGATGAAATAGAGGACCGGCACGCCGCGCGATCGCGCTCGAGCGGCTATGCGCAGATTCAGCCCGGGGTAGTCGACGGGGATATGCAGGTCGATCCCGCCGTCCGAGAGAAGCCGGCCGAGCCGGCGCTCGAGCCGTGAGATCCGCGGGAGGCCGCGGACGATCTCGGTGAATCCCATGAAGTTGTAATCGGAGATGTCGAAGGCGATCTCGGCCCCCGCCGCGGCGAGCTCGGGCCCTCCGAGCGCGATGATCCGTGTTTCGGGCCTTCGTGCTCTGATCGCGGCGACCAGGCGGGCGGCGTGTTGATCTCCGCTGGTCTCGCCGCAGGTGAGCAGGATCGTTGTCACGGTACCTCCCGGCCCGTGTGCAGCCTATCGAGGATCGTCTCTGCCACCCGCAGGGCCTCGAGGCCGTCGGCACCCGAGACGACCGGGCGCGAGCGGTCCGCGACGGCGCCGAGGAACGAATGGATCTCCTTGGCGAGCGGCTCGCCGCCGTCGATCTTCACCTCGACGGGTCTGATGAACGCGGTCGGATCGTCCCCGAGCCGTTCGATATCGATCCCCTCGGCTCGCCGGAAGGCCTCGACGGTCTTTGCACGAAGGTCTGCCGAGACGTAGAGGTTCTCCTGAAAGAACCGCATCTTGCGGAGTGGCTCGCGAGAGATCCTGCTTGCCGTGAGGTTCGCCACGCACCCCCCTGCGAATTCGAGCCTCGCGTTGACGATGTCGGGAGAGCCGGTGAGCACCCCCGCGCCGGAGGCGCGCAGCTCGACGAGCCGGTCGCCCGCGAGCAGGCTCAGCACGAGATCGATGTCGTGTATCATCAGATCGACGACGACCGAGACATCCGTGCCTCGCGGCGTGAAGGTCCCGAGGCGGTGCGATTCTATGAAGCGCGGCCTGTCCACGATGGCCGCCGCCGCCTCGAATGCGCCGTTGAACCGTTCGATATGGCCGACCTGCAGTATGCAACCGGCGCGCTCCGCCGCCTCGACCATGCGGCGGCCCTCGTCCGAACGGGCGGCGATCGGCTTCTCGACGAGGACGTGGACGCCGCGCTCGAACGCCTCTATCGCGAAGTCATGGTGCGCCGTGGCGGGAGTGCAGATACTGACCACGTCGCACGCGTCGAGCAGCTCGGTGGCGGACACGGCCGTGCGCGCGCCCCATCGGCGCGCACCCTCTTCGGCGCGCCGCGGGTCCGTGTCGTGGAGGACGAGTCCGCCGACCTGCGGGGCTGACGAGTAGATGCGTGCGTGATGGTCACCGAGGCTTCCCACCCCGATGACGCCTGCGGTCAGTTGTGGCGGTCGCGCGCTCACCGGTCACCTCTCTTCCCCGGGCCGGTCCGTTGTCTACAGGATGATGCCGCGCTGCGACTCGCGGGTGAACCGGAGCAGGAGCTCGATCTCCGCGGTCCGTTCCACTTCGTTCTCGATCCGCTCGAGCGCCTGCGATACGTTGAACCCGCCCCTGAACAGCAGCCGGTACGCGCTTCGCAGCGGGGCGAGCCTGGACGCGTCGAATCCGCGGCGCTGAAGCCCGACGGAGTTGAGCCCGCAGACCTTCGGGGGATTGCCGACGACCTTCGTGTAGGGCGGCACATCCTTGGCGATCCTGCTGCCGCCTCCGGTGAACGAATGCGTGCCGATACGCGTGAACTGGTGGACGGGGACGATACCGCCGATGATCGCCCAGTCGTCGATCCGCACATGTCCGGCGAGGTTAACGGCGTTGGCCAGTATCACGTTGTCGCCGATGATGCAGTCATGCGCGATGTGCACGTACGCCATGAGAAGGCAGTTGCCGCCGACCGCCGTGGTGTCGCCCTCTCCCGTGGCGGCGTTGACCGTGACGTACTCGCGGATCGTATTGTCGTCGCCGATCCGCACGTACGACATCTCTCCGCGATACTTGAGGTCCTGCGGCGGCGAGCCGATCGCCGCTCCGTGAAAGATCCTGTTGCGCCTGCCGATGAAGGTATGACCGTCGATGAGGACGTTGCTGCCGACGACTGTCCCGTCGCCTATCGAAACGTTCGGGCCTATGACGGAATACGGGCCGATGACGACTCCGGCGCCCAGCTGCGCGCCCTCGTGGACTATGGCGGTACCGTGCACCTCGGTCTGCATCGCCCCCCCTTACCGATCGACGATCGTCGAGGTGAGATCGGCCTCGGCGACGATGCCGCCGTCGACGAACGCCTTGCCCCGCATCTTGCAGAAGCGGCGCTTCATCGTGATCATCTCGAGCTCGAACCGGAGCTGGTCGCCCGGGATGACCGGCTTTCGGAACTTCGCCTTGTCGATGCCCATGAAGTAGACGAGATACTTCTCCGGGTTGTCCACGCTCGAGAGGAGCAGGATCCCGCCGACCTGTGCCATCGCCTCTATGATCAGCACTGCGGGCATGATCGGGTGCCCGGGGAAATGCCCGACGAAGAACGGTTCGTTGATCGTAACGTTCTTGATGCCGACGACGCGTTGCCTGTCCTCAAACTCGACGATCCTGTCCACCAGCAGGAAGGGGTACCGGTGCGGCATGATGTTCTGGATCACGCCGATGTCCCAGTGGGCGGTCGCAGGCCCGGGGAACGCCCTGTCCTTCGCCGAACGGTCGGCGGCGAGGAGTTTGGCGAACGGGAGGTTGTAGTTGTGGCCCGACTTGACGGCTATGATATGCCCCTCGACGGGAGTTCCCACCAGCGTGAGGTCTCCGATGATATCGAGGATCTTGTGCCTGACGAACTCGTCGGGGAACCGCAGGGGTTCGTCGTTCATGATCCCGTTCCCGTCGACGACGACGGCGTTCTCGAGGCTGCCCCCCTTGATGAGCCCCTCGGAGCGGAGCATCTCGACGTCCGACATAAGTGCGAAGGTCCGCGCCGGGGCGATCTCGGATGCGAACACGGAGGGGGTGATGTCCATCGATTGGTATTGCGTGCCTATGTACGGCGTGTCGTATTCTATCGTAAAGCTGACCCGGAATCCGTCGTACGGCAAGGCAAGCAGCTGCACGCCGTTCCGGTAGTAGGTGACCGGCGAGGTGATCTTCAGCGGCCTGATCGGTATTCCCTGGTTCTCGATCCCCGCTGCCTTGATCGCCTCGACCAGCTCGAGGCAGCTCCCGTCTGCCGGTTCGGGAGGCTCGTCGGCGTCGATCTCGATCAAGAGATTGTCGACCTGCATCCCCGAAGCTGCTGCGAGGAGATGCTCGACGGTGTGGATCTGGACTCCGTCTACTGAGAGGGTCGTGTTCCGTTTCACCTCGCCCGAGTGGATGAACTCGGCGCGGGCCGGGATCTCGACGTGGGGATCGAGATCGACGCGCCGGAAGACGATTCCCGTCCCGGCGGGAGCCGGGTGGAAGACGGTGCGCACCCTCTCCCCCGTGTGGAGACCGGTGCCCTCGAAGACGAATCCGGTCTTAATCGTCCTCTGCTGGCGTACCACGTCCTGTTCCTTTCTCCAGTGCTTCGACTCGGCGCTGCAGCTCTCGGAACTCCTTGAGAAGGTCCGGGAGCCGGGCCGTCGCCGCGCAGATCTTGCGGGCGAAGGAGTGCTCGCGCGCGGGATATCCCGACACGCTGATGCCGGACGGGACGCTCTTGGTGACGCCGCCCTGTGCGCCGACGCTTGCGCCGTCGCCGATGCTGATATGCCCGACGAGACCTGCCTGGCCGGCAAGCGTCACGTTGCGACCGAGCTCGGTGCTCCCCGAGATACCGGCCTGGGCGGCGATGACCGAATCCTCCCCGATCACGACGTTGTGGGCGATCTGAACGAGGTTGTCCACCTTCGATCGGCGGCGGATCAGCGTGACCCCCGTCGTCGCCCGGTCGATAGTCGTGGCTGCGCCTATCTCGACGTCGTCCTCTATCTCCACGATCCCGATCTGCGGGATCTTGTGGTGCTCGTTTCCGTCCTTGGCGTATCCGAACCCGTCGCTCCCGATCACGGCGTTCGAGTGCACGATCACACGGTCGCCGATCCGGCAACGCTCGCGGATGGACACGCCGGGGTAGATCAGGCAGTCGCTGCCGATCGTGACCCCCTCGCCGACGCAGACAAAGGGACGGATAGTGGTCCCCGGCCCGATCCGCACACCGTCCTCGATGACGACGTACGGGCCGACGGCGATGTCGTCGCCCAGCTCCACGTCCGCGCCGATGACGGCGGTCGGATGTATGCCCCGGGGATAGGTCTCGCGAGGGTTCCCCGCGAAGAGACGGACGACCTTGAGAAAGGCGAGGTACGGATTGTCGACACGGATGATCGGCCCGGCGAAATTGCCGTTGCCGGTGGCTATGACCGCCGAGGCCTTCGTCGTGCCGAGATAGGCCTCGTACTTCGGGTTGGCGAGGAAGGTGATCTGGCCCCGGGCCGCTTCCTTGATGCCGGCGACCCCGCGGATCCGTACCGATCCGTCCCCGATCACCTCGCCCCCGACGACCGAGGCGAGCTCCTGCAGCAGATATGAGGGCATATCAGATACCGTTTCTCTTCCGTTTCGGGCCCCCTCCGGGCCCGAACGATTGTACTCTCCGCCCCTGGCGATGTAAATACCCGAGTGCCGGCCGACGGCGCGGATAGACGCAACCTATTGGTTCGCAGGCATTTCCTGCTCAAGGCGCTCGATGACGATATCGGTCAGATCCATATCGGGAGCGGCATAGACAAGTGTCCCCTGGGACGAATCGAGGACGAGCGTATACCCCATCTCCTCGGCGACCTTGGCTATCACGGCGTTGATCTTCTCGACGATGGGCTCGGTCAGCTCCTTGTTCCGGCGGGCGGCGAGCCCGTCATCCCCGAAGGTCTCGTTCATGTATTTCTGGTACTCCTGCCTCTTCTGGTCGAACAGGAGCTTCTTCTCGGCGAGCTTGTCCGCGCTGAGCATCAGGGTCTGGCTCTGGATCTCCTCGGACATCCTCGAGAGCTCGGCCTCCATCTCCTCAGCCTGTTTCTTCCAGCCGTCGACCTCTTTCTTGTAGAGCTCCTCCGCCTCGACGGTGTCCTTGAAATTCGCGAAGATCTTGACCGTATCGATATATCCGATCTTGACCTCGGCCATCGCCGGCGCGGGCAACAGCGACATCAGATAGATCCCCACGCAGGCCGCTACTATCCGTTTCATGATCCGCCTCCTTGCCGTTCGTCCAACGTTCCCCACAAGATAATGAACGCCCCCTGTCCGGTAAACCGTTTTTTCAGAAGAAGGTGCCGAACGCGAAATGAGGTTCCCACCCCGGTCCGCCGGGTTTGTCGAGCCCGTATCCGTAGTCGAATCCGAGGTTGCCCATCCCGGGGATCTCGATCCGCACGCCGACGCCGAGCCCCCGTCTGAGCCGGTACAGGTTGGCCTCTGTCATGGAGTTCCACGTGTTCCCCGCGTCGAAGAAGACCAGTCCGTAGACGGCCTGGGAGAAGGGGAACACCAACTCCTGTATGAACCTGGTCATGAACGTCCCGCCGACGTACGGGTCGTTCCCCTCGGGGACGACCTCGTAGAAATCGTACCCGCGCAGGGACTGGCTCCGGTTTCCGCCGAGGCGGTACTTTTCGTAGTCCTCGACGGCAGATCCGCCGTAACCGTTTATGCTGGCAGCATCTACATCGAGGTGGAAGGTCAGCTTCCAGAAGAGGTACCTGAACCACGAGAGGTTCGCCTCGTTGCGGACATACTGCACATTCCCGCCGAACGGCCCGCCGGCCACCTCGGTGCTCCAGCTGACGATCGACCCGCGGGTCGGGTGGAACGGGCTGTCCGTCGAGTTCCGGATCAGGCCGGCCTGGACGCTGCTCTTGTTCAGAGGCCAATCGATACGCCTCAGCGAGCCGGTTTCCGGGTACGAAGGGTCGAAATCGGTCAGGTTGACCTTCTCGAAGCGATAGCTGAGGAACCCGCCCGTATAGTCGAGCAGGGGAAGCGGGTGCCCCGCCCTGAGCGAGAAACCGACCCGGCGATCGCGGTAGTACTGCTGGCTGATCCGGTCCTGGATCCAGTTGAAGACGTTCAGCGTCATCGAGGTCTGGGTACCGAGGAAGTACGGCTCGGTATACCTGAAGTTCATGTTCTGTCGGTACCGCCCGAACTCCCAGTCGAGGGCGACGCTCTTGCCTCTGCCGAGGAGGTTGCTCTCCTCTATCCCCACGAAACCGGTCAGCCTGTTGAGCTGGGAGAAGCCGAACCCGCCCCGGAAGTTTCCGGTCTGCTTCTCCTCGACGTCTATCAGCAGGTCTATGTACCCCGTTTCCTCGACCGGCGCGGTGTCGATCCGGGGAGGACCGTTGAAATACCCGAGCTGGAAGATATCGCGCACGCTCCGCTGGACGTCGGCGAGGATGAAGCGGTCGCCGGGGTAGACGTCGAGCTCGCGCCGCACCACCGATTCAAATGTCTTGGTGTTTCCCGAGATCCTGATCTCACGGATCGAGGCGGGCTCGTTCTCGACGATGCGCAGATCGAGGTCTATCGTGCGCCGCCTGACCTTCTCGCGCGGCTCGATCCTGCTCCAGATGAATCCCTGCTCCCAGTACAGGCTGCTGATGTTCATCTGTGTCATCTCCAGTTCGGCCTTCGAGAACGGCCGGCCGGCCCGGAGAAGGATCAGGGGCTCGATCTGCTCGTCGGTGACCTGCTCGTTCCCGCTCCACCTGACGTTGCCGACATAGTACTGTCTCCCCTCCCTGATACGAAGGTAGAGATCGACCTTTCCGCCGTCGTCCGCCTCCTCCGTCTTCTCGAGTGAGACCGAGGCATCGAGGTACCCGAGGTCCTCGTAGAGCCGCTTTATCTTGTCGAGGTCCTCCTCGAGGGTCTTCGGCTTGTAGTCCCCGCCCCGGTACCAGCGGTCCTCCTTGCTGTCCATGACCTTCCTGATCTGACCGCTGGATACGGCGCCGTTGCCGAGAAAATCTATGTTGCGGATCTTGACCTTTCTCCCCTCGGTGATCACGTAGGTCACGAAGATCTTCCGCTCCTCGCGCCCCGGGTTGCGCCTGACCACGACCGAGGCGCGGTTGTATCCCTTCTCCGCATAGAGGTCCTTGATCGACGCGATGTCCTTGGTGATGATGGCGGGCCGGGCGAAGTATCCCTCCTTGAGGGTCAGCTTCCCCTTGATATCGTCGTCGTCGATCTTCCTGTTTCCCTCGAGGACGACCCCCTGGACCCGCGGATACTCCTCGACGAGCAGGCGGATCACCGCCTTGCCCCCCTCCTCCGAATAGAACGCCCTCACGTCGGCGAAGTCCTTCGTGCGCACGAGCCGCTTGATCCCCTGGGAGACCCGCTCGGCGAGGAACTGCTCCCCCGCCCTGACCCCGAAGATCGACACGATCTTCGTATCGGAGACGAAGTGGTTCCCCTCGATATCGACGCGACCCACCTCGATGGCGCCCGCCGGCGCAGCCGCGCAGAGGAGAAGAAGGCATATCGTCAAGGTTCTCAGCATCATACACACTCCCGCAGGTCGAGGGATGCTATCACAGCCGCGGACGCCAGTATACCAAAAAATCCGAGCCGGCCGCCGCCCGGACCCCCGGCAGGAGACACAGCAATGCTGCGGCCGTTACAGGGGTCCCCGGACGGACGACCGGCTCCATCCCCGGCCCCGCGGAGTACCGCGGGGCCTCATCGGTTTATACGGCATACAGGGGCGACGGTTCCCGGAATCAGCCCTTCAGGGAATCGGCCTTGCTTCCCGTCTCGAAGGTGAGACGGTCGGCTCCGGGCTGTGCCGTGATCTTCAGCGAGTCGTTCCTGCTGATCTCGCCGGCGAGCATCTTCTCGCTGAGCGGGTCCTCGAGGAGCTTCTGGATCGCCCGCTTGAGCGGACGCGCCCCGAGGGTGGGATCGTATCCGCGCGAGAGGATGAACTCCTTGGCCTCGGTCGTGATCTCGAAATCGAGGTTCATCGCGTCGAGCCGCCGGTAGAGGTCCTTCAGGAGGATCTCTATGACCTGCATGAGATCGGCGCGGTCGAGCTGGCGGAAGACGATCAGCTCGTCGATCCGGTTGATGAACTCCGGATTGAAGATCGCTCGCGCCGCCTCCATGATCTTGTTCTTCATGTGCTCGTACCCGGCGTCGCTCGCTCCGTCTTCCGACACGAAACCCATCCCCTTCTTCCCCTTGACCTCCTTCGCCCCGGCGTTCGAGGTCATGATCAGCACGGTGTTCTTGAAATCGACGCGGCGGCCGAACGAATCGGTCAGCGAGCCCTCCTCGAGGATCTGCAGGAGGAGGTTGAACACGTCCGGGTGGGCCTTCTCGATCTCATCGAGCAGGACGACGGAGTACGGCTTGCGGCGGACCTTCTCGGTGAGCTGGCCGCCCTCCTCGTACCCGACGTATCCGGGAGGCGCCCCGACGAGCCTCGATATGGCGAATTTCTCCATGTACTCGGACATATCGATCTGTATCAGCGCGTCCTCGCTCTCGAACAGGGTCGCCGACAGGGTCCTTGCCAGCTCCGTCTTGCCGACCCCGGTCGGCCCGAGGAAGACGAACGACCCGATCGGCCTGCGCGGATCGCGCAGCCCGGCGCGGTTGCGGCGCACGGCGCGGGCGACCGCCGCCAGCGCCTGCTCCTGCCCGATGACGCGCTTGCGAAGCTCGTCCTCGAGGTTGAGGAGCTTGACCGTCTCCTCCTCCTCGACGTCGGAGACGGGGATCCCCGTCATGTCGGAGATGACCCTGGCGATGTCCTTCTCCGTGACGACCGATTCGCTCTCCTGACGGGACTCGGACCACTCGCGGTGCATCTCCTTCAGGCGGCCGCGCAGCTCCTTCTCCTGATCGCGGAACGAGGCGGCCTTCTCGAACTCCTGCGCGTGGATCGCCGATTCCTTCTCCTTGGAGACCTGCTCGATCCTCTTCTCGAGCTCCCGCAGCTCCGAGGGGACCGTCGTCACCGAGAGGCGCGCCCTGGCTCCCGCCTCGTCGATCACATCGATAGCCTTGTCGGGGAGGAAACGCCCCTGTATGTACCGCTGCGAGAGGTGGACCGCCTGATCTATCGCGTCGTCGGTAAACTTCGTCCGGTGGTGCGCCTCGTACTTGTCGCGCAGGCCGCGGATGATCAGTATCGTCTCGTCCTCGGTCGGCGGGTTGATCATGATCGACTGGAACCGTCGCTCGAGGGCGCCGTCCTTCTCGATGTGCTTGCGGTACTCGTCGAGGGTCGTGGCCCCGATGCACTGGATCTCGCCCCTCGCCAGCGCCGGCTTGAGCATGTTGGAGGCGTCGATCGCCCCTTCCGCACCGCCCGCGCCGACTATCGTATGGATCTCGTCTATGAAGATGATGATCTGGTCGTTGTCGCGGATCTCGGCGATGATGTTCTTGAGACGTTCCTCGAACTGACCGCGATATTTCGTTCCTGCCACAACAGATGCAAGGTCGAGTGTTGTGATGCGCTTGTCCTTGAGCAGCTCAGGGACCTGGTTGGCTATGATCTTCTGTGCGAGCCCCTCTATGATCGCCGTCTTGCCCACCCCCGGCTCTCCTATCAGGACGGGATTGTTCTTCTTCCGGCGGCAGAGTATCTGTGTGATCCGGCCGATCTCGCGGTCCCGGCCGATGATGGGGTCGAGCTTGTTGTCGCGCGCGAGCTGTGTCAGGTCCCTGCCGAACTGGTCCAGGGTCGGCGTCTCGCTCTTCGCCTTCTTGCCGGCGCGGTTGGGACCGCCGGCGGGGCCTCCCTGGTGGATCAGCTTCATGATCTCCTCGCGGACCCGCTTGCGGTCGACGCCGAGCTCGAGCAGCACCCGAGCCGCGACCCCCTCTCCCTCGCGGATCAGGCCGAGCAGCAGGTGCTCCGTGCCGACGTAGTTGTGCCCGAGCAGCCTGGCCTCCTCTATCGAGAGCTCGAGGACCCTCTTCGCCCGGGGTGTGAGCGGGATCTCGCCGAGCGTCAGCGTCCCGCCGCTCGGCTTCACGATGTTCTCTATCGCCTGCTGGATCTGGTCGAGATCGAGGTCGAGCTTGAGAAGGACCCTCGCGGCGATGCCCTCCCCCTCGCGGACGATCCCCAGCAGCAGGTGCTCGGTCCCGATATAGTCGTGCTGCAGCCTGTTCGCCTCGTCTCTTGCGAGGTAGATGACTTTCCTGACTCGCTCGGTGAACTTGTCGTTCATAGCGGGGGATCTCCCTTTTCTCGGGTGAGCCCGCGGGTCTCAGCGCCCGTCGAGCTTCGACCTCACATAATCGGCCCTGCTCCTGTCCCGCTCCTCGGGCGACATGACCTTGTCGTAGAGGAACTGCAGATGCATCGGCTGTATCATGATCAGCATCTCGTTCACGTCGGCAAGCGTGACACCGGTGATGATACCGAGTCCGATACCGAGTCGGACGTACGATATCATCCCCATCGCCTCCCGCGAGGACAGCAGACGCGCATTGCGGAGTACGCCGTACGCCCTCCAGATCTTGTCTTCCAGCAAACTCCGTGCCTCCTTGAGCAGCGCGTCGCGGGCTTTCTGTTCGAACTCAAGTACTTTTCTGACATGGGATTCCATGCTGGAGACTATCTCTGCTTCGGAGAGGCCGAGGGTGATAGAGTTCGATATCTGGAAGAAGTTCCCCGACACCTCGCTCCCCTCTCCGTAACTTCCTCTCACACTGAGCTTTACATGCCTCAGGCCGTCGACGACCTGCCGGATGTCGCCGTTGTGGACCAGCCCGGGAAGATGGACCATCGCCGATGCCCTCAATCCCGTGCCTACATTGGTCGTGCAGGCCGTCATGTACCCGAACTGCTCAGAGAAGGCGTACTCGAGGGTCCCGTCGAGCTCGTCGTCGAGGGCGTTGAGCCGCGACAGGGCGTCTGCCAGGGACAGCCCCGCGGCGAACGACTGGAGCCTCAGATGGTCCTCCTCGTTGATCATCACGCTGAGCGTCTCCCGCGGGAGCACGGCGAGGGAGCGGTTGAGGTAGTTGCGGACCATCTCCTGCGAGATCAGGCGGCGCTCGGCGAGCACCATCCGCTCCGGTTCCGACGTCTCGTCCATGTCTATGACGATCGCTCCGGCCATCGAGGGCGCCTCGCCGAGGGCGTACCGCACCTCGGAGCGGACCGAGGCGAGCTCGGAGGGATCGGCGCAGTGAGTGAACGTGCGTCCCTCGAGGTTCCGGGCGAGCCGGATCCGCGAGGAGAGGACCAGCTCGCTCTGCTCGGCGTTCTCGCGCAGCCAGGCGGTCGGCGTGCGGAGCAGTTCCTGGAGCTCTTTCGTCATGATCCGGCACCGTCCTCCATCGAGCAGCGCAGCGACTCGATCTCGTCCCGCAGCTCGGCCGCCCGCTCGTAGTTCTCCGCATCGACGGCTGCTCTGAGCGCGTTCCTCAGCTCGGTGATCTTCCGGCGCGTGGTGGCGCCGTCGGTGCAGAAGCGCCGCGGCACCTTGCCGAGATGGCGTGCGTTGCCATGGATCCTCTTGAGGACCTTCACGATGTCGGCGTCGAAACACTCGTAGCACTTCGAGCAACCGAGGCTCGCCGATTTGCTGAAGGCGGCGTATGTGCGCCCGCAGTTGGGGCAACGCGCGGCCCCCTTCCGGCCGGGCGCGCCGGCGGGCGCCGCGTCCACCAGCCCGGCGACGAGGTCGTGCTTCTCGAAATTGCTGTTCTTGAGCACCTCGAATCCCTGCTCCTCGGCGCACTGTCTGCAGATATGGATCTTCTGCACGTTGCTGCCGTCGACGTTCGTGAAGTGGATCGTCGCGGTCCTCGTCTTGCAAAACTGGCAGAGCATCTCTTTCACCGCCCCGCGGGGACGAGGACGCCGTCCTCGAGGACGAATCCCCGGTCGGCGCTCTCGAGGAGCTCCCGCTTGTGCGTCACGATGATGAAGGTCTGGTTCTTCTTCCTGCTGAGCTCCATGAGGAGCGCATGCAGACGCTCGCTGGTCCCGTCGTCGAGATTTCCGGACGGCTCGTCGGCGAGCACGATCGCCGGCTCGTTCATCAGGGCGCGGGCCACGGCGACTCTCTGCTGCTCCCCTCCGGAGAGCTCCGCAGGCCGGTGCGTGAGACGGCTCTCGAGCCCGACGTCGGCGAGCAGAGCGGCGGCCCTCTCGCGCGCCCCTGCGCCCGAGACACCGCCGAGAACGGCGGGCATCATCACGTTCTCGAGCGCGTCGAACTCGGGGAGCAGGTAATGGAACTGGAACACGAATCCCAGATCGCGGTTCCTGATCCTGTCGAGCTCGGCGTCGGGGACGGTGAAGGGGTCCTGTCCCCTGATCACGATCCGCCCGCTGTCGGGGACGTCGAGCGTCCCGAGCACGTGCAGCAGGGTCGATTTCCCCGCTCCGGAGGCGCCGAGTATCGCGATGACCTCGCCCTCGTCGGCGTAGAACTCCACCCCCCTGAGGACCTCGATCGGTCCCGTCCGGCCGTGAAAGCTCTTCGTGATCGTTGTCGCCTGCAGGATGCTCATCATGCTCACCCCGGGAAATATACCGCTTCCGGCGGTCCGGAGCAAATCCGCCCGGCTCACTCGTACTGTATCGCCTCGAGCGGCGGCATGTTGCACGCCTCCCAGCTCGGATACAGGGTCGCGACGAACGATATGACCAGCGACGCCCCTGCCACCGCGGCGATATCGGTCCACTGGACGAGCACGGGGAGGGTGTTGATGAAATAGACGTCCGGCGGCAGGTCGAGCTTTACGGCGGAGAGTATCGCGCAGACGCCGAGCCCCGCCGCGACCCCGAAGAGCGTGCCTATCGCGCCGATGATCGTCCCTTCCATCATGAAGATCGACATGATCCCTCGCGAAGACGCGCCCATCGACCTGAGGATGCCGATCTCGCTCCGTTTCTCCATGATCACCATGGTCAGCATCCCCACGAGGTTGAACGCCGCTATGAGGATGATCAGGGTCAGGAGCAGGAACATCAGTATCTTCTCGACCTTTATGTAGCTGAAGAGGCTGCTGTTGAGGCGTATCCAGTTGTTCGTGCCGAAGTACCCGACGCCCTCGAGCCGCTCGTCGATGGCGTCGTCGACTTTCGCCGCCTGCCAGATATCGTCGGTGCGCACGCCGATGCCCCTCGTGGAGGCCTCGAAGTCGAAGAAGCGCTCAGCCTCGTGCAGGTCGATATAGACGAACCGCGAATCGAACTCGAAGACCCCCGTCTTGAAGGTGGCTATCACCCTGAAGTCCTGCGTCCGGGGCCGAACCTCGCCGAGCCGCATCTCGGACGGCGCGCTGACCAGCGTGATGATCTCGCCGGGGAAGGTCCTGAGATCGTCGGCGAGGTCCCGGCCGAGCACGACCCCCGGCAGGTCCCTCCCGTCCTCGAATCCGGTCGCAGTGAACGACCGCACCGGAGGAGTGAACGAGTCGACGACCGTCGAGACGGTCCGCTCCCGCTCGAGTTCGACCCCCTTGGCGATCACTCCCTTCGTCTTGACCCTCACCCCGGGGATCAGCTCGTAGTAGAGAAGCGCCTCACCGCGGACGAACGGGGATACGGCGACGACATGGGGGACGTCCTTCACGATCGCCGCCACCGAATCTATCATGCTCCATGACTCCGGTGTGCTGGCGAAGACGATCACGTGGGTGTTGAACTCGACGATGCGGTCACGGAGCTCGCTCTCGAACCCGTTCATCAGCGACAGGACGATGATCAACACGGAGACGCCGACCAGCGTGCCGCCGACCGCGATCATCGTCACCCGCGATACGAATCCGCTCCTGCGGCGTGCCCGCAGGTAGCGCAGAGCGATTGCGAGGGAATAGTGCATCGCCCTACCGGTCCCTTCCCTGCTCGGGCCTCATCGCCGGGAAGAGGATCACGTCCCTGATCGAGTGCGAATCGGTCAGGAGCATGACGAGCCTGTCGATGCCGATCCCCAGCCCGCCGGTCGGAGGCATGCCGTGCTCGAGCGCCCGCAGGTAGTCCTCGTCGACGGGGTGCGTCTCGTCGGCGCCGGCGGCGCGCATCCCCGCCTGCTCCTCGAACCTCGCGCGCTGGTCGAGCGGGTCGTTGAGCTCGCTGAACGCGTTGCCGGCCTCGAATCCCGCGATGTACGGCTCGAAGCGCTCGACGAGTCCCGGCTCGCTTCGGTGCGCCTTGGCGAGCGGCGAGAGCTCGACGGGGTAATCTGTGATGAAGACGGGCTGTATCAGCTTCGGTTCGACGAGCTCCGAGAAGATCGCGTCGATGAGGCCGGCCCGCCCCGCGACGCCCTCAATGGCGACGTGGTGCGCCTCGGCGGCCTTGCGCAGCGCCTTCTCGTCGGCGTTCCGCAGATCTTTCCCCGTCACTTCGGCTATCGATTCGAAGAAGGTCATCCGGCGCCAGGGGGGCGCGAGGTCGATCTCGGCTCCGTCGTAGGAGATCGTCGTCCCGCCGAGGACCTCCTCGCAGAGCCTCCCGTAGAGCTCCTCGACGAAGGCCATCATGTCGTTGTAGTCCCAGTAGGCCGCGTAGCATTCGAGCATCGTGAACTCGGGATTGTGCGAGCGGTCCATCCCCTCGTTGCGGAAATCCTTGCAGAACTCGAACACGCGGTCCATCCCTCCGACGATGAGCCTTTTGAGATAGAGCTCGTCCGCGATCCGTAGGTACAGATCCATGTCGAGCGCGTTGTGGTGTGTGACGAACGGGCGCGCCATCGCGCCGCCGTAGATCGGCTGCAGGATGGGCGTCTCCACCTCGAGGAATCCGCGCTCGACGAGGAACCTCCTGATGGCGTCGATGATCCTGGCGCGTATGCGGAACGTCTCCATGACCTCGTCGTTGGCGATCAGGTCGACGTAGCGCTGACGGTACCTCAGCTCCTTGTCCTGCAGGCCGTGGAACTTTTCGGGAAGCGGCAGCAGCGCCTTGCTGAGCAGCTCGAACGACTCGATGCGGATAGTGAGCTCGCCGGTCTTCGTGCGGAACAGCGGCCCGCGCACGCCGATGATGTCGCCCAGGTCGAGGAGGCGGAAGAGCGTCCACGCCTTCTCGTCGACATCGGCGTCCTTGATGTAGAACTGGATCGTGCCCGAGCCGTCCTTGATGTTCCCGAACGAGGTATGTCCGTGACCGCGTATCGCCATGACCCGACCCGCCAGCGCCGCCGTCTCCGTGCTGATGCAGAGCTCCTCCCCGGCGGCGACCGCCTCTGCGATCCGATGCGTCCGCTCGAAGCGGTACGGCCAGGGAGCGACCCCCAGGCCGCGCAGGGTCTCGAGTTTCGCGATCCGCCGGTCGCGTTCCTTCACGCTGTCGATCGGTCCGGTGTCGCTCACGTCAGATCTTCCTTTCCTTCCACCTGAGGTACCCCTCTATGAACATGTCGATGTCGCCGTCCATCACGGCGGGCAGGTTCCCCGTCTGGACGCCGGTGCGGTGGTCCTTCACCAGCGTATACGGGTGAAAGACATAGCTCCGGATCTGGTTGCCCCACGAGATGTCCTTCTTCTCCCCGGCCGCCTTGACCTTCTTCTGCTCCTCCTCCTCGAGCAACTTCGCGAAGATGCGCGACCGCAGGACGCGCATCGCCATCTCGCGGTTGCGGTGTTGCGACCGCTCGTTCTGGCACTGCACGACGATCCCCGTGGGGAAATGGGTGATGCGCACAGCCGAGGAGACCTTGTTCACGTGCTGTCCGCCGGCGCCGCTGGCCCGGTACGTGTCGACGCGGATATCGTCGGGGTTGATCTCGACCTCCAGCTTGTCGTCGACCTCCGGATAGACATGCACCGCGGCGAACGAGGTGTGGCGCCGGTGGTTGGCGTCGAACGGCGAGATCCGCACGAGGCGGTGGATGCCGCTCTCCGACTTGAGGCGGCCGAAGGCGTATTCCCCCTTGACCTCTATCGTCGCGTTCTTGATCCCCGCCTCGTCTCCCGGCTGGAGGTCGAGGAGACGGTGCCGATACCCCCGCTCCTCGAGAAACCGCGTGTACATCCTCAGGAGCATCTCGGCCCAGTCCTGGGACTCGGTGCCCCCGGCGCCGGGATGGATGTTGACTATCGCATCGCCGCGATCGTGCTCGCCCGAGAGCAGCACGGCCATCTCGAAGTCGGAAAGCGACCGGCGGACGCGTTCGAGCTCCGTGTGTATCTCCGAGAGGATCGTCTCATCGTCCTCCCCGAGGACGAGCAGCTCCCGTATCGCCTCCACGTCGGCGCTGATCTCGCGGTACGGCTCGAGCCTGCCCTTGATCTCCCGCAGACGGGCGACCGTCTGCTCGGCCTTCTCGCGGTCCCCCCAGAAATCGGGAGCGGACATACGCTCCTCTATCCTGGCGGTCTCGGCCTTCATCGATTCGAGGTCAAAGATACTCCTTGAGGCTGAGAAGCTGCTCCTCGATCCCGTCGACCGCTTCGGCCGCTTCGCGCGCCGTCATGCGTTCTTCCTTCATCACAGCATCACCGCTTTCGTCGCCAGCTGCCGCGCCCCCCGAGGAACTCGTCGCGCAGCCGCGCCGCTTCGGCGCGGACCCGCCCGATCGGCGCGTCCGTATCGATCGTCACATCGGCCCGTTCCCAGTCACGTGAGAGTGGACGCTGCCGCTCGATGCGCTGCAGAGCCTCTTCGCGGGTGAACCCGTCCCGGCGCATCATGCGCCTGATGCGGACCTCCTCCGGCGCGTCTGTGCGCACGGACAGGTCCGGTTTGAACCTGAACTTATACTGAAAAAAGAGGAGCGCATCAAGGACTATGTACGGTGCGGCTCCCTGTAGGGAAGAGATCCGTTCGCGTACGATCCGCTTCACCGACGGCCTGATCAGCCGGTTGAGCCGGTCGAGCTTGCGCTGGTCCATGAAGACGATCCCCGCAAGCCGCAGCCGCGAGACCCGGCCCCTCACGAGCACTTCCGGACCGAACTCACCGGCGAGCTCCCG
>Ga0316578_10000111_pt1 | contig 19537 bp, 18 predicted proteins | sample J0NA_2_FD_203076 | JGI IMG/M metagenome (GOLD analysis project Ga0316578, IMG submission 203076) | Rhizosphere microbial communities from salt marsh grasses in Alabama, United States - J0-2_160517rDrC | ecosystem: Host-associated > Plants > Roots > Rhizosphere | place: USA: Alabama | collected... | reverse complement strand
TGAACATTTGGCGCGATGTCTTTCCGCCGGGATTACTGGATTCGTTCTTGGGCAAAGAATCCGGTGAGCGCATAGCGGTTCAATTGAAGGACGGCGATTCATTGCCACGGTATGACAGCCAAAAGTTGTTTACCATTAAGAGGTCACAATTCGATACGAGCATGGGCCGTCTAGGGGTCCTTCGACCGCAATTCGGCCGATTTTATCCGAAAGGACTGCTGAATGGCGTTTCCGGTGTTTACAAGGCCAATGTCGAGCCGTTCCGATGCGTCGGCGTGAACAATGGGAACATGTCTGTCGATTTCAATCATCCGATTGCGGGCAGAGACCTGCAGCTGTCATGTCTTATCGGCAAAGTGGAAAGAAAGAAGGTTGAACGAGGTGGTACCAGTATCGACTGGTTCGAAACGCTTGCAGCCGGTCCCGGCATGCAGGCGCGCTGGCAGAATCACGCTACCGATTACTTCGCCGAAGATGCGTTTGCCCGGAAAGATGAGCGACCGGATGAGACATTTTACAGCAGTCCTCGTTTTGTGCAGCACATTGACGATACCGCCATTGAAATGGTGCGAAATACCTACGGACGCTTCCTGACCGGTGGTATGCGTGTACTGGATCTCATGAGCAGCTGGCAGTCGCATGTGCCGACGAACGTTCAGTTAAAAAGTCTGACAGGACTGGGCCTGAACATGGATGAGCTCAAAAGAAACCGGCAGTTGACCAATATCACCGTACAGGACCTCAATGTCAACAAGACGCTGCCATACCCGAATGATACGTACGATGCCGTGTTGAACACGGTGTCGGTTGAATATTTGACGGATCCTATCGCCATTTTCAAAGAAGTCGCGCGGGTTTTGCATCCGGGGGGTCATTTTGTCGTGACGTTTTCAAACCGCTGGTTTCCACCCAAAGCGATCAAGATTTGGGAAGAACTTCACGATTTTGAGCGCATGGGGCTCGTCGCGGAATATTTCCTTCAATCAGGCGGTTTTGCGAACGTGCAGACCTATTCGATTCGGGGTTTGCCCCGGCCGCACAACGATAAATATTATCCGGACTTGCTGCACTCAGATCCGGTATACGCCGTTTGGGGGCAGAAAAAATAGGATCAATTGATCTGCATAGAGGCCACGCGCGGCCTTTCGGTGAATGATTGCCGCCAATTGTCCGCAAAAATTCTCGGTGTCGACAGAGTCGAGGCGCGCTAAATTGTCGCTGAGCAGGGAATGGGTTTACGATCGCTCCTCGGACAACCTTTGAAAAACGGTCCACATCGGTTTTAAGATATGAAGGGACAACAGTGCTATGAGGCCGCAACGCTTTAATTCTGAAACAGACCTGCCGCCGATGCCCTTTGACGAGCAAATTTGTCGATTGGCTCAGGACATCAAAGACCTCGGATTGAACTGGAGGCCTCATGTAGGGTGTTTTGTCTGGGACCCGGATCTTCACATTAAAGCTGACTCTCCTTTTCCCGGCAGAATCTATTTCATCCTGAGCCTGCCGCGGTTTATCGACCTGTTGGGCAGTATCGAGGCCGTTATCGAAAAGCTGGTATGGCTGCCGACCTGGCACCAAGCCCGGTTGCTGCACCGGCGGCTGGGGATCGGCGATGACGATATCGTAAAGGGGTGGCACAGGAACGGCGGTTTATCCCCTTGTGAAGACCTCGTATATGTTTATCTTTCCATCATCAAAACTTTGCGAAATCGATAACTGAAGTGGCGTCGGTGAAGGCGTCTGAAAAAACCCAAAAAACCGAAAGCGAGAAAATGATGAACAAATCAGATTGTCAGGATGAACGGTTGTCGAGCAGAACCGTGGGTATCGTGATCATTGTCGTGTCATTGCTGCTGCTGGCGGTGGGCTTGGTCATTCTGCCGGTCGTGGGGTTTGTCTTCGCGGTACCCCTGTTGGTTCTGGGAATCGGTATGCTGACAGCCCCTGAAAGCAAAGCCTGTCGTTTGATCATGGACGGCTTGCGGACCAAGAAGTCATAGATGCCGTCACCCACTGCGGACGTTGTGATCGTTGGAGGGGGACTGGCGGGTATGAGCTGCGCCCGCCACCTGCAGGATATTGGCGTCCCCTACCGTCTCATCGAGGCATCGGATCGCATCGGCGGCCGTGTGAAAACCGACCGCGTCGATGGATTTCTCCTGGACCGCGGATTCCAGGTGCTGCAGACGGCATACCCGGTCGTCCGCCGAACATTGATGAATTACCCCTTGAGGCTCAAGCGATTTCCCCCCGGTGTCGTCATTCATCGCGACAACCGCCTTTACACTCTGGCTGATCCGCGCCGATGCCCCAAATATTTATGGGAAACGATGACGGCCCCCGTCGGCACGCTAACCGATCGCCTGCGGATGGTGAAAATGGCCCGTAATGTCTGCAGCGGTACGGATGAAAGCCTTTTTCAGAGTCCCGAATCAACCGCTATGGTGTTTCTAAAGGCCAGCGGTTTTTCCGAAAAAATGATCCGCTCCTTTTTTATTCCCTTCTTTGGCGGCGTCTGTCTTGACCCTCAGATACGGGCGTCAAGCCGGGTGCTTCAATACGTGTTCCGCATGTTCGCCAGGGGTGATGCGGCCTTGCCGGAAAACGGCATGGAAGAAATTCCCCGACAGATATCTTGTGCGATACCGGCTGAGCGAATCTTGACCGGCATTCGCGTTGATCGCGTGGCGGAGGGCAAAGTCGTACTGGAAGACGGCCGGGAGTGGCAACCGCGAGCGGTGGTCCTGGCAACGGAAGGTCCGGAAGTTCAGCGCTTGCTGGGCAGATCCGATCCAATCGGTTCCGTCAGCGAAACCTGCCTCTACTTTTCCACCAACCAGCTGCCGATTAAAGAACCTTTCCTCGTTCTCAATGGAGATGGTAAAGGACCCGTCAACAATGTCGCTTTCCCCAGCATGGTGTCACCGGGGTACGCACCGCCGGGCCAGCACCTGGTCTCCGTCGTTGTGCTGGGACTGCCGCCCGGAGATGCGGCCGGCATGGAATCCCGAGTCCGGGCGCAGTTGGGCCAGTGGTTCGGGCCGATGGTCCGCAGATGGCGCCATTTGAAAACCTACCTCATTCGGCACGCACTGCCGCAACAATTCCCGCCAACCTCTGACCCGACGGTGCCGCAACCGCCTGTCGGCCCCGGAATCTTCGTCTGTGGAGAATACGGTAGTCTTCCGGGCATCCAGTGGGCGATGCTCTCAGGACGCCGTTCGGCCGAAACCGTCATAAACTACCTCAAGCACTGATATTTTTTTATGGATCTTCTCCAAGAAAGTTGGTGTAAAAAACACCCCAAATGAATAAATCGGCATTATATAATGTGAAAAATGAGCCGAGACCAACGCAGACATTAAAAATATTCAAATCAAAAGAAGTTTTTGCTTTAGAATTAAACCATTTTTTACAAGTTCAAGAAAATCGGCGGCAGTGCGTGGAGGGGTACTCGTGTACGACGCGCAAGCGATTCCGCCAGAACCGTCACGTTTTTAGCGTGATTGACGCCGAAAGTGAGGAAAAGAGCTGCTGGCAGACGGAAGCTCGCTACTTGAAGGTACGCACCGCACCCATGCCGCCGTCGACGGAGACGATCTGACCGGTTATCCAGGATGACGCGTCGCTCAACAAGAAGTGGGCGATGCCGGCGAGTTCGCGCGGGGTGCCGGTCCGCTTCAAAGGATGGCGATCGGCCGCTGCTTTGCGCTTGCCATCGTCAGCCAGCAGCGCTTCGGCAAGCGGCGTATCGGTCAGCGAAGGGGCAATGGCGTTGACCCGAATACGCGGTGCAAACTCTGCGGCCAGAGAGCGGGTCAGCCCTTCCACCGCTCCTTTTGCGCTGGCGATGGACGCATGAAACGGCATGCCGGTACCGACGGCCACGGTGCTGAACAACACAATTGCCGCCGTGGGGTCGGCCTTTTTCAGCCCGTTTAAACAGCCCTTTATCACTGCGACCGCACCCAGGAGGTTGATGCGGTAATCTTTCAAAAATTCCTCTGCCGTCAGTCGCGTAAAGGGCCGCAGGCGGATGCTTCCGGGGCAATAGGCCAGCCCGCTGAGTTTTTCGGACAGCCCGTCGGATGGAAATTCGTCCTTTGTGGCGTCGAAGGGGATATGACGAACTCCGGGCAGTTCGGTCAATTGCCCGGGAGTGCGCGATAAAACGGACACCTGGTGACTATCCTCGATCAGCCGACGGGTGAGCTCGAAACCGATTCCCGAACTGCCCCCCACGACAACGAAATTTTTCGGTTCGGTCATTTTTCCTCCAATTTAAAAACAGTTACCGATGGTCACGATTTTTGGGACATGATCTCACCACCCGTCCCGCCGACGGCTGGGCTATAGCCGCAAGAAGTATTGCCTCCCAAACTGATCGATTCCAGGTTTTGGGTTTAAATTCAAGACCCATATACTTACCCGGCCGCATAATGGATGACCGCCGCCGGTTCGAGTATTCGAAAGGTAAAGGATTCGGTGAAATAGAGTTTGACCTTGTCCTGGCTGTGGGCTTCATATCCGATGGCCAGATCCTGCCCCAGGATCAGCTCTAAATCTCCACCGCGCGTGGATACCAGATAAGCCTCATCCTCGAATTTGTCCGAGAGGTAAGGGCTGAGGACCACCGGTCCGCCCAGAATGCTCTCCGCCTGCATCTTGACCGGATAACCCTGGAAATGCGATGACATCCGGCTCCACAACTTGGGCCCCACAACGAAGGCGTAAGGACCTTCAACCGAGCGTTCCGTAAAAGCGGTTATGCCCTCTGCGACACCTTCCAGTAGTTGCTCGGGTTTGGCGCCGATGGTCAGACATTCCGTACCGGTGCACATTTTCAAGCCTTTAATGTTGGCTTCGGACAAACCGTGGTAAACGACCCTTTCCTCAAATAGCGCAATTTTTTTGGCCGCCGCTTCCAAGTTGGACAAATCGACGTCCTTGGCGCCCCGGACGACATTGTCCATTTCAGCGATGTCCAACTCGAATGCAATGCGTGTTTCCACGAGGTGATGGACCTTGTGGATGCCGTATGCCGGACCGTCTTTCGGTTGTTTTGAGGGATACTCCAGGCGCCCCTCCGGTACTCCCGGGAAATTGGGCCCCATGGGCCCGGTCAAATCGACCACCTTGCGCGCCGACAGCAAGGCCTTGAGACTGCGGGCCGCCTGAGCATCGATTTCAAGCCATGCTTCAGCGGGTACCGGTGCCAGCTCTCTTTTTAAAAAATCCATCGCGTCGCCTCCTTTTTATACTTCCGTTACATAGTCGAACCAATCCGATAGGAGCCTATTTCTTCAAGCTGCCAATTCCCAGACCGTAAGACACGGTTTTGCCGGCATTGCCCCTGGACGTCCCAATGCCTCCGGGCACCTCCGGCAGCGTGACGCCCAGCAGTTTTTCCTTGGCGTCTACAAAGAGCTTGCCAAGGGTGTTGAGATCCTCAGCCGAGAATACCTGACGCGCAGCAGGAAATATATCGGCTTCCTCTTCATCCAGATGGTGCGTGGTGTACTCCCCGAGCCCTTCAATCTTGATGGGGAAGTTTTCGTGCTCCTGCGGAAACCCCTCGGCATCCTTGATGATGAGCTCGATGATGTGGTGTTCGTTGACGGCCTCGAGTGCGTCGTGACGTTGCGAGGCGATCTGCTCCAGGAGATCGTAGAAATACTTTTCCTCCATTGTGTGATGGACCACCAGATGACGTTTGAACTCCTCGAAAACTGCCGGATCGTTCTCGGATTTCTGGTAAAGCTGCCTGAGGACGCCGTGATGATCGACCAACGCCGTAATAATGTCCATGGTTCCTCCCTGATACCTCCAATTGCCGTTAATTTTGTCTTGCGCGATTTGCGCCAATTTTCCTCACTATGCCGCAGACCCGCTCGTGTCACGGTAAACAGCGGCGCTGCACCGGTTGCCGTAGAGAGGTGGTATGGCCCTTAGCCAGGGGAAACGGTCACGTCGATCGCATGCTCGCGGATACCGTTGTTGCCGTAGCCCAAGGAATTCCAATGGGCCGTCTCGGGCTGCCGGTTCCCTTTTGTATCCGTTGCGCGCGTCATGATCGTGTAGTTTCCAGGCTGACCAACCTCCCACAAGTACTCCCAGTGCCGCCAGGCGAAGTCTTCGTTGAAACCGATCAGTTGGGCCGGATGCCAGGTCAAACCGTCATCGACGGAGACCTCGACCTTCTGGATGCCGGCTTCACCCGCATAGGCCGCGCCCCGAATGGGAACCACGCCGACAGAGAGCGTTTCGTTTTTCATGGGGTCGACGATAAACGATTTGAGGCCGATTCCTGTGACCACGGCCCCGCTTTTAGGGTCTTCGCCCTTCTGGAAAACGCGATAGACGTTGTCCATGAAAAACCCTTCATAGGGATGCTCGAGGACCGTAATTCGTTTAAGCCACTTGACACAATTGGCACCGGTCCATCCCAGAGCCAGGGCCCTCAACGGGTAGCCGTGTTCGACGGGCAAGGGTTCGCCGTTCATTTCATAGGCCAGGAGAGTCGACGCCACCGCTTTGTCGAGCGGGATGCTGCGGATGAATTTTATCCCGGCGGACCCCAGGGGCTTGTCGAAGCCTTCGAAGCCGACGTGTTTGGCGCCGTTTTTGAGTCCCGCCCTTTCGAGCACCTCTTTGAGCCAGACACCGCCCCAGATGGCGTTGCCGACCCCGCCAATTGTCCACGGATTACCGGAAGCTTTGTCCTTGAACAGAGAGCGGCCATTGCCTGAGCACTCCAGCGTGTCGGCCAATTCCACCTTCGGAAGACGGCGGATGTCCGTAAACGTCAATGTCAGTTCATTTTGCACCAATCCGTCGAGGGAAAGCGTCCAGTCTGAAAGCGCCACCGGGCTGTCAGCGAACTGTCCTTGGTTCCGCTTGAAGAAGACCCTATTGGCGGTCGTCCAAGTGCGAAGGCTTTCAACCGGTGTTTCTGCGTTGAGTGGCTTTTCCGTCATGATTCTCATTTTTTTGCTCGTCATGCTGACCTCCGCGGTTCAATGTCAAACGCCCATGCCCCTTTTTGGGGAGCACCACAATGAATGAAAATGACGTACCTCAGCCCGGATGAGCGGTTGAGAGGGCGACTGACTGTTTGAGATGCCTACAGCGTCTTAGACCGGACCCAACGCCGATACCGCCTGTAAAGCACAACCATCAAGTCTGAAACAGAACCCGTATTCAAAGCCGGGCGAGGTCCGGTCTTAGAGCCTGTTGGCATCGAGTTTCAGGCGACATTCGAAACCGTTTATCCGGGCGGTGGGGCCTAACTCGTCAGCGGGTTTGGTTTTATTTTCGTCCTAAATTTGTCACATTAAAATCATATTCGGTCGTTTAACACAAGCCGGTAAAATTCGCTTATAAAATCGAAATCCAGTGTGACACTTTTTAAAGAAGGTTCACATCCTTTCGGTAGACGTCCGCTTGTTTCAGTACTTGCTTCTTCTCCTTATTCTGCATACGGTCCCATGTCCGGTACATCATGGCTACCCGCGGGTTTTTCTTCAGGCGACGGCGATGCCGGTCGAAAAATGCCCAGTAGAAACTGTTGAAGGGACATGCCTTGTCGCCATGGCGTTTTTTCCAGTCGTATTCGCAGGCGTCACAATAATTGCTCATGCTGTGAATGTATTTCGCCGACGAAATATAGGGCTTGGTGGCGACGAGACCGCCGTCGGCAAATTGGCTCATTGCCCGGGTGTTGGGAAGTTCCACCCATTGAACGGCATCGATGTACACGCCCAGATACCAGCGGTCGACCGCATCCGGATCGACCCCCGCCAGCAAAGCGAAATTTCCGGTCACCATCAACCGCTGAATGTGATGGGCATAGGCGTGCTCGAGTGATTGGCCGACAGCAGCCTGCAAGCAGGTCATGCGGGTCTCTGCGGTCCAGTAGAAGTCGGGCAGGTCCGCTGTGTGCTTGAAATAGTTCATCGTGCCCAGACCCGGCATCTGCGCCCAGTAAACCCCGCGCATGAACTCGCGCCAGCCGAGAATCTGCCGGACAAATCCTTCAATCTGCTGAATCTCGATGTTGGTTTTACCCTCCTCCCAGGCACGCACCGCCGCCTCGATAACCTCGAGCGGGTGCAGCATTTTCGAATTCAGGGCAAACGACAGCCGCGAGTGAAACAAATGCCAGTTCTCGACGATCATGGCATCCTGGTAGGTGCCGAAGGCCGGGAGACTCGTTTTGACAAAAGCCTCGAGCAGGTCGCGTGACTGGGTGCGGGTAATGGGCCAGATGAGGTTTTCGGGCGCAACCCGACCAAACGTTTTTACCCCTGACCGCTGGATCGTTCGGCAGATGTCGGCGACATCATTTTGGAACAACAAGGGCTGAGGGATCGGCAAGCGGCTGTCATATGCCTGACGGTTTTTTTGGTCGTAGTTCCACCGCCCCCCCGCGGGTTTGTCCTTATCCATCATGATATTGTGACGCCCTCGCATCCGGCGGTAAAAAGATTCCATCAGGTAGCGTTTTTTACCGTCAAAAAAATCCTTTAATTCATGTCGCTCGGTCAAGAAATGTTCCGTGTCGACCGCCTGAGCAGGCACCGGAAGTGCGTCGACCAGTTTCCGCAGTTGGACGTCCAGTCGGTACTCGTCGGGCAGAAGATATTCGAAACGTGTAAACTTCTTCTTCTTAATGAGCGCAAGCACATTTTGGTCGATGGTCTGACGATTTTCCCGAGCGTCAAGCTCCACGTAAACGACCCGATGTCCGAGACGGCCGAGTCTTTGCGCAAAAGCACGCATGGCCGCAAAAAAGGCGGCCACTTTTTGAATGTGGTGTTTGACATAGTCCGTCTCCTGGCGGATTTCCATCAGAACGTAAGTGACATCCCGATCGACTGCCTTAAACCAGGAGTGTTTTTCATTCAGTTGATCGCCAAGGACCAGGCGGAGAATTTTTTGACGCGGCATGTCGCTCAGACTCCGGACAAGTTAACGCTTTTCCGTCCATAAATGGCCCTTTTCCGCAATTTCGGCGTCAATCACGCTAAAGACGTGACAGGTCGGTGCTGAATCGCTTGTGCGGCGCACGTGCGTAAGCCTCCGCGCAATGCCGCCGATTTCCTTGAACTTGCAGAAAATGGCGATTTCTGGATCTAAAACTCGCCAGTGTCCTTAAGGAAGCCGAGGATGGACACTAACTCCAAAATGGGCAAAATACTTCCACGATACTTTTGAATCGTCCCGAAGATGTGACGTGGTTGCGAGACGATATACTTTCATCTATCTTTACCTCCGGGCGGCATCACCGGGAGACTTTCGCGCCAGAGTCGGAGGCATCGCACAGGAGGCGGTCAGCCGGGGAGTAAATCGCGCCGGACCGTTGACAAGCGGTCTGTTGATAGATCGGGCAATCGATTTGAGCATGCCGTAAAAAACCCATTCATGAAACGGATACAGAAAATACCAGTACAGGATCCCACCCAGTCCCTGCGGCAAAAACCGCGACAGCATCTGCAGCTCCGTTTGTTTATCCCCCATCGGCGTCAACCGAAACGCCAGCATGGCTTCACCCGGTGTTTTCATTTCGGCCAAAAGCAGCAGCTGCTGTGGTGGGTCGACTTTCAAGACCCGCCAGAAATCCAATGCGTCGCCGACCATCAGTTCGGATGGGTGGCGCCGCCCTCTTCGCAAACCGGCGCCACCGACGAAGCGGTCGATGAGGCCGCGCAGGCGCCAAAGCAGGTCCAGGTGATACCATCCGGTTCTCCCGCCGATCCTGCTGATCGGTCCCCAGATTTCTTCAGCTGTCGCCCGGATGCGCACCCGATAACCGCAACTCAATATCGTACCGCCGGCCCACTGTGCATCTCCGCAATGGGCCCATTCGGGTTCGAGCATCGCCCCGGCATCCATCCAACAGGTATCGACCTGCTCCTGCTTCACTTTGTCCAGCGCCATCCGTATCGCATCACGGCAGCTGAGCAGCGCCTGAGGAATAATGGATTGAATTCGGTTCTCGGTGCAGACGGCTTCGCTGGTCAGCCCTTCGGTAAGCGGCAGAGCGATAGAGGTCGGCACCGGGCTGATGAAGTTGATCCAGTAAGCGCTCAGAGTCGGTGTCAGCACTGGAACCGGCAGGATGACGCGTTTTCGAAGCCCCGCCTCCTCGGCATAGATGTCCAGGAGATTGCGGTAGGTGAGGACGTCCGGGCCGCCGATGTCGAACGTTTGCCCGGCCGTTTCGTCGTGGGAGAGACATCCAACCAGGTAGCCGATGACGTTTCGTATGGCTATGGGCTGATTGAGGGACTGCACCCAGCGCGGCGTAATCATCACCGGCAGGTGCTCCACGAGATACCTCAGAATTTCAAAGGATGCACTGCCGGAACCCAGTATCATCGGCGCCCGCAGGTCGGTTGTCGGCACCGGACCTGATTGCAGTATCTTTGCGACCTCGATGCGCGACAAAAGGTGTTTGCTCAGTGCGCCCTGCTTTGCTTCGGCCAAACCGCCCAGGTAGATGATCCTCTCCAGGCCGGCCGCGGCTGACGCCTTGACCATGTTGTGGGCCGCCCGGCGATCGGCTTCGACAAACTTTTCTTTCTGCGCAATCATGGAGTGGACCAGGTAGTAAGCCGCCCAACACCCCGCGGCGGCTCTTGTAAGGGATTCGAGATCCAAAACATCCCCCTGCGCCAGTTCGACCCTTTCATGGTGCGCCCACGGTCGGCACCCCAATTTTTCGAGGTTTCTGCCCATCGCCCGCACCCGATACCCCGCCTCGAGCAAGGCCGGAACCAGCCGTCCACCGACATACCCCGTAGCACCTGTGATGAGAATCGGTTTTTCATTCATTGTTCTACGCATCCCATTTACCTAAGGTTGTCCGCTCTTATCAAAAATGGTTGCTTTCAGCCGGAGGGTGCGCTCATGCCAGATGACGCGACCGCCGGCTTCAGATCTCACCCGACCCGACGGTGACGATCCCCAGATAGCCATCGACTGTGATGTCCGCACCGGTTCTCACAAGGTTTGTGGCATCCGGTATACCGGTGACGCACGGCAAACCGTATTCGCGCGCGATGATCGCGCCGTGAATCAGCATTCCGCCCCTTCTCTCCACCACCGCGGCGGCCAGCGGAACGACAAACGTCATGTTCGGGTCGACCGCATCACACACCATGACATCACCATGCTGGAAATCGGCAAGGTCCGAATGCGCCCGAATCACCCGGGCTCTACCCCTGGCGATACCGGGTCCGGCCGGCTGGCCGATAAGCTGCCGGGGTTTGATTGCCACCGAACCTCCGGCGCTTTCTGATTCCGGCGTTTGCGGTGATCCGGCGTGATCCAGGTCCGCCAACACGGCCTCCAGGATCTGCGAAACGCCGCCGGTGCGTTTCTCCTTGGTTAAATCTGAGACCCGCCGGCGGGCCGCTTGTATGGCAGCCAGCAGCTGGGATTCTATTCTGCCAAGATAGATGTTGTCGTCGTCACGGAGTTGGTAGCTGGCCCGGGCCAGATCGAGCTTCTCGGCAGCCTGTTCACGGTCGCCCCCATCGAACCGGCTCAGAAACGCCTGTTTCAGTTGATCGGTGCGCGTCCAACTTCGGCGGGCCGTCGATGCCGGAGGATGCGACGCCAATTCAAGCAGAATGTTTATCAGCGGCTCCTTCGCCTGGAGGCACTGGGTCCCGCCCGTGACGGAGCAGGACAAATCGCCGTATTCCCGGATGAAACGCTCGACCTTGCGGTTGAACACGGATGTCGCCTCAACGTGTCCACCGCCCCTCAGGTTTTCCGCCAGCCCGGTATCGTTGCGAATCATATCGGCCAGTTCTTCAAGCAAACCGTTGCGTTTGACGCTGACCATTTGGGTATCTGACAGCAAATCGATAAATTCGTAAGGGTCATCGGGTTGAACCGTATCGTTGTAAAACTGGCCGAAAAGACGGATGCCGTGGGCGAATGGTATAAATTCTTCCCAGTAGACGGTGACCCATTTGTGATTGATCTCCCAGCGCCGTTTTATTTCTGCGGCGAGGTCCTGGTCGGATAGTTTGGTCAAATCCATTTTCCCCAGGCGCTCGGCCTCGGCGATCATGGCCGGGATGAACTCCGTTTCGATCCGTTGGCGCAAGGCTTTCAGGTTTTCGAAGCTTCTGTGAAGGCTCAAGTACCAGCCGCGCTTATCCTCGCCGTCTTCGGACTGAAGGGTGGTGATCGGCCGGGACTGCAGCAGGTGAAGATCATGATCCCTGATTGTCCACTCGACGTCCTGCGGCGCGTCGAAAAATTTTTCCGCCTGCATGGCCGTATCGAATACGGTCCGGACTTCTTGTGGGTTGAGCGGCGGACGCCGAGACAAATCCGGCGGCAGGCCCGCTTTGCAAACGCCGCTATCACCCGGAACCAGCCGGTACTGTCGCAGCACCGGTATGTGCGATAAGATTTCACGCGTTTTGCGATCTACTACCCAGCGGTCAGGCGCCACCATGCCGTCGACAAGCCCCTGATTCATGCCGTGAACCGATTCGATGACCCCGTGAGAGGGAGCAACGGGATTTCTGGTGAACGCAACCCCGGAACGGTCACCGGCGACTACCTCCTGAACAATGACTGCCATAGCACTTTCTTCGACACTCAACCCGATTTCCTGCCGATAGAGCAATGCCGCATCCGACCACAAAGAAGCCCATACCAGACGAATGTGTTTGAGAATCGATTCGATTCCCCGAATATTGACGAATGATTCGTGCAGACCGGCATACGACGCCGCCGATCCGTCTTCATCGAGGGCCGAGGACCTCACGGCAACGGCCGTGCCGCTGAAACACGATTCGATAGGAGCTTTAAGAACGGTCTCGATGGCAGACGGAATCGATACGCGCAGGAATAGGCTCCTGATCCGTGTGGCACAATCCCATATTTCTTCCCAACGCATCCGACTGAATTCTTTGCGATTCAATTCGAGGGAGATCCGCTCGCTCAGTCCGGTCTGCGACACGTAGGCCCGATAGGCGTCTGCGGTGATACACAGCGTCTCCGGAATCTGACCTCCGAACTCGATCAGTCGGGATAAGGCAAGCGCCTTACCGCCGACCTTCCGACGATGTCCGCATCCGATTTCGCTGGCAGGTAAGACCAATCTCATTCGTTTAGGTGCAACTCCATGACGTTTTGAAAATTTTTCACGAGAAAATAGGATTTGACCTTTATCTGAACCAAGGCGCAGGTTGGTGATTTGGCAAAATCCTCCAGATAGGGATGCTTTTCGAGGTAGCTTTTGATAATGTCCGGACGCCTGCGCGCGGATATTTCCGTTGCCATCCCGATGACGGTCGCCGCCATAGCCAGATGAAAATCGGATTCCCGATTTTCGCTGCTGTTGACCAAGACAGAAACCTGCGGATTGGCCGCCAGGTTTGTAAATTTACGCGTGGTTTTAGGTGTAATGAGGTATAGATACTTCAAATCATCAGAAATAACGAAAGCCACCAGGCTGGCATACGGTTGATTTTCTCTTTGGGTGCATAAGACAGCCAGTTTCTGAGATAAGCAGAGGTTGGCTATTTCCTGGCGGATGTCGTCTTCCTCGATCATTATCAGGGCTCCGATTGCGGACCTTAACGAAATGAAGGATCAAAAACCAGGGGTGAACGATGTTCCGACCCAATAATGCCGATAGTGGCTATTCACCGGCTCCTATCAACGGCAATTCATCGTCTATCGAAAAAAAGACCAGAAACTTCGCCTCATCTCTTTCGTCGATGTACTGTCGCCTGCGGAGCGATTGCATGAGCTCACTATCCTGCTCTTCACGAATCTTGGTGAGAAAAAGCCTTTTGCCCTTGTACCCGGGTTTTTTTTCGCGAAAAAGGTAGGTCGCGTGGGGGTTGGACTGCAGGTTGTGATGTGTCAGGCGATCTCTCATAATCATCGCAATGGTACCGTCTTCCAGAATGTGCGGCCGCGCATAGACCGCCGCATCCACTCTTCCATTTCCATCTGCCGTCGCCAGGACCCCGAAACCTTCGGTATTTTCAAAATACTCATTAAGTGACATACCTTCCTCCTCGTCTTAAATGTATCAACAGCATGACGTCAACCGGTCTACCGCCCAGGCAGGACGAAACCGTCTGGATTGATAAGCCTTTTAGCCACTCATTGCTACCTCATAAGGATCTTTTGCTTTAAACATCACAAACATATGCACCAACTTAAAATATTCAACCGGTAATAATTCGAGAAAATGTGATAGGTAAAAAATATTATTTCTTTGTCAGCAACAGGCGCTTGGCCTCACCAATTTCCTTCAACTTGTTCGGGCCGACCCGTGGATACGCGAGTTTTAGAGAGATCAGCGTATCGATGACCGCCGCGGCTACTACAAGTCGGGTGAACCATTTGTGGTCTGCCGGCACCACGTGCCAAGGGGCGTCTTTCGTCGCGGTATGCTGGATCATGTCCTCGTACGCCTTCATGTAGGCATCCCAATGCTCGCGTTCCTTCGCGTCGTTGGCTGAAAACTTCCAGTTCTTCTCCGGATTCTCGATGCGTTCGAGGAAACGTCGTCTCTGCTCCTTCTTGGACAGGTGCAGAAAAAACTTCCGGACGATTACGCCGTTGCGCGTCAAGTAGCGTTCGAATGCGCGGATGTCCTGAAACCGCTCCTTCCAAATGTCTTTTGTGATCAGTTCCGGCGGCAGCTTCTGCTTCGTCAGAAACTCAGGGTGTACCCGCACGACCAGCGTCTCCTCGTAATAGCTGCGGTTGAAGATGCCGATCCGGCCGCGTTCGGGCAGGCACTTCATGCAGCGCCAGAGAAAGTCGTGATCCAGGTCCTCACTCGTGGGCACCTTGAACGAAAAGACCTGGCAGCCCTGAGGGTTCAGTCCGGACATGACATGCTTGATGGCGCCGTCCTTGCCCGCCGCGTCCATGGCCTGGAGGATGAGCAGGACTGCCCACTTGTCCTGGGCATAAAGCTTGTCCTGCAGTTCCGAGAGCACCTCGATGCCGGCGGCCAGCGCCGCCTTGGCCCGCGGCTTGTCCTCGGAATTGAAGTCGAGGGTGTCGCCAGGGTCGACATTCTTGAGTTTGAACTTGTCGCCGTTGGTGACACGATACAGCTCCGCGAGTTTGCGGGCTCTTGTTATGAGTTGTTTGGTTTTCATGCGATCGCTTCTATTACCGGATTAGGCCGGTATCTTTTCCTGGAGTATGCGACGATGGCCGATTTTTGTTACTGGAACCGGACCAAACGAGCCGGAATAAAACGACCTGCTTTCTTTGTTCACTCGTATGGCGTTATGCACTGACCTGATGAACGTGAACATCCCGCTGCGGAAACGGTATGCTGATGCTGTTTTGGTCGAACTGTTCTTTCACCTGCTGCGTGATGTCCCAGTAAACCGTCCAGTAGTCGCTCGTTTTGGTCCAGGGGCGACAGACGAAGTTCACGGACGAGTCGGCCAGTTCGTTTACACGAATCACCGGTTCAGGAGACCCTAAGACCAGCGGATGATCTTTGACGATCTTTTCGAGAATACTTTGCGCCTTGGCGATGTCATCGTCGTAGCCAATGCCGAACACCATGTCGACACGGCGCGTTTCGCTGCCGGTGACATTCGTGATGATATCGCCCCAAATTGAGTTATTCGGAATGACGACGGTTTGATTGTCCGGCAGCGTGAGGGTGGTTGACACCAGGGTCATGGCCGACACGGTTCCATTCACTCCGGCCACGTTGACAAAGTCGCCGATATCGTAGGGCCTGTAAAGCAATATCATGATCCCGGCGGCGAAGTTGCTCAGTGTGCCTTGCAAAGCGAAGCCAATGATGAAACCAGCCGCTCCGATGGCTGCCAGAAAGGGACCGATGTTGACTTCAAGCATGGAGAGTGCCACCACCACGCCGATCAGAAAGACGGCCTTGCGAACCACATTCACCAGAAAGTCTTTCAACAGTGCCGAGGCCCCCTTGGCTTTCAAAACCGCTCTTTGAGTGGCTTTTCCAAGAATCGCAGACAAAATCATAAACGCCAAGAGTGTCACGACGAACAAAATGATGTTTTTCAACCATCGCAGACCGCCCTCGCTGGATTTCAGCCATCCCGCAATCACCTTCCAAGTGCTAGCGGCATCGCTCACATCGACTTTGATGCCGGAAACCGCCGTGCGATATTTTTCGTAGGCCTCGACATCGCCGCCCTTCTTCCGGAGCTCGTCTATCACCTTGTTGAACCGATCGATCAGCGCTGTCTGCTGTTCTTGCAGTTTGGTCACTTCCTCCAAGATTTCGGTTTTGGTCGTTCCCTCGGCCTGCATGGCCTGGATCTGTTTTGCACTGATTTCAGCGATGTGGTCTTTTAGCACAACCTGCCAGCCATCGGCCTCCACGACCAACTCGTCCTTTGTCAGGGGATTGAGCAGGTACTGTAATTTCTTGACGGGAATTTCGGGATTGCCGGTGGTGGTCGGAATCGGCGGCGGCGCCTCATCGGCCGCAGTCGCGTCAATAGGTACGACCACCAAGCTTGCCAGTACCAAAACGGTAACGGTCAAACACGCGTTCTTTTTAAGCCATTTATAGCCCTTGATTTTCATGGTCGCATTCTCCATTTCTTTTACAGATTTCCAGGCCGTAAATCTTTCAGATCGAAATGAGATACGCTTCAGGTACAACCCAAAGCAAGCCGTTTCCGGCAATCGATTATGCCTGTTCGGCTTTCACCAGTGGGTCCGGATAGAGGCGGCGTAAGCGTTCACAGGGCACCTCATCTGCCATGCACTTGAAGTACAACAGGACGTCCGCGCGCCCGACGCCTTGCATCTGCCTGCCCCGTGAAATGCGAAGCCTATTTCACCGGGGCGGTACCCTGTAAACGCTTACAATAAGAAAGATGGTTTGAAGCGCATTGGATTTTGTAGCCCCGAGAGCGGTTAATAGGCGACAATCCATTACCAGTCAGTTTGACAGTAGTCAAAGCCACTGCATTTAAATTGGACAAAATTATGCATCATCTCTTTGAGGTCAAGTGAACTCTTTGACAATCACGTCAATTTGCCATCTGACGTCGCTCACCAATTTATGCAATCCATCTCAGATAGACCATGTCAAGATCGTCGGACGCTCTGGTAAGGATCGATCCAAGACAACTACCCTGCGGTGATGCTCACGATGATTTCATTCACCGGTTTGCAAATGCAGCCGGTTTAGGGACATGTGAATGCGAAGAAAGACCGGAGGGACCTTGTCGTGAATCGGGCAACTGGCGAACAGTGGAAACCACGTGACACCTGTGCCACAAAAGGAACGAGAATTGGAGGGTAATCCGCAAGCACAAGCTGAGGCAATAAAAGCGGTCAAAAAGTTCCTGACGGCTGCCTATAACGTGAAAAATTGAGACCGGCCTCATGCTGAAAATTAGAGGGGAATAATGAAGATTCTCTATGCTACACCATCACCGAATAAATTTCACTCTCCCATTCAGCTTATCCACCAATATTTCATTCACGACCGTCCCTTTTTTATCCAAAACGCTGGCGGTGAAATAGCGTCCTTTGTTTTTAAGACCGTAAATTTTATACGCCGCGTTGTTGGCGCATTGGCCGATCAAAAATTTTGCCGATTCGTCACTCATTCCGTCTCGGGGGCTTGGCTGCTCCTTAAACTTTCGCGATTTTCCTTTTGAATTTTCAGAAAACGTTATTTCGGTTTTATCTCCCCCATCGTTTTCAGAATGCGCTCCTGAGTCTTCCATGAATCCGCAAATCGATTCGATCCAGTTCATTGTGGTCCCCCTTTGTTTTTCTCTAAACGTTCGCAAACAACTCGAAAAGCCAAGATATCTTCAAAAATCAATCAAATCGCCGGCCTTGAGCTCACCCCGATGCACTGCATCCGAATGTTAAAGTCATCCATGGCGGCGGTGAGTTCCTTCGTCACTGCGTCCCCGTAAACCAGATAAAACATCCGCATTTTGCGTTTGGGTTCGCAACACCCCCCGTTCGAAAGACCGTATTCTGAGGCAAGCGGTTTCATTTCGGTCAACACCTCGGAGATGTTCTGGTACCGCTTGCCCGGCTCTCGCGCTCAAGCCTTGCGGATAAAATTGCGCAATGCACAGGGTATATTCGGCATCAACTCGGCCGGATCGGGGATTTCCCGCTCGGTCCGCATTTCCATTACCTTCCAATGATTCTCTCCTTCTCATTTTGAGAGACTTTCCGAAAAATACAGCAATATAAATGCCAAGTATGGCCGAATGTCAGAATCGTCACATAAGATACGGTAAATAGGCATTAATTTTGTTTTATGGCCTAAATTGTAGATTATTTGAATGACATCGAATTGCACCGCTTCAAGGGACGCAAAAAATATCGAATGGAAAGGATGAGAAATATTAAACGTTATTTCAAGTTCTTATGCTTTAATACGGTTCATTGCCGGTTGCATTGGCAGATGGGACATTGAGACAGAAATTGGGACGCTAATGGCATCAAGATAAGCCCTCGGGATGACAAATCGAATTCCGATATTATCTAAAGACATGATGTGTTTCACTGTCCCAATGTATCAAATACATTTAATTGATCGCCGCTTACGAATCCTATGATAACATTCTAAGATAATAGAATAATAATCATCAACCGAACCATGTGTGCACATTGATGTCCCGTTTCCACAAAAATGATACGTCTCCCGCTGTTGGCAAAAATCCGCTTTGTCAAGAAGTTTTATCATTATATCAAGTACTTTCAACTTAGAATGTTATCGTTTTGGTCTGTGGCATTTTTATTGCTTCCTTCAGTTGGACAGGCTGAATCAATCAACGTGACGGAGAAGCTTTCAGATGCAACGACATGATATCATAGAGGCAATTGAATTGTCCGAGGGCATGCTTCGAATTGCAGACCGGGGCATGCAGGATTGTGACGCTGACGACTGCATCATACTGTATGGTGCCATCAGGGATTGTGCCTACCGGATCAAGCGAATCGTAAAGGATTATTTACCAAGCAATCAAAACTGATAGCTGGTCGTCACTGAGTATTATGGTAGCGCAATGATTAAGATTAGTGAACTGGTATCGAATTACCCCTTTGTCAAAACGATCTTCGATGCGCTTCCCTGCGGACTGATGATCATCGACGGCGAGGGGATGATTTTGACCGTGAACGCGCTTATGGAGGGGGTATTCGGTTTAGAAGGGGAGTCCTCGGTTGGCAAACCGCTTGGCTATGCACTCGGATGCCTTAACGCGGTTGAGGGTCCGGTTCGTTGCGGCTCTGTTAGTGATTGCCAAGCCTGCACCGTCTGGAATCTGGCTGCTACCTCGATCTCCAGGAACCAAAAGCAAAAGGCACAGGCCACCCTTTTGGTTTCGGCCAACGGTCAGGTCAGGGATATAGCGTTGATGGTCAGGGTGCTGCCGTTTGACTTCTCCGACAATCGATTTGCCATCCTGATAATAGAACAGTTGAAAGGCATCGAAAGCATCCCTGCGACGGGGACGCAAAAAGGGTTCAGAGGCATTATCGGCGAAAG
>Ga0316578_10000110_pt1 | contig 19548 bp, 20 predicted proteins | sample J0NA_2_FD_203076 | JGI IMG/M metagenome (GOLD analysis project Ga0316578, IMG submission 203076) | Rhizosphere microbial communities from salt marsh grasses in Alabama, United States - J0-2_160517rDrC | ecosystem: Host-associated > Plants > Roots > Rhizosphere | place: USA: Alabama | collected... | reverse complement strand
CTGCACTTTTTTGCGGTTCACGGAGAATCGACTTAAACTGATAGCGTGTATCCAGAAGTATTTCCAAAAGTAGAGAACGAAGTTCTTGCGAACCAGTGGCAGCGGCAACTTCCTTAATGACAAAGGTCAAAAAAGCATCCCAGCTTTGATACCGTTGTTCGAGCCTTTGAATTTCATTTTCACTGAGAATGGGCTCTGATCCACCTTTTGTAAGGGGTTCGAAATCAATTAACAGCTGGATAGCTAATCCGTTGGATCGGAGATCAAGGGGACCGACGCGAAGACTGTCGATCATCTTTCTTAAGCGACCCGCTTGATAATGGGGCAAAAAATAAGGTAGCAGGGTTTTTAAGGGATCGGTTTCAGGTTGTAGGTCCAACTTGTAACTGCTTAATAAAAGGTGCAATTGTTCCTTCACCGCCTGAAGTACCAAACCATCCTTAAGGAGCTTACCAGTTTGATCGTAAAGTCGGGCTTCCTGCACCTTAAACCTTACGGACAACGGTTGATCCCTTACTAATGAGGGTTTACCGGTAACAGTTGTGTTTCCGATCCATTTGGTGATCGCCTTACAAGTGCCAATTGTGGGGATGCCGATTGTTATAAGGGTCTTTGCATCCACTCTCAGCAACTCATCTTCCGCTGACAACCTGGGCTCCGAGAAGGTAATACTTGTGCAACCGTTGTCATCCAATAGGTATTGTGCAGTGTTATTTGGGCCTTTAAACTCATCTTGTATCATAAGAAGCTGCAATTGCTGGTAGTCAATAAATACAGGGATGTTAATCGTTTCAGCCCTTACGGTGAATGGTTTAACGAATAGCGCAATAATTATAACGACAAATAGAGCAATTATAAGACGAGAAAGCATAAGCGTTCCTTATACCAGGCTGTTGCACCTATAAAGGTTGGTTTAATAATTTAAATGATCTTAAAAACCAGTGCTAACAGATTTAACTATTTGTGTCGGACTGATCAAACAGATATTTTGGTTGTCAAATACCAACGATAGAAGAGAGGGGGCAAATGAAAAAATGGATAATGTCCGTTACGGCATAGACCTTGATACGTATTTTAATTGATGCATGACCGGGAAATCTGCAATTACGTTCAACTATCGAGTGTCTAATATTTCTCTCCGGTTTAATATAAGATAAATAAGCACTTTTTAAGCATCACGGCTTCACTGTTGTGAAATACTGCCCCCCTTTTTGTTTTATGATTCCCCGTTCTAAGAAACTATCGAGAATCTGACGGTATTTTGTTTCATAGGCTTTGGCAAAATATAAATCCACGGTTTCTTTAAACCACCAGGTTTTCATCAAGTGATCAAAGAATAGATTTTCCGGAAAGGTTTTGTGCATCATAAGGGTGTAAATCATAATCTTCTTCAACAGATCGGTTCCCATGCGTTCCGGGTGTTTTAAATACAGGTCGATTTTGTCTTTGCATAAAGACACTGCGTCTTTGAATCGGGTAAACGGCTTGCCGTGTCCTGGATAAACCTGGTCGACGTCCAGTGATTCGATTTTTTCCAAAGATTCTTTCAGGGAAAACAAAGCACGGCTTCCTTCTATACGAATGGTGATTACCGGCAGATCGTTTTGCCAGAGGGTATCCGAAGATAGAAGAACTTTTTCTTTTGGGTTGTACAGTACGATGCCGTCGGCTGAATGGCCGGGTGTATAAATGACTTGAAACTCATGGGGGCCTATTATAATGACGTCGCCGTCTTCAAGGGCGTGGGTGCAGCTGAAGAAATCAGCCTTTTGATCGTAGTATGCCCACCAAGTAGACCAGTCATCTTTGGCGTCAATAAAATATTTTCCGATTCTGTGCAGGATAATATCGCAGCCGGATCGCTCTTGAATGATCCGGTTACCGCCGATGTGGTCGCAATGACAATGGGTACTGATGATCTGGTGGACATCATCTATGTTGACACCCAAAGAAGTGATCATCCGTTCGGTGATGTCGAGGTCGGAAACATATCCGGTATCGATAAGCACAGGATTTTCATCTCGATACACAAAATGATTGGCATTGAGGTATCCCCGTTCGATAAAGAAAAAATCTTTCATGATCTCCTGAACCGACATGTTAACTCCTGACACAGTAACTTGTCCGCATCACCGCAGACGGCATCTTCGACCGGCGGATTGGGCAAAAAAGGTGTTTTAAAAAGGCCTCACCTTGAATATTTTATTGTCAGTGCCGTCACAACCCCCCATATCAAATTAAAAAAAACAACAAACACCGGTGTATACATCCCCAAGTCCATTCCAAAATATCCTTTGCCGGCTTTTAGTGGATATATCACTAGAAACTGAACAAGGGTGGGGAAAATACTGATTACCGCGCCTTTGGCAACGAGTTTGCTATTTAAAAAAGGCAGCACAAAGATTAACCCCCAGAGACCTCCCCACACGATTCTTGGGTATAACCAGGAAAGCTTCAAAGCTGGTGCAATGGCAACACCAAAATGTTTTGTGATCCCGTAATCACCAGATGCCCACACCACCAGACTGTTCGCCAGAGCTCCCAGACATCCGGCTGCAAAGCAGATAAGTATTTTTTTCACATTGTTATCCCATTGTTTTTATTTTCATTCAATGCAAAGAACTTTTAACTCTAATTGGCTAAATTTTGCCTCAAATTCTTTATACCGCTGTCCTATTCTTTTGGGGATAGGTTTTCGTGCTTATTGACATCATTTTGTATAAATGATAGAAATCATATTAAAAACTGTCAATATGCAATCTTACTTTTACAAAAAAAAGTTATGGTAAAGTTAAGGAGCAAAAATGTTAGTCAAAGTTTGCGGCTTAATGCACACCGCTCAAATAGATAAAGCCATCGAGTATGGTTATGATGCAATAGGTGTCGTCACTTACCATAAAAGTAAGAGATATTGTTCACCTGAGAAAGCTAAAGAACTTGCAAGATATGCCAAAGGAAAAATAATAAGCTTTGTTGTAGGCCTTACGTATAATGATGTTCAGGATGTTGCGAATCTTTTTGATTATATACAAATATATGAAAAACAACAGGTTCCTAATCTGGTGTTGGCATCAAAGGAAATACCTCCTTCAGATCTCAATTATGAATATTTCATATATGACGCCAGCATCGGCAGCGGTGTTTTTCAACAATTCCCGAAATGGATTAAAGATATGGCAGGAAAAGTTATAATTGCCGGGGGGCTGACTAAAGAAAATGTCTGTTCAGTAATCCAAGATATAAAACCTTTTGGTGTGGATGTGTCCAGCGGTGTTGAAAAAGACGGGGTTAAAGATTTTAGGATGATGAAGGAGTTTATAGATACCGTAAGAAACTGCTATTAATCGTTTTTGTGTAAACATTTTTTCAACTCATATATATGGGGTTTTCAATGCCACCGCTAAACGATGTTTATATCCACAAACTGATGGAAATGGTGAACACCAGCCCCTATCCCCAACACCTTCGAATGCAACTGGTATCGATTTCTGTGGATCACGCTACCGTGAAGCTTAAAACCGAGCAATGCCATTTGCAGCCATTTGGGATTGTCCATGGAGGTGTGTTGGCCACACTTATCGATACCGCAACGTTTTGGTCCGTATTTCTAAGGTTGCCTGAAGACGCGGGGTTGGTAAACATCGATCTTAAGCTCAACTATTTGAAATCGGTGAGCACAGGGATGATGACTGCACAGGGGTGTTGCATCAGGGCAGGTCGATCCATCAGCTATGCAGAAGCCAGGGTGAAGGATGAAAAAGGAAATATACTTGCCCATGGGACTTCAACCCTCATGGTGATGCCGGGTAAGGGGATTCAGGTGGGGGCTAAAAAGTTTCTCGACCAATGACATAGTATACAGCCGATCGAATGATGATGACCAAATTGCCAGAAGATCTAATAATTAGGAATAGCAAACCTTCGGACCACCAGAGAATCATTTCTGTGATGAAAGACTGGTGGGAGGGAAGAGACTTAACGTGGATGCTGCCGAAGCTGTTTCTTGTGCATTTTTGCAATACATCGTTTATTATCGAAAAAGGCGACAGCCTCAAAGCTTTCTTAATCGGTTTTCTATCACAGTCGAAAATTAATGAGGGATATATTCATCTTGTCGGGGTTCATCCCAATTATAGAGGCATGGGAATTGGAGCGTTTTTATATCATCGGTTTTTTGATATTTGCAAAGAATTTAATCGCAACATGGTCAGGTCCTGTACGTCGCCCGTGAATAAAGGATCCATTGAGTTTCATGGAAAAATCGGATTCAATATTTTAAAAGGAAATGCTGAAGTTGATGGTGTCCAGGTGTCGGTGGATTACAATCATCCGGGTGATACAAAAGTATTGTTTGAAAAAAAAATTTAGAGCTTCAAAACATATCTAATTACAAAAAGACCATTTATGATGGACACTAACTGGCATCTGGAACGGCCAGGCTTTGCAGAGGCAGCTCCCCTGTAGATTTAAATGGGATCGTCGAAGGTATGGCTCCCTTTCCAAGCCGAACATGTCCTGTGAGCTTATAATCAAGCTTCTCGGTCTTCGCCATACTTCGCAATACGTTCACGACATCCAAAACAGATGAATACAGCGTCATAGGAATAATAGCTGTGTCATAGGAAGGGATATTTATTTTGACGTTGGTCACACCGGTGGCCAACCGTTTGCCGTTGAGTTCCAGATCGCAATTGATTCCCTTGATTTCCATTGGGACCTCATTGGTGTTAAAGACGCGCATTTCGATGCTAAAAACCGACTCAAAGATCTTTATTTCCTGAACGTTAAAATCTGAAAGGGTTATCCGGGGGGACTCCAGCCGTTTACCCCACCCCGCACAACCGGACAGAATCAAAAGGATGACAATTAATCCGCTGAATAGACTTATGTATCGCCGCAATGGAATCATGATGTTATTCGCCTTTCCCGTCCTATGGATTCACCAGGAATTTGAAATCAAAAAGGAAGACATTTTTATGATTTTTGTTTAAATTTGGATCGGTTACCCTTTTTTGCCATGTTGTTTGTACAATATTATGCTTTAATATAGAAGATCAGCGGTGTTGTGTCAAAGGGCCTGTCATTAAAAAAGGGGTGTCAGGTAGCGAATTTTGCCAATGCCTTTCCTATTTGTTTTTCGGTAAAGGGTTTGTGAATAATGTCATTGACTCCTGCTGAATATGCCGCTCTATTTTCCTTAACATCTTTCTGGGTGGTTATCATGATAATGGGCAGTTCGCTTTTGCTGTATCGTTTTCGAACTATTTTGGTGAGATCGATACCGCTAACATCAGGCATAATCAAATCAGTGATGATCACATCGGGTTTTTCTTTTATGAGCTGTTCCAGAGCCTTGATGGGAAATTCAAACAGGCGGGATTCGTATTCCAAATTATAAAGCACGTTTCTGTAAATGTGCAGAATCATCCTTGAGTTGTCTATAGCAAATACTTTTAGTTTCTTTTTTATTCTTGCTTTCTTTTTAGGCATGATCTCTTTTGCAAGATCGTTGTGCCCTGCGTTTTCAAGAATTCTTACAAAGTAGGATCGGACATCGGGGTGGGCCTCGTCAAGCAAATAATCGATGGCCGGTCCTTTAAAATAATCCTCTTCCAAAAGATCCAAAAAAATGTTGTTGCTTTGAGAATCGATGATAGCTTTTATGATTTTCATTGCTTCCAGGTCACCGGATTTGATAAGATTCCGGATGCCGCCGGCAAGGGCAGCGTTGTAATGGCGGTCAATCGCTTTTGCTGCTGCATTTCGTACGTTTTCTGCAGAGTCTTCCAAACCGGCAGTCAATGTGTAGACGCCTTTGTCCAAAGGTAGTCTCCCCAAAGTTTCGTAGGCTGCGAATCGGACATTTGGATCTTCAGGCTGTTGGTAAATTAGTTTTCGAATAGCCGGAATAGCCGCGCTGTCGCCGATGTCGCCAAGCACATTCAATGAATGAATAATCAAGTCACGATTCTCGAGAAACAAATTTTTGATCAGGATGCGAACACTCATGATGCCGACGCCTCCGAGTTTTTTCTTGACGTCAGCATGTAGGTGGGTGTTTTTCGATCCAAGGGTTTTGTTGAGAATCTCAAGTGCTTCCGGGACCTGGGTTTTGGCAACAATGTCGATGATCATAGGATCCAGTTCTGAGTCTCCGCCAAGCTTGTCGCCGAGTTTTTGTATGGCAGAGGGTGTCGCTATTTCACCTAAAGCACGGATGGTTGATAGAACAACCTCCCGACTATTTGAATATAAATGCTCGCTTACAGCGGTAACCGCTGAAGGATCGCCTATCATCCCCAAAGCGATGATGGCTGACTCAATAACTTTAACATCCGTTTTGTTAGCCAGGATATTCAATAAGATCGGTACAGCTGCCTTAAGGCGAATTTCTCCAGCAGCTTCCGCCAAAAACGCCTTGACCGAAGATTCTTTTGTTGTTGATAGCAAATCTAACAGAACCCCGGAGCTATCGATAATCTTTGAAAACAGGGTTTCTTTGAGTTGAGGGAATGATTCGGATACATCCGGATTTTCAGCGATGACACCGACCAGAAGGGGAATGGCAAAATCGTCTCCTGACCGACTGACTTCAAATAAGGCTTGCTTTTGAGTTTTTCGACCCACATGTTCAAGGGCGGAAAGGACGAGTCTAGCCTTAATCAAATCTTTCTTCTTGATGTCGAATCGAATCTCGTCCAACAGATCCTGTTCATTGATTTTTGCCATCCACAATTCCTTTTTCTTGGGAGATAAAGCTCGTAAGGGTTCGGGTTTAATCCTACACAGTTCTACTGTTCGGCTATTTTTTGAACAGCTTCTAAGACTTGACCCATAATCTCGTTCAAATTTTCTTCTCGAAGGTTCAAGAATTCCATGGCCGTGTCATCCATCTGATACAAGGTTCCGTCTATCCCCATTCCCAGACTGGTCATCATGCCGATTGCATCTGCGACATGAACAATGTAGGCCAATTCGCTGCCGTTTGACTGGGAGGGGTGGTGGTGATACCGTATGGCAATGGTTAACGGTTCCGGTATATTCCATTTTTTGCAAACTTCAGATGCGACTTCAGCATGGTCAAGATCTAAGATTTTCTTTTCTGCATCCAGAAATGTGTGTTCACCATCGTCCATAAAATTTTGAAACAATTCCCATCTTTCTTTTACATACTGATCCAAAATCAGTTTTCCGACGTCATGGATGAGACCGGAGGTGAAGGCATCGTTTGATAATGCCGGTTTTATCATGTTGGCGATAATCCTGGAGCCAAAAGCGACTGCCAATGAATGTTTCCAAAGGGCTCCTGAATCCAGCCAATAACCTTCCAGCTTGTTACCCAACAAACCGGCGGTGCCTATCACGCTTAAAAGCTCTACAAGGGTTTTTTGTCCGAGGATAACAGAGGCTCTCTGGATAGAAGTGATTTTACCGCTGTATCCATAATATGGAGAGTTGGCAATTTTCAGAATCTTGGCAGCAATGGTTTGATCTGTTTCAAAGAGATTTGCGAGCTCCTTGAAGTCTGAATCCGGATTAGACATAATCTCACGGGCTTTGAAGATTGTTTGAGGTATGGGGGGTAAATCCTTCATATGCCGTAAAATTCTTTGTTTCAAGGCTTCGCCGGTCAGGGGATCAACGGGTTTTTTGTCATTGGAAAGACTGTCATCCTGAACAGGTTTTATTGTAAGATCAAGTCGAATGGTCTCCTTGCACGCCGGGCAAGGAAAGGCGATTTTTTTACCCATTGGTAGACGCTCATCTGGGATATTGAATCTTTTGCTACAGGTCGAACAAGTTACCAGCATACAGTACCCCCTTGCAAATTATGGCTTTATGAAAAGATGACATCGATGGTTGTCAGGAAATCAGCTAACTGCACCGAATAACTATAATGCAGAAAATATGCCAAAACAAGGTTTGGAATGAATAGACAATAATTTCATAAGATTTAGAAGGTATTTGTGCAATTATGGATCATAGGCCTGATTAAAATACCGCAAAATGTCAGATTGCTGACACGTAATTGTAGGTTTTTAGACTCACCCTGACCGTTCAGCGCATCAAATTTAAAGCCCTTGATACGAAAAAGCAAGGAATAAAATACGACAGGATGGATTTGCTGTTCAAGAAAAACCTTGACACATTCTCAAATCCGGTTTGTAAATAATATGCTGAGTAATTTATCACTAGAATAAGGAAGTGTTAAAGGAGTTTTCAGATGGAAATGATTTCGGTGGAAAGTCATGGCAAGGTTGTGTTTGCAAAGCTGAATCACGGCGTTACCAATGCAATAAACCAAAAGGTGGTTAAGGAATTGCAAACAATCCTCAACCAGGTAAAAAACGATACCAGTATAAACGGCCTTGTTTTGGGGAGTTCTAACGAGAAATTCTTTTCCATCGGTTATGATATTCCGGAACTTTTTGAAATGAATAGGAATGATTTTAAGGAATTTTACCGTTCGTTCAATCAGTTTTGTTTGGATCTATTTACGTTGCCAAAACCCACGGTAGCCGCGATAACCGGTCATGCGATTGCCGGTGGATGTATTTTCACACTGTGTTGTGACTATCGGTTCATTGCAAAAGGACACAAACTGATGGGTCTAAACGAAGTTAAATTGGGCTTACCGGTTCCGTATATGCCGGACAGGTTGCTGCATGCATTGGTAGGGGTTTGCAAGGCACGTGAGATGATGGAGAGTGGCGAGTTTTATCCGTCGAATAAAGCACTTGAAATAGGTATCGTGGATAAAGTTCTACCCATCGAAGATGTTGTAAAAGAGGCCATCGGACACGCCGATACTTTAGGATCACTGCCCAAAGTTGGATATGGAATAATTAAGCAGAATCGGGTGGAGGTGATTGAGGAACAGGTGATGGCCCGTCAGGATCAGAAGGAGGTATATTTCATCGAAAGCTGGTATTCGGATGAGGCGCGCAAGTGCTTGAGAGAAGCGATGAAGAAGTTTTGACAGCTTCGTGGTCCCGCCTGGGCGGGACTGCATTGCGTTCCATTTCATATTTACTTTTATGTATGGTTTCAGCGGATTTTAATATTGAGACCTTTGAAAAACGTTAATTTTTGCTTAAGTTCAAGGAAGGCGATCCCGCCTTGGCGGGATTAACCACAGGAATACATTGAGTATTTTGAGGATTAACCCGACAAAATTCGGCGGCGGGTAAAAATTTGAGCCTGTCGGAACGTAGTGTAGATCCCGATTATCGGGGACACAGAAATTGGGCAAAAAGGGATCTTTTACAAAGGTCTTACATTAGCGATATTGCTTCTCCAGATCTAGCAGGGTTTGTTTCACTTCAATACCGCCGCCGAATCCGGTCAGTTTTCCATTGCTGCCGATAACACGATGGCAAGGAATGACAATGGGTATGGGGTTTCGGGCATTTGCCTGTCCCACGGCTCGGCTCGCTTTTGGATTTCCCATTTTTTGGGCCAGTTCACCATATGAAATGGTCTCTCCATATGGAACACGACGAAGAGCTGTAAGTACCTTTTTTTGAAACGGTGTTACGTTCAAACATATATCCAGGGAAAACGCTTTTTGTTTCCCGGCAAAATAAGCTTCGAGCTGACTCAAAACCTCTTGAAGCGGCTTTGGATTTTCTTCCCATTCAAGTCCCGGCAAAGAGGGGTTGCCATTTCTTGGGAAATTGATCAAATGCAGCCCTTTTTCGTTCCCGGCTACCAGAAGTTTTCCCACGGGGCTTTTCATATATTGATAATAAATCATATTGGTATTTTTCCTTTGATAAGTGCTTGATAATTGATCTTGATTATCACAGAATCGTACATAACAAGCAACCATAAAAATCTTATTTTATTTTGCTTGACTTGGTATTTGGTTTTTATTATTTAAAACGTTTACAATTAATCCCGAGTAGTCCCGCTGTAAGCGGGATTGGCAGAGTCCCGCCGATGGCGGGATTAACCATCGGTTTTTAAGGATATTAATATATAAAATTATTTTTTAATTAATCCCCAGTAGTCCCGCTATAAGCGGGATTGGCAGAGTCCCGCCGATGGCGGGATTAACCATCGGTTTTTAAGGATATTAATATATAAAATTATTTTTTAATTAATCCCCAGTAGCTCAGTTGGCAGAGCAGATGGCTGTTAACCATCGGGTCCGCGGTTCGAGTCCGTGCTGGGGAGCCAACAAAATCAAGGCCAGGAAAACTGGCCTTTTTTTATTATTATGAGTTATTGGGTATACATCCTTCAAAGTCAAAGTACCGGCCGTTACTATTGTGGTCATACTAATAACTTGGAACGTCGAATCCAAGAGCATAATGATCCTGATTACAAATCCTCCAGAACTACAAAAGTATTTCAAGGCCCATGGAGTTTGGTTTGGAAAGAACTACTTTCAGACCGTGGTAAAGCAATGCTGCTTGAAAAAGCAATCAAAAAGCGTGGAATTGGCCGTTACTTGAAATCTCAGTAGGCAGAGTCCCGCCGATGGCGGGATTAACCATCGGGTCCATTTCGGCTGAGGCGGCAGCCGAAGTCCCGTCAAGCGACGGGATTCGAGTCCGTTCTGGGGAGCCAGCTTAAAAGGGCAGCCTAAATGGCCGCCCTTTTTTATTTCGGTGTCGTTGGGATTGTTGCACCTCACCGGTTTCATTATGCTGAATATATACAGAAATCGTGCAAGTTAAATGATTAAATATTTATCCTTCTAAAGTTACCTCCATCATAAAACCTCCGGAATCGGTTTTAAAAGGAATAGCAAATTTATGACCTTTGGTCATGGGTATAAGTTTATGGTTTTTGCCGGTAATTACTGAAGGAATGGCACCGTGAAATACTTTGCCTATTTTCTCTAATTCTTTTCGTGCTTGACCAGATATCATATTGGTCAATTCTCCCACAGCATCTTCAATTTCATTATTTATTTCCTTCATTTCCTCTCCAAACATGTTGGACACAATTTTTAGTATGCACAATTTGTTAAATGTGACGGAAACAGTTCCATTTGAATCACCAGTAATTCCTATAACACCTGAGACATCTCCTTGGACAAAATCATCATTTTTAAGGTAAGGTTTTCCTACCTCAGGCTTGATGAATGCCATTGTTTCGATAACATTCAAAGTCGCATTAATAAAGGGGTTAAGAATTTTTACATCCATTACGCATCCTCCTTTATCCAATAAAGTAAAGGAATTATAGACCATATACAATTAAGATATAGCTTTATAGCGAATTTAAGAAAGGGGAGGGCTGATATTCCAGCCACACTTGTAATGAGGAAATCAGTAAATTTTTAAGCCAATTGAAGGAGTTGGCTTTCCTCTAAAATTGTAAATTAGTTGGTTTTTAATAATGCGTCAAGACTGGTTTGATGGGTATGATATAGGTAGTTTAATTAAGCATTATCAAGATATGGCTTGGCTACTTCTGTTGAAAAAGCGCTAAAGGACTATATTTAGCCGCCTCTCTTTTTTTCAATATTTTCCAATTTATTTAAAAGACGCTTGATGTTTTTTTGCTTCTTTTTCTCTCTCAGCTTTATCTGAGATTCAGTATAATAGTGGTGTTTTTCTAGAATTTCAAGGGTACCTTTGTACCATTTGGCTTCATCGCTGGCATCTTGTCCTTCTACACGCCATTCTTCTCTTAATTTCCCATCCAATTTGAAAAAATCTTCTCTGCCAAAATGGTCGAGATCGGCATCGCAAAGGATCTTTTCAAGATGTGTTTTCGGCTCAATCTCAAGATCAGTTGCTAGTATCATCTTTTGAATCTTAGCAATTTCGTTTGGTTTATAACCGATCAATTTTAGGATTCTGCCTGCCATTCGTGCCGCAATCGGCTCATTTTTATTATATTCTATAATGTAACCAATGTCATGGAAATAGGCTGCGGTAATAATCAATTCTCTATCATGTTCGGAGACATCCTCAGATATTGCAATTCGGTTGGCAGAAGCAACGACTCCTTTGGTTGTATGAAGTGTATGCTTGGCAATATGAAATCTAAGGTCCTTTGGCAGCTCATCTCTAAGTAACTCTTTTATATAGTTATACACGATTTTCAGTCGAGGTGTATGAGGTTTGTATCTTATTTCCATATCAAGATTAACAACAATTTTTATGAGTATTGTATATCGGCATTACAACGGTGGACTATAAATCTGTTCTTTATTTCCGAACTAACCCTTATAGTAGATTCTCTTACAATAGTAAATAAACACCACCTTCTAGGACCGAGATTATTATTGGAGTGTCGTTTCTGTAATTTTGACGGTCATTTTTTCTTTAATAGGCGTATCATTTTGTTTAATGAATAAGAGAATGCCGCTTTCACCGTTTGGAATTAAGCCGGGGGTAATTTTACCGGCGTTGCGCCCCTTACCGGCGAGTGGTTCACGGGCTACAAGTTTCAAGGGCGAAATTTCTCTGGAAAAGGATTGTCCTGAGGGAATGACATCCATAGGTATGGTCAAATTTTTAATGTCTTTAGGTTGAATTCCTTTGAACACAAAAATCCCAAGATCGCGTCCATTATGTAGATAGCGGGTTTTAGTCCAATCGATTTTCAAATCATTAGAAGTCTTATTGGTAATGCTAAGGCGGAAAGCATCGAAAAAATTTTTACCTTCTGACAAAGGCTGAAACTGGGCACTATAATAAGAATTCTCGACAGTTTGAATTTCAGGATTGCTGATGGAAATCAGTGTCGGCGCACATCCTGACACCATGAATAACGCAAGACCAAACAATAAAATCAAAACAAGTTTCATCGAAGCTCTCATGAATTCCACCTTTCAGTAGTATTTTCAGATAAAGACCGAAATTTTTGGATTAGAAACATCCAAATTGTATCCATACTAATTCCACACTGACATCCTATTTTGCCGTTTGTATTTATATGTTTTTTACATGAGAAAATTATTAAACCAATACGGATATGCTTATGAAGGTCAACATGTTATCTTTTAAAATATTCTAAATTCACCAATTTCATCAAACAAAGTCAATAAAATAATCGTCCAACGTTAAATTACAGGGAATTATTCGCCTTCGCCTGAATACCCTGCAAGTTTGTCGAAGCGAAGTGGAGATCCCGTTTCAGCGGGGCAGCAGGGATGAAAGGCAAGGTGAAGCGCGCCGAAGCTCAACAGAGCGAAGGCGGATAAGGGCTACGACGCAATTTCACTTTGATACCCCGCAGATTGCTGCGGGGAGTTTCATTTCTTTATGCTCGGAAATCTTGAGCCTCCTGTACAAACATGCCCTCCTCAACCATAAAAAAAGTTTTTGAAATCATGTCGAGCCTTGATCAATAGCTAGAGGGAGTAAAGGGAAAGCTCGGCTCTGCCGGACAGATTTCAAATGTTTGAATCAGTTGAAACGTTGAGCTGCCATCGCGCGATAATAAATTTTGACTATCTGGATTTTGTTATGTATTTATATCAGATAAGTAAATTTAGGTTTTATGCGAACTGCAAAATGTGTGAATCTTCATAATTCTTATAATCAACACTAACTAGTGTATAAACTCTGTTATTGATCGTTGACCACTGTGGCAAGAGCCGCCTGTAATTAAGCAATTTTACGGTTAGGAGGAATTTAATGAAACAAGGTTCTATTAAATGGTTGGGCTATTTGTTCTCTTTTGTTTTTCTGATTATCTCTTGTGCTGGGACCGAACTCACCCACAAGCAAGTAGATGAGGCCTATAAAGGAAAACCCGTATCTAATATTCTTGTAATTGCAATAACCGGCAATGAAGATTCTCGTCGCTCTTTTGAGAGAAAATTCGTCGCACAGTTAAAATCTGCTGGAGTTGAAGCTATCTCAAGTGAAGAGGCCATACCTATGCCTGCAGATTTAGAACTGAAAAAAGAGGCAATTATAAATGCGGTCAATCAATTTAAAAATGATGCCGTAATCATCACACACTTGATTAGCAAAGAAGAAAAAGAAGCCTTATCACGAAGCGATGCAGTACAAAGCTACTATGGTTTTTATCATAACAGATACATGGGCAGTTATACGCATGATCCAGGTTATTCAAGTACAAAAAAAACCGTGCTATTGGAAACAAATCTGTACGATGTAAAAACAGAAAAACTCATTTGGTCCGGGCAATCAAAAACAATCAGCAGAGACTCAAAAGATCAAATCATTAATGATGTGATCAAGGTTGTGATTAAGGATTTACAAAATAGCAAATTAATCCCGCAAAAATGAATGTGACTGTTTATGGCCTCAACTTAAATCATAAAGCCGGGATAATGCAGTTTAATATTAAGTGTATAGCTGATTATCTCAACATATCAAAAGCTTGAATACTGAAAGGCGGCCTATAATATATTGTATCCGCCTTATTTATTCCGATTAAGAAAAATTTTTCGAATCCCACACTGTTTTTTGCTTTTTGTTTTTGTTGTGTATGGATATAAGCGGAAATGTTCCAAATAAAGTCACTGATGGATGGGAAAAAGTGGAGGTTTAAGAATATGCGTTTGAGGAAAATAATTTCAAGCATGATCGTATGGGTTTTGATTGTTTTGATCGTGGGTTTTATGATAGCCTGTTCAACTCACAGCGCAAAAAGAGCCGGGGAAGGGGCTACCATGGGTGCGGTGGTTGGCGCAGCCGGCGGTATGGTTAGCGCACTTGTTTTCGGAGGTAATGTTGGTGAAGCCGCTGCACGGGGTGCTGTATGGGGCGGAACTACCGGGGCAGTCTCTGGCGGTATATCCGGTGCACAACAGGATCAGATGAAAAAAAACCAGCAGGATAAAGAGATGGAAAAACTAAGGGCTGATCTCGGCGAGGATGCTTTTAATGGACTTGTTGCCTTAACGAAATGCAAGCATGAAGTGGCTTTGGGCTACGCACGAACTGCCGCTAAGTCGGATAATAAAAACTATGCTCTCGCTGGCATGTGGATAGAAGTCCTTACTTACGCTGACAATCGTCAAGAAGATAAGGCCAGGGCGCTGTACCCTGATTTAATCAATAAAGACACCGAGATTGTTTCTCAATCCCAGGCTGAAGAAAAAATGCGAAAGGCACTACAAAGACTGATGGACATTCGCGGGGAGCATAACCTGCCAAAAACATGCGGTTGATCGTGAATGCGAAACTTCGATACAGGTTTGATAACTAACAAATAAAAGAGGGGGATTATGAGTCAACACAGCTATTTAAAGAATGTTATAATTATTTTTTCGAGTTTCTTTTTGTTGTGGACAACTCCATTCGGTGCTTGGGCAAAAACGAAAGTGTTTAAGATTGCCACCGGTGAATATATGGGGCGTTATTATCCAACCGGCGGTGCCATTGCTGAAATCGTGAATAACCGACAGGAAGAAAACGGATTTCGATGCATTGCCGAACCGACTTCAGGATCGGTGTTTAACATCAATGCGATGATGGCTGGTGATATGGCGTTTGGTATCATTCAGTCGGACAGTCAATATCAGGCATTCAATGGGTTGGAAAAATGGAAAGACAAAGGCCCCCAGAAAGATTTGCGTGCAATGTTCAGTCTATATACCGAATCGGTTACATTGGTGGCTTCCGTCGATTCAGGAATAAAAACCATTCAAAATTTAAAAGGAAAACGTATTGACATCGGCAAGGTGGGTTCCGGAGGACGCCAGAATGCCATTGATGCGCTTAATGCAGCAGGGATTGATTGGACAACGGACCTTCGGGTCATTAAGATTGAGAAGAACACGGATGCACAAAGTATGCTAATGCGTGGTGATTTAGATGCCTTTTTTTATACGGTGGGCCATCCAACCACAGCAATAAAGTTTGCCACAGTGGGCGCTAAAAAAACTATATTTGTTCCGATGGTCAACATTGAAAAACTACTATCCAAGTACCCGTATTACGTTAAATCGGTTATTCCTGTTTCGCTGTATCCACAAGTTGCCAACAAAGAAGATATAAATACTTTTGGTGTGAAGGCAACCTTTGTTACTTCTGCAAAAATTCCTGACAATGTTGTTTACGCCATTACCAAAGCGGTGTTTGAAAATTTAGGGTCATTAAAATACGCTCATCCGACCCTTAACATGTTAACAAAAGAGAGTATGGTAAAAGATGGCTTGACAGCCCCTATGCATCCAGGAGCATTACGGTATTACAAAGAGGCGGGTTTGAAATAAGATTGTCTGTTATTTAAAAGAATCAAAACAGGAGAGATTCGATGAAAAAAACCTTCGTTTTCATTACTTTATTCGCGTTATTGTCTTTGGTATTTGCAATTGGCGCATCCGCAGGCCCTGTCATGGATCGCATCATAAAAAAAGGCGAGTTGCTAGTCGGCACAAGCGGCGCGCAGCCGCCGATGACAGCTACCACCAAAAAAGGTGAGCTCATCGGACTGGATGTTGATATTGCGAAAGCAATGGCCGGTGCACTGGGGGTTAAAATTAAATTTGCTTCAATGCCTTTTGCCAAACTTCTTCCGGCTCTGGAGGCGAACAAGGTAGATATGGTCCTGTCGGGCATGACCATAACTCCGAAACGCAATCAAAAGGTGGCGTTTGTGGGGCCTTACTATGTTTCCGGAAAGGGAATCTTGGCCGTGGCGGAAAAGTATGCTGCCTTGCAAGAAGCAAAGGGCTTGGATACACCGGAGGTTACTGTTGCAGCGCTGAAGAATTCAACCAGCCAAATATTTGCCGAGACATTAATACCCAAGGCAAAATTGATTCTTACCAATTCCTACGAAGCGGCAATTGATCTTCTTCTTAAAGGTAAGGTTGATATCATTGTGGCTGATTATTATTTTTGTGCACTGACGGCCTATCGTTACCAAGATAAAGGGCTGATAGCAGGAGGGTCACCCCTCACCTTCGAACCTTTAGGTGTCGCCATGACTGAAGATACGCTGTTGATCAATTGGGTACAGAATTTTTTAAACCTTCTTCAAGGTAGTGGCAGATTAAAAGCAATGAAGGAGAAGTGGCTTAACGGTGGCTCATGGGTTGATGAATTACCTTAGCGGGTGATTTTAGCAGTAAAATAATGGCTCTTTTCAATTCCATGCTGGACCAGAAAATATTTAAGCCCCGGTCTAAATAGATAGGGGCTTTTTAAATTTGAATTCCCCGCTGCTTTCAGCGCGGGATGAATTCAAATAAAGTATAAGATCCTTTTTAAAGCGAAAGTGCGGTACCACAGCCCAGTGGGCTGTGGTAAAAATTCCGAAATACCCGAAAGCGTGTTGAGGCGAAGCGGAAATCCCGTCTTCGGGGCTGCGGGGATAGGAATTTTAGCCAGCCAAACAAACGGCGGGTAAACCTTTCGCTTATTAGATCCCGAAGATAAATCTTCGGGAGTTTCATAAAATCGTTGCACGATTTTATTCGGAGTTAAGTAGTTACAGCTTTTTAATTCTCAAAGAAAGCTCATCAAGTTGAGCCTTTCCAGCCTCTGAAGGGGCGTTGGTTAAAAGACATGCCGCTTTCTGGGTTTTCGGGAAGGGAATCACGTCCCGTATTGAAGATTGTCCGCATAAGATCATCACCAGACGATCGAAGCCGAATGCAATTCCCCCATGGGGCGGTGCACCTGAATCGAGTGCCGACAGCAGGAATCCGAACTTTTCCTCAAAGGTTTTCCGATCCATACCCAGAGCAGCAAACACCCGCTCCTGTAATTCTTTTTGATGAATCCGAATGCTGCCGCCACCGATTTCTGAACCGTTTAGCACCAGGTCATACGCCCGTGATCTGACGGAAAGCGGGTCTTTTTCCAAAAGATCATAATCTTCTTCTAAAGGGGCTGTGAAAGGGTGGTGAAGGGCCTGGTAACGTTTTTCATTTTCATCGTATTCCAGCAATGGGAATCGGGTGATCCATACAAAACTGAAGGTGTTTTCTTGAACCAACCCAAGTTTTTTCCCGAGAAAGTTACGGAGATTTCCCAAAGCTTCGTTGGTGACTTTGGGTTGATCAGCTACAAAAAACACAAGATCTCCAGGCTTCATATCGATTCGCCGTGCCAGTGCCTGTTTCTCCTCCTCGGTGAAGAATTTTGCAATGGGGGATTGCCATGAATCTTCATGCACCTTGATCCATGCCAAACCCTTTGCTCGGTAAACGGCGACAAACTCGGTCAGATCATCGATCTCTTTTCGTGTGAAATTGATACAGCCTTTTGCATTCAATGCCTTGACGATACCCCCCTTTTTGACCACATCGGCAAAGACTTTGAAGCCAGCATTTTCCACAATATCTGAAATGTTTACAAGTTCCAGGTCGAACCGGATATCGGGTTTGTCCAGTCCGAAACGGCCTACGGCATCTTCATAATAAAGACGGGGGAAGGGCGTTTTAAGTTCGATGTCCAGAACGTCCTTGAAAAGATTGGTCATGAGTCCTTCCGAAACATCCATTACATCGTTTTCTCCCACAAAAGACATTTCCATGTCGATCTGGGTGAATTCCGGCTGACGGTCCGCCCTGAGATCTTCGTCTCTAAAGCATTTCACAATCTGGTAGTAGCGGTCAAAACCAGAAATCATTAAAAGCTGTTTGAAAATTTGGGGGGATTGGGGAAGAGCGTAAAAAAGGCCGGGATTCACCCGGCTGGGTACCAGATAGTCTCTTGCGCCTTCCGGAGTGCTGCGGGTCAGCACGGGTGTTTCAATGTCGATAAATTTTCTGCTGTTCAGGTATTGCCTCACAGAGGCGGCAGCTTTGTGCCGGTTGATAATGTTTTTTTGAAACATCGTTCTCCTGAGGTCGATATGTCGATATTTCAATCGGATATTTTCAGAAACATCCACATTGTCTTCGATTAAGAACGGCGGGGTTTCTGCAGCATTGAATATGTTGAGTTCCGTGGCAAAAACCTCGATTGCACCGGTTTTCAATTTCGGGTTGGTCATCCCTTCCAGTCTCTTTTCCACTTTTCCGCGTATTCCGATCACGTATTCACTTCTAAGGACATGGGCTTTTTCGTGAACTTCTGGGCTGACCTCGGGGTTAAAAACAACCTGTGTGAGTCCTTCTCGATCTCTTAAATCAACAAAAATTACTCCACCGTGGTCCCTTCGCCGCTGTACCCACCCCATCAACACCACTTCGGTACCGACAGCCTCTGCACCTAGTTCACAGCAGGTATGGGTCCTTCTCATATTCCCAAGTTTGTCTGACAATTGGCTGACTCCTTTCTAATTCGAAACTACATAAAATTAGTGACACTTTTTAAGTTGCTGTAATTGTATGGCCTTTTGAGACCATTACCGCTTCAGGTATAATTAAATTTTTGCTGAAAGAACTCGTGGAATAAAAGCTCGTAATGAAAGAATCTGCCCAGGCTATTCATAGAAATCTTTTGTTTTACGAAGGGTTTAATCTATAGCATTAAATCGCCAATGATTCTTCCAAAACGATCTTTAATCCACTCATACAGCTTCCAGCCAAAAATTTAATCATACCCGAAGCTTTTTGTTAAAGTTTCCTGCCGAAGAGCGGAATGGATGATCTTTTTTTCTAAATCGGATGTTGTTTGAGTGGCTTAGGGATTGTTAGATAGAACAGAC
>Ga0316578_10000109_pt1 | contig 19551 bp, 18 predicted proteins | sample J0NA_2_FD_203076 | JGI IMG/M metagenome (GOLD analysis project Ga0316578, IMG submission 203076) | Rhizosphere microbial communities from salt marsh grasses in Alabama, United States - J0-2_160517rDrC | ecosystem: Host-associated > Plants > Roots > Rhizosphere | place: USA: Alabama | collected... | reverse complement strand
GGGCCAGGGCCGTCATCTCCGCGAAGATGGTCGTGCCGAAGGGACGGAGCTTCTCTGTAATCAACGCTCTCCTCCATCTCGAACCTGCGAGAGGGTAGGATGGGTCGGGGGGTGCCAGCAAGTGGCAGGACTGTGGAGCGGTGTTGGGGGGGCGTTGACAAGATATCCGCGGTTTCCGAGAATGAGGGGATGCGAAGAGAGGACGCCGCCCGGCCTGCGGAAAGGGTTCAACCCACCTCTCGTTATTGGTCAGACCCGACCTTCTTTTCCGCCCGAACGCGCAGGCCACGGGCCAAGAAAGGAAGGCGTTCCGTGACTCCATCCCTCCCCAGGAACCCGCATCTCGCGTACCTGAAGAAGCAGGCCAAGAGGCTCCTGGCAGCTCAACGGAGTGGCCTCTCGGCGTGCGGCCCCATCTTCCGGGAAATCGGGCGCTATGCCCGCCTGAGTGACGCCGAGCTCTTCCAGGCTCCCGTCACTCTGGCTGAAGCTCGGCTCGCCCTCGCCATTCACTACGGGTATGCCAGCTGGAGAGAGTTGGCGGAAGAGGTGCGGTCCCGCCCCCCCAGCGCGGTATATTCGCTGCGGACCGTCCAGGAACGCGCGGAGAAGCCCATCCCGGAGTATGCCGGGGCCGGTGTGCCGATGGCCGTGGTCGCTGCCCTCAATCACGCAGGTATCCCGATCAGATACATGGAATTTGCCGCTGCCAGCGGATGGGCCTTCAGCTTCGGCTATCTGTACGACGACATCTCTCCCGCGTTCATGGGCGTCCGGGGAAATCCGGAGGAGGACGGGCCCTTCGAGGTATTCTCCTTTCTCCCCCTGTGTCATGGCCTGGGCTATGAAATGGCTCTCACCTCGGACCACGAGGGACTGTGGCGGTTCGTGAGGGAGCACGTCGATGCCGGCACGCCGGTCATGAGCGAACACATGGATGGGGGGTTGATCGCCGGCTACCGTGAGAAGGACGGAAACCGCCAGATCTTCCTGGATGGAACGGTCTCCCCGGGGTGGATCGACGTGGGCGGTCTCCAACCCCATGCCGTCTATGCCTTCGTCAGGGAGGGGGAAGCCCGGCCACCGGGCGAGGTCACCCGGGAAGCTCTGGGCCGGGCTGTGGCCAAGGGGAGGGAGCACGGGTGGAGGGGGGTCCCTCAGGGACTATCCGCTCTCCGGCGGTACCTCGCCGACGTCTCCGACCTGTCCAAGGGTTTCCGGGAGACTCCGGAGTGGTTCTGTTGGGCCGCTTTCCAGCGGCTGATGGCCAGGCGCTGTGCTCAAGTATGGCTGGCGTCGGTCGCCGGGACCCTGCCCCGAAGCGAGAGGATGCTCTTGGAGAAAGCGGCGTCGGCGTACGGAGCGGCGTTCCGGTACTACGATCGATACCTGGGGGGGGTCCGGGAGAGTTCCCTACCCAAACAGTCCCGCCAACGTGGGACTCGATCGCCGGAGCGGGTCTGGGCCATCGTTCCCCTCCTGGCCCAGGGCATTGGAGCCGAGGAGCGGGGTCTGGACCATCTGGAGGAGGTCGTGAGCCACCTGGCCTAGTGCGCCTGGGCGTTTCCTCCCTTGTGCCGCAGGAGTGACGGGAGACGACTGTATCCGGCACAGGGCGGGGTCCGCGAGTCCCGCTGCAGCCTATCCCCGCCACGGTCCGGAAGATTCTCCTTGCCCCATCTCCAGCGGGTATACATAGTTGTTGCGGCTGGCTTCACTGCACTTGAACTCGGAAGGCCCGTCTCCTGGGTCATGGCCCTGGAGGGGGGAGCTTTCGTGCCCTGACTGCCATCGGACCGTCCGACGTTTTCGCACCGACCTCGGGCTCGAGGATCGGAGCGGCCAGTTCTCGTCTGGTCTGGCGGGTCGTGGACGGGGCGCCCCCGCGCGCCGTCCACGGGTGACACGCCACCAGCGGCCACCCCGCAGGACATTCATCGTCACTCTCGTGGAGCGGGAAAAGGAGCACGGTATGAGCCGGGTACGGGTCCTCGTCGGTACGAGCAAGGGAGCTTTCGTCCTGACGGCAGACGGAAAGAGGAAGAGTTGGGAGGTCAACGGGCCCCACTTCGCCGGCTGGGAGGTCTATCACTTGAAGGGATCCCCGGCTGACCCGAACCGGATCTACGCGTCCCAGAGCAGCGGCTGGTTCGGGCAGGTGGTCCCTCGGTCCGACGACGGAGGCCAGAGCTGGGAGCCGGTGGGGAACGAGTTCGTTTACGAGGGCGACGTCGGCACGCATCAATGGTACGACGGCACGCCCCATCCCTGGGAGTTCAAGCGAGTCTGGCATCTGGAGCCGTCCGCGGAGGATCCCGACGTCGTCCTCGCCGGAGTGGAGGATGCCGCGCTCTTCCGCACGGTCGACGGCGGTAAGAGCTGGCAGGAGCTGGCGGGCCTCCGGGGACACGGGTCCGGGCCCCAATGGCAGCCCGGTGCCGGCGGCCTCGGCCTGCACACCATCCTCCAGGACCCCAACGACGCACGGCGGATCTTCATCGCCATCTCGGCGGCGGGCTCCTTTCGGAGCGAGGACGGTGGCTCCACCTGGCGCCCCATCAACCAGGGCCTCAGGTCGGAGTACATCCCCGATCCCACGGCGGAGGTGGGCCATTGCGTGCACAGCATGGCCCTCCATCCCTCCCGACCCAACGTCCTCTTCATGCAGAAGCACTGGGACGTGATGCGGAGTGACGATTCAGGGGACAGCTGGTTCGAGGTGAGCGGAAACCTGCCCACCGATTTCGGGTTTCCCATCGAGGTTCACGCCCACGAGCCGGACACGGTCTACGTGGTTCCCATCAAGAGCGATTCGGAACATTACCCGCCGGAAGGGAAGCTTCGGGTCTATCGGACCCGGACGGGAGGAAACGAGTGGGAACCCCTCACCAGGGGCCTCCCCCAGAAGGATTGCTATGTGAACGTCCTGAGGGACGCCATGGCGGTGGACTCCCTGGACCCGTGCGGCGTGTACTTCGGGACCACCGGCGGGCAGGTCTACGCCTCACCGGATGGGGGCGACAGCTGGGAGCCCATCGTTCGGGACCTCCCCCGTGTGCTCTCCGTGGAGGTCCAGACGCTGCCATGATCCGTGTCGTTCTTCCGACCCACCTCAGGACCCTGGCCCAGGTTGGGTCCGAGGTGACGCTGGACGTATCGGGCCCCGCGACTCAGCGATCGCTCCTGGATGCCCTGGAAGACCGCTATCCGGTGCTTCGGGGCACCGTGCGGGATCACGTCACCAGGGAGCGAAGAGCGTTCGTCCGTTACTTCGCCTGCCAGCAGGATCTCTCCCACGAGGCCCCCGACGCGCCTCTGCCGGATGCGGTGGTGGAGGGGATCGAGCCGTTCCTGGTCGTCGGAGCCGTGGCCGGGGGATAGAGGGATGGGATGGCGGGGATGAGGAGGCCCCTTTCGTGGATGTCGTAGGAGTTGCCGAGGTTGTCTCCGCAGTCGCGGTCCTCGTGGGTTTCGGGTTCGCATACAGCGAGACCCGGCGTTACCGGAGCCGGAAGGCTCGAGAGTCGGCGCTGGAGCTGGTGAAGTCGTACCAGACGCCCGACTTCGCGGTAGCCATCACCCGACTCATCGATCTCCCCGGCGGCTTGTCGAAGGCGGAGCTAGAGCAACGTCTGGGTGCGGACATGCGGCTTGTGAGCCTGCTCATGACGACCTGGGAGAGCCTGGGGGTCCTCACCTATCGCCAGGAAGTGAGCCTGGATCTACTGGACGACTTCTACAGCGGTCCCATCGCCCTTTCCTGGGTGAAACTGCGGAGGCTGGTGGAAGAGATGCGGCGGATCGGGGGGCGGGAGACGTACTTCGAGTGGTTCCAGTGGTTGGCCGAAAGGCTGGCGGAGCGGGAGACCGCCTCCGCCCCGATCCCGGCCCACATCGAGCACCGGAACTGGCAGGGGCAGTGACGGGCAGAAGAATCCTGGCGCTGATCCGTATCCGTGGATAGCGTATGATCATCTTCGGAATCCCACTTCCATTGGTCACATCGAGAACCGCGACCCCCTCCTCGTGAGAAGGAGGTAAGGAGCCATGTCGAAACTCTCCAACAGCTGGTCTATGATGAAGGCGAGCTTCGCAGTCCTGAGGATGGACCCGGAGCTCCTGATCTTCCCGCTTCTTTCGGGGATCGCGGTGATTCTTCTCACCACGACCTTCATCGTTCCCCTGGCTGTGTTCGGAGACGGGTTGGAGGGGCTGGAAGATGGGCTCGGCTACCTGGGATATGTGGTGGGATTCCTCTATTACCTCGTGCTCTACACCGTGGTCTTCTTCTTCAACACGGCCCTCATGGGTGCGGCGATGATCCGGCTGGAAGGCGGAGATCCGACGGTGAAGGACGGCCTGGAGATCGCTTTCAACAAGCTGGGGCCCATCCTGGAATATGCCGCCATCGCTGCCACCGTCGGCATGATCCTCAAAGCCATCGAGGAGCGCGCCGGGTTCATCGGCCGCATCGTCATCGGTGTCATAGGCATCGCATGGAACCTGGCGACCTACCTGGCTGTTCCGGTGCTGGTGACCCGGGACGTCTCGGCCTTCGATGCCGTGAAGGAAAGCGCTGCGCTGTTCAAGAAGACCTGGGGAGAGCAGGTGGTGGGAAACGCCGGAATCGGGCTGGCGACATTCGTCCTCTTCCTCCTGATGGCCCTGGTGGCGGTGCCCCTCTTCATGGCCGCCGCGGCACTGGGCCCGGCCCTGGCCATCGTGGTGGGAGTATCCCTCCTGGGCGGCTTCCTCTGTGTCATACTGGTGAGCTCCGCCCTCAACGGAATCTACTGCACGGCTCTCTACCGTTTCGCCACCACCGGAGACCCGGGGCAGCACTTCAATCCGGAGATGATGCGCCAGGCCTTCCGCCCAAGGAAGGCGCGGTGGTAGGAGGTCGGCCAGGGCCAGCAGGTTGACGGATTTATCCATGATGGTTATATCTGTTGTGGATATTTCTGATCGCTCTTGGAGGGAGTGACATGCCGTCAGGAACGCACACCTCCCGGCCTCCGTTGAAGCCCCCCGTATTGCACATTCTTCTCGCCCTCTCCGGTGGCGCCCTCCACGGCCTCGGCATCGCCGACGAGGTGGAGGAAAGCTCTGCCGGCGTGATCAGGTTGGGACCGGGCACGCTGTACCGGTCCCTGGACGAGATGCAGGTGGAGGGGCTGATCCGAAAGGCGGATTCCCCCGAAGAAGGTGCCGATCCCCGGAGGAAATACTACAGGATCACCCCGAGGGGGGAGTCCCTCCTGCGCATGGAAATGGAGCGCTACCACCGGATGGTGGAGCACGCCAGGGAGAACAAGGTCCTGCCGGAGAGGGCATGAAGAGCGGGGGGCAAGCTTCCCGACCCCTCGAGAGGGCTGCAGTCCGGCTCGTCCTCCTCCTCTACCCTCCCAGGCTCCGGCGAAAGCACGGGGCGGAGATGGAGATACTCCTCCTGGCCAGGCTCCACCGGGCTCGGAACAATGAGAGGAGGTGGACCCGGGCCGGGGTCTGGTGGGGGGTCGCAAAGGACCTCTCCTCCACCGTGGTATCGGAGGTCACCGCCCGGAGTCGAATCCCCCGAGAGGAAAGACGAAGGAGGGCAGGAGTGAGTGCCGTGATGCAGGATCTGGGATATGCCCTCCGCCGGTTGGCCCGGACGCCCGTGTTCACCCTGGGCGGGTTGGCCATCATGGCCCTGGCCATCGGCGCGAACACCGCGGTCTTCACGGTGGTGAACAAGGCGCTCCTGGTCCCGCCTCCCTTCGGGGATCCCGAGAGAGTCGTGAACATCTACCAGGACTCCGACGACGGTGAGCCAAGCTCCAGCTCCTTCCCGGCTTACCGGGACATGGCCGCCCTGCACGGCGTCTTCGCCTCGGTAGGTGCCACTTCCCCGGACGCCGCCGAGATGGAGGTGGACGGGGTGCGTTGGCCGGTTGCCGTGGAGTTCACCACATCGGACTTCATGGAGGTCATCGGCCGGTCACCCTCCAGGGGTCGCTGGTTCGATCCCGGCATGGACCAGGTCGGGGCTGGCAACTACGCAGTGGTGAGCCACTACGCGTGGGAGAACCGTTTCGGATCTGATCCCGACATCGTAGGCCGCACCCTTCGCCTGAACGGAGAGCCCGTGACGGTCATCGGTGTGGGACCCGAGGATTACAACGGGATTGGCGGGTTCGTAGTGTCGGATCTCTGGCTTTCCATATCCACGGTGGGGATCAACGGCGATTTCCGGGTAGCGAATCTGAATCGACGAGAGGACCACTGGTTCGACATCAGGGCCCGTTTGGCGGAGGGGGTCACGGTGGCCCAGGCTCAGGAGGCCATGGACGCCCTCGCCCGGCGGTTGGCGGAGTCCTTTCCGGAGATGAACGAGGGCCGGGGCATCACGGTCTTCCGGGCGAAGGACATCCGGCTCCACCCCGAGGTGGACGGGAGCCTCTACTCCATCGCCGGTCTCCTGATGGTGCTGATGATCCTGGTTCTCGTCCTGGCCTCCTCCAATCTGGGTGGCCTGCTCCTGGTGAGAGGTGCGTCCCGGACCTCCGAAGTGGCGGTCCGCAGGGCCATGGGGGCCCCGCCGTCCCGGGTGGTTCGGCTTTTCCTGAGCGAAGCCCTGGTCATCTCCCTGGCCGGTGGAGCGCTGGGGGTTCTTCTGGCCCACTGGCTCCTGGGCCTGACGCAGACCCTCTCGCTTCCAGGCCCGCTCTCCGGAGAGCTGGATCTGGCCATGGATTTCAGGGTCCTCCTCTTCAGCCTGGCTCTGATGCTGGGCACGGGGATCTTCTTCGGATGGGCTCCCGCCATGCAGTCCAACGCGGCAGACCTTTCCGGGGCCCTTCGGGAGGACCGGCGCACCGCTTCCGGGAGCAGGCATCTCTCCCTCTTTCGGAATCTGATGGTCTCGGTACAGGTGGCGGTGTCCCTGGTGCTGGTGGTGGGGGCCGGGGTGATGGTTCGGAGCCTCCGGAACTACTACCACGTGGACACCGGGGTGGACGTGGAACGGCTGGCCTTCCTCCAGACCGATTTCACGCAGGCCGGCATACCGGCAGAGGAGCGCGGGGCCCTTCTTGATGAGCTCCTTCGCCGGATGCGGGCCCTCCCCGGGGTGGAGGACGCCGCTCTCACGTCGCGCCTCCCGGTCCAGGGAGGGGCGACCACAACCACCGTCATCGAGGACTACGAGCCCCCAGCGGGAACCGGTTCCGTGGAGCTCTCCTGGGCCGTGGTGACGCCGAGGTATTTCGAGACCATGGGGATGGAGATTCTGGAGGGAAGGGGGTACCTCCCGGCGGACCGGAGGAGCGACGAGCCCATCATCGTCGTGAACCGAGCCCTGACCCGTTTCTGGGGAGGGGAGACGGCCCTGGGGCGGCGGATCCGTCCCCAGTCCGTGCCTGAGGGGTGGCGAAGCGTGGTGGGGGTGGTGGCCGATACGAAGGTCCGGAGCCTCTCGGAGCCTCCCACCCCCATGCTCTACTACGTGATGGGGGAGAGCGGGGTGAACGCACCGTACCTCGTGATCCGAACCTCCGGAGACCCCGCCCACATCCTCTCCGCGGCCCGAGGGGAGCTGATGGCCGTCTCTCCCCGGCTCACGGCGACGCGCCTCTCCACCATGGAAGCCCACGTGGGGGAAACCATCGTGGCGCCGAAGGTCTCGGCGGCCGCCCTTGGGCTCTTCTCTCTCCTGGCCCTCCTTCTCGCCAGCGTGGGGATCTACACCATCGTCTCCTTCTCGGTGGCGGGCCGCATGCCGGAGATCGGGATCCGGGTGGCGCTGGGCGCTCCGGGGTCACGGGTGGTCCTTATGGTGGTAGGGGAGGTGGCCGCCACGGTGATCCTGGGGCTCGTAGTGGGGGCGGTTCTGGTGGCACTGATCTCCCCCAGGGTCCAGGGTTTCCTCTATGGTGCGGAGGCCCTGAGCTTCGGGACCCTCCTGCCGGCTCTCGCCGTCCTGGGGGCGACGGTGGCTCTGGCGTCCTACCTGCCGGCACGCCGGGCGGCGGCGGCGGATCCGGTGGAGGCCCTCAGGGCCCAGTGACGCCGGGCGTCGCTGGACCGGCCGCGGATCTGTGTCGGTGAGGGGGCCGAGCCCCCTCCCCTCCGCGGAGGGGAGGGCAGCTGCGGCGGATGAGGGTTCAGAAGGTATTCGGGAACTCAGGGAAGTCCTCGGAAAGCGGGGTGTTCCCCGGGGCATCCGTGGCGTTCTCGGACACGATGGGGCAGTTGACCACGACCCCCAGGGCCGTGGTGATCACCAGCCCGGCATCCTCGGCGGCCAGGATATCGTCCACGTCATCGAAGAGGGCATCGGGATAGTGGCTGGAGGCGTAGGGGCTGGCCAGGATGTCGGTCAGGGTCTTTCCTGGCGCGGTATTGACCAGGTGGATGTTCCAGTGGGGAGAGTACCCGGGCTGTCCAGGAATGAACTCCGCCACGTTGGCCTGGTACGCCCGGTTCCCGCCGATGAGGTAAAGGTCGTTCTCCCCACGCTGGGTGACTCCCTCCTCGACACCCAGGTCCAGATAGTAGATCTCCTCCCCGGCATACCAGCCGTTGGCCGTCACGACGCCCCGAGAGGGCGGCGGACTCATGGGGTCGGCGGAAAGGGCCGGCCCGGGGGCAGGGCCAAGGTCGGCGGCAGGCCCGGTGAGCTCTCCGGGGTTGTCACACCCCATCAGGAACAGTGCTCCCGCGGCCAAAGTGATGAATGTAGTCCTCATACGTTCCTCCTCGTGAGATGCCGGCGCCGGGGAAGCCCGAATCCCCGGGGACCGAGTGCAAGCCGACCGCATGGGCCCGAGCGGGCGGAGCAGCCCAACGGCACGAGGAGGAGGGGCAGGATCTCGGCCATCTACCCCGCAAGCTGAGTGAATCGTTTAAGAGGTTGTCATATATATGTTTGACGGACCTCCCCCCTGAGGAGCGCCCATGCCAGGGTGTTCCACGGAACAGGTAGGGGGTGTTTCAACTGCCCCCGATGAAACGTTCCCTGCCTTTTCGCCGGATTCTCACGGCATTCTCCATCCGCCACGGTCCCTCCATGGGCGAAGGAGCGGAAACGGCCGTCTGGCGGCCGCCTCCGCTACCCTACGAACGCCCAGAGCCATCTACGGCTCCTCTCGTCCATGGCTTCCGGATCAGGAACATGGTACAGGTCCCCGGATACGTCCCGGATGACGATCCCGCCCCCAGGCACCTCCATGGGCCAGTCGTCCAGCTTCGTCTGGAATGACCGGGAACCCTGCTCGGTCACCACCTGCCAGGTCCTGATCTCCACCTCCTCGTCCACCTGAACGATTCGACGGATCCGGAGGACGAAGCCCGCCTCCATGAGTGCACCTTCCAGGGCCGCTCGGGACCCGGGGCCCAGCTCCCTGAGGTCCGCCACCATGGCGACCTCCCGGTTCTGGGCGTTCCGAAGTGAGATGAACCGCCCCGGTTCGGACCACGGGAAGCACCGGTGCACCCGCACCGGTTCCTCCCGGCCACCGGACCGCAACCAGAGCTGCCCGTCCGCTCTCCGTTCCAGGGTCATTTCCGTCGTTCTATCGACAGTCCGTTTGAGCTGGACCATGTTGCGCCTCCTTACTCTCCCACCTGAAGCTGGAGTTGCAGGTTGTGCAATCGTGCGTAGATCCCGTCGGGCCGGGCCAGCAGGTCTTCGTGCGTCCCCGCCTCCGCCAGGCGCCCGTCCTTCATGACGAAGAGGCGCGACGCCTTGTGGAGGGTCGACAGCCGGTGCGCGATGGCGAACACGGTCCGGCCGGAGACCAACCTGTCCATGGCCTCCTGGATCTTTCTCTCCGTGTCCGTGTCCACGGCGCTGGTGGCCTCGTCGAGGATCAGGATTCGCGGATCGTGGAGGATGGCCCGGGCAATGGACACCCGTTGGCGCTCTCCCCCCGAGAGGTTCTGTCCCCGCTCTCCCACGACCGTGTCGTATCCCTGTGGTAGCCTCACGATGAAGTCATGGGCGTTGGCGGCCTTCGCGGCCTCTACCACTTCCTCGAGCCCGGCTTCGGGATGACCGTACCGGATGTTCTCCAGGACCGAACCGTGGAACAGGTACGGCTCCTGGAGCACGATCCCGATCTGCCTGCGGTAGTGCCCCGTTTCCAGCTCCCGAACGTCCACACCGTCCGCCAGCACTCTCCCGGCCGTGACGTCGTAGAACCGAGCGATGAGGTTGGTCACCGTCGTCTTTCCCCCTCCCGACGGGCCCACCAGGCCGATCATCTCCCCCGGCTCGACGTCGAAGGAGACACCTCGGAGGACCTGCTTCACTCCGTCGTAGCCGAAGCTCACCTCCTGGAATTGGATCCTCCCCTTCAGTGGCTGGAGCCTCACGGGCTCCCGCGCGTCCACGATGTCCGGCTCGGTGTCCAGGACCTCGAACACCCTGTGGGCAGAGGTCGTCGCACGCTGGACGGTCCGGGCCATCTGGCCGATGGTTTCCATGGGGCCCACGAACATGGTCGTGTACAGGAGGAACGACACGAATGTCCCCGCGCTCAGGGTCACCCCCCCGCTCCCCGTTCCCAGGAGGCGTGGGATGGCGAAAGCCCACACGCCTACCGTGGTCCCGTGTACAGCCAGCATCAGGACCGGCCAGAAGGTGGTCCACGAGTGGTGGATCCGGTTGAACTCCTCCGTCACGTCCAGGTTGCGCTCGTTGAAGCGCCCCGACTCACGCTCCTCCTGGTTGAAGGCCTTCACCACCCGCATGCCGGGAATGGTGTCAGAGAGCACGTCGGTGACCCTCGACCACTTCCGCCACGCCCTGATGAAGAAACGGTTCATGTGCTCACCGTGCTTGAAGATGGCCCAGATGAAGACGGGCACCGGCGACACCATCACAAGCCCCAGCTTCCAATCGAGGCTGAGGAGAACCGCTCCCAGGCCGACGAGCATGACGGCGGAAAGAGACACGTCCACGACTCCGAAGGCCAGGAAGTCCCAGAGTCGATCGGTGTCGGAGCTCACCCTCGTGATAAGGCTGCCCGTCTTCTTCCTGGAATAGAAGCTCAGAGAGAGCCGCTGCAGGTGCTCGTACAGCTCGGTCCTCAGATCTCGGGCGACCCACTCCCCCAGGATGGCCATGTGCCGCAGCCGTACGAGGGCCGCACCCTGCCGGAGCAGAAAGACCATGGCCATGGCCGTGACGGCGATCCACGCCACCAGGGCTCCTCTTTCCATGGGCATCGCCCCGTCCTGCACCGGCTTCACCACGGAGTCGATGAGGAAGCCCGCCACGTACGGCGGCACAAGGCTCACCACCGTGATGAGCGTCGCCGCGGCGAATCCCAGAACCACGTGCTTTCGATACCGGCCCAGGTACCCAACCAGGCGCCACAACACCGCAGCCTGATTCCCGGCCACCAGCGCCTGGGCCTCCCGGATGGGCCCTGCCACGCCCTGGGCGTACTCCTCATCCGGGTCCCCCGGCGTTACGGCCCGGCCGTCCAGCTCCTGCTCCACCACGAAGCGCACATTCTCCACGGCCCGGCGCTGCCGATGCGTGTAGCGGACCACACCCAGCGCCGGCTCGTCGGGTTCCCCCAGGAAGGCCAGCGTGCTCCCGGACAGCCCCGGGGACTCCCTCACCGCGGAGATCCGTCTCCGGGAGATGGCCTGGACATCCCATTCCTCTCCTGGCCCCCGTCGGGCCAACGCCAGCTGATTGTCCCCCAGAGCCAACCAGACCTCGGCCAGGCGCATCCCGGCGTCCAGATCGGTGAGTGCGTACAGCAGGACCGGGCGGCCGCCCCACGCGCCCTCGATGGCCCTCCGGACCTCCGCCGGCATGCGGTCCGGCTGGTCCGTGTATCTGGCGATGATTCGCTGATCCATCGTCCTCTTCGTCATTGCTCTCTCGCGTCTTGCAGGGTTCCCACCTGCGTCGTAGGCAAACAAAAATCCGGGCTTCCACGGACCGCATGGGGCGGCGGAAGACCGGATACGATGCCTCTACTATAGTTCTAGTTAGTTCAGGTATCCGCCTCCCGCCAATCCGTGATCGGCGCTTGGACCCACTGGCTCAGGAGGTACGACACACGCACCCGCATCCTGGCCTTGGCCACCCGATCGGTGGCGGGGCCGAAGCTGCCGGAATAATCGAACGTGTGTCGCATTCTGAAGACGACCTTCTGAAGAACGGGTTCGCCGGAGAGTGGCTCCAGGAATGAGCTTCCCACCGGGGATTCCATACAGGGTAAGTACGGAGAGGGCGTGTATCAAGATTCATCTTCCGTCTCTCTCCGAGTGTCAGCCCGGTCACTTCCTGCGACCGGTTGCCCGACGGCCCGAACCAGGTGCTTGACATGCAACTAATAGGTTGCATATATTTTCGCCTATGATTGACGTGTTCCAGGCCGTGGCCGATCCCACCCGTCGTTCCATCCTGGAGCACCTTCGGTCGGATGGGCCCCTGTCCATCAGTGCTTTGAGCGAACCCCTCCCCATGAGTCGGCAGGCGGTGACGAAGCATCTCGCCGTCCTGGAAGAGGCGGGCCTGATCAGGAAGACGGTCCAGGGAAGGGAGAGGATCCACCAGCTCCGGGCGGAGCCGCTGAGGACGGTAGACGAGTGGTTGGCCCCGTACTCCGAAGCGTGGGACGAGCGTCTCCATCGCCTGAAGACGTACCTGAACGGAGGAAATAATGACCGGACGAACCGTTGAGAAGATCCTCGAGCTAGACGCCCCGAGAGAGCGGGTGTGGCGTGCCATCACCGACCCCCGGGAGCTCTCCCAATGGTTCGGGGACGAGGCGGAGGTGGATTTGAGGCCTGGGGGAGCAGCCACCATGACCTGGAAGGAACACGGCAGCTATGCCATGAGAATCCGGGAAGTGGACGCTCCGCACCGGTTGGTGTGGAGTTGGGTCCACGAGCCGGGCGTGGCCTTCGAGGATGCGCCCCACACTACGGTGGAATGGGTCTTGACGGAGCGGGAGGAGGGAGGCACGACGCTGCGTCTCAAGGAGGATGGGTTCCTCACCGACAAACACCGGGGGGAGAACGACCAGGGATGGGACGAGGAGTTGGAGCACCTGTCGACGTTGCTGACTCGGGCTTGACGGATCCCAAAGGGTTTGGTGTGAGCGTCTCCGACTACTTCACCTGAGCCGAGGGGGAGTCGCTGGCCCTCGGGCGCTTGGCGAAGACGCGGTCTCCCAGGTCGCGCTCGAATTTCTGGACGAAGCTGCCCTGTCCCTTCTGTCGCCAGAATCGGGTCATCCGACCGAAGCCGTAGGCACCGAGGAAGGCGATCCCGGCTGCGGACACCGTCGTGAGAGGTGCGGTCTGGAAGTTCTCCGCCACCTGTCTCCCGTAGTTGATGAGGCCGCTCAGGTTGTCGGAGATCATCTGGAGGACGTCCCCGCCGTAGGTGGTGGTGAACTCCCGGGCGGTCTGGGTGTTGTAGTCGTTCACTATCTGCGTCACGCTGGAGAGCTTGGCCGGGATGTGTCGAAGTTCGCCGATGGTTGCCGGGATGCTCCTGTATCCCGCCAGGGTCTTGCCCACCAGCCCGCCGTCCGCTCCCAGGGAGAGGAGGCCGGCGGTCGCGGCCGTTGCCTTCATCGCGTATTCGATGGGCCAGCCGATCATGTGTCGAAGTCTGCTCATCTTCCCACACCGGGGTTTCATGGGGTTGCTCGAGGGCGCCGAATACTCGCTGTTCGCCTGGGTGAGATCAAATTGGATATAACTTTAAGTAAAAACTTTTTCTTGCAAACAGTTGTTCTTGTGCCTATCGTCTTTCTACATCCCGACACAGAGAACCTGGAGAGACGAATGCTCGCCCCCACCACTCGGCGGTGGCGAGGGGTTCCGCTGGTGCCGACAGCAGAACCCTGCTCCTGAGAGGAGCCACCTCGTCCCCGTGAGCGGCCGGGACCGCTGGAGTTCATCGACGTCATGACCACCGGGGATGGAAAGAGCGCTGGGGAGATCACCCGTCTCGTCTCCTGCTGGAGCCGGGGAGAGGAGGGTGCCTTCGATCGCCTCATGGAGCTGGTCTACGACGACCTCCGACGGATTGCCCGTCACCACCTCGAGCTCGGGGGGCGGGACGCAATCCTCGATACGACGGCCCTCGTGCACGAGGCCTGTGTGCGGCTCCTTGGGGTGGATGAAGGGGTGTGGCCAGGCCGGGCACAGTTCTTCGCTTTCTGCTCCACCGCCATGCGACGCATCCTCATCGACTTCGCACGACGAAGAAAGGCAGAGAAGCGTGGAGGGACCCGTTTCAGGGTCCCCCTCGAGGAGGACACTGCCTCGGTGGAGGCCAACATCGACGAGATCCTCGCCGTGGAGGACGCCCTTGCCCGGCTGGAGGAGCGCAACGAACGGATGGCTCGCATCGTGGAGTGCCGTTTCTTCGGAGGCATGTCCGTCCCGGAGACTGCCGAGGCCCTTGAAACATCCAGTCGCACCGTCGAGCGAGAGTGGGCGAGAGCGAGGGCTTATCTTCGGCAGGCCCTGGTGGAAGACCCCTCCACTTCACGGATGGATTCGGAGGGATGACCCGCCGCTGGAAGCCCGGTGAGGAGAGCCGGCGTGGCGGCCCCTTCGGCCGGACTGCGTTCAGGAAGACGAGAGGTCTGTACGGAATCCCTGACCCGAGCGACGCATGAGCATTTCACCGTGAGCCGCGAGGCCCTTTGGGACCGCTGGGAGGAGATCGATGAGCTCCTGGAGCGGGCCCTGGATCTCCCCCTGGAGGAGCAGGACGCGTTCCTCGCCACCGAATGCGAGGAAGACCCGGAGCTCCTTCGCACGGTCCTGGAGCTGGCCCGCCTCAGCCGGGAGCCGGAAGTGAACCGTCTCGGTCCGGGGGAAGGGATTCTCCGGGCGGTCTTCCTCGGACCCCCTGAGGACGACTCGGACTCTCCGGACGCGTTCCTGGGGGTGAGGGTGGGGCCGTACCGGCTCACCCGGGTCCTAGGGGTGGGAGGGATGGGTGCGGTGTACCTGGGGGAACGAGACGACGGCTCGTTCGAGCGCGAGGTCGCGGTCAAGGTCCTGCGGCGGGAGCTCCACACCCGGGGGGTCCTGGAGAAGTTCAGGCTGGAACGCCAGATCCTGGCTTCTCTGAGTCACGGCGCCATCGCCCAGATGATCGACGCGGGCATCACCGACGATGGCCACCCGGCCCTCATCATGGAATACGTGGACGGGGTGCCCATCGACCAGTACGCGGATGATGGCCGCCTCGGGCTGGAGGATCGGATCCGGCTGATTCTTCGTGTCGCGGAGGCCGTTGAATACGCACATCGTCACATGGTGGTCCACCGGGACCTCAAGCCTTCCAACATTCTGGTGACCCGGGACGGGGCCGTGAAGCTGCTGGACTTCGGCATCGCAAAGCTCCTGGAAGAATCCGAGGGAGAGGAGGCTCGGGCCGTGACCCGGCCGGACGCCCGCTTCGTGACCCCCGAGTACGCCGCCCCCGAACAGCTTCTCGGTGAGGGGGTGAGCACCCAGACAGACGTGTACGCGTTGGGTGGGCTTCTGTACGAGCTCCTCACGGGTGTACGGCCCTACAGCAGACGCGGATCGGAGTCGGTTCTGGAGCGCATGATCCGGAACGCCGAGCCCACTGCCCCGTCCGCCGCGATCTTCCCCGCGGGCTCCAGGAAGGGAGATGGGGAGGAGGTGGCCCCGGCCTCGCGCCGGGGAGGTCTTCCCGGGGTACCCGGGACGAGCCCCGAGGCCCTTCGTCGGCGCTTGAGCGGCGATCTGGACTCCATTCTCCTCCGGGCGCTCCAGACCCGGCCGGAGGCCAGATACGGGTCCGTGGCTGCCATGAGGGACGATCTGAGGCGCCACCTGACGGGGTATCCGGTGTCGGCCCGAGGGGACGCAGCCGTATACCGGGCAAGGAGGTTCGTCCGGCGTCACCGGGCGCCGGTGGCCACTGCCGCGGGTGCCTTTCTCGTGGCCGTGGGCTCAGCCGTGGGCCTGGCACTTCAACGAGGGGCGGTCCTGGAGGAGCAGAGACGGGCGGAGACCGCAGCGGAGGCGGCCAGCCGCGAAGCGGAGACGGCCCGGCAGGTCACCGCCTTTCTCGTGGGCCTGTTCGAAGGGAACGACCCCTACGACCCCGGGGGCGATACCCTCACTGTGCGGAGCCTTCTGGACCGAGGTATCGACCGGATCGACGTGGAGCTGGCGGACCAGCCGGCCATCCGAGCTGAGCTTCTGGAAGCCCTGGGGCAGGTCTATGCCAACCTCGGGGACTTCGAGGCCGGAATTCCCCTCATTCAGCGGGCGGTGGATCTCAGGGGGGATTCCCTCCAGGGGCAGCCGGATCTGGCAGGAAGCCTGCTTCGCCTCGCCGACGCCATGAGGGCAGGCCGGGAGTTCCAGGGCTCGGTGAAAGTATATCGCAAGGCCATCGCAGAGGCTTCGGAACGCGGGGACACTCGCTCCGTTGCCGAGGCGCGCATCGGTCTGGGTAGCGCCTACATGATGCTCGAGCGGCTGGACTCCGCCGAGGTCCAACTTCGTTCGGGGATACGAGCCCTGGGAGAGCTCGAGGCCACTGGGGACCTGGGCTACCTCAACGCCCTCGTTTCCCTGGCGGGGCTGGTACGGCGTCGGGGCGACCTGGCCACCTCCGAGGGCCTGTACCGGCAGGTCATCGAGATCCAGCGGCAGCGGCCCCTGATGGGCCCGAGCGACTTCGCCACAACACTGAACAACCTCGCGGTCCTCAGCCGGATGCAGGGGGACCTCGGCGAGTCCAGAGAGCTCTACCGGGAGGCCTATGACTCCCTGGCGCACGTCCTCGAGCCCGGCCACCCCTCGTTGCTCATGATCCTGGGGAACATGGCCGCTGTCTCGGAGGAGCTGGGGGACCCGGAGGAGAGCCTGAACCTCTATCGGAAGCGAGTCGAAGGGGCCCGCCAGCGGTGGCCGGAGGGCCACTGGAGAACGGCGGACGCCCTCATGAACCTGGGTGCGCAGCTGGTCAAAGTCCATCGGGCGGAGGAGGCCCTGGAGCCTCTCGTGGAGGCGTTGGACATGGCCATGGTGCAGATGGGGCCACGACACAGCTGGACCAACGTATACCGGGGCTGGCTGGGGGCAGCGGCCGCTCTGTCAGGGAAAACGGCGGAAGCCGGGCAGCTGTTCGACTGGAGCCTGGAAGGGCTGTCCCAGTACGAGGAGCTTTCCGGGGACTCGCAGGTGAAATCGATGCTTCGCTCTCTCATCGAAGTGATGGAGGAGACCGGGCTCCATGAAGAGGCTCGCCGTTACCGGGCCCTGGGAGACCTCTCCGCATCCCCCGAAGGGTGAGGCGGTGCCGGAATCGGGACGCCCTCACCGAGATACCTGAATTCCCTTCCCATTTCGAAACGGAACACCGACCCGCCGGAGTCGCTCCACACCGGGTGTTGGCGGTAAACGGACGCCCCTTGCGTTCTCTTGATCGAAGCCGCCGGGACCGGGGCCAATCGCATCAGGAAAACACCCAACGCGGAGCAATTCCCATGTCGTACGCCATCATCCGCCGCATACTCCTTCTTGTCGGGATCAGCCTGGCCGCTGCGTCCTGCGCCACCGCAGCTGAACGCCTCGTGGACCGGGCCGGCCGGGCCGCCGAACGAGAGGCGGGGGAACGGGTGGATCGTGGGGTCTCGGCTGGTGCCGACGCCACCGAAGACGCCATCCTCTCCGGGGGCGATGAGAGCGCCTCCGCCTCCTCCGCGGCTGGGGAGGCCTCGGCTACCGGTACCGCCACCACCGGTGCGACGGGCCCCACTGCCCGTACGGTGAGCTCCAACTACGACTTCCAGCGTGGCGATCGCCCACTGTTCTCGGAGGACTATTCCAGCGACAACCTTGGGGACTTCCCCCGGGGGCTCGAGCTGGTGGAGGGAAGCTGGGACGTGGTGGACGTGGACGGACGTCGGTGGCTGCGAGGTACCGGGGGCAGGGGATCGGCATTCGATGTGGTGCTTCCGGAGGGGTTACCTGAGAAGTTCACCATCGAATATGAGATCATGTACAGCCACACCAATCAGCAGACCATCATGGCGACCTCCCCCGTCGACGGGGGCTGGAGCAGCTACAAGGGAACGCTGGTCTTCGTTCGTAACATCCAGTCGGGTGCGCGGATGCCCGCGGCGGGCCGGGAATTCCTGGCCCAGGTCTCCAGGGACATTCTCTCCGACCCCACCCCAGTGAAGGTTATGGTGGACGGAAGCCACATGAAGGTGTACGTGAACGGCCAGCGGGTCTCGAACGTCCCGAACGCGGAGATCATCCGGTCTGATCGTATCCACTTCGAGGACATCTACTTCTCCACTCCGGACGAACCGATCTTCTTTGGCACGATCCGTGTCGACGCGGGAGGGCGGGACCTCTACGGCGCCCTGGAGCGAGAGGGCCGCGTGGCGCTGGAAGGCATCTACTTCGATACGGGGAGTGACCAGCTTCGCTCCGAGTCCCATGCAACTCTCGCGGAGGTCGGCGGGATGCTGCAGGAATACCCCGACCTCAGACTCTCCATCGAGGGACACACCGACAGCCAGGGTGACGAGAGCTTCAACCTGGATCTCAGTGACCGAAGGGCAGCGTCCGTCCGTCGGTACCTGGTCGAGGAGTTCGGGATCGATCCGAACCGCTTGAGCTCCCGTGGGCTGGGAGAGACACAGCCTGTGGCGTCCAACGACACACCGGAAGGCCGCCAGCAGAACCGGCGGGTAGAGCTGGTGCGAATCGACCGCTAGCCCATCCCCTCGAGTCCGGGAACCGCGAAAGGCGCTTCCCGGACTCGAGGTCAAGGGGGGCGCAGGAACCCCTCAGGGGGCAGCCCCGGGGAACTTCAGATGTTTCCCGGGGTTTTGAACAATTGACCCATCTTCATTCTCCTGTTGCTGGCAGGACCCGGGGCCCCGCCTCCCGGCCGACGGCATCCGGGATTGATGCGGAGGTTCGAGCCATCGTCTTGGCGTAGAAACGACCCTCCGTTTCTCTGGAAAGGAACTGCCCCCATGGCATCTGCAATCTACCTGAGAGACGACCTTTCGGTTTACGTCGTCGCCGGGGTACCTCGGAGCTTTCAGAAGGAGGTCGCGAAGCTCGTGAAGAAGGCCGCCAAGGAGTCCGGTGACGTGAAGCTGGTGAATGGCGAGATGGCGGAGTGGGTGCTCGCCAAGCTGAAGGAAGACTCCCGAAGAAGGCACGAGCGAACACCGGCGTCTGCCGCCCTGTGGAGGGCCTTCAGCGCCCTGAGCGCGGCGCGGTACCACATCCAGGACAAAGCCCTGGAACAACAGGTCCGAAGAATCAGGGATGAGATCGAGGAGCTCTGGGCTTCTTTGAGTCCGCTGCACAAGGACGATGGATCCCCTGTGGCCGAAATGGACTGAAGCCAGGAGACCGGGCCGGAGGACCAGTCCACAGGGAAATCCCAGGTCCACTCACACCAACCCCACCACCGCCTGGGCCCCGAGGCCCGGGCGCTCCCGGAGCCCGTAGTCCCAGCTCGCCACCCTCCGTTCCGGGGACCACCCTCTGTCCCTCCCACGG
>Ga0316578_10000108_pt1 | contig 19579 bp, 15 predicted proteins | sample J0NA_2_FD_203076 | JGI IMG/M metagenome (GOLD analysis project Ga0316578, IMG submission 203076) | Rhizosphere microbial communities from salt marsh grasses in Alabama, United States - J0-2_160517rDrC | ecosystem: Host-associated > Plants > Roots > Rhizosphere | place: USA: Alabama | collected... | reverse complement strand
ATCACATGATAATGTTTCTGTAAAAGTAAACGCGGTAGTTTACTTTCGAGTGATTGATCCTGAAAAGGCGATCATCCAGGTCGAAGATTATTTCATGGCGACCAGTCAACTGGCACAAACAACCCTACGTTCTGTTTTAGGGCAACACGAACTGGATGAAATGCTGGCTGAACGAGATCGACTCAATGAGGATGTGCAAAGGATACTCGATCGTCAAACTGATGCATGGGGTATCAAAGTCAGTAACGTTGAAATAAAACATGTCGATCTGGATGAAAGCATGATTCGTGCGATTGCCAAACAGGCGGAAGCTGAGCGCGTACGCCGGGCGAAGGTGATTCATGCCCAGGGCGAGATGGAAGCGTCTGAAAAGCTCCTGGAAGCGGCTCAAAAGCTCTCTCAAAAATCCGAGGCAATGCAGTTACGCTACCTGCAAACCCTCACCGAAATAGCCGGGGAACGGTCCAATACCATTATATTCCCGCTACCCATGGATATCCTTCAGGGAATTACCGAAAAAATAAAGTCTTCCTGAGTTTTCTTTTTTACGTTACTTATCAATACCATGACATATCAATCTATGCCTGGTATGCAATGGAAACATTTTCATCTGTTTTGAACATCACTGATTGTAGGGGGGGCATTCAGACAGCCTCTTTCAGAGCCAGTCACGAGCCGGAAGGTATGCCTCGTACAGCTCCGCTTCCGGTGAACCGGGCTCGGGCTGCCAGTTGTAGCGCCACTTCACTAGCGGCGGCATGGACATAAGGATTGATTCGGTGCGGCCACCGGTCTGCAGGCCGAACAGGGTGCCACGATCGTAGACCAGGTTAAACTCCACATAGCGGCCGCGCCGGTAAAGCTGAAAGTCCCGCTCCCGTTCACCGTAGGCAATATCCTTGCGCCGCGCCACAATAGGCCGGTAGGCCATGATGTAGTGGTCCCCCACGCTGCGCATGAAGGCGAAGGACTTTTCAAATCCCCACTCGTTCAGATCGTCGAAAAACAGGCCGCCGACTCCACGCGCTTCGTTGCGGTGTTTTAAAAAGAAATAGTCGTCACACCATTGCTTGAAACGGGGATAAATCTCGGCGCCGAATGGCTCACAAGCATCTCGTGCCTTGCCATGCCAGTACACGACATCCTCTTCAAAGGCATAGTAGGGTGTCAGATCAAAACCACCACCAAACCACCAGACCGGCTCCGCGCCATCTTTTTCGGCAATAAAAAAGCGCACATTGGCATGCGAGGTTGGCACATAGGGATTGCGAGGGTGAATGACCAGCGACACGCCCAGTGCCTGGAAACGACGGCCCGCCAGTTCCGGACGATGGGCCGTGGCAGAGGCCGGCAAAGCCGGGCCATGAACATGGGAAAAATTAATCCCGGCGCTCTCGAACACCTGCCCATCGGCCAGTACCCGGCTGCGACCCCCTCCCTGCAAACTGCCGCTACCCGGTTCACGCTCCCATGCCTCCTCAAGAAAGGCCTTGCCACCGTCTTCTTCCGCCAGCTCGCTGCTGATGGTTTCCTGCAGTTCAAGCAAGTAGTCTTTAACTGCATTTGTGTTGATGTCGTTCATTCTGTCCTCTACATTATCATCTCACGCACCGGACTCTGACCCACCTGCACGCACTGTTTGGCCGGTAATGACATCCCGGATCTCGCTCGGGGCATCCCGTCCCCCAGTTACGCCCTCAAGAATGAAGTCGATTTCATCGCCAAAGATGCGGCGCACCTCGTCGGGGCTCCGTGCTGCGGGTTGGTTGCTGCGATTGGCGCTGGTGGAAACCAGCGCGCCACCAAACATCGCGCACAGTTGCGCGGCCAGCGGATGGCGGGTGATGCGTACCGCGAGCGTCGAATGATCACCGCGCAGGAGGGATGATACTGAATTTCCGGCCGGCCAGAGCCAGGTAACGGGACCCGGCCAACTGGCCAGTGCCCTGTCCCGCACGGCGGGGTCGATCTCCGCCAGCCAGCGCGCAAGTTGCCCAAAATCAGCGGCGATCAGAATCAGCCCCTTGCCGGCATCACGTTGTTTGATCGCCAAAAGTCGCCGCAGGCTGACTTCATTACCCGGATCGCAACCAAGTCCGTACACGGCCTCGGTGGGATAGGCGACGATTCCACCCGTGCGCAGGACTTTCACCGCCTGTCTGATTGTGTCCCCGGACATCTGCTCCTGATTGGGCGGTGTGCGGGTTACGGAGTGATCTGCTTTTGCAGGGCGGCATCCTTGGCGCGCACTTGATCGGCATTAGATTCGCGTTCTGCCGTGAGACGCCGGGCCAGTTCAGAATCGGCCACGGCAATGATCTGGGCAGCCAGATAGGCGGCATTCTTGGCGCCGGCCTTGCCAATCGCCACCGTCGCCACCGGGATCCCGCCCGGCATTTGTACCGTCGACAACAGGGCGTCCATCCCTTGCAGTGGCCCGCCGTCCATCGGCACACCGATCACCGGCTTCAGGGTATGGGCCGCGACCGTCCCTGCCAGGTGTGCGGCAAGCCCGGCGGCGGCGATAAACACAACGCAGCCCCGGGCTTCGGCGTCCTCGATATAGGCCCGCGTATCTTCCGGAGTACGATGGGCCGAAGTTATCTTGACTTCGAAATCCAGCTTGAGTGATTTCAGTACATCCAGGGTGGCCTGCATCACGGGCAGGTCAGAATCTGATCCCATCAGGATGGCAACAAACGGAATTGACTTGGACTTGGACATGATGACTATCTCTGCTTTGAAAAAAATCGGAGTGATTGAAAGTGCCTATTACGCCTCGGCGGATTCTTCTTCCACCTGCTCGACGAAATCGCACTCTTTTTGTGGACAGACTTTTTCGGTGCCGCGCCGCTTGGTCGTTTTCAGGGTTAACATGGGCCAGCCACACTTGGGGCAGGGATCGGCCAGGGGCTGATCCCACACTGCGTATTTACAATCCGGATAGCGTTCACAAGAAAAGAAGATCTTACCATTGCGTGATTTGCGCTTGAGCATGTTGCCCTGCTTGCATTCGGGACACTGCACGCCGGTGTCTTCCGGTTTTTCCAGCGGCTCGATGTGACGGCAGTCTGGATAACTGCTGCAGCCGATGAACTTGCCATAGCGGCCGTGTCGTATAATCAGGTCGGAGCCACATTCCGGACACTTGCGATCTTTAATGACCTCTGGTTCGGCATCGGCGTCCTCACCAACATTGCGAGTGTAGTCGCATTCGGGATAGTTATCGCAGCCGATGAAGCGACCCCGCCGGCCCAGACGGATCGCCAGATCGCCACCACACTTGGGACACTTCTCGTCAATTTTCTCATGGGTCACATCCTTGCGATCCACGTTCTTGTCCTTGTCATCCACCAGCGCCTTGAACGGCTCCCAGAATGTCCGGATAGTGGGCACCCATTCCTTCTCGCCACGCGAAATGGCGTCCAGATCATCCTCCAGGTGGGCCGTAAAATCGTAGTCCACATACTGGGTGAAATGTTCCGTCAGAAATTTGTTAACGATGCGCCCCACATCGGTCGGAAAAAAACGTTTTTTATCCATCGTCACATACTCGCGTGACTGCAAGGTCGAGATGATCGAGGCATAGGTGGATGGCCGACCAATTCCGTATTCTTCCAGCGCCTTCACCAGGCTGGCTTCAGAATAGCGTGGCGGTGGTTCGGTAAAATGCTGCTCTGGCAGGATCTTCAGTAACTTGACCTCATCACCTTCCTTGAGGGGGGGTAACAAGCGATCGCTGTCATCGCCGGGCTTGGACTCGTCCCGGCTTTCCTGGTAGACCGCCATGAACCCGGGTGAGACCAGGGTTGAACCCGTGGCTCGAAAGATATTGCCCTCGCCGGCCTGCAGATCGATGGCTACGGTGTCCATGGTGGCGTGGATCATCTGGCAGGCAACAGTCCGCTTCCATATAAGTTCATACAGACGAAACTGGTCTTTGCTCAGATGTGACTTGATGGAGGCCGGTTCATACTGCACCGAAGTTGGCCGAACAGCTTCATGCGCTTCCTGTGCATTTTTGGATTTGGTCTTGAACGTGCGTGGTTCTTTGGGCAGATTTTCCGGGCCAAACTTGGCGCTGATATAGCCGCGAATATCCTCGATGGCTTCCTGCGCCAGGTTTACCGAGTCGGTTCGCATATAGGTAATAAGACCAACGGTTTCACCTCCAATATCGATACCTTCATACAGCTGTTGCGCAATACTCATGGTTTTCTTGGCGGTAAAACCCAGCTTGCGGGCAGATTCCTGTTGCAGGGTCGAGGTGGTAAACGGTGCCGCCGGATTACGTTTACGCTTTTTCTTTTCAACCTTGGCCACGCGCAATTTGCCCTGGGCCGCATCGCGCAATGCGCGCTCGGCATCCCGCGCTTTATTTTCAGTATTGATGCTGAACTGGGTCAGCTTCTTGGCCTTTAGTGTGGTCAGCTTGGCACTGAACGCCTGCTTGGCCGCTTCCACTTCTGCATCAATAGTCCAGTATTCGCGAGGTTTGAAACTTTCGATGTCCAGCTCACGCTCTACGATGAGGCGTAGCGCCGGACTTTGTACCCGGCCGGCTGACAAACCACGGCGGATTTTCTTCCATAACAAGGGTGACAGATTGAATCCCACCAGAAAGTCCAGTGCCCGTCGTGCCAGCTGGGCGTGTACCATTGAGTCGGATAGTTCGCGCGGGTGTGCGACTGCGTCATTTACTGCGCGCTTGGTAATCTCATTAAAAGCGACCCGGCCAACCGTCTTGTTTTTCAGCAGGCCACGATCCTTTAGAATCTCATACAAATGCCAGGAGATGGCCTCACCCTCACGGTCCGGGTCAGTGGCAAGATAGAGTGCATCCGCTTTTTTCAGGGCGCGGGCTATTGCATCAACATGCTTTTCGTTTTTTTCAATTAGCTGATATTTCATGGCAAAGTCATGGTCCGGGTCCACAGCACCTTCCTTGGGCAACAAATCCCTCACGTGACCATACGAGGCGAGGACTTCAAAATCCTTGCCTAGATATTTTTTGATTGTTTTTGCCTTCGCGGGTGATTCCACGATGACCAGACTCTTTGTCATCCGCTTACCTTCGTACTCGGTTTCATCATTTTGTCTTTCATACACGACCAGTTGACGTTGCCAGAACGCACCATCGCCGCCCGGTTATTTGCGCCATATTTAAAAGCAAATGCCCGCGTAAGGGCGGGCATGGTCGAGTTATTTGTATAATATCCCGTTCAGTGCACAATAACCGGTGACTCTTCAAACACCAAATCTTCCATCCAGGCATAAGCGCCCTCGCGACCTGGCTGGTTGAACAGGACCATCAGAACGACCCATTTGAGCTGATCCAGGTCAATATCCTCGGCATCAAGGGCCATCACCCGATCAATCACCATCTCACGGGTATTGTGGTCCAGCACCCCGCTTTGCTCCAGAAACATCATGAAGCCCCGGCTGTCGAGATCCAGTTTTTCCTGCTCTTCGCTGGTGTACATCCGCAACGATGCAGTATTCATCGGTACATGGCCTTGCGGATGGTCCTGCAAGCGAGCCAGCCCCTCTAGCCAGTCAAAAGCCTTGGCGATTTCAACCTGTTGAAAACCGGCTTCCTGCAATTCAACCCGCAGGGATTCCTCGTCGGCGTCGAATTCTATTTCATCATTCATGTAGTTTTCAAACAGGTACATCAGTACGTCAAGTACGTTTTCTTTCATCTCGGTTCCCTTCAACTGGTCTGGCAATAATGCCCACTGGACGTCGACGCAATCAAGCCCTGCAATTCCAGTACCAACAGCATGGAGCAAACGGCATCGGCCGTCAATCCGCTTCTTTTTACCACCATGTCTACCGGGGTCGGTTCGTGGCCCACACTTTCCAGTACCCGGCGATATTCGGCATCCAGCTCTGGGGCTGAGACCGCAGCCTCATCATCTGGTTCAATATTAACCGGGGCGGCAAAGCCGCCCAGCTCCTCAAATATGTGCTCTGCCGTTTCCACAAGCTTGGCGCCCTGTCGAATCAAGGCATTACAGCCGCGCGCCTGAGGGTTGTTGATGGACCCCGGCACAGCGAATACCTCGCGTCCCTGCTCTGCGGCCAGCCGGGCCGTAATCAACGACCCGGAGCGCAACGCCGCTTCCACCACCAATACCCCCATGGACAGACCGCTAATCAACCGGTTACGGCGGGGGAAGTTACCTGCCGTGGGGGGCGTGCCGAGCGGAAATTCGGACACCAATGCACCATTCTCTGCGATCCTGTGCGCCAGCTCCCGGTGTCGGGCCGGGTAAACACGATCCAGACCGGTGCCAACAACCGCCACGGTCAGGCCATCAGCATCCAGCGCCCCTTCATGACTCGCCCCGTCGATACCCAGCGCCAAACCACTGGTAATCGTCAGTCCGTTTGCCGCCAGATGGCGGGCGAAATCATACGCTGTTTCCCGGCCGGCGGGGGTCGGGTTACGACTGCCCACCATGGCCAGTTGCTTGCGTCCAAGTACGCCCACATCCCCCATCACAAATAATACAGGTGGCGGAGCAGGGATTTCCCGTAGCAATGCCGGGTAAGCGCGATCTTCGATCAGTAACACATGCGCCGATGAGGCGTCGAGCCAGGCCAGGTCTGCGTCAACCTGCTGCCAATCGGGCTGGAGGAGATACTCAATTGTTGTGGCCTTAAGACCGGACTTTTCGAGTACGCCGCGGCTCAAGCCAAACACGGCCTGGGGTTCGGTATGTTCCTGCAGAAGTGAGTGAAATGTGACCGGGCCGATCAAAGGAGCCCGGATAAGCGCCAGCCAGTGGCGAAGTGTTTCGGCGCGGTCAACCATAATCAGGTATCCGGCCGGATCCCTCCGGCCCGTCAGGTACCGATATTTACTGGAGGTACACCGGTGGAGAATTGAATCGGTGCACCAATGGGTTCAGGGGTTCGCAACCTCGTCATTGATATGTATGGGGCGCGTCGCGTCCATCACCAAAGCATAACTCACCTTCTCATACACCTTAAACACCATCACCAGACCAGCACGCTCGTTCGGCAACTGGACCATTTTGGTGCTGTACTCGCCGCGGGGATCACGAACCTTTTCACCGCGCTGATAAATAGCCAGGATGTGTCCCTGTTTCAGTCCTTCACGCTCACCCCGGTTGATGGCCACCACCGCATACTGGCCAATCTGTGACAGGGCATTGAACGCAGCGATGATTTCACCGTTTACCTTGGTTTTCGGTGGGTAGGGAAAGAAATTGAAATCCAGCTTGTTTTTCTCGGTCGGCAGCAGGTAATTGCCATCCAGCACCTCCGCCCGGGAATTGGACAGGACCATCGTGACCGGCTCGCCCCAACGGGTCACTGTGGCATCCGCGACCTTGACCGCCTGATAGCCAAGTACCTCGCCGGTTTTGGGATCCCGATAGACATCCCCGGTCTTGACCACGTTATACACGGTGAGGGTCTTGTCCTGCACATTGGTTGCATACACAGTGTTGCCCGGGCCACTGACCAGATGACCATCCCGACTGGAGACAATATAAGGCGCCTTGTCGAGATCTTCCTGGGTGACGACGCCCGGCCTGTAGAGGAACGGGGCAAGCTCAGAACGCGGAATCGTGTCGATGGCCTTGTCCAGGGATTGCGTACGGACACGTGGGCTCAGCTTGACTGTCGTAATGCCCTTTGGTGGGGCCACTCCGCCAGCTCCCTCCAGGGTCAGGTAGGGCTTGCCATCCACATAATGCAAGGCAATAACCTCACCGGGATAAATCAGGTGCGGGTTACGGATTTCGGGGTTGATATGCCAGACCTGCGGCCATAACCAAGGATCCTTGAGGAATCTTTCGGCGATGCCCCACAGTGTGTCCCCTTTCTTAACCACGTAGCGTTCCGGGTAATCGGGTTTCAGCTCGACCACCGGGGCCGGTTCGGGGGCCGGGGGAGGAGTCGGCTCCGTTACTTTAACGGGTTCAGACTTTGGCTCAGGTGCCGGGGCCGGTTTTTCCGGAGCGGAACTGCACGCGGCGAGACTGACACCAAGGATGAAGGGTACGAGGAAATGTATCAAAGTCGTACCGGTCGGTTTATTATTTAGCATAAGCTTTCCTATTACAGGGCCGGGTGGAATGCGTGTAATTGTTGTGCCCGTTATGTCAAACTCGAGCGCTGCTCTTATCCTGTAGTATCATAATGTTAGCAGCTTTTTCTACAAATATACTAGAAGTATAGCGTGAAATTGTATGGCAATACTCAATATTCTAAAATATCCCGATGAACGCCTGCGGACCCGCGCCGCGCCGGTTGAAACCGTCGATGGCCGCGTCGCCCGTCTGGTGGACGACATGTTCGAGACCATGTATGCCGCCCCCGGGATCGGCCTGGCCGCGACCCAGGTGGATCAACACCAGCAAATACTGGTGATGGACGTGTCCGAAGACAAGTCCGGCCCCCTGGCCTTCATCAATCCCGAGATCATCGAATCAGACGGCATTCAATCCATCGACGAGGGCTGCCTGTCCGTGCCCGGTATCTATGAACCCGTCGAACGCGCCCGGCACATCCGGATCAGCGCCATTGATCGGGAAGGAAGCCCGTTTGAGCTTGAAGCCGAAGACCTGTTGGCCGTCTGTATCCAGCATGAAATGGACCACCTGCAGGGCAAGCTGTTCGTGGATTATCTCTCCTCACTCAAACGCCAGCGAATCAGTAAAAAACTGCTCAAGCAGCAGAAGCTGGCCATGTAAACCTGATTCTCAGGATCTGTCGGCTAAGGTCCTGATTTCTTTAACTGACACGATCCTCCATGACACCCCTGAAAATCGTCTTTGCCGGCACCCCGGCGTTTGCGGCAACCGCCCTGGCGGCTTTGCTGGATACACCGCACCAGCTGGTAGCCGTTTATACCCAACCAGACCGGCCAGCTGGCCGGGGTCGCAAGCTTAAACCAGGGCCGGTCAAACAACTGGCTTTAGACCATGCCCTGCCCGTGTTTCAGCCGGAATCCCTCAAGTCAGTAGCCGCCTGCGACGAGCTGCAGGCGCTACAACCTGACGTCATGGTGGTGGCGGCCTATGGCCTGTTGTTGCCGGTTGCAGTGCTGGAGACACCGCGCCACGGCTGCCTCAATATCCATGCCTCATTGTTACCGCGCTGGCGTGGCGCAGCGCCTATCCAGCGGGCCATACTGGCCGGTGACATCGAAACCGGGGTCACCATCATGCAAATGGATGAAGGCCTGGACACCGGCGGCATGCTACTGAAAATGGCCTGTCCCATCGGTCCCGAAGATACCGCGTCCAGCCTGCATGACCGGCTCGCAACACTGGGTGCCGAGGCGATTGTGGCAGCCCTGGCACAACTGGATCGGCTGACACCCGAACAGCAGGACGAAAATGCGGCCACCTATGCCCGCAAACTCAACAAGCAGGAGGCGATAATCCACTGGCAAGAACCCGCCAAAGTCATCGACCGCCAGGTGCGAGCCTTCAATCCCTGGCCGGTGGCCCAGACCGCTATCGATGGCCAAACGCTGCGGATCTGGGGGGCCCAGCCCCGACTGGAACCGACCGACGCACCGCCGGGCACCGTTATTGCCACGGGCAAAACCGGCATTGACGTTGCCTGCGGGGAAGGCATCCTGCGCCTGACATACCTGCAACCACCGGGTGGCAAGCCGATGGATATTCAGGCCTTTCTGAATGGGCGGCCGGATCTGCTTCGCCCCGGCATGCAACTCCACGCCACTGAAAACGTCACTCCGCGATGAGCTTTTCCTGACTTACGGCGCCCCGATATTTACGACGCCAAAGACATGACGCCCCGACTCGCCGCAGTGCACGCTCTCACCGCCGTCCTAGGTGACGGGCGCAGTCTCACCGATGCCCTGGAGCCCCTGCTGGCCGAATTCCCTGAGCCACGCGACCGTGCCCTGGTGCAGGCGCTGGCCTACGGCGTTCTGCGCGATTACCCACGCCTGGAGGCAATCGGCGACCACCTGATGGACAAGCCGCTGCGGGCCAGGGATATCGACATCAAGCTGGCGCTGCACACCGGTCTGTACCAGATCATAGCGATGCGCGTTCCCGACCACGCCGCCGTGGCGGAGACCGTCGGACTGGCAGGCAAACTTAAAAAGCCCTGGGCCCGGAGCCTGCTGAACGGCGTGCTGCGCCAGTTCCTGCGCCAGCAAAATGCCATTATGAATACCGTCGGACAGGACGAAATCGCCCGCACCGCACACCCTGCCTGGTTGCTGGAACAGCTCAAACTGGACTGGCCCGATGACTGGGAAGCCATTACTACCGCCAACAACATCGCTGGCCCGATGACCTTGCGGGTCAATACCCGTCAGCAGGACCGGGGGACCTATCAGGCGCGACTGGCCGCCAGTGGCATCGAGGCCGTCCCGGCACCTTTCACGGAATGCGGATTGACGCTGCACCAGGCCATTGATATCGACGATCTTCCCGGCTTTAACAGCGGGGCGGTCTCGGTACAGGACGCCGCTGCCCAGTTGGCCGCGCCCCTGTTGATGCCACAGCCTGGCGACCGGATCCTGGATGCCTGTGCCGCCCCCGGTGGCAAGACCGCGCACCTGCTCGAATCCCAGCCGGATATCGGGGAACTGCTGGCGCTGGACCTGAAACCGGCGCGCGTGCAGCGCCTGCGGGACGCCCTGGACAGGCTCGGATTAACGGCCAACTGCCAGGTCGGCGATGCGGCTGATCCGGCGACCTGGTGGGACGGAAAACCGTTCGATCGGATTCTGCTGGATGCACCTTGCTCCGCCAGCGGCGTGATCCGCCGCCATCCGGACATCAAGCTGCTGCGCCGGCCCGACGACATCCCCCGCCTGGCCGACACCCAGCAACAAATCCTGCATGCCCTATGGCCCTTGCTCAGGCCAGGCGGTATGCTTTTATATGTAACCTGTTCCGTCTTGCGGCAGGAGAATACACACCAAGTCGAGCAGTTCCTGGCCGACCGTCCCGATGCCCGTTTGCAGGACATCAGCGCTGACTGGGGACGCCCCATGCCGGCGGGCCGCCAGATCCTGCCCGGTGAGAACGATATGGATGGATTTTATTATGCCTGCATCAGCAAGCATGCCTGAGCGCAAATCGTATTCTCCGTGGTTGCTGGCCCTCCTGCTCGGGCTAGCGGCCCTGATACATCTGCAGTCAGCTCACGCCGAACAGGCCTTCGTCGTTAAGTACATCGAAACCAATCTGGACAAGGACGTCTACCAGCTCAACGCCCGCATCGATTTCCGGTTCTCCGATGCCGCACTGAACGCTCTGGAAAACGGGGTGCCGCTACTGATCCTGTACGACATTCAGGTCAAGCAGGAGCGCTGGTACTGGAACAAGACACTGGCGGATCTGGAACAGGGTTACCTGCTGCTTTATCATGCCCTGTCGGAGAAATTCATCCTGCAGAACCTCAACAGTGGCGCACAGGAGCACTTTAGTTCGCTTGACGCTGCACTGGATAATCTCGGGCGCATTAGCCATCTGCCACTCATCGATGCCAAACTGCTTGAGCCTGGCTCGACCTATTTCGTTCGTCTTCGTGCCCAACTGGATATCGAATCTCTGCCCGCACCGATGCGTCCCCTGGCCTATATTTCCTCTGAGTGGAATCTGGAAAGTGACTGGTACCGATGGCCATTAAACCGCTGACACGCAAACTGTTTTCCGGCAGCCTGCCCATCGTAGTGCTGTTTGTGCTGCTGCTCGCCTCGTTGTACCTGATGAGCGATGTTTCCCATGACTCTGCCCTGTTCGGTCGACTCTATTCCTGGCTGCTCGGGATCAACCTCCTCACCATCATGTTGTTCATCGGGCTTATCGGCCGAAGCCTGTGGTTGCTGATCCGCCAGTACCGGCAACAGATCGCCGGCTCCCGGCTCACTGCCCGACTGGTGATAATGTTTGTGATTCTGTCGGTAACGCCGGTCAGTGCGGTCTATTTCTTCTCCCTGGATTTTATCAAGCGTGGTATCGATAGCTGGTTTGATGTGCGCGTAGAAAGTGCCCTCACAGATGCACTGGAGCTGGGCCAGGCGGCTCTCGGCATTCGCACGACCCAACTGCTTCGGGATACCAAGGCCATGGCCAAGGTCGCGGGCAGCGTCAGTCCGGACATGGCGGTGCTAACACTCAATGATTTGCGTTCAGAAAACGATGCGAATGAACTGACCCTTTTTTCCAAGAACGGGCATATCGTCGCCGCCAGCAGTTTAGAAACTGAAAACCTGATTCCCCAGCGACTCGATGCCGGCACCCAGCTGATCCTGCGCCAGGGCCGGGCGGATGTCGCCCTGTTGCCAATCAGGGATGCCGGCCTGTTCGTGCGCGTGGCGGTGAACGTGCCGGGTAGGGCGCCGCCTGGTGAAGGGATGATTCTACAGGCACTATATCCGGTGCCGGCGCGGATCAACGAGCTGGCCGACAGCGTCCAGTCGGCGTTCGGGCGTTATCGCGAGGTGGCCTATTTACGCATCCCACTCAAATACAGCTTTATCCTGACCTTGTCACTGGTGCTGCTGCTCAGCATCATGATCGCCATCTGGGCTGCATTCTATGCCGCCCGTCGTCTGGTTGCGCCGATTACTGATCTGGCGGAAGGCACCCGGGCGGTTGCCGCGGGCGATTACAAAAAGCGTCTGCCCTTACCGGGCCGGGACGAGCTCGGATTTCTGGTGCGTTCATTCAATGAAATGACCCACCATATCGACCTGGCGCGCAACGAAGCCGAAGCCCAACGCGCCTACCTGGAAACCGTGCTGGGAAATCTGTCCTCGGGGGTAATCACGCTGGATATCAACCACCGAATCCGAACCAGCAACCCCGCCGCCAGCTATATCCTCACTCTCGATCTCGAGGATTACCAGGGCAAGGCATTGGATGACATCGCCACGGAGCACCCGGTGCTGATGACCCTGGTGGACACAGTCTATGAGTATCTCGGCAACCAGGTGGAAGACTGGCAAGAAGAAGTCACCCTGTTCAGCACAAGTGGCCGCCAGGTCCTCATGTGTCGGGGCACCCCCCTGCCGGAAAGCAGTGACATACCCGGTGGCAGCCTGATCGTATTCGACGACATCACCACCCTGGTCCAGGCCCAGCGCAATGCGGCCTGGGGGGAAGTGGCGCGCCGTCTTGCCCATGAAATCAAGAACCCGCTGACACCCATCCAGCTTTCTGCCGAGCGCTTGCGCCACAAGTACCTGAAAACCATGCCACCCAAAGACGCGGACATTCTGGATCGTGCCACTCACACCATCGTGCAGCAGGTCGAAACGCTCAAGGACATGGTCAAGGCCTTTTCCGACTACGCCCGCATGCCGGATTTACGGCTGGAAGAAGTGGACCTCAACAATCTGGTGCGGGAAGTCCGGGAGCTGTATCGGGGTGGTAAAATGAAAGTGCGTTTCAACCTGCAACTTGACCCGGAAACGCCCCATATCGAGGCGGATACAGGGCGCCTGCGACAGCTGCTGACGAATCTGGTTAAAAACGCGCTCGAGGCGATGGCTTACGAGGAAGGTATAATCACCATTTCAACACGCTGCGCCGAAGAGCATGCCTGCCAGTTCGTGGAACTTGGTGTACGTGATACCGGGCCAGGCATCTCAAGCGAAATGATGGGACAACTGTTTGAGCCCTATATCACCAGCAAGCCCCGCGGCAGTGGTCTGGGCCTGGCCATCGTCAAAAAAATTGTCGAGGAACATGGTGGTATGCTAAGTGCTGAGAACCCCGAGACAGGTGGTGCCTATATTGTCATCCGCTTCCCGGTGTTGCATATAGAAGGCGAACGACCGGCCTCCAAGACTGACAACGATCAAAAGAGCTCCTATTCAGACAATGACAATGCCGCAGCCTAATCCTTCATCAATCGATCAACGTGACATTCCGCGTGCACCCTATATTCTGGTGGTCGATGACGAACCCGATATCCGCCAGCTGGTGCAGGAAATCCTGGAAGATGAAGGCTATGAGGTTGATGTGGCGGAGAACGGCGAGGTCGCCCGCCAGGCCCACCGGGCACGACGGGCCGATCTGGTATTACTGGATATCTGGATGCCCGATGTGGACGGCATTACCTTGCTCAAAGAATGGTCGGAAGTGGACGGCCTGCCCATGCCGGTGATCATGATGTCCGGTCACGGCACGGTCGAAACCGCCGTGGAAGCAACCCGCCTGGGCGCCTATGACTTCATAGAAAAACCCTTATCACTGGCCAAGCTGCTGTTGACCATTGAGCATGCCCTGGAAGCGGACAAGCTAAATCGTGAGAATCAGGGGTTGCGCAGACACAGCTATACGCTGGAAGAACCGCTGGGCAAAAGCGCCACCATGCAACGCCTGCGCGAGCAGATAAAACGGGTCGCCGAACACGACAGCTGGGTGCTGATGAGCTCTGAACCGGGCTGCGACATCAGCGTGGCCGCCCGCTACCTGCATCGCCATAGCCTGCACCGGGATCGGCCGTTTATTGAAGTCAATGTGGGATCCCTGTCCGGGGATAACTCGGCGCATGAGCTATTCGGAAGCGAGGAACAGGGCAAGGTACATTACGGCCTGCTGGAACAGGCCAACGGGGGTACCCTGCTGTTGCATGATATCGCCGACATGGATAACGTCACCCAGGGTAAACTCTATTCGGCGCTCGAATCCGGCAGTTTCCAGCGCATTGGCGCCAATACGCCAGTTGAATTGCAGGTTCGTATTATTGCCGCCACCCATCAGGATCTGACGGCCATGGTCGACAAGGGCCGCTTGCGCAAGGACCTGTTCTTCCTGCTCAATGTGGTACCAATCCAGATCCCGGCACTGCGGGAGCATGTGGAAGATGTGCCTGAGATCCTCAATTTCTTCACCAACCTGTATGTGGAACATGAAAAGCTGCCATACCGGAAATTCAGTACCGGGGCGCAAAACCGGCTGCGCAATTATCATTGGCCCGGCAATGTTCGTGAATTGATGAATCTGGTCCAGCGCCTGCTGATCGCGGGTGACGGTTCTGAAATCAGCCTGGAAGAGGTGGAAGTCGCGTTGGGTAGCGGCCGACCCGAGGCGGGGAGCAAGACGTCGGTCTTTGGCATCAATTTTGACTTACCCCTGCGTGAAGCGAGAGAGCAATTCGAGCGGGACTATCTCGAACATCAACTGCGTCAGGCCGGCGGCAGTGTCGGCAAGGTCGCCAAGATTGTCGGTCTGGAACGAACCCACCTGTACCGCAAATTACGTAGTCTCGGGATTGATCCCAAGCAACTCGTGTCTGAATAAATCCGGTTATACTCGTCTAATTAATAATTATAAGTAGCGACAATGAAAATCCTGATTCTCGGTGCCGGCCAGGTGGGCAGTTCCCTAGCGGAAAATCTGGCCAGTGAAGCCAATGACATTACGATTGTCGACACCAGCGAAACGACCTTGCAGCAACTGCAGGACCGGCTGGACATTCGTACCGTCATCGGCCAGGCCTCCCACCCCGATATCTTGCGTGCAGCAGGCGCCGAAGATGCCGATATGCTGGTTGCGGTAACCGACAGCGATGAAACCAACATGGTCGCTTGCCAGGTAGCCTGGACCGTGTTCCATACCCCAACCAAGATTGCCCGCATCCGGGCTATCGAGTACCTGCGCTATAACGAGCTGTTCAGCAACGAAAGCCTGCCGATTGATTATCTGATTAGCCCGGAGCAGTTGATTACAGATTATATCCAGCGCCTGATCCAATATCCGGGCGCACTGCAGGTACTCGACTTCGCAGACGGCCAGGTCCAGCTGGTGGGGGTAAAGGCCTACTATGGTGGCCCACTGGTGGGCCAGGAACTTCGTACCCTGCGGGAACACATGCCCAACGTCGATACCCGGGTAGCCGCCATTTACAGGCTCGACCGCGCAATTCTCCCGGAGGGGCATACTGTCATCGAGGCGGATGACGAAGTATTCTTTATCGCCGCCAGCAAGAATATTCGGGCCGTAATGGGTGAGTTACGCAGACTCGACAAACCCTACAAGCGCATCATGATTGTCGGCGGGGGTAATATCGGCAAACGCGTCGCCCGTACACTTGAGCAGAAATATCAGGTCAAGGTCATCGAGCATAACGCGGCACGCGCCAGAGTCCTGTCTAACGAATTGGACAAGACCATTGTGTTGCATGGCGATGCTGCCGATGAAAATCTTTTAATGGAAGAAAATATCCAAAAAACTGACGTGTTCTGCGCGTTGACCAATGATGATGAAGCCAACATTTTGTCCTCCATGCTAGCCAAACAGCTCGGTGCCCGCACGGTGATGACGCTAATTAACCGCGCCGCCTACGTTGATCTGATTCAAAGTGGTGATATCGACATAGCCATTTCACCACAAGTAGCCACGATTGGCAGTCTGCTGACCCATATCCGCCGCGGCGATGTGGTTAAGGTACATTCATTACGGCGCGGTGCAGCGGAAGCTATCGAAGCCATTGCCCACGGTGATGAATCCACCTCCAAGGTAGTGGGTCACAAGATCGGGGCACTCAAACTTCCCGCAGGCACTACCATTGGTGCCGTCGTCCGCGGCAACGATGTCATTATCGCTCACCACGACACGATCATCCAATCAGAAGATCACGTCATACTGCTTCTTATCGACAAATCGCGGATTCGTGAAGTGGAGCGATTGTTCCAGGTGGGGATTACTTTCATCTAGTTACAGATTGATTAATGTGACGTTGAGTTTGTAAAAATCTAGAACAACCCGACGAGAATTATCGATGCCCGACACCGCCAGCCGCTCACCGTCTAAACTTCGTCACTGATTCCATATGCAACTCCTTGTCATTCAGCGCATTCTCGGCATTCTGCTCATGCTGTTCAGCGTCGCCATGCTGCCACCCATGCTAGTGTCGATCATTTATGCCGATGGTTCTCTTGCCCCGTTTTTGTATGCCTTTGCAGTTAGCTTGATCACCGGCATCCTGTTCTGGTTGCCGGTGAAATCCCGGAAACAGGATCTGCGACTGCGTGACGGATTTATTATCGTTGTCCTGTTCTGGTCGGTCCTGGGTCTGTTTGGCGCATTGCCCTTTGCGCTGGCCGATCAACCCAGCCTTTCTGTAATGGACGCCATTTTCGAATCCGTGTCGGGGTTGACTACCACCGGCGCGACAGTTCTGACGTCGATTGACACGTTACCAAAAGCCATTTTGTTCTACCGCCAGCAACTACAGTGGCTGGGAGGGATGGGTATTATTGTACTGGCAATCGCCATTATGCCGATGCTCGGTATTGGTGGCATGCAGTTATACCGGGCCGAGAGCCCCGGGCCTGTCAAGGACACCAAACTGACACCGCGCATCACTGAAACCGCCAAGGCGCTGTGGTACATCTATCTGACCCTGACCCTGGTCTGCGCGACGGCCTACTGGGTGGCCGGGATGAACCTGTTTGATGCCATATCACACAGTTTTTCCACTATCGCAATCGGCGGCTATTCAACCCATGATGCGAGCATGGGTTATTTTATCGACAAACCCCTGATTGAACTGGTAGCGATTATTTTTATGTTGCTTTCCGGCGTCAATTTCTCGTTACATTTCACCGCCTGGCGCCATCGCTCCATTGCCGGTTACTTTTATGATTCAGAATTCAAGGCCTACCTCATTATATTACTTGTCGTTGGAGTGATTACCACCGTCTATCTTGATTTCAAAGGGGTGTTCGATTCAACCGGACAAACCATCATTACCAGCATCTTCCAGACGGTATCCATTGGCACCACCACTGGTTTTACCACCCATCAATACCACCTGTGGCCCGGTTTTCTACCGGTATTGTTATTGTTTACCAGTTTTATCGGTGGATGCGCCGGTTCCACTGCGGGTGGCATGAAGGTGATCCGGTTCGTCATGCTCTTGAAACAGGGCCGCCGTGAGGTGTTGCGTGTTATTCATCCCAACGCTTCCATCCCCATAAAACTGGGCGGCAAACCGGTTTCCAACCGGATTCTGGATGCGGTGTGGGGCTTTTTTGCTGCTTACGTCGCGCTGTTCAGTATTATGCTGCTGTTACTGATGCTGGATGGTCTGGATCAGATCACCGCCTTTTCGGCGGTTGCCGCCTGTATGAATAATCTGGGCCCCGGGCTGGGTGAAGTCGGTTTCAATTATGCCGCGCTCAGTGACAGCGCCAAAGCTATACTCAGTTTTGCCATGCTGCTTGGCCGACTGGAGATATTTACCCTGCTGGTACTGTTTACTCCGGCTTTCTGGCGTAACTAATCCGTATTTCGGTACCATGCGCATTAGTCTGATACAAAAGATCATGGGCCTGTTTTTGATCTTGTACAGCGTGACCCTCATTCCGCCTATATACATTTCCCTGCTCTATCAGGATGGCGAACTGGTTCATTTCCTGCTCAGCATTGGACTGACCCTGCTAGCCGGCATGGTGTTATGGCTGCCGGTGCGTAACTTTCGAACCAACATCCAGAATCGCGATGGCTTCATCATTGTCGCCATGTTCTGGGTCGTATTGGGCCTGCTGAGCGCTCTGCCGTTTTTATTTGGCACCCATCTCAGTATAACCGATGCGTTTTTTGAATCGGTATCGGCCTTTACCACCACTGGTGCGACAATTTTCACGGGCCTCGATACTCTGCCCCAATCCATCCTGTTTTACCGCCAGCAATTGCAGTGGTTTGGCGGCATGGGCGTAATTGTGCTTGCGATTGCCATATTGCCCATGCTTGGTATCGGTGGCATGCAATTGTACCGCGCGGAAACGCCAGGGCCATTCAAGGATGAAAAGATCGCCCCGCGTATCACCCACTGCGCCCGCTCATTCTGGCTTATATATACTGTGATGACATTGGCCTGCGCCGCCGCATACTGGCTGGCCGGAATGTCACTGTTTGATGCTCTGGCCCATAGCCTGTCCACTATTTCCACCGGCGGCTTTTCGACTCATGATGCAAGCCTGGCCTATTTTAACAGCCCGGCAATTGAACTCATTGCCGTCGTGTTTATGATTCTGGGTGGAACGAACTTCGGCATTCATTACTATGTGCTGCTACGCGGCCGCCCGCTTATGTACTGGCGCGACATCGAAGTGCGCATCTACCTGATTCTGATTGGTCTTTTCTCGCTACTGGTGGCTGCCGAGCTATTCCGTACACACTATCATAATGATTTTATTTCTGCGTTGCGATTTAGCCTGTTTCAAACAGTTTCAGTCATCACTACCACCGGTTATGTAACTGAAGATTTTTCTAGCTGGCCGGATTTCACCCCGTCCCTGCTTTTTTTGGTGAGCTTTATCGGTGGTTGTGCAGGCTCAACGGCGGGCGGAATCAAGGTAATCCGCTTCATTATCATGTTCAAGCAAAGCGGTCGTGATCTGACTGAATTGGTACACCCGGCAATGGAAAAACCTATCAAGATCGCCGGACGAGTCTTGCCGGAGCGCATCATTGATGCGGTATGGGGTTATTTTTCTCTCTATGTGGCTAGTTTTGCCGCGATCATGTTGCTCCTCATGGCCGATGGCATGGACCAGGTGACAGCCTTTTCCTCGGTAGCCACCAGTATCAAC
>Ga0316578_10000107_pt1 | contig 19625 bp, 16 predicted proteins | sample J0NA_2_FD_203076 | JGI IMG/M metagenome (GOLD analysis project Ga0316578, IMG submission 203076) | Rhizosphere microbial communities from salt marsh grasses in Alabama, United States - J0-2_160517rDrC | ecosystem: Host-associated > Plants > Roots > Rhizosphere | place: USA: Alabama | collected... | reverse complement strand
CCGTAGGTTTTATCCCCACCTGATGGACATTAAAGGCGATACGGGGGCTCGGCAACTGATCGATGATAATCCGGATCGGGTATTAACTGTTGAAGTGGACAATCCGATCTGCTTTTTTGATATCGACACCCGGCAAGATTTTGAAAATCTGAAAAACATGCTCGAACAATCAAAATAAAAATTTCACCAGCGCTGAATTCTGTCCTTTATCTTCCGTTCATCTTTTCTACCCCAAGCGACCTCCGCCTCAAGGGAAAGGAGTTTAGCCTTTCCTCTTTTTTTCTTTTCTTCGCAAGCGTTGAGTTTTTGATTCGTCCAAATTCAGCGTTTTGGGATCGATCACGATACCATAATCTTGCTGAGCTTTCTGCAATGAAAGCGTGCCGTTTCTCACCTCTCGTATGACCTGTTCTGCCGGCCTGAGGTAGGGGTCACCATACCCGCCGCCGCCACCGGCGATCTGCCGCAGGATCGTCCCCCGAGGTATATCAGAAACAATCTCTTTAGATTTTGGCCGATGGCGACTTCCATCCGGAAATTTGAATTCCATCTCATTTATGCTGCCAACTTTTCCGCCAAAAAGGCCGAAAGCCTGTGTTTCTTTGTCAACCCCATCGCCAAACACAACGCCCTTGGATTTCTCACCACCAAATCGGATAACGGTTTCTACACCCAGCCCCCCGCGCCATCTTCCGGCACCGGCCGAATCCATTGCATATTCATGTTTATTAATCCGGTTCGGTGTCTGCAACTCAAACATTTCGGGATCCTGAGCCAGTATTCCGCCGGCGCAGTTAATCAGACCAATATGGTCATAGCCGTCACAGCCCTCAACCGCTCCTGAACCCCCTTTCAGGGCGTTAAAAAGAATATCCACGTAGGGACGGTTTACGCGGGGATCCATACCGGATACCGCCAATGCCAGCATCCGATTCCAGCCGGCAGTGACTTTATGGGGCATTGCTTTTGCAACTGCTTTTAATATGGCATCTGCATTGGGGCCGGTGATGCTGTTGCCAAAGGTGGTGGCCGCCGGAAAGCTCGCGTTCAAAAAAGTTCCCTGCGGGATATGGACGTGCAAAGGCCTTAACAAACCGTCATTATGCGGTATATCCGGATCGATCAACATCAAAAAGGTAAGGATCACAGCTGACATGCTGGCACCCAGCGGCGCATTGGCAAACCCCTCTGTCTGGTTGTCCGTGCCGCTATAATCAAAATAAATCTCATCTTTTTTAACCGTTACCGTGAGGTTTATCTTGAATCTGGAACCGTCATGAATGCCGTCATAGTACATCCAGCTGTTGCCTCGATATTGCCCATCGGGGATCCGCCGGATTTCAGCACGCACCATTTTTTCGGTCGAGTCGAACAAAAGCTTAATCTGGTTGCGCAGCGGGTCAAAGCCATATCGCTGCAAAAGTGATTGCACCAGCCTTTCACCCACCGCACAGGCACCGATCTGTGCTTTAATGTCTTCTGCTACGATGGGATAACGGATATTTGCAAAAATCAGGTCCCATACATCTCGTCGCAGTTTGCCTTTCTCGACAACCTTAACCGGTGTAATGCGCAACGCTTCCTGCCAGACCTCACGGGCATCCGGGTTATACCCGCCGGCCACCGCACCGCCGATATCGGCCTGATGCCCTTTCACGGCCGCCCATGCAAATAACGCATCGTTGTAAAAAATGGGTTTAAATACGGCCACATCAGCATTCTGGTTGCCGCCGCTAAATACATCATTATGTAAAATAACATCGCCGGGATGAATATCTTCAGCAAAATATTCAATTATCTTCTGGCACACCGGCTGAATTGCAAAAGCAAGCACAGGGATATATTCTGCCTGCTCCAACATTCGACCTCTGGTGTCATAAAGACCGGTAACAAAATCCCGGGCTTCATTGAGGATGGGCGAGCGGCTGGTGCGCAGCAGCGTATAGCCCATTTCCTCGGTAATGGCCTTCAGGCGGCACTGGACTATGGATGTCAGTATTCTGTCTGTATTGGGCTCAGATTGCATAGCACCTTACTTCTGTCCCTTGTATGTGTTTTGTCTGTTTAATTTGTTTGATTGGTCTAATTGGTTCGATTAGTTCCGTTTAGGTCAACCAATTTAACCAATAAAACAAATAAGACGAATTCAACAAATACGAGAATCCCAAAACCATTTAACCCTGAACCCGATTTTATTTCTTTACTTCGATCAATGATGTTTTACCGGATTTGCGCGGCAATGTGAATGGTTCAACCAACTCGATATCGGGGCTCACACGCAAGCGAATTTTTATGAGTTCAGCGAGTTCGGTCATCAGTTGATGCTTGTCTTCTTCGCTGGGGTTCTGCAAACCATGCTCGATGCGAATTTTAAGCGGCGGCTTAACCAGAGGGCCCGGTTGTTCCAGAATGATACGCAGCGCTCCGGTGGTTCGGGGTTCAAGCTCATTAACCAATCCTTTAAGCGCCGAAGGATAGAGGTTGACGCCTTTGATGATGAGCATATCATCCGCCCGTCCCAAAATTTTAAACCGCATCTCCGGCCAACCACAACTGCAGGCTTCGGTGTAAATTTGAATCAGATCGCCCAGGGCATAGCGCATAAACGGTCCGCCTTCCCATCCAATAAAGGTGAATACCATTTCGCCCATGGCCCCGTGGATGATCTCAATGGGATCTTTGGTTTCGGGATCAACCAGTTCCAGTATACAGTGATCGGCAGAAACAAAGTGCATTCCTGGATAAGGCTCGGTTTCACATGATATTCCATGAAAGGCATGCCCGCCGCCGGTATGGTCAAACACCTTGGCGCCGAAACCCTCCTGCAATTTTTTCCGCAGGGAAGGAATCCCCGCACCGGGTTCACCGGCACAATAAAACCACCGAATGCCCAGCTGGCGAGCATCTTTGCCGATAAGTTTGGGGGCCTGTTCAATAAGGTATTCGCCAAACGACGGCGTGGCAATTAAAACGTCGGGTTTCGTTAAAAGTGTAAAATCGAGCACCCGTCGGGTTCCGCCCTCGATACCCACCGGCACCACGCAAAGCCCCATCGATTGCAAGCCATCGGAAAGCGGAAGCCCGCCGGTAAACATGCTCAAAGAAAGCGCCTGCAGTACAATATGGCCCGGTCTCAGACCGGTTCGCCAGTACTTGCGACAGTGCATTTCGTTCAGCACATTGACATCATTTCGGGTCAGCGTATACAGCGTGGGTTGGCCGGTGGTGCCGCTGGTTGAATTGATCCGAACGATTTTTTCCCGAGGTGCGCAGGTGATCAGACCATAGGGGTGCCCGAACTGTTGAATGGAATCGGTCTGTATCTGCCGGTGCTCATCCTTGGTCAACAGCGGTATCTTTTGGAAATCTTCGAAGGTTTGAATATCGTCAGGGGTCAGTCCGGCTTTCCGAAATTTTTCCTCGCGATAATAGATCGAATTATCAAAATTATAGCGCAGTTGTTTTTTTAATCGTTTCCATTGAAGTGCTTTCATGTCTCGCGCAGAAAGGGTCTCAATGGCTTCGTTCCAGAACTGTCGGTCTTTGTTCATCATATTTCAAACAATTTTCGTTTTGAATTTATGGATACTTATTTAAAAGTTCCATTAATCAATCATGAATGTTCCCCTCCCTTTATGGGAGGGGATTAAGGGGAGGGTGAAAATTCGCTATATGCATTTTTTGCTAATAACTTCTAATACGCCTTCTAAATTATTAAATATATCATTATTCCAAAACCTCAAAACGGTAAAACCGTTCTCGGTAAGCAACTTATCTCTTTTGCTGTCTTTCTTCTTTGCTTTAGCGTGTTGCCCGCCATCCAGTTCAATTATTATCTTCTTTTCAAAGCTGACAAAATCGACGATATAATTTCCGATTGGTTGTTGCCTTCTAAACTTAATACCTTCGATCTGCTTGGCGCGTATCTTGTTCCACAATAAAGATTCCGCTCGAGTGGGATTCCTTCTTAGTTTTTTTGCATTTTTTGTAAGGTCAGAGGCCATTGCTTTGATCTTTCCCCCTCCCCCAACCCCTCCCACCAAGGGAGGGGAGATTTATTGCCAATTCTGACCTGGATAGGTCTATAACGAATATACAATCTCCTATGTTTCGGGATCCGGAGTATTCTGAACTTCACAAATCTCAATCAGCAGATCCAACCCTTTGGTCGGATAAAAGAAGGCCACCTGACCGTGGGCGCCGCTTCTCGGGAAACCTTTGACCAGCTTCAATCCCTTAGCGGTCAACGTCTCTAATGCCTGTTGAAAATCATCAACCTGAAACGCAACGTGCTGAACCCCCGAACCCGGTCGGGTGACGATCGGATCCACACCCGCAATTGGTTTTTGAAATTCAATAAGCTCCATTTGTCCGGAACCCAAAGGATAAAAGGCGATTCGAATATCGGCGTCTTTAATTTCCATTACCTCCTGACTCTCCAAACCAAAGAAATCCGAGAATTCATCCATGGCTTTCCGGAGGTCTTCGACGACAACGCCAATATGATCAAATTTCTTGAAAATTGTCATTTTATAATTTAATTAAACACTCAAGATGTGAGGGGCTCAAAGAAGTATTTTTCACAGGTCTCAGTTGACAGTCAAGATAGCCTATGTTATTCGGTTGTATACAGTATACGAAAATGGTTGTCAACGACAGGCCCTGGCCAAAACAGACTCACACATTCTAATCTCAATTCTCTTCGATAATCCCACAAGGGAGACCATATGCTACTTCAGGTCATATTCAGCGGTCTGGCCACCGGCAGTATCTATGCCCTTGTCGCCCTGGGGTTGGCTTTAATTTACAACACCACCGAACATGTCAATTTTGCGCAGGGCGAAATGTCGATGGTTTCTGCTTTTGTGGGATTTACCTTTTTTAGTATACTGGGACTCTCGCTCTGGGTCGCCATTTTACTCACCCTTCTAATTGCAGCGTTGTTAGGCATCATCACCGAGCGTCTGGTTATCCGCCCGGCCATGCGGGCTCCGCATTTTAATGTCTTCATTATTACGCTGGGCGTTTCGATCGTGATGAAAAGCCTGTCAGGCTTTATCTGGAGCCACAATGACTATCCTTACCCCAGTGTCTTTCCGGATGAAACACTTTCTATTGGCAGCGCCACGATCGATTTGATCGGGCTTGGCAATATCGGTGCAACCATTATACTGATGGTGATTTTATTCGTGTTTTTTAAGTACACCCGTTATGGAACGGCCATGCGGGCGGTGAGTGAAAGCCAGGATGCGGCTTTATTGATGGGGGTAAATGTCAAGCAATCCTTTGCCGTCACCTGGGCCATCAGTTTTCTGGTAGCAGCGGTGGCAGGAATTCTGATGGCGCCGGTGGTATTCCTCAGCACCCATATGGGGATCGTGGTCATCAACGGTTTTGCCGCCGCCATATTAGGCGGCTGGGGCAGCATTCCGGGTGCAATCATTGGCGGGATGCTCCTGGGCGTTATCGACAATGTCGCTCCCCTGTACCTGCCTTCTCAAATCAAGAATATAGTTCCCTTTGCGGTGATTTTTATTGTACTGGTGATCCGTCCCAAGGGAATCATCGGCGTGGAACGATTTACCAAAGTGTAAAGGGCAATAACCAATGCAGCATTCAGGTACATGGAAAATACTTTGCTGGGCAGCCGCTTTGATTGTCTTGCTCATGATGCCCTTATTTTTAGGAAAATATTCCATTTTTCTACTCGGCTTACTGGCGACTTATGCGTTGGTTTCATTAGGCCTGAATCTGTTAATGGGATACACCGGTCAAATTGCCGCCGGTCACGCTGGCTTTCTGGCTATCGGCGCCTATGTCACCGCCATCGTTACAGCCAATTTCGAATGGCTGCCCTGCCCTATCACGCTTTTGCTGGCAGGCACCATTAGCGGGGTGATCGGTTTTCTTTTAGGCATACCCATTCTGCGTCTAAAAGGCTTCTACATCGCCATGGCTACCCTGGCATTCGGCGTGGTGGTCAGCGAAATAATCTTGCAGTGGAGCTCTCTAACCGGCGGTGACGATGGCTTCAGTGTGCCCACCGCCAGAATCGGCAGCTTTGTGTTTGATTCCGACGTAAAGCTCTTTTATCTGATTATCCCGGTAACGATTATCATGACCCTGCTGGCTAAAAATCTGGTAAAGGGTTATATTGGCAGGGCCTTTATCGCTCTAAGAGAAAGTGAAGTCGCTGCCCAGACCATCGGCGTGGATCTGGCCAAATACAAGACCATTGCCTTTGCCATCAGCGCATTTTACACTGGCGTTGCTGGCGGCCTGTTTGCTTATTTAATAACTTTTTTATCGCCGGATGCGTTTACGATCGAACTTTCCATCGACTTCATTGCCATGATCGTCATCGGCGGGATGGGCTCGATTCTGGGATCCATTATCGGAGCGGTCATCCTGACCGGTATTCAACAGGTTTTCGCCGGCTTGCAGGACCTGCAGGTGTTGATTTTCGGTTTATCACTGATCGTCTTTATGATATTCATGCCCAGAGGCATCGTTGGCATGTTGACCGATCTCAAAGATAAATTTGCCTAATACCCCAATTGAGTTAAAACATAATTGAGGGCTATTTGTTATTGGTTATTCGTTCAAAGGAATAATATCTAAGAGGGAGGTGACATTAAAAGCAATAAGATTTTCTTTTCTAAAACCATCCCACCGTGAAAGGAGGTTCCATTATGCTTAAACTGAGGTATTTATCCATCTTCGGACTTATTTTTCTGGTTGCACTCTGCTTTGCGGCAAATGATGTGAACGCCGAAATGGGTGTCACCAACGACTCGATCCTGGTCGGTTGCTCTAACAGCTTCTCGGGCCCGCTGGTCTATCCGGGCACTCAACTTGTCAACAACGGGTTGGAATCTTACATCGGATATGTCAACGCTCAGGGCGGGGTCAACGGCAGAAAGATTTTGACCCAGTATTACGACGACGGTTACAAACCACAGAATGCGGTGGCCAACACCAAGCGCCTGGTTGAACAGGATAAGGTGTTTGCCATCTTATCTTCCCAGGGGACCGGTGCTGTCATGGCAACGGTAAAATATCTAACTCAAAATAAAGTCCCTCTGCTATTCCCTTTTCAGGGCGTGCCGATTTCAGGTCAAAAAACGATATTTACATCCTTCACGCCGTATTCGAATCAATCCGAGCTGGTTGTCACCTGGCTGGTAAAGGTCAAAGGCTTTAAAAGAATCGGAATTCTGTATCAGGACGATGCATATGGCTATACTTTCAGAGATCCGGGTCAAAAAGCACTCGAAGAATTGGGATTGAAATGGGCGGCAGCAGAGTCTTACAAGCGCGGGGCTAAGGATCTGAGCGCCCAGGTGGCCAAGCTGGCCAATGCCAAACTGGACGCCTGTTTGCTGGTGGCGACACCCCCGCCGGGAGCCACTTTCCTGAAAGAGGCTCACAAACAGGGCTGGAAAGACACCCGAATCATATCCTCGGGCCCGCTGACCGACGAAAAATATATCAACCTGTCCGGTGGCGTGGGCGAAGGGGTCTGGGGGCTTTCGCTGTGGCCCGATCCGGTTCACTCCCAGGATCCGGCGGTGGCTGAGTATAGAGAGATCGTCGAAAAATACGGCAAGGATCGAGATAAAGAGCCAAACCGCTACAGTCTTTTTGGCTATTTTTATGCCAAACTATTTGTGGAAGGTCTTAAAAGAGCAGGCAAAAATGTCACCCGTGAAAGCTATATTGCCGCTCTTGAAGGTATCAAGAATTGGCAGAATGGAATGATTCCACCGGTGAGTTTTTCAGCGACCGACCACCTGACTCAGAATTCCGGCTTTATGGTCGAGGTTCAAAATGGCATTTTCCGCCCCATCTCGGGCTGGCTAACGTTGGAAAAAGGTACACTCGTACCTTTAAAACAATAAGAAATAAGACCCCCGGGGCCCACTCCAAAGGCCCCGGGGGAAACCGGATTCGCCCAAAAATGGTTTCAAAACCTTTGAAACCATTTTCTAGTCGGCACCTAGATAAACTTTCCGCACGTAATCGTTTTGGACCAGATTCTCTGCAGAATCATGCAAAGCGACGGTTCCTGTTTCCATCACATAGCCGTAACGTGCGGTTTGCAGCGCCATATTGGCATTTTGCTCCACCAGCAAAATAGTGACACCTTCTTTATTAATTTGACTGATAATTCGGAAGATTTCCTCAACCATCAGCGGTGCCAGTCCCAGAGACGGCTCATCGAGCAGCATCAGTTTGGGGTTGGACATCAACCCCCGGGCAATCGCCAGCATCTGCTGTTCGCCGCCGCTCAAGGTACCCGCCTGTTGTTTGGCCCGTTCCTTTAATACCGGAAACGACTGAAAAATCCGCTCCATGTCATCTTGAATCGCCCTGGCATCATTGCGGGTAAACGCCCCCATCTTCAGATTTTCCTGAACCGTCAGGCCCATAAAAATATCGCGCCCCTCCGGCACCTGACATATACCCAGGCGTACGATTTGGTGCGGCTCGCTTTTATGAATGGACTGTCCCTGGAACAGGATTTCACCCCGCAGCGGTTGAATCAGCCCTGAAATCGTTTTCAAAGTCGTGCTTTTACCGGCACCGTTCGCACCGAGTATGGCAACAATCCCGCCTTCGGGAACCTCCAGGGAGATTCCTTTGAGGGCGTGAATTTTACCGTAAAATGACTCTATCGATTTGAGCTCAAGCATGGACTCTGGCCTTCCCTAAGTAAGCTTCAATAACCTTAGGATCCTTTTGAATGACCTGCGGCGTTCCTTCGGCGATTTTGACCCCGAAATGAAGCACGCAGATTCTATCAGAAAGCCCCATAACCAGGCGCATATCGTGCTCAACCAGCAAAATTGTAATGCCGCGCTTATCCCGGATGGCTTTGATGATTTCCATCAGGTGTTCGGTCTCCTGAGGATTCAATCCCCCCGCGGGTTCATCCAGAAGCAGTACTTTGGGATTCAAAGCCAGTGCCCGGGCCAATTCCACGCGTTTCTGGATTCCAAATGACAGATCGGTGACTTTCTGGTTTTCATATTCTTTCAATTCCAGAAAAGAAATAAGTTCAGAGGCTGTTTCTTTGTTTTTTATCTCCTCGGTTTTGGACCTAGCCAGCGCCAGACTATTGGCAATCACACCTGATTTAAAGAAAAAGTGCCGGCCCGCCAGAATATTTTCCAGAACGCTCATCTCGCTGAAAAGCTCGATATTTTGAAATGTACGCGCAATTCCGCGCTTGGCAATTTGATGCGGTTTCAGAGATACGAGATCTTTACCTTCCAACAAAACACGCCCGCTATCGGGCTTGTAAAGCGCATTAATAATATTAAATATCGTGGTTTTACCGGCACCGTTAGGCCCGATCAGAGAAAATATCTCGCCGTTTCGGATTTCAAATGAGCAATCCGCAACCGCCTGCAATCCACCGAAACTGATTGAAATGTCTTCCAACGCAAAAATAATTTTATCGTTCAATTCCCAGATTCCCTGATTATATTTCATGAAGTGTTTGTTGTTTCGTGTCTTGTGTTTAGTCTAACCCATATGTCGCTATATCACTTTTTTAGATTTCTAAACACTAAACACCAAATACTAAACACTCTCGCTTAATTCAATATTCTTTTTTCGACTTCTTCTTCGTGGGTTTTAAGGTACATGGTATAAGATCCGAACTTATCCACCAGCAGGCTGAACTCCGGTGCAACAAAGGTAGTGGTGTTAACCTGTTCGATGACAGCAGGCCCAATGACCCTGTTGCCGAATCGAAGCCTGGCGCCATCAAAAACATCCACCGCTTCGAAGCGCTTCTGCGGGGGCAGATAGATTCGACGACTTTTCTTATGGGCTTTTGACGGATCCTCACCGTCGTATGCGTCCAGTTGAAATTTTGGTTTTGCAGTTTGACCGATGCACATGATCCTGAGGTTGATCAGCTCCACAGGCGTTTGTTCTTCTTCGAGTGAATAGCCGAAAAGCGCATTGTGCTTTTCGTGAAACCGTTTGGCCATAGAGTCGAAGTCTGCCCGTTTGATTTCCTGTGAGGTGATTTCGATATTGACTTCGTGGTACTGCTTTACATAGCGTAAATCCAGCGAAAAAATATGTGCAATTCGATTTTGCGGAATTCCTTCGGATACTAAAAGCTCGATACCCTGCTCCTTCATATCCCCAAATGACTTTTTAAACGTGGCGGGATCTGCAGCGCTTAGCTCTGTTGCATAGGTGCTCACGAAATCGTGCTTTAAATCGGACCTGAGCATTCCGGCGGCACAGAAGATTGATGATTCTTTGGGAATGATCATAACCGGAATCTCCAGCTCCAGGGCGATCATGCAAGCATGATTCGGACCCGCACCCCCTGCAATCACCAGCGGAAAATCCCGCGGATCAAATCCCTGTTTGACCGAAACTTCACGAACAGCCGCTGCCATATTTACATTGATCACGTTGTACATTCCGGCTGCAGCTTCCGCTAAATCGAGCTTCAATGGCCCGGCAATATGCTTCTCAATCGTATGCCGGCTTTTATTCGGATTCAGGGGAATGCGTCCGCCTGCGAAAAAGTCCTTGTCCAGATATCCCAGCACCAGATCAGCATCAGTGCAGGTCGGCAATTCACCACCAAGTTCATAACACGCCGGTCCGGGATTGGCACCGGCACTTTGCGGCCCCATCTTTAGAAGTCCTCCCTCGTCGATCCAGCCGATGCTGCCGCCGCCGGCACCAATCGTCACAACGTTCAGCATCGGCATGGCAAGCTTAAGCCGGTTGATCTCTCCGCTGGTTGTGACCGTGGGTGTTTTATCCTTCACCAGTGAAGCGTCAAAACTGGTGCCTCCCATGTCAACGGTGATGCAATCATCATATCCCTGTACGGCGGCATATTCCACCCCTGCCACCGGACCGCCGGCGGGCCCCGACAATATCGTAACCGCAGCCCTTTCGATCGCCACCTCGGGAGATACCACACCTCCGTTGGATTGCATGATCAGAAGGACGCCTTTGTAATTTGCCTGCTTCAGCTTCGAGATTAAAGCCGAGAGATAGCGTTTTAGCGTGGGGCCGACATAAGAATTCAGAACCGTAGTACTCACCCGGTCGTAAAAGCGAATGGATGGCAGGAGCCGATTCGATATTGTCAAATAGGCCTGCGGAATCTTTTGCTGAATGATCCCGCATACATCTTCTTCGTGCTGGCTGTTTGCAAAGGCATTCATGAAGCAGACAGCCACAGCTTCGACTCCCTCATGAAGCATAAAATCGACGGCCTTTTCCACATCTGTCATGTTTAAGGGAGTAACAACTTCACCATTATAGCCGATCCGTTCTTCCACGGGTATCCTCAGGTATCGTTCGACAAGGGGTTCAACATTCGGATAACGGTTGTCGTATTGACGTTCTCTGATGCCCCTGCGCATCTCAAGGGTGTCTCGCAGTCCTTTGGTGGTCAGCAGGGCGGTTTTAGAACCGGTATAAGTCAAGACAGCATTGGTGGTTACAGTCGTTCCATGGACAATAACCGCTACGTGTCTTAAAAATTCTTCGAGGCTCAGATTTTGATCGGATGCCATTTCGCCAAGGCCAATCAACGTAGCAATGGAAGGGTCCTGCGGGGTGGAAAGAACCTTGTAGATTTTGGAGGAACCATCATCCAGCACCAGTAAAAAATCGGTAAACGTTCCGCCAACGTCTATGCCTATTTTAAATTTCATGATCCCCTAAAATTAATAAATTCGAAGCTCGAAACCCGAAACTCGAAACAAATTCTAAATTCGAATGCTTAAATGTCCAAAACAGAAAAGCGGTTATCGTTATCGGTAGTCAAAACACTAAATCCGAATATGCATTTAGGTTTTGAATTTGAAGATTTTGCTAATTCGAATTTGTTTCGGATTTCGGTATTCGTATTTCGAATTTAAATACTTAGATCTGTATACGATTACGATTTCATAAAGAAAAAGATTTATTATATAGCACCTGACTGTTTATTCCTCTATAACGCATTCTTCCGCATCATCTTTTCCCGCTTCCTGTCCGCACAGATCCAGACCTTTTTTCTCTCTGATTGCTGCCAGGACGCTTTCGGGGGTAATCGGCAAATCTTTGATGCGCACCCCAACGGCGTCGTAAATCGCATTGGCGATCGCCGGAGCTGTGGGTACGCAGCCGGGCTCGCCGATGCCTTTGGCGCCGAAAGGCCCTTCTTCATCGTAAGTCTCGAGTACCGGCGCTTCAATCGGCACGACATCTTTGGCGGTCAGGATCTTGTAATCCCTGAAATTCGGGTTCATATTCTGCCCTTTTTCGGAGATAACCTGTTCGGTCAGGGCATATCCCACACCCATCATTACACCGCCATACACCTGACCTTCGAGCAGCAGGGGATTAATGGCCTTGCCGACGTCATGCGCGGCAACATATTTCAGAATTTTAACTTTGCCGGTTTCTTCATCCACTTTCACGCGTACCCCGTGGACGCCGAAGGTATAGGTTACGGAGGTATTTCCGCGAAAATCTTTGCCCATATTTTCATTGGCCGGGTCATAAAAGTATTCAGCCATCAGCATCTGGCCCCCGTGGCTAAAATGCGCCTTGCGGAGCAGTTTTCCGATCTCGAGTTTTTTTTCAGGATCATCTCTGTGAGCGATATGCCGATCCCTTAAGACCAGTTTTTCAAGCGGCGCCTCAAGCTGTTTGGCGCCCAGTTCAAGAATACGGGCTTTAATCTTACGGGCAGCCCCTAAGGCTGCATTGCCGGCAACAAACGTGGTGCGGCTGGCATGCGCGCCGACATCCCATGGACAAACATCTGTATCGGTATGAATGACGTTAATATCACCGACTTCAAGGCCGAGTTCTTCGGCAACAATCTGTGCGATGACCGTGTCTGACCCCTGCCCCATATCTGTAGCGCCGGTAAACAGGTTGATTTTCGCAAAATCATCCATTTTAATAATCGTCCCGCAGCCGTCGGATTTATAAACTCTGGCACCGCCGCCGACGTGAATCAGCGAAGACAGACCGATTCCCTCTCCGGCCTTTTTAGCCTCATCCCAGTTCAATTTTTCTTTGACCGCATCCATACACTCGACCAGGCCGCAGGTGGTAATGCGCAGTCCCTGGGTGGAAACATCACCGGGCTGGTTGGCATTCAGGCGTCGAAATTCGACCGGTTCTATGCCGGCAGATTCAGCCAGCATGTCCATAGTGCTTTCAATGGCAAAGGTCGCCTGAGGATTGCCGTAGCCGCGCATCGCCTGGGAATAGGTGTTGTTGGTATAGACGCACTTGGCTTCATAACGGACATTCGGCACCCGATAGAGGGTCGTAATCGGCATCATCATCACCGATGGTGTCGTCGCGCCCCAGGATGTGTAAGCGCCATTGTCTAAAATCATCGATATATCCCGGAAAAGCAGTTTGCCATCCTTGTCGCAGCCCTGCGAAATATGGGTAATGGTGGGTTGCCGGGTGGAGGTGGCAATAAACTCTTCAGTGCGATCAAATTCAATTTTCACAGGTCTGCGTGTGTAGAAAGCCAGCAATATGGCGATATGTTCATAGGCATATGTATCCAGCTTGCTGCCAAAACCACCGCCGATACAAGGTTTGATCACCCGAACCCTGCGATCTTTTAAGCCCATGGCTTTGAGGGCATTGAGGAAATCTTTCTGGGCCAGTGATGGGATCTGGGTATTGGTATGAATGGTCAGATTGTTGGCGGGATCGAACTCGGCAATCGCGCCGCTGGTGCCCATGCAGCAGTGGGTTACCCAGGTGGTGCTGAAGCGTTCTTCCACCACGTGCGCAGCTTCTTTTTTGGCGGCTTCGACATCGCCATAATGCAGCTTCCAGGGCATTTTCAGTACATTTGACTTGTTGGTTTCATGAATCAGCTGCGCACCCTTTTCCATGGCCATTTCGGCGTCAAAGATGGCCGGCAGGGCTTCATAGGTCACCTCGATGCGGCTTAATGCCTCCTCGGCGATTTCAGGTGTGGTTGCAGCAACAGCCGCCACCTCATCGCGAAAAGAGCGAACTTTTTCTTTCTTTAAGGGAAGATTGTCTTTATAGACACCCATTCGAATTTCAGGAACATCTTCACCGGTAAGCACGGCTAGAACACCCGGAATTTCTTTGGCTTTGGACGTGTCGATTTTTACGATTCTTGCATGGGCATATTTACTGTAAAGAATCTTTCCGTAAATCATTCCCGGAACTTTTAGATCTTGAATATATTTCACCCGACCGGTGGCTTTATCCACCGCGTCCAGCTTGGGAACTCTTTTCCCCACCGAACACAAGTTTTGCATCAGCTCACTCCTTGGTACAAATCCGTTTTTTTAAATTATTTTGGTTGTTTCGGCTGATCAAATACAAACATTCAGCTTCTGGTCACTGGCCACTAGCGACTGGCATCTCGTTGTTTGTTTAAACAAAAAAGCATTTAATCGATTAAGTCGTTATCCTCAAACCATCTGCCAGCAGCAGGAGGCCAGAAGCCAGAAGCAAACGAATTCGAGGATTATTCTCCTCGATCTCCGTCTTCGGCCTTAAAAGCAACTACGTGGGGTCCATCTTCTTCGCATCCACTAACGGCCTTGATCGATTCGATGATTTGAATATACCCGGTACAACGGCATAAATTGCCGGCAATGGCGTCTTTGATCTCTTCCTCGGGGGCGTTCGGTGTCTTATCCAACAGGGCTTTGGCCGAAAGGATCATTCCCGGCGTACAGAATCCGCACTGAATGCCGCCATTTTCAACAAAAGATTTCTGAAGGGGGTGCAGCGTTCCATCGGCGCTTGCCAACCCTTCAATCGTGGTTAGCTGTTTGCCGTCGATTTCTGCCGCCAGATAGAGACAGGAATTGACGGCTTGACCGTCCACGATGACCGTACAGGCTCCGCATTCACCACTGCCGCACCCTTCTTTGGTACCGGTATAGCCCAGCTCTTCCCGAATCAAATGCAGCAGCGTCCAGTGGTCCTGGACCATCATTTTCATCGGATTTCCGTTAAACCCAAACGATATTTCTCTCGCCATAAAATCCTCCGAACTCAGTCCTCAGTCCTCAGCACTTACTTAGGCTTCACGTTGGCCCGCTCCAGCGCTTTTAAACCCATGCGCTTGACCAACACGCCGACCATTTCTCGCCGATACCAGGCAACCCCACGGATACTGTCTCTAACCTTGGACTCCTTTCCGGCAATCCTGCCGGCCTCAACCAGGTTAATTTCGTCCACGGTTTTTCCCTTGAGGTATTTTTCGGCCTCCAGAGCCCTGAAAGGCGTGGGTGCCGCAACACCCAGGCAAATACGCGCTTTCGCACAGGTGACCATGTCTTCCTCGAGGCTCAGCAAAACCCCAACCCCCAGCATGGGAAGTTCCATCGCTTCCCTTCGGCCATGCTTGACATACGCATTGCCGGTGCGGGGTGCCAGAGCGGGGATCACAATTTCGGTCAATATTTCTCCGCCTTCGAGATCGCATTGCCCCGGACCCAGAAAGAATCGCCTCAGATCTATCGAACGCTGCCCTTTTGTTCCGTAAATATTGGCTTTTGCATCCAGCGCAATCAGCGGAATCGCACCATCGGCCGAGGGAACGGCGTTGACCAGATTCCCGCCGATGGTGGCAACATTGCGTATTTGCACGGATCCGATGTTTTTTACGGCATCATGGATAATGGGGTATTGATGCTGTATCAGCGCTGACTGTTCTATCGATCGATGGGTGCAAAACGCGCCAATATAAAGTTCCCCGGTTTCATGATTCAAGAAGGGTCGATCCTGGCCGATGATATGTTTTAAGGAAATCAGATAATCCGGTGCGACTTTGCCCTCCTTTATCTTGACCAATACATCGGTTCCTCCGGCCACATATTTGGCGCGCCCCCCATGAGATTCCAGCAATGAAATGGCCTCGTCTAATGTCTTCGGAATGAGATAGGTAAACTGTCTCATAAAAACCTCTTTTAAAAACAATAGATTGAATACAAATATTAAACCTTATTGTTAAATTATTGGGCAGCTGAAAACAGGCGGCCGGCCTTTTCACTTACCCGATTTTCAGTACCAATCCGGCGCCAGTATCTCCGGCTGCACAACCGGCCCAGAGCAAATAGCCGCCACCGGCCATTGCCACGATCTCGATTCCCTCGATAATGCTGCGCCCTGCGGTCGGTGCCTGGGGATGTCCATAAATCATTGAACAGCCATAGTTGTTTATCTGGTCAACATCCACGTTTAATTTTTGCGCCAGGTAAATGTCATTGACGGCAAAAGGGTTGTGGGTTTTGATGGCTTTAACGTCATCCGCACTGATACCGGCTTTGTCGAGTGCCATCTGCGCTGCCGGATACACGGCTGCCGCCATATACCCCTTTTTAGCGCGCTCATAGCCATAGGAAATCACTTGAATTTCAATATTCGGATCGGCACTCATCTCTTTGGCTCTTTCACGGGTCGTGACCGCCAGACCGCAGTTTCCGTCAGCCGGATGAGTCTGGGCGCCAAATGTATGCACCCCATCTGGCATGACCGGTTTTAGCCCGGCCAGTCCTTCTGCGGTAGACTCCATTACGCCTTCGTCTGCTTCTACCTCAATGGTCTTCTTTTTGGAAACCGCCACCTCGACGGCAAACATGTAACGTTTCTGAAAGGCACGATCGTCTGCCAGCGCATCCTGATACTGCTGGTAACGCCTTAGCGTCAAAGCATCGCATTGCTCCCGCGTAATCCCGGCTTCTTTGGCCACATTTTCCGCTGTCTGGATCATGGCGCCACCGGCCCAGGGATCCTTGGCAAAATTATCCATCACCCAGTCTTCAGATATGACCTGGCCGCCGGGTCCCTGGGGGTTTGGCCAGATGGCATGGGGGCCGTTGGAACAGCGATCCACCATCAGACAGTAACAATTCTCCCAGGTCCCGGTCTCAACGCCCATGGCGGCCTGCCAGATGCCGGTAGTTGAGGTCGTGCAGGCCTGGCTGAGAAGCGCGCCCGGAATATCCGGACAGCCCATCAAAGCTGCCGCATAAGGGCTGCCGTAAAAGCCATGGATTTGATGAATCGTAATCCCTAATATCAGGTACTCGATTGCCTTCGGGTCCCATTTTTTTTGGGCCAGCCATCGCTTTGCTGTGGCGGCGCCTAATGTAATTGCATTCTCATTGGCCAGACTTCCCTGCCAGCGGGAAAAAGGCGAACTAAAATATCCTCCATACGGTATAAACGCTTTTTGCAGCATCTCAACATCCTCCTTTTTCTGTTCCTCCACTAAGCGAACAAGAGTTTAAAATTTGTGACTGTTTTTAAATAAAAATAATAGCATTTAGTAAAATTCGAAGCACTAAATACGAAATACGAAACAATATCAAAAATTCTAAATCCAAATGTTCAAAACTTTTGGATTTCGATCATTCGGTATTCGGATTTGTTTCGGATTTCGGGTTTCGAGTTTCGAATTTATATTTAAGCTGGCACTAGTCGGCCCAGATGAACTTGTTACCTGATACTAAATATCAAAAACCATTATTGGGGGCGATTATCGAAAAACCGTTTCGACTTTCTTTCCGATCTCGGCAGCGAGCCGTAATCCAGCACTTCTACCTCAGCACTGACCATTATCTTGTTTTTTATTTCTTTAGCGATTATTTGAGCGAGCTCAGGCCTGCGCAATTGATCAAAACCTTCTTCACATTCCACCCGGATGGACATATGGTCTTTGCCGTCTTCTTTTCTGTCCAGGTGGACCTGGTATTCACAACTGGCGTCGGCAATGGTCGAAAGCACCTGGTCAATCTGGCCGGGATAAATGTTAACGGCTCTAAAAATGATCATATCGTCCGACCGCCCCAATAAGCGGTCGTGCATCGGCAGAATATTTCCGCACGAACACGGTTGATCGATCAGACGTGTCAGATCCCGGGTTCGGTAACGAATTAAAGGCGCCGCCTCCTTGCACAATGTGGTGAGCACCATTTCGCCGGTTTCGCCCATCGGTACCGGTTCTAATGTTGACGGATCGACAATTTCGATGATGTAGTAATCCGCCCAGTAGTGAATACCTTCATGTTTGTGACAGTCCAGTCCGGTGCCAGGTCCGTAAAGTTCCGTCATGCCGGGAATATCAAACATATCCGCCAGACCCAGCAGATCTTTTATATGCATGCGCATGGCATCACTGCTGCGCTCGGAGCCGAATATCATTTTCTTAAGGGCAATTTTATCTTTTAAGTCTCTCCGTTTGATTTCTTCTGCCATCAGCAGGCCCATGGATGCCGTGCAACACATCGCAGTGGACTGCAGATCCACCAGAAACTGACACTGCATGTCCACATTGCCGGGGCCGACCGGAAGCGCCATGGCACCGAACTTCTCACATCCCAGTTGAAACCCTACCCCGGCCGTCCAGACGCCGTACCCGACAGCGATTTGCACCCGGTCTTCCTGGGTCAGACCGGCCAGTTCATAACATCGGGCAAAAAAATGCGTCCAATCGTCGATATCCTTCTGGGTATACGACAGGATTTTGCGTTTGCCGGTGGTACCGGATGACGCGTGTATTCGAACGACCTGCGACTCAGGCACTGAAAGCAGTGGAAAAGGATACCCGTCACGCAGGTCATCTGCCGTCGAAAACGGTAAGCGTTGAAGGTCATCCAGAGATTGTATGTCATCAGGCCCCACACCGGCCTCATCGAGTCTTTTACGATAAAAGTCAGAGCCCTGGTATGCATGGGCAATCGTCCACTGCAGTCCCTTTACCTGATGTTGTTTCAGTTCTGCAATATCATTGAATGACGGCATAAAGGTTTTGGGCATGATCAAGCTCCCATACGGACATAAATAATTTTTTTAAATCGCTATTGTTTTTCTAATTCGCACTAAATAATCGTCAGGAGTATTGAAGCAATGGAGTACTGGCGTAATGTAAGAACTGCGTATCTTCCATCATTTTCCAGTACGCCAGCACTCCACTACTCCCTTACTTCATGGTTAACTGTTTTTTTTTCGTTGTTCCCGTATCTTTTGTGTTTCCTTTAAATCCACTTTCAGGGTTTTCGGATCAATGGCTACGCCGTAATCTTCCCGCGCCCTTTCAACGCTCACGTATTCGTTGAAAACATCCTGTTCAACTGCCTGCGGATCTCTCTCCAGCGGATCACCATAGCCGCCACCGCCGGCGCTGTGGAACTCGATCATATCACCCGACTCGCATAAGGTTAATCCACTGGGGTCACCGTCCTGATCGTTAACCACAAATTGAGCCGTGTTTGCGGAACCGCCCTTAAACAGACCCCCGGGCGGATAGCGGTATCTACCTGCTTGAATGGCAATCGAAGTCGGCGGTTGAGGCGTAAAGTCGTCATCGGGAACCCGGATCACAAACTTTCTTCCCAGCCCGCCGCGCATCTTACCGGGTCCTCCGGAATCGCATATCAGGCTGCGCTCTTGCACAATAAGGGGCGTATCGCTTTCAAAAATTTCCACGGGTGTATTAGCGCCGTTTGCCGGAAAAATGGCGCACTGGTGACCGTCCATTTTATAGCTGGCACCCATTCCACCGCCACGAATGATCATGGTGAGCCAGGCTTTGCCGTTATGTCGTTTGCCGTAAAAAA
>Ga0316578_10000106_pt1 | contig 19900 bp, 14 predicted proteins | sample J0NA_2_FD_203076 | JGI IMG/M metagenome (GOLD analysis project Ga0316578, IMG submission 203076) | Rhizosphere microbial communities from salt marsh grasses in Alabama, United States - J0-2_160517rDrC | ecosystem: Host-associated > Plants > Roots > Rhizosphere | place: USA: Alabama | collected... | reverse complement strand
GCGGATCGAGCTCGACCATGCGGCGGAGCAGCTGACGCCCGACCTCGGTGTCGTCTGCAATCACGACCCGGATGTTGCGGCTGGACTGGGCAGCAGCCTCATCCGGCACGACGCCGAGGAGCCGCGCCACCGAATCCGTCAAGACCTGCGAGGCCACCGGCTTCTGCAAGAAGAGGTCGGCATCACCGCTGCTCACGGCGGCTCGGCCTTCCTCGCTCTGCCCGCTGGAAATGAGAATGATGGGAACTCGCGAAGGAGCGTGCTGGCGAATTCGTTGGGCCAACTCCACACCGCTGAGCCCCGGCATTTCGATGTCGGAGACGACCAGGTCCGGCGCGATCTGAAGGAACGATTCCCAAGCCTCGCTGCCAGATGTCGCCAGCACGAGCTGGGCATCGAAGACGCTCAAGTACCCCGCGACGAGCTGGCGAATGACGCCGGAGTCATCGGCGACGAGAATGCGGCGCATCAGGCTTTCCCCATCAGCTCGCAGACCTTGCTGACGAGCACCTCGTGGTCGAATTCTTGCTTGGCAATGTAGGCGTCGGCGCCAGCATCCAGGCCGCGCCGGCGGTCCTCGTCCGAGGCGAGCGCCGTGACCAACACCAAGGGAGTGGCACGGTGGCGCTCGTCCCGACGAACGCGCTCACATAGCTCGAATCCAGAAATTCCGGGCATGGATACGTCACTCACGATCACGTCGAATTCACTCTCACGGCTGAGTATCTCCAGGGCCTCCTCCCCGTCCGCTGCCGCCACGACCTCGAACCCCGCCAACTCGAACACCGAGCGCTCCAGGGAGCGGGTCGTCAGCGAATCGTCGACGAGGAGCACCCGTGGCGGCTTCTGCTCGGCGGGACGCGAGCCTCGCACATGGGCCGACGTCGAGTACTGTTGTGCGTTGGCGGAACGGAGTAGATCGATGGGGTTGAGCATCAAGAGCACAGTGCCATCGCCCCGGATGGTGGCTCCGGCAAAATTCTTCACCCGTACCAACGGCGGCTCGAAGTTCTTCGCCAGCACGGTTTGGTCACCGATGATTTCATCGACTGCCAGCGCGCACCTTGCTTCTCCTGCGCCGACCACCAGCACCGAGACGCGCTCTCGATCTCCGGCCTCGTCGCCTTCGATGCCGAGCAGTGATCCCAGGGCGACCAACGCCAGCGGGCGCCCTTCCACCAGAACGGCTTCGGACTGTTCCACCAGGAGGATGTCGCTGGGCAAAATCCGCAGGATTCGCTGGATGGATGAGATTGGCATCGCCATGCGGTGTGTGCCCACGCGAAGGATGAGCGCGTGCACCACATAGATGGTGAGTGGCAGCACGATGGTGAAGGTCGTACCGGATTGTGGTCTGGAATCGACGCTGATGACCCCCTGCAGTTCCTCGATGTTGGTGCGTACCGAGTCCAAGCCGACACCCCGGCCCGACAAGCTCCCCGCCTCGGAGCGGGTGGTGAACCCCGGCGCGAACAGCAACTCGAGTAGCCGCTGTTCCGACACGTGTTCGGCTTCCGCAGCCCCGATCAGCCCCTTCTCGACCGCTCGCTCCAACACCGCGTCGAGATCCACGCCAGGGCCGTCATCAGCGACGGTGAGAAGAATCGAGTCTCCGCGATGCTCGGCGCGAATGGTGATGGTGGCACCCCGGGGCTTGCCCGCGCGGACCCGCTCCGCCGGCGACTCGATGCCGTGATCCACGGCGTTTCGCAGCAGATGATTGAGCGGATCGCGCAACGCTTCGAGCACCTTCTTGTCCAGCTCAATCTCGGACCCCTCGACTTCGAGCACCGCGTCCTTGCCCACTTCGCGCGCCATGTTCCGCACTGCCCGGGGAAGTGGGTCGAGCACCGACGCCAGGGGGAAGGTCTGGATTCTCCGGATGTCCTCCTGCAGCTCACCGGAGAGAATGGTCGAATGGAGCGCATCGGCTTCAAAGGACCGAACCAGCTCCCGCAGTTCTCGCACCAGCTTCTTGCGGGAGGCCGTGCCCTCCTCCACCGTGTCGAGCAACTGCTGCGTGAATGCGTCGAGAACGGCAGGGCGGCGGTCACGCAGGGTCGACAACAGCACGCTGCGGCTGTCGAGAAACTCCTCTTCGTTCCCGAGCACCGAGCGCAGCTCGGAAAGTCTCTGATCGGTCCGGAGGCGCGCGGCCAGAAGCTCACCAACCTGCGCCATGAGCGCATTGAGCTTGCGCATGGAGACGCGGAGGTTCTCCTCTGCACGCGGAGCCGCTGGACCAGGCGTGGTGGCCGGCTTGGTGGTGCGCACGGTGCCCAGCTTCGTGCGCGTTTCGCGCCTAGGCTGGTGCTTGGTGGTCGCGGGTCGAGCGGGCTCGGCCGCCGGCGGAGGGGGCTCGGCCGGGGCAGGCTCGAGGATGGAAGTCTCGGTCGAATCCCGCTCGACCAACGTGCCCGTCGGCTGCTTGGCGTGTCGGCGGGGGGCGGCGCGCGCGGTCCCCATTGGCAGCTGCACGGGAGCCTCCGGTTCCGGTGCGTCGGCACCGGGCTCGGGTGGCACCGTGGCCTGATGTGCGAGTGGGGCGTCGCCGGTCGGACGCTGGGACCGCAGACGAAACGCTTCCAACTGTTCGATGATCGGAGTCACGGCTGGATCGGAGTGCACATCCGGCCCGGCTGACAGCGCGGGGTCCACCAGACTGAGCGCGCGGTGCAGGATGTCGAACGCTGCGGTTCCGGCGCTCGCGCCTTGGGTCTTGAGTTGGCCGAGGACGGATTCGATCGCGTGGGCCAGCTGTGAAGCCAGGGAGAACCCCAGCGAGCCAGCTGCTCCCTTGAGGTTGTGCGCTTCGCGGAAGGACTGCTCGAGCAACTCGGTGAGCGTGGGCGCGTCGACGCCTTGCTCGATCTTCAACAGGGCCGACCCGATCCGCTCGACCTGTTCGGCAGCCTCCTCGCGGAGAGTGGCGCAGAGCGCCTCGTAGGCCTGGTCACCCGGCTTCATTTGACTCGCTCCTCCACCCGCAGAGCGCGATCTTCCAACAGCCCGATGAAATCGAGAATGATGGTGCGGTTCTCGAGAACGCCCAGGGTGTGGCGCTGAATGAGTGGGGGGAACGTCGGCATGGTCTTGGCCATGGCCCCCGGGTCGACGTCGATGACGTCGTTCAGCTCATCTGCGCCGACGCCACACACGACGTGGGTGCTGCTGGTCGTGACCAACCACTTGGGCGGGGCCGCGTCCGGGGTCGACGTCCCGAACAGGCGCGGCACGTCCACCACGCTGATGACGCGCCCACGTCGAGCCGTCACGCCGAGAAAGGCGGGCAGCACGCCCGGGACGTGGGCGATCGAGGTGATGGGGGCGACCTCGTTCAGGTTTTCGAGCGGTACTGCGTAGGTGCGCGCGCGGCGCTGAAATACCAGACAGCTGAGCGCATCGCGGGATTTCTCCAGGCGCACCGGCTCTCGGGCGATTCGCTCAGTGCGCTCCGCCAGGATGCGTTGGCTCACGCTGTGGTCGACGTCTCCGTAGCCCCCGATGGCGGCTTCCAGAGCCTCGATGCTCCGGCGCAGGTTGTCGAATACGTCGGTCACTCTCTGGGCTCCAGTTCTGCCAGTCGACCGTCAGCGTTCTCGTCGAACAGACGCAGCAGACGTCCGACGGTCATCCCCTCCCAACCTGCCACCAAGCGGTCGGCGGGCTGCTGTTGGGCCAACACGCGAACTCTGGCGCCGGCGCGTCGGGCCAGATTGTCGCGGCCCGCTCGGCGAGCGGTCATGGCTGCGCCTGCGTGGGCAAGCAGAAGGGTGGGGTCCAGATAGGTTGCGCGCCGGAACGCTTCGAGCGCCTGATCGAAGTCGCCCGACTCCGTCAGCAAGAAGCCGTGCAACGCATGCAAATACGGGCGCTCGCGGTCTCGCGCCAGCAGGCTTTCGATCTCGTCGATCCCGCCCGGTAGATCTCCGTCGTCGGTGCGCGCGAACACGTTTTCCAGGTCCTCCTCTTCCACCGTTGGCTCCGGGGGCTCGGACGCGGTGGCCGGGGGAGGGGGCGCCGAGCTCGGCCAGCGCAGCGGGCGCGCCGGGCGGCTCGACGGTGGTCCGGGACGGGTGGAGGAGCGCTCCGTGCGCTGGTAGGTCACGAGATCGCCGTAAGTCCGGGCCCGGCAGAGCGGAATGGTCTTGCCGAGCATGTCGGCCGGGCCAAGCACCAGGTAGCCCTGCGCCCGCAGGCAGTGAGCGAGCTTCTCCGCGACACAATCCCGCGCGTCCGGCTCGAAGTAGTAGAGCACGTTCTGACACAACACGAGGTCCATTCCCATGGCGCCCAACGCCGGGGCGGGGAGTGGATCGAGCGCGAGGTTGAAGTACTGGAAACGGACCTTACGGCGGAGCTCGGGTTTGACCTCGAATCGGCCGTCACGATGCACGAAGTGCTTCTCGATCACGCCGGCGGGAACGTCGCGGAGCGACCAGTCGGTGTAGGTGGCACAGTTGGCGCGCGTCAGGAAGTCGCGATTGATGTCCAAGCCCAACACGGTCACGTGCCAGTCGGTGAAGTCGGGCAGAGACTCCGAGAGCAACATCACCACGGAGTACGCTTCCTCGCCGGTGGCGCAACCAGCACTGAGGATGCGAAGGATGTGCGAGTGCTCTTGCCGACGTCGTTCGATGATTCGCGGCAGCAGGTGCTCTCGCACTTCCTCCAACTGGGGACCGCGGAAGAAGTACGTTTCGCCCACGGTGAGCTCTCGAGTGATCTGTTCGAGCTCACCGGAGAATGGCGTGCTGTCGGCGAGCCCGGCCACGTACTGGCCCAGCGATTGACCGAGCTCCCGCATGCGCCGCTGGGCGCAGCGGCGGAGGATGTCCAGGTTGCGCGGAGTGATGCGCAGCCGGGTACGTTCCCCCACCAGAGCCGCCAGGCGGTCGAGCCCGTCTGAGGGTTCCTCAGCCAACGGCATGGATGACGTCCTCCGGACTGATGACGAGCACCATGTCATTTTCGACGCGCACCACCCCTGGGCTCTTGTTGCCGGTCAGATCGCCCGGCTTCTCGATGTCGTGTTCGGCGACCTCGAGCACTTCGTGCACGTCGTCGACCACCAGTCCGACCTGCTTCGAGCCGGCCTGGACGACGACGAGATGCTGATAGCTCTGGTTGTGCGCGGGCTGACCCGACACGTGGGGGCGCACGTCCATGACGGGAACCACTTTGCCGCGCAGGTTCATGACCCCGAGCACGGCCGCGGGGGCGTCGGGGATGCGATCGAGATTCACCCGCGGGACGATCTCCACGACCTGGCCGCACGGAATCGCACAGGGACGGCCTCCCATCCGAACGAGTACGAGGGAGAGCCCACCACTCATTCCGATTCGGTTCCGATGGTCCGAGCCGTCTGCGAAAGCTCATTGAGGCTTCCCACAGCCTTCTCGGCCTGCTCGATGGAGAGCTTCGCTTCCTGGGTGGCCCGGTTGATCTGCATCATCGCCCCCGCGATCTGCTCCAGGCCGACGGCCTCCTGCTTGATGGCCGCCGCGATCTGTCGCGACGAGCGAGTGGTCTGGGTGATCACGTACACTAGCTGGTTCAAGCGTTCGCCGATTCGGCGCACCTTGGTGCTGGATTCGCCCGCCGCCTTGGACCCCTCCTCGGTGACCAGGGCGGCGCTGTGGCTGGCCTTCTGAATCTCGCTCAAGATCGATCGCACCTGACGTGTGGCCTGCTTGCTCTGCTCGGCCAGGGTTCTGATCTCCAGAGCCACCACAGCGAATCCGCGCCCGTGCTCCCCAGCCTTTGCTGCTTCGATGGAGGCGTTGAGCGCGAGGAGTTTCGATTGCTCGGCGATTTCGTTGACGCTCGAAATGATCTCGCCGATCTGCTGGGTCCGTTCGGTCAGATCCAGGATCTTGGTCGCGATCAGGCCAACCTGTTGCCTCAGGTGCTCGATTTCCTCGGTGGCGTCGACCACGTCGCGCTGACCGTCTTGACTGATCTGTTCGGACTGCTCCGCGACCTGGATGATGTTCTCCGTCTTCTCTACGTTTTGCACCGCGACTTCATTGAGCTCTTGAACGGTGGTCGTGATGTCGTTCACGCTGGCGGCCTGCTCGGTCGCACTGGCGGCCTGCTCACGCGTCGCGGTCAGAATCTCCGCAGTGGCGGCCGCGATGTCGTTGCCGACCGCACGCATGACATCAAAGGCTTCGACCTTGGCGACTGCGTCGCGATGCGCCCCGACCAGGCTCGCCAGTGCCGTGCTGAGGCGCTGGCTCAAGGGATCGTCGTCGACGGGCTGGGGTAGTGCGGCCATGCGATCGCCTCGGTTGATGCGGCCGACGGCGAGCGCCAGTTCCTCGAGGTACGCGTCCACGCGGCGCCGAGAAGCGCGACGTGGCTTCTTGGCCGCGGGTGTGGAGGGGGCAGAAGCTCCGGGGTTGTCTTCGTTGCCGTTCACGGCGTTTGTCCTCGCCTTGGGTGAGAGGTCAGGGTGGCGCTGCGGCCGAATGGGAGCAGCGGAAGCCCTTCCAGGGGCCGGTGGGTCCCGAGCCAGGTGCTCATCGCAGCTCTCGATCACCGGGCAGGTGCCCGGAATCTCAAGGATTACGCTGCGTGCGCTGCCCCGTCAATCCGCCCCTTCAGTTCGATTTGCGCTCGACCTCGTCTGACGTGTTTCTGGCCGATTCTGGGACCTCATCCGTCATGAGCGGCTCGGAGATTCGGTATCGCCCTTCGAGCCAGTTGAGCAGGTCTATCCGCTTGCACCGAAAGGAACAGAACGGACGGGCAGGGTGGTCGTCGGGCACGCCGCGCAACTCGGTTCCGCAGACCGGGCAGATGATGTCCACGAGGGGATGTTAGCGGCGAACTCGCTCATGACCAGACCGGCGTCGTCGCCAAGCCGGTTGCCGTCGCTGGTGGAGGTTGGCTCCGGAATTGGCTGGAAACCTGGCAACACACTGCAAGCATTCACAAAAGTCTCTTCCGGCTAGCCAGCCAGGCGACCTGGGGTTGGTGGGAATCGAAGGATGTCTGCGCCTGCCCTCGACGCGATGGTCTCCCCGGATAAACTCGCGCGCGAGCATGGCCGACCGAGCGGACCGAAAGGGAGGGGCGTCGCCCGATGTGCGGGGGTCGCAAGAGCGTTCCCGAGAGGAGGGGGCAACCGGCACTCGAGCGGTCGAGGCGGAAGGCGCGGACTCGAAGCCGCCGGAGATCGGGGCCGTCATCTTCGAAGACGAGCCCGTGGCGTCGGGGTCGGCGCCGAACGTGCCGGTGTCCGTTACTCCGGAGCCAGACCCCGTCGAGGAGCGAGTTGCGCGTGCGCTTTCGCAAATCGAGACGGTTGCGTCCGACCACATCTCGGTCGCGGTGGTGGAGCCTCCCACCATTTCGTCGTTGGACGCGGTGGACCGTCCTCGGTCATCCCCCCCCAATCCGACGCGTGCCCAACCCGGCCACATCCTGGCCGATCGCTACCAGGTCATCGACGTGCTCGGAGAAGGCGGGATGGGCATCGTCTATCGATGCCTGGACCGCGCCACCAACGAGCGCGTCGCCGTCAAGCGTGTCGTCCTGCCGGTTGAGCAACTCGCGTCCGAGTACCTGATGTGGTTCTACAAGGAGGCGCGAGCGCTGGCGGCGCTCAGCCATCCGAGCATCGTGCGCGCGCGTGACTTCGGCCAACTCCGCGATGGGTCGCCGTACCTGGCGATGGATCTCGCCCGCGGCGTCTCCCTGCACGATCTGTCCCACACCCACCTGTCCTTCGAGCTCGTTTGGTTCATCGTGGACCAAATCCTGGGCGCTCTCGCGCATGCGCATGCCCGGGGCATCGTGCACGGTGATCTCAAACCATCCAACGTACTGGTCGAGGAGACGGCGGACGAGCCGCCCAAGATCCACATTCTCGACTTCGGGTTGGCCTGGATGATGCAGGACTACCACGACGAGCGACTGGACGGCTCGAAAGCGATGGAAGTGGCTCCGCATGCCGGTGCCGGCACGCCCGGCTTCATGGCGCCGGAGCAGATCCAGCACGAGATGCACCACGTGTGCGGCGCGACCGATCTGTACGCGCTCGGTTGCGTGCTCTACAAGCTGCTGACCAAGAAGGCGCCCTTCGCCGGTGAGCCCAAGGAGCTGTTGAGGCTCCACGCGTTCGAAGATCCGCCCGCACCGGAGCTGGCCATCGAAGCGCCTGGCGAGGTGACGACGTTCGTCATGCGAGCCCTGGCACGCAAGCCCTGGCAGCGCTGGGAGTTCGCTGCCGACGCACGTGCCGAGTGGGCCAACTGGAGGCCGAGCGCCGACGCGGACGGAGCCGTGTTTCGGTTTCCCACCCTGGCTCGCGCTGCCTACCAGCCACAGCCGTTGCCGACGAGCCAGACGGCGACACCGGCTCCGGCCGCCGAGCTCGCTCCCGCGCCGGATCACCCTTCCGGTCTGCTGCGCATCCGTCCCAGCCCCTTCGTCGGGCGGGAGGACGTGTGCCGGACGCTGCGGGAGCTTTGCGACGACGTCATCGACGAGGATGGGCCTCCCCATCGACTCGTCCTGCTGGTGGGGCCGGCCGGCGTGGGAAAGAGCCGCCTAGCCGAGTGGCTGTGCGAAGTCGTCCACGAAGAGGGGCACATGGTGCCGCTGCGCGCCCGGTATCGCGCCATCCGGGGCCCGCTGGAAGGGATGCTCGGGGCGGTGAGCCACTACTACAACTTCGAGCGTGCCGACCGTAACACCATCGAGCGCTCGCTGCTCTCGCGTTGGGGCGTGAGCAAGCGCGACAAGAACGGGCGCACCTGGGTAGCCGGCGCCGCCGAGTGGCTGCGCCCCACACCTCCCGGCGTGGACGTTCCCGTGGGGCCCACCGGGATCCGTTTTGCGCTGGACACCCTGGAGACGCGGCGCCTCGTCATTCGCTACACGCTGTCGCAGATCGCGCGGGGCCGCCCCCTGCTGTTCTGGCTCGATGACCTGCACCACGCGGCCGAGACCACCTTCGACGGCCTGATCAAGATCCACGAAGAGGAACCGGGACAGCGCCTGGTGATGGTGGCCACCGTGCGGAGCGAGGACGTTCAGAAGGATACTCCGGCGGCAGAGCACCTGCGCAAATTGAGCGACGCACTCGGGGGGATGACGATTGAAGTCAACCCCATGCCGGACGAGACCACCGCCGAGCTCGTTCGCGGATCCATGCTCCTCGACGCCGCCGCCGTGGCCGAGGCCGTGAAGCGCTCGCGCGGCAACCCCCTCTTCGCACTACAGCAGGTGCACGCCTGGGCTCTGCGTGGTGACTTGGAGTATGTCGACGGGGTCTACCGCGTGCCTAGCGAGGTGCTTGCAGTGCGGCCTCGCACGACGGCCGAGCTCTGGGACAGCCGCGTGGCTGCACTGCCGGAGGAGCAGCAGAGTGCCGCCTACGCCGTGGCCACCTTGGGCGACGACGTTCGGCGACGGGTGCTGTCCGCCCTGCTCGAATCGCTCGGGCTGAACGCCGACCTGGCGATCGTGAACCTGCAGGACGCCGAGATCATCCTACCGCGTGGCCCCGGGCGGTACTCGTGGCCACACGCGCTCCTGCACGAGCACTTGATCGCACGCCTGGCGGACCGCGACGACGCTCGCACCGTCTATGTCGCCGCGGCTGACGCGCTGACGGTCCACCCGCTCGCGAGCACCCGTCGGATTGTGCGCCAACGGGTCACCAATCTGCTGAACGCGGACGAGCCCGATCGAGCTGCGGACTTGCTCTTCCATTTCGTGCAGCAAGCCTGGAACGGTGCCCGGGAGCCACTGGCGACCCTGGCGGATCTCGAGTTGCTCACGGGACATCTCGGGGGGCGTTCGCTGGCGCTCAAACATCGCTGGCAGGCCGAGGCGCTGCGGCACGTGGGACGTGCTGACGAAGCCACCACGCAGGCAGAAACCGCGCTGAGTGCGTTCGAAGCCATGGGTGACAAGGAGAGCCAGGCGCACTGCCTGCGCCTGCTCGGTCACCTGGCTAGCGAGCGCGGAAGTGCGGTGGAAGGACTGCGGCTGGTCGAGCAGGGCTATCGCATCTTTCGGCAACTCGGGCTGGTTCTCGGTCAGGCCCAGTGCGAGGCGGTCTCCGGTGAGATCGAATACCTGCTCGGGAACAACGACAACGCCCGAGAGTATGTGCAGAGTGGCGAAGCGCACTTCGCGCGTCTGAGCCAACCCCTCGGGCGCGGCCAATGCCTCTTGCTCCTGAGTTGGATCGATCACTCGGAGGGTGCCACCGAACGCTCGCGTCGTCTGGCCATGCAGGCGCGGGGCGAATTCGAGCGCGCTGGCTACCGTCTTGGGATCGCACAGGCGAACGCCTCGTTGGCCCACGTTGAGCACCGGTTGATGAACTACTACAGCGCCGAACGTGGGGCGCAGGAGGCACTGAGTGCGTTCGAGAATCTGCGCACGCCTCGGGGGCGCGCGGCCTGTGAGCGGCTGTTGGCGATGATCGGTATCGACACCGACGACACCGACGCGGCGGAGTTGCACGCTCGACAGGCCGAGGACGTCTACCGTCAGATCGGGGACCCTTGGGGCATGCTGGAGTCCCGGCTCCTGTTCTGTCAGATCGCTCTCTGTCGCCGTGACCTCGCACAGGCGCGAACGCTGCTTCGGCAGTGCATCGATATCCGGGTGGAGGAAGCCGAGCCTCGGCAGCACTGTCTGTTGACCGAGGCGTGGTTGGAGCTGTTGGGCGGCAACGAGCAGAAGGCGGCCGCCGCCGTCGACGCTGCTTCGGAGGTTTACACCAAGCGGGCCCGGGTGGGCGATCACACGCCACACCTGTTGGCGCGACTCTCCCGCCTGAACTGGAACCAATCCGGCCTGGAACGGCTCGAAGCCTGGTTGGCAGTGCTCAATGATCGCGCCCGACGGATTCAGCCATAGTCCCGGCGGGCAGAAGAGACCGCGGCGAAGAAGGGTGACAGAAGTGACAGACGAGAATTCGGCGAAGCTCATGCGGCGAGCGGAGCGCCTGATGCCCGGAGGCGTGAACAGCCCCGTGCGCGCGTTCCGCGCCGTGGGCGGGAACCCGCCGTTCATCGCGCGGGCGGAGGGTTCCCGGATCCACACGGCAGACGGCCAATCACTGATCGACTACGTCGGTTCCTGGGGCCCCGCCATCCTCGGTCACGCCCACCCTGGGGTGGTTGCGGCGGTACGGAAAGCAGCTCAGAATGGTCTCTCCTACGGGGCTCCCACCGAACTGGAGGTCCAGTTTGCCGAGGTGGTGCGGGAGCGATACCCCTGTCTGGAGATGATGCGTTGCGTGTCCAGCGGGACCGAGGCCACCATGAGCGCACTGCGCGTGGCGCGCGGGTTCACGCATCGCGATGTCATCGTCAAGTTCAACGGCGGGTATCACGGGCATGCAGACGCGCTGTTGGTCAAGGCGGGGAGCGGGGCGGCCACGTTTGGGGCTCCCGATTCGGCGGGGGTGCCCGCCGCGGCCGCCGAGTTGACCGCCACGCTGGACTACAACGACGCGGCGGGCCTCCGGCGGTTCTTTGCCGACAGCGGCGACCGGGTGGCGGCCGTGATTGTGGAACCCGTGGCGGGCAACATGGGTTGCGTGCCCCCGGAAGACGGGTTCCTGCAGAGCATCGTGGACCTGTGCGACGCGCACGGGGCGCTGTCGATATTCGACGAGGTCATGACCGGCTGCCGCGTGGCCCGGGGCGGCGCCCAAGAACGGTACGGGGTCCGCCCGCACCTGACGTGCCTCGGAAAGGTCGTGGGCGGAGGCCTGCCGCTGGCCGTCTACGGTGGGCGCGCGGACGTCATGCGCACGGTGGCGCCCCTGGGTCCGGTCTACCAGGCCGGCACATTGAGTGGCAATCCACTCGCGGTGACGGCAGGCCTCACCACGTTGGCCGAGCTCGTGCCGGAAGTGTACGCGCGACTGGAGGCGCGGGGGGCGCGGCTGCAGGTAGGTATCGAGGACGCCATCAGCCGGCGCGCGGTGAACGCCCGCGTGCAGCGGGTGGGATCCATGCTCACGGTGTTCTTTCGTGCCGAACCGGTCTGCTCCTATCGGGACGCCAGTGCGTCCGACACAGCGCGTTTCGCCCGCTGGCACGGCGCCCTGTTGGCGCGCGGCGTGTATTGGCCCCCGTCCCAATTCGAGGCGGCGTTCATCAGTGCGGCGCATGCCGAAGAGGACATCGACCGGACGGTGGCGGCCATCGACGAGGCGCTCACCGCATAGCCCAGCTGCTACTCGGCAGTGATTGGGAACTGTTCCCGTAGGGCCTTTCCCGTGGGCCGCTGCTCCGGATCCATTCGCAGGAGCGCCTCCGCGACCTGGTCGAGATCCGGTGGGACCGCGCTGACCAGCTCGCTGGGTCGGGGCGCACTGACGGTGCGCTTGTGCAGGATGACTTCCTGAGCACCACCGCGAAACGGCGGGGCACCGGTGAGTGATTCGAACAGGACCACTCCGACCGAGTACCAGTCGCTGGCGCGATCGGCCGCTCTGCGGTTCCACTGCTCCGGGGCTACGTAGATGGGTGCGCCGACCAGGCCATCCTGGGGCACCCCAGCGGGGTCCACCAGCATGGAGGCGGCCAGGCCGTAGTCGAGCACGACCACCCGACCGTCGTAGGTGACCTGGACGTTGGCGGGCTGCAGGTCCCGGTGAACCAGCCCGGCGTCGTGGAGCGCTGCCACGGCTGCGACCAGTTGCGGAAAGGTGGCGCGCAGGCGCGCAATCCCTTCGGGCGGACACGCCGAGAATTCGGGTACGGCGCGCGAGCTTTCCTCCTTGGAGCGTTCTCGTCGCACGTGCTCCACGAAGTCGCGGCCCTCCACGGCCTCCATGGTGATGAGGGCGTCCCCGTCGTCGTGGAGGAGCTCGTAGTGGCGGGCCAGGTTGTCGTGGTGCAGCGAGGACGAGAGCTCGAACTCCTGGCGGATTCGCTCCAGCCCCAGCCCTTTGACGATGCGTCGCTCCAGCAGCTTCAGCGCCACGGTCCGATTGCGGTCGCGATCGTGCGCCAGATAGACGACGCCGAACTGTCCACGTCCCAGCTCGCGCTGAATCGCGAAGCGGCCAGCTGGGCCGAGTACGCTGGGGGAAATGCGGTTGGCCACGTTGATCCAGGACGCAGAGACGGGAACCCGCCGCTCATTACCCCATTTTCATGGCGGCTGCTCAGAGGGATTTTGCGTTCTGCACCGCCTTGACCGCGCGCTGCAGTGCGGGGGGACTGAACCCGACGAGAATCCGCCCTCCGACGTCGATGATGGGGATCGAGGCCGTACCCGGCAGGTTGGCGCGCTTGAGCTTCGCCTGCATCTCGCGTTGGGCAAGCGCGTCCTCCTCTACGTTTTTTTCCACGACCTTCACGCCGAGTCGCGCCAGGTAGCGGGCGGCGTCGTGGCACGGTTTGCACCATTCGGCGCCGTAGATGATGGCCACCACGCCCGACTTCCCGTCCGTGACCGACCTGCCGGGCGCCTCTCCGCTGGGCACCGGGACGGGGGGGCGAGCGCTCGGTGCCAACGCTTCGAGCCGCGCTTTGCGTCGTCCCGCGCCGATCTCGTCCCACTGGGCGCGAGTCAGCGTCTGTACCGGGTAGGTGCCGTCCGGCTTGGCCTTCCTGAGGTCGGCCACGTACACGAGTCGCCCCGTGCCCTCGCGTTGGGTCGCCACCACGACCCGCACCTGCTTACGGCCCTTCTCCGGTACGTCGGCAATTTTTTGGACCACGTGAAAGTCGCCCTTCTCGTCGACCCAGGTCAGAAGCAGGTCCTTGGTGTCCTTGCGAAGCTCCAACGGTGGCAGCTCATTGGGCTTGGGTTCGAGCGTGTCGGGCTCCTGCTGCTCTGTGGTTGGTGTCCGATCGCAGGCCCCAGCCAGCAGGAGCAACAGTCCCAGTAGCCAGCAGCCGAGCAGTCGACCGAGCGCCGTCACTGCCCGGCCTCCGGAAGACCATCGAGCGTGGCCAGCTCATCCGACACCCTCGCCCACTCGCTCATCAATCGCTCCACGGCTTCGCTCAGTTCTCGTTCTTGCGTGGCCCATTCGTGCAGACGCTCCCAGTCTTCCGCTGGGGACGCCTGCAACTTCTGCCGTAACTCTGCCAGTTCTTGCTCACGTTTGGCTATGGCACGCTCGAGCTCGGTCACGCGACGCCGCTGGCGTTCCAGTCGGCGGGCGGCTTCGCGGCGAACCCGGTGCTTTTCGGCCCCCGAGGTCGGCTCGCCCGAGTCCGGCGAATCCGGCGCCGGAGAGCTTTCCTGTCCCTGGCTCGCGCCCGTGGCCCGTCGACCTCCGCTGCGCTCCGCGCTGGCCTTGGCGGCCTGGCGCCGGTTCAACATCTGGACGTAGTCGAGAAATCCGCCTTCGTAGAGGTCGAGCTTGCCCGCTCGGAAACTCACGGTGCGCGTGGTGACGGTTTCGAGGAATCTCCGGTCGTGCGAAATCAGGATGACGCTACCCGGGAACCCCAACAGTGCCTCCTCCAGGATCTCGGTGGCGGGAATGTCGAGGTGATTGGTGGGCTCGTCCAAAAACAGCGAGTTGCGGGGCTCCAGCAGCAGCTTCGCGAGCGCGAGGCGAGTGAGCTCACCGCCGGAGAGGCTGCGGATGGGACGCAGCGGGTCCTCGCCGTAAAAGCGAAACCGGGCCAAGTACTGGCGCGCCCCATCGACGTTCAGGTCCCCACGCACGCTACGGATTTCTTCCACACAGGTTCGCGCCGGGTCCAGCGTGCCCAGGTGTTGGTCGAAGTAGCCATCGCACACGTTGGTGCCTCGGCGGACACTGCCGCGGTCCGTGGCTTCGCCTCGTCCCGCCAATAGAGACAGGAGCGTCGACTTGCCGCAGCCGTTCGGGCCCACGATACCGATGCGGTCCCCTCGGCGCACCAATAGGTCGAAGCCCGAGAAGAGCTCGCGCCCCCCTCGCGTGGCGCCGAGTCCGTTTCCTTCGAGCACGATGTCTCCGCTCCGCGGGGCGTCAGCGAATCGAAATCGGACTCGGCTCGCAGCGGCCCAGACGTCTTCGGGACGCTCCGCCCGTTGCAACTTGGAAAGCATTTTCCGTCGTGACTGGGCCTGCTTGGTCTTCTGGCCCGCAAGGTTCCGGCGGACGAAGTCTTCGGTCTTGGCCACGAAGGCAGCTTGCTGTTCGGCGAGCTTGCGCTCCCGCTCCAAGTCTGCCGCCCGGGCCTCGTGGTAGCTGGAATAGGGTAGGGGGTACGCGCGTAGCGACGTTCGCCCGAGCTCCAGCGTGATTGGACAGACCGCGTCCAGGAAGGCGCGATCGTGCGAGACGACCAGGACGGCGCCCCGCCACCCCACGAGGTAGGGCTCCAGCCAACGGATCGTATCGAGATCGAGGTGGTTGGTCGGCTCGTCCAGGAGCAGCAGCTCGGGCTCCTTGGCCAGCACCAGGCCCAGCTGCAGTCGCCCCCGTTCTCCTCCAGAGAGGCTGCTCACCGATCGGTCCAGGTCGGACTGCGCGAATCCCAAGCGGGACGCGATCATCTCGACCCGCCTTTCCAGCTGGTCGGCACCCGTGTCTTGGTGTCGGTCCGTCAGCTCGGCGAGCCGATCGAGGTCGGCGGCAGCGCCGCTGGCCGCGCGTCGCTGCGCTTCCGCGAGCTCGGCCCGCAGCGCAACTAGCTCCTCGAACCCAGAGAAGAGAACGTCGCCGACGGAGCCCTCCGTTGGCAGCTCGTGACTCTGGCGGCAGTAGCCCACCCGGGCATCCTTTTTGAGCAACACGGAGCCCCGATCCGGGGCGAGCTCACCGACGATCACGCGCAGCAGCGTGCTCTTGCCGAACCCGTTCGGAGCAACCAGGCTGGCCCGCTCACCCGCTTCGAGGCGGAAAGTGACGTTCTGGAACACCGCATCGTCCGTGTAGCCAAACGTCAGATCGGAGACTTCCAGCAGGGCCAAGGCGTGGCGACGCATAGCACTCGCCGCCGCGAACCGCACCCGTAGACTTCAGCCACTTTCGCGCCGGGAACTAGCTCGAGTTACCGGACCTCGGCAGGGATTCGCCTGTCCGGGAGCGCTGCGCGCGGAGCGCCAGATCGCGAAAGAACTCCACCAGGCCGATGGACACGTAGAAGGACAGCAGCCACACCAGCACGAACTGGGGCTTGTACTGCCGCCAGACGAAGGCGCTGGAGCCGATCAGGAACAGCACGAACACCACCGTGCCCGTGGTCAGCTTCACGTCCTTGAGCGACCGGAACTTGACCGTCGACACCATGAGCAGGCTGAGCACGACCGTGACCGCGAACAGCAGCAGGGTGTAGCGCTCGTCTCCCAGAGCGCCGCCGACGGCATGGTTGGCCACGACTAGGGAGATGAGGATGCCCGCGGCCGGCGGGATCGGCAGCCCGACGATGTAGCGCGGCGGTCGGGGCGCCTTGACGCCTCCCTCGCTGCTCAGGACGTTGAACCTCGCCAGTCGGATGGCGCCACAGGCCACGAACAGGAACGCCGTGAGCAGGCCGGCCACCGGATGGCGGTACAGGACCCACTTATATACGAGCAGCGCCGGCGCTACCCCGAACGAGATGACGTCCGCCAGCGAGTCGAGCTGGAGGCCAAATGCGGACTGGGTCCTGGTCATTCGAGCCACGCGACCGTCCAGCAGGTCAAATAGCATCGCGAAGATCAGCAGGACGGCAGCGCGGTAGAAGTCGCCGTCTGCCGCGCTGTCGCGCGCGACGATGCGGATCGCGTTGAAGCCGCAAAAGATGCTGGCCATCGTGATCAGATTCGGCAGGACGAACAGCGTCTTGCTCAGGTCGACCCGCCGGGGGCGCCGCCTGCGCTTCTGTCCTCGAAGAGCCACGACACCCAAGGGTATGATCCGCCCGTCCCGAGGTCCAGTTTGCAATTCCCAGAAGCTTGGCCGGGCGGATGTTCGCCTCCTAGGATCGCTGGGCCATGCTCTCTGTTCGCCATAGATCTGTTCGCCGCTGCCTGCTGGGCCTCCGCTCGACCGGCTCCTCTCTGACCGGCCCCTCGTGGTGGCTGTGTGCCCTGGTACTGAGCGCGAGCCTCGGCACCAGCGCGTGCGGCGGTGGGGACGCCGACGCGATGAAGAAGCGGATCGCCTCCCTGCAGGATGAAATGACGTTGCTGCAGAATGACGTCGACCGCCTCGAGGAGCGTCTGGCTGCAGTCGAGACTCGGCCTCCTGTTCAGCCGAGCGCCGACGCTCGGGAGCAGGCGTCGGGCACGCTCGAGCGTCCGCGCTTGAAAGTGATTAAGCTGGGGCCGGGCGCAAGCCCAGCCACCGCTCGACCGACCACGGAGGAACCAGTGTCTGAATCAGAGGACACGGATGAGCCTCGACCCGTGATTCGAGGGTCGGGAGACCGGATCGAAAGCGAGCTGTCTCGCAAGGGTGGGGGAGGTGACCATGGCTGAGCTCCGATTGCTGCTGAGGTCTGCGGGTGTGGTGGCCGTTGCGCTCGCATCAACCCAAGCCGAGGCGCAGGCAGAGGGCGAGGAGACGGCGGCGCCGCAGGGTGCGGTCGTCGAGAGCCAAGAGCCGGCAGCGCCGGCAGAGACCACCACGACCACCACGCGGATCCAGGGTTACGGGCTGCCCGCGCCGGGAACCGACCTGAATCCCGGCCTGCCGTCGAGCGCGAAGCCCATCACCGACACCTCGTCCTCTCAGGACGGGTTTGATTTTGGCGGTGTCGAGGGGGCGGCTGCCACCGTGCACGGCAGGAAGGACGCTCCGGCGGTCATCAGCCGCGCCGCACCCGCTCCCCGGGTGCACACCGTGAAACGCGGCGACACCCTTTGGGACCTGTGCTCGAAGTACTTCAAGAATCCGTGGCGATGGCCTCAAGTCTGGGCCTATAACCCCCAGATTCAGAATCCACATTGGATCTACCCGGGGGACGAGATCCGCATGCGGACCGAGACTCCCGGTAGTCGCGCCGGCGCGCTAGCGTCGCGTGGATTCATCGACCGCTCGTCGCTCGTCCCGCCGCAGACGGTGTTCTTGCGCAACCAAGGGTACATCGGGGATCCGAAACGCGATGTGTGGGGGTCGGTGGTGGGCGCCAAGGAAGACCAAATGCTGCTCAGCGAGGGCAACAACGTCTACCTGCGCCTGCGTGAAGGGGCCAAGGTGCAGATCGGGCAGAATCTCACCGTGTTTCGGCGCGTGCGCCCACCGCGCAAGGTCAAGGGAGCGCGTCAGCCTCCCGGGGAGATCGTCAGCGTCAAGGGCACCGTGCGCGTGGACCAGTGGAACCCCAAGACGCGAGTCGCGCGGGGTACGCTGGTCGAGTCGGTCGACGTCGTGGAACGAGGCGCGAAGGTGGGTCCAGTAGGGCGTCGGTTCGACGTGATCCCGCCGCGCAGCAATAGCGCGAACCTCAAGGGTCGCGTGCTGACCAGCATCTATCCGCACGTGTACATGGGTCAGAACCAGATTGCCTTCATCGACCGCGGCTCGGAAGACGGGCTCGCCCCGGGCAACCGCTTGTTTGTCGTGCGGCGGGGTGACACCTGGCGCCGCAGTCTCAAGTACACGACTCGGATGGGCCGCGATCGATTGCGTCAGGACGTCCCCGAGAACGTCGAGTACGAAGCCACTCCGTTGGAGGGGAAAGATAGCGAGTTTCCCGAGGAGATCGTCGGCGAGCTCAGAGTGCTGCGCACCGAGAAATACACCTCCATCACAGTCGTGACGGAGGCGCAACGCGAGATCGTGTCCGGGGATCGCGTCATTGCGCGCAAGGGCTACTGAATCATGCTAGCGGTTCAACCCCGCGCGGGAGGGAGCGCTTCGACGCGGTAAGCATACGCTGGCTTGACCCGCGACAGGGTGTGCCAGGTGTGCTCCATCTTGAGCACGGCATCGAGAACCGCGTCCGTTTCCAGCTGGCGCGCCCTGGCTTCGGACAGCGTGGCGTCGAGATGTGCGCGAGCTTCCAGCGGGTGGAAGATGGTGCCGGGCAGGACGGCGCATCCGTCTGGAGTCGCCAGCAAGCGCGCCTGACACAGTGGCGAGTCGGCGCGTTTGCCGGCGGCGGCCAGCTCGCGTCCGACGTCGTCGCGCGGCAACATGACGAACTCTCCGCCGGCCCAGAGATCCAGGGCAATCAAGGCCTGCCCCAGCTCCCGGAAGACGTAGATGCCCCGGTGTGCGTGCGCAAGCGAAGCGGCTGTCGCACGTTCCGATGGATCCTCGAGTCCGGCTCCAACGCGGAGTGCCAGGCCGCCTCTGACCAGGGCGTCCTCCCAGGCCGCGGCCTCCCGACCCTCCGCAGCCGGGTCCGACGGATCCAGTCGGCCGCAGCGATTGAGGAAGGCGGCACGCAACTCCCGCGCCTGCTCCCCGAAGGGGGGCTGGGCAGCTCGCTCCACCAGCTCGTCGTACACGGCGCGCAGCGTCGGGGTCACGCGTGCGAATTTGCCGTCCGGCGCCCGCCGGTTGCAACGGTGGGGGTCCGGACCACGGACCGGAGTGTCGGTCGGACGAGCCCGTTTGGACCGAGTACAATGGGCGTCCATGGCAACGAACCGGGTCTTCTTCCCACAGCAAGCCGTCGACGAGTGGCTCTCGGACGGTCGAGCCGAGCTGAGTGAACGGGAGCTCCGGCTCAGCAACGGCGGTCGGCGCTACCGGCTCATCGGGGCAGTCCGAATCATCAAGGAAGTCACCGGGCTGGAGGACGCGAACGAGATTGTTGGTCGCGTCAAGAGCGAGAACTTCATGCGGGAGCTCGGCGCTGAGCTGCTGGGGACTTCCATGGTGGTGGGGGAGAACGCATATGAAGTGGTGCCCGGATTCATCGGATCACCCATCGGGACGTTTGCCGAGCACCGGGCTCGGTGCAGCGCTACTCTCACCGCCATGCAAGCTTCACCCGCTGACACGCCGCAGAGCGAAGAAGACGTTCTG
>Ga0316578_10000105_pt1 | contig 19928 bp, 21 predicted proteins | sample J0NA_2_FD_203076 | JGI IMG/M metagenome (GOLD analysis project Ga0316578, IMG submission 203076) | Rhizosphere microbial communities from salt marsh grasses in Alabama, United States - J0-2_160517rDrC | ecosystem: Host-associated > Plants > Roots > Rhizosphere | place: USA: Alabama | collected... | reverse complement strand
CAGCTGCTGCTTCCAGCGTGGGCCGCATCATGGCTCCATAAGAAATCAGGGTTATATCCTTGCCTTCCTTGACGAGTTGCGGCTGACCGATGGGCAGGGTTTCCTCTGCGTCGGGAACTTCTTCCCGAAAAGCCCGGTACAGCGCTTTGCCTTCATAAAAGATCACCGGGTCCGGATCACGAATCGCACTGACCAGCAATGCCCGTGCATTACGGGGTCCGGAGGGAATAACCATTTTAAGCCCCGGCGTGTGGGCCCAATACGTTTCGCGGCTTTCCGAGTGATGCTCCAGTGCTCTGACACCGCCGCCGTAAGGGGTTCGCAAAACCATGGGAACGTGGAACCTTCCCCGGGAACGCCAGCGCAAACGGGCGGCGTGATTTTCGATCTGGTGAAAGTTTTGGTAACTGAAACCCGAAAATTGAATCTCACAAACCGGCTTGAGCCCATAGGCCGCCATGCCGATGGACATCCCGGCAATTGCAGATTCGGCCAGCGGCGTATCCAGCACCCGTTGGTCGCCGAATTGATCGATTAGACCATCGGTTACCCTGAACACACCGCCGTCAAGCCCAACATCTTCTCCCAGAACAATGACGCTATCGTCTTTTTCCATTTCCTGCTTCAGCGCCAGATTGAGGGCCTGGACCATCGTCATTTTAGCCATGTGTGCCCTCCTTATCGATCATGGATAGCTCGCGAGCAAGATCTGCTTTTTGTTCCTTTAAATAGGGCGGAATATCAGCGTAAGCATGATCAAACATTTCCATTGGATCGCCGAGTGTTTCCATCTGTTTTTCAGCCCGGTCTACGGCTGCCTGAATCTCGTCTATTACTTCAGATTCAACCTGACTGCGTTTTTCTTCGGAAAGCAATCCTTTATCCATGAGGTATTTCTCAAACCGTATCAGCGGATCACGTTTGCTCCATTGTTCAACTTCTTCATCGCTGCGATACCGTTTAGGGTCGTCTGCGGTGGTATGCATCATCAGGCGGTAGGTGACGCACTCGATCAGGGTGGGTCCTCCGCCGTTGCGCGCTCTTTCGACAGCCTCCTGGGCGGCGGCATACACTGCCAGAATATCATTGCCATCCACCTGAATACCCGGCATCCCATAGGCAAGGGCCTTTTGAGCCAGTGTTTTTGCGCGGGTCTGTTTGGAAAGGGGGACGGAGATGGCCCAGTGATTATTCTGACAGACAAAAATTACCGGGACCTGAAAAACCGCGGCAAAATTCAAGCCTTCATGGAAATCTCCCTGTGAAGTCGCCCCATCTCCGAAAAACGTCATGGCCACGTCATCTTTTTTGCGGTATTTCGCAGCCCACCCCAACCCGACCGCGTGAATAATTTGAGAACCCACCGGAACCGATATGGGCAAATCATTTCGGTCCTCGGGAATATCGATTCCCTCGCTATACCCGTTGTTGTATATGATAATACTTTCAAGGGATCTGCCGCGCCACAGCTCGGCGGCTGTTTCGCGGAAAGCCGGTACCATCCAGTCACCGGGGCGCAAATGGGCAATGGTGCCGAGCTGAGCGGCTTCCTGACCTTTTATAGGCGGAAATGTGCCAATGCGGCCCTGCCTTTGAAGATTCAGCAGGCGTTCATCAAACCTGCGTCCCAGGAGCATCGCACGATGGAGTCGAAGAAGAATATCTTCGGGGATGTCCGGCTCAAGCTTTTTGTCCAGCTGTCCCTTTTCATCCAAAATGGAAAGATATTCGACTTTGTCGGAAATGGTTATCTTTTTACGCGGCATCGCATAACTCCTTTTTCTCTTTACTTTCATCTGCGCAAAGTTACAAATAAATTATGATGCGGATTTTAGCGAAGTCAAGCGCTTCCAACGATAATTAATTGGTTCGAAAAGTCTTTACAGAAGAAAAGCGGGAGTGGCTTCCAGCCTCGATTTTATTGCTCCGCTTTTTCGCCGGACGGGGCCGTTCACCAATTTTTGTTTGTGCTATTGGGGCTTTTATGGGGAGGACATGAACTGGATATAAACTATTCAACAATTTCAAGAACGGTGCGTTTGTGTTGCTTGGCCGATGCGGCGCCCAAAATGGTACGAATCGACTTGGCCGTACGTCCCTGTTTGCCGATAATTTTTCCCAGATCTTCTTTGGCCACTTTGAGTTCCAATACGGTAGCCTGGCTGCCTTCGAGTGCTGTGACCGTCACCTCCTCCGGGCTGTCTACCAGTGCCTCCGCAATACGTTGAATCAGATCTTTGATTTCCATAATCCCCTCCAATGCCTGTTCAACATGAAGACGAGGTTAATTCCTCAGGCCTAAAGTTATCCAGCAAAACCGTCATATGAACTGCAAGTTCTTAAAACCGGTTTTTTAGCGCATTGAAATAAGGGTCGCTGTCTTTTGATGACCGCAAAATCTGGTTCAGCTATGTCCAGTATACCTAATTTTAAATACTATTTTTTAACATTTTTGTAAATCATAATTAAGTGAGCGCTCGGCGCGTTTTTTCTAGAAAGCGCACCATGGGCTATCTTTTTAAAATATCGAAGCACAGGGTTAAGGTTTTCATAAACCAAGAACAGTGGCATACATATGCATATCAGTAGGTTAGCATGATGGCAGGATTAATCATAGGCGTGCGTCATCATCACGACACCCTAACAGGGGTGTTGGTTTTCAAACGCTTATCCGCCTTGTTTTTTATATGTTTATGTCTATATTCGATAGTGTTGCGCCTCACAAGGAATTTACAAAACACAGATTGATTTTTTCAACCTTCTTTTACCAAAACAAACCGGTTTAATTGGAAGCCAAAGGAGCAGCCATGGATTTTGCAATCCCCCACTCCCTATCCGAAGAGCTGAAAGGCTTTAATAAATTTATCAAAGAGCGCATTATTTCAGAGCTGCCGGGATGGTATCGACGTCAGGAGATCCCTGCTGAATTTTTTCGCGAAATGGGCGCCGGCAGCTGGTATGGAATTGCGTTAAAAGAAGACCGCCTTTTCAGGGGCTCCGCCTTGAGGGAAGCGTTAATCGCCGAGGAACTGGCAAAGGTATCACCGGGGGTGGCCGTGGCGGCATTGGCCCAAATCGATTTAGGACTGATGGCGCTATTCCTGTTCGGCTCTGATAATCTAAAGGTGCGCTATGGCAGCGCTGCGGTCATGGGCGAGCGGCTAATATGTCTTGGCAACACAGAGCGAATGGCCGGTAGCGATGTCGCCGGCATCGAAATGGGCGCTCAAAAGGTTAAAGGCGGTTGGCTGCTCAATGGCACAAAAGCTTACGTAACCAACGGGTTCATCAGCGATCTGGCGGTGATTACGGCGGTATCAGATCCACAGGCGTCAAGAAACAACCGCTTGTCCATGTATCTGGTGGATCTGCAGGCGGAGGGGGTTCGCAAAAAAAAGCTACATAAACAGGTCTGGATTCCGTCCGATCTGACCCGTCTGCAGTTTAGCGACGTGTTCGTACCCGAAGATCATCTTTTAGGGGATCAGGCGCAGGGACTGCAGCAGGTACTGACGGTATTCACCAACAGCCGGGTCCCCATTGCCGCGATGACCCTGGGGACGGCGGTGGGCGCATTTGAACTGGCCCTTGAACATGCCCGCAAGAGAAAAATATTCGGCCAGACCATCACGGATTTCCAGGCAAAAAATTTTGAAGCAGCCGATTTTTACGCAAAAATAGAAGCTGCGCGCCTGATGCTCTGGAAGGCTTGCTGGAAACTAGATCAAAATAAAAATTTTAGGCAGGAATCATCTCTGGCAAAATACCTGGCGGTGGAAATCGCCCGCAAGGTGACCATCTGGGCGGCAGATATCTTTGGCGCTGCCTCGGTCATCCGCGAACACCCCATTCACAAATTCCCCATGGATGCCTGGGCATCGTCTCTGGGTGAAGGCACCCAGGATGTACAAAAATTGGTGATTTTCCGTGAGCTGATGAAACGTTACGAATAGGGTCCTTTATCAATGGTTCCTATTCCGTTGCTTCTGACAACTGGCCGCTTGCTTGTGGCGGCTGGCTGCAGACCGCTATTACTTAAAACACCAATTTCCCCCCATTTTGAATATCGACTGTCGAACAGGGAATTTCGAATGACGAAGTTTTATATCCTTCGGCATTCAACATTCGATATTCGATATTCTGCGGTTCACGGTTTTTGGTGTCTGGTTGCTATTCACTGACATCTGAAAATTATTCAAGGCCAGAAGGCATGAGTCGAAAATCAAAGGAAATTAAGGGATTAAGACGATCTTCCCCAGCTGCCCCCCCGCCTGCATGATCTCATAAGCTTTGCGGCCATCACTTAAGGGCATCACCCGATCGATGACGGGTTTGAGTTTGCCGGCCCAGAGCATAGCGATGACATCCTTAAAATCCTGATGGGTTCCCATGGTGCTGCCGATCAGGCTGATTTGTTTGCCGAAAATATAGCGGATGTCGATTTCGGTCTGGGGGCCGCTGGTATTTCCGACAATCACAATGCGGCCGCCCCGTGCCAGTGCCTGCATACTTTTCATCAGTGTTGCTTTGCCGACATTGTCAACAATCACATCAACGCCCCGCTTGTCGGTCAACTTGAATATTTCACGGCCCCAATCAACCTTGGAGCGATCCAGCACCACATCGGCGCCCAGCTTTTTTGCCAGCTGTGCTTTTTTTTCATCACTGGCGACAGCGTATACAAAAGCACCGGCAAGTTTGGCAACCTGGATGGACATGCTGTTAACCCCGCCGCCGGAGCCCACAACCAGCACGGATTCTCCGGCACGCAACGCCGCCCGGTGGATTAACATCCGCCAGGCAGTCAACGTCACCAGTAAGGGCGCTGCGGCTTCCGGAAAATCCACATCATCCGGAATCGCTGCCAGACCGCCGGCCGGCAGGACCATATATTCGGCGGCACCACCACGCTGATGCTCCCCTAACACGTGATACCCGGGACTCACAGAATCTTCGCCCCGCCCGGTATATTCATCTTCAAATACATTAACGCCCGGGTCGGCGACAACTCGCTGGCCCACCTGCCAGCCGCTAACCCCTTCTCCCAGTTCAACGATCTCTCCGGCCATATCCGCACCGCACCAGTGGGGCATTTCCAGTTTAAGTCCGGGCCAGCCGCGCCGTACCCAGATGTCCAGGTAATTGAGGGCGGTCGCCCTCACCCGCATCTTGATCTGTCCGGGTCCCGGTTCCGGTTCCGGCACGTCTCCGTATTGAATGACATCCAGCTCTCCATGCTCTTCAAAATATAGCGCTTTCATCACCAACAATTCCTTTTTTTAGGTGTGCAATCCACAATATTTATGTTCTGTGCGCAGAACTAACTGTGCATCGGTTGAGCCCGTTGGCCCGTTAAAGAATTAAAATAAGACCCTTTCCTTTTTTAACAAGACAAGGTGCTCAAAAGGTGCCGTTCTGTGTAAGGCCGACAACCGAGTCAGCCAGAAAAAGCAGCCCAGAGGGCTGCCTTACAATAAGTTAGAACTGGCTTCAGGTGCCCAGATTTTGTTCGAGAGCAAGGCGCAGTCCAATTTTAAAACGGAGCGTACACGTTAGTACGTGAGTATTTTAAATTGGACTGATGAATACCTTAATATTCATACAAATAGATGTGAAATCCCGCCATCATTGGCGGGGCAACGCAGCTATCGAGCAAAAGATGGGTACCTGAAGCCAGTTCTATATTGAGCCAATATCGAACGCCTCCCCCCAGGTCTCAATGAGTTTATCGGTCCGATGACGAAGACGACTGGCAATAATATCACTTAAGCGTTTCATGATGGTAAAACCCAGGGTGTGGTCTTTTTCAAACATGGCGATCAGCGCATCAGCTGGAATGGCGATCACCCGGCTGTCTTCCGAACATTGGGCATTGACGGTGCGCTTTGAAGGTCCCACGATGGAAGCCCACCCGAACACCTGCCCCGCGGCGACCGTATCAACAATAATTTCTTTTTCCTCGTCAACCATGGTGGCCTGGATGGCTTCTTCGTATTCGATATCGGTTTTTAAAACCTTATCCATAAAAACAAGGACCAAATGGACTTCTCCCTCCAAAAGACCGTAAAAATGCGTCGCAGGCTCGTCAACATGAAAAATGACATCTTCCGCTTTAAATTCTAAAATTTCGCTTTTAGCGGCAATCGCTTCCAGCGTATCAGGGTCGACATCGGAAAAAAACGAAACCCCGGTTAGTACATTTTTCTCCGTCATAGCAACCTCCTTTTCATCGCTGCCTTAAGGCAGCGTTTCGAAACGCATGACCGCGCCCTTCTTTTATTTGTCTTTTTCTTGTTGCTTAACGGCGCGTTTGATCTGTCCCAGACATTGGGTGATGGGGATTTCTTTGGGGCAGACTTCGGTGCACCGCCACATCGTTTTACACCCCCAGACACCGTCATCGGTGTCAATCTTTTCCAGACGCTCTTTGGTTATACTATCCCGTGAATCAAAGATATATCGAAAAGCGCGCAGCAGCGCCGCCGGCCCGAGATAATCCGGCCTGGCACGATTAATGGGGCAGGCGGCAGTGCAGGCGGCGCACAGGATGCATCGAAGCGCCGGTTCAATAAACTCCTGGTTTTCAGCCTGCTGAATAAATTCCTTGTCCGATTCGTTTTTGCCGGGGACCAGGTAAGGCTGCACCTGCCGGTATTTTTCGAAAAAAGGCTCCAGATCGACAACGAGGTCCTTTACCACATCAAACAACGGCAACGGTTCAATCACAAAATTATTTCCGGTTTTAAAATCACGCACGAGTTTCTGGCAGGCCAGTTCAATTCGCCCGTTGATCATTAAGGCATCCGAGCCACAGATCCCGTGGGCACAGGAATAACGGTAGGTTAAGGTCGGATCCTGTTCCCATCTGATTTTATTTAAACAATCCAGAATCTTGTCGGTCGGTTCGGCATCAACTGCATATTCCTGGTAATGCGGCTTTTTATCTGCTTTTGGGTCAAATCGATAGACCGTAAAGTGACATCTCATCTTAATATTTCCTCTCCTTGGGCTCAAATTTGGTAATCGCGACCGGTTTGGTAAATATCTGCGGCCCGCTGTCTGCATCGTAACGGGCCATCGTATGCACCAGAAATTTTTTATCGTCACGATCCGGAAAATCTTCCCGAGAATGGGCCCCGCGGCTTTCTTCCCGCATCAGGGCACTGTGCGTAATGACTTCAGCCAGATCCAGTAAATGACCCAGTTCGATGGCATCTAAAAGGTCCCGATTAAAACAGCTTCCTTTATCCTGAATGGATAGATTTTTATAGCGGGCTTGGAGCACCTTAATCTTGTCCAGCGCTGCCGTCAGACTTTCCTTTTGCCGAAAAACAGACACGTTTTCCATCATGCCTTCCTGAAGCTCGGCTCGAATGGCGCCACTGGTTTCTCGGCCGCTGCTTTGCATTAAGGCCTTAATCGCATCCGCGTCCTTTTTTTCCGGTTTGGCGGGCAGCTTCGGCCGGGCAGCCGATTCAACAAATTTTTTGATCTGCCGACCGGCCCGCCGTCCGAAGACCAGTGTGTCGAGCAGCGCGTTGCAGCCCAGCCGGTTTGCCCCGTGTACGGACACACAGGCACACTCACCGGCCGCGTATAATCCGGCATACGGTGTATTTTTATCATCAACGACCACGTGGCCGTCGGCATCCGTCGCAATGCCACCCATCATATAATGGCACGTCGGCTGAACCGGAATCGGCTCTTTGACCGGATCGACACCGGCATAAGTCCGCGCAAAGCTGGTAATTTCGGCCAGCTTTTTTTCGATGACATCCTGGCCCAGGTGTGTCAGATCCAGGTGAAAATAGTCCTTGCCGTCAATTCCTCTGCCGGCGCGCATTTCATCAAGCATGCAGCGCGAAATCATATCGCGAGGTGCCAGATCTTTGATCACCGGTGCATAGCGTTCCATGAAGCGTTCACCGGCATTGTTCAGTAAAATGCCGCCCTCCCCGCGCGCGGCCTCGCTGATTAAGATTCCCAGTTTATAGATCCCGGTAGGATGAAACTGGACAAACTCCATGTCTTCCAATGGGGCGCCGGCCCGATAGGCAATCGCCATGCCATCGCCGGTGCTGGCGAATGCATTGGAAGTCGTTTTATAAATTTTCCCGGCCCCGCCGGTGGCCAGCATGATCGCCTTGCAATGGAAGGTATGCAGTTTTCCGGTGGCCAGTTCGTAAGCAACCACCCCGCAACAGTTCCCATTGTGAACAATCAAAGACAGCATCTGGAATTCATCATAAAATTCAATCCCTCTTTGCAAGCTCTGTTCCCACAGGGTGTCTAAAATGACCCTCCCGGTTCGGGTTGCCGCATAACAGGCCCGTTTGACCGGCGCTTCGCCATGATTGCGCGTATGTCCGCCAAAAGCGCGCTGGGCGATTTTACCTTCAGCTGTACGGTTAAATGGCACCCCGAGATTCTCCAGCTCATAAACAGCCCGTGGGGCATCCCTGGCCAGAATCTCGATGGCATCCTGATCTCCCAGGTAGTCGCTGCCCTTAACCGTATCAAACATATGCCACTCCCAGTGGTCTTCTTCCTCATTGCCAAGTGCAGCACCGATTCCACCCTGGGCGGCCCCCGAGTGAGAACGCGTCGCAAAAACTTTCGTCAGCACGGCGACGTGAGCATCTTTTCCGATCTCCACCGCAGCGCGCAGGCCTGCCAGGCCCGCCCCCACAATTAGTACATCATATTGATGTTTCATTCGTCACCTCATTTCGCAATCCATTGAGTTTTATCGCTAAAAATTAGATATGTTTAAAACCGTCAGTTGTAAAGAATTTTCTGATTCGGGTCCGGCTTACATCCGGATTTGGACATGGGACACGAAGCGGTAATGCGAGGGGTGCCTTTGATAATCGGTTTCACCAGGCAGGCGCCTTGCCTTTCCGGCAGGAATAATGTCCTTGACTTTGCAGGATCAATTGTTAATTGTATAAATATAAGACCCTGATATTAAATGCACAAGCGCTTGTCATCTCAGTATTACATCCATCACAGCGGCTCATCATACCGAATCCAAAAATTAATTATCTAACCAAGATTGATACACCAGAATTAAAACTGTCAGCTGCGAGCTAACCGCCACCGATTGAGGACCTAATTGAGCGTTTCAAATCTTGAAAATGATGGGTTATGAAGAAGTAGAGCATACGGCCGACAAAGCATTACGGATTTTCGGGACCAACCTGACGGAATTATTTTTGAGTGCCGCCGCAGGGCTGACCCATCTGATGGCAGCGGACGTCTTTGATATTTCGACTGATATCGAAAAATCCATTGAATTGGACGCCATCGATGCTGAAAGCCTGCTGGTGGAATGGCTGAGCGAATTGGCTTACTGGGCTGAAAGCGAAATGCTCATTTTTAAAAAATTCAGGATCCGGAAGGCGACCGCCACCCATTTGCAGGCAAAGATATTCGGCGGGAAGACATCCATGCTTGAAAAACATATCAAGGCAGTGACCTATCACAACCTTAAAATTATAAAGACTTCCAAAGGCTTGGAGGCAACTATTGTCTTTGATGTATAACTTTATTGAGCGTTTCAAATTTTAAAAATGAGAAGACATCTTTATTCTTGAGGAATTCTATCGATTTATATTTTTAAAATTCAAAACCCCTACGGGGATTGCCGATCTTACCGCATCTACGGCGTTAGATGCCGTCCCGCATAGTCAACTATAGCGGAACGACATCTGCCTTGTAGCTGCGGCAACCTCGACAATCGCTCAACAAAGTTTTAATAAATTGATTGAGCGTTTCAAATTTTAAAAAAGGGGCGAAATGGTTCAGAAACATGATTTCAAGCAGCTTGATCGGCATTTGTTTGAAGTTCCGGCCACATTTCGCAAAGACATGCACGTCCCGGCGCGCTTTTATGCGGATGAGGTGCTGTTAAAAGGCATCATCACGGACAGCAGCTTGCAGCAACTGATCAATACGACCACTCTGCCCGGCATCGTAAAATATGCCCTGGCGATGCCGGATATTCATCAGGGATACGGCTTTCCTATTGGCGGCGTGGTGGCCACCAAACTGCCGGATGGAATTATTTCCCCGGGTGGCGTGGGTTATGACATCAACTGCGGGGTACGGCTGCTGGCCACGCACCTAAATCTGGAGGAGGTCAGGCCCTACCTGGATGAATTGGCCACCATTCTGTACACGAACTGCCCCAGCGGTGTCGGCAGGGGCGGCAACATTAAATTGAAGGCCGGAGAGCTGGATCAGATCATGTCGCAGGGCACGAGATGGGCTGTCAAAAGAGGATACGGCACCGAAGCAGATCTGGAGCGCACCGAAGAAAACGGTTGCCTTGCGGGAGCAGACCCGGCTAAAGTCAGCCAGCGCGCAAAAGACCGGGGCAAAGGACAGGTGGGAACCCTGGGGGCAGGGAATCATTTTATTGAACTTGATGTCGTGCAAGCGGTTTTTAACGAAACGGCTGCTCAACGAATCGGTCTGTGGGAGGGTCAAATCGCTGTACAAATTCATTGCGGCTCGCGCGGTCTGGGGCATCAGGTTTGCGGCGATTATGTTAAACGTTTTCAAAAAGCGATCCAAAGGTATGGACTCAATCTGCCGGATCGGGAACTGGTCTGTGCCCCGCTGAGCAGCGCTGAAGGCCAGGATTACCTCGCCGCGATGCGGGCAGCAGCCAACTATGCATTTGTCAACCGCCAGGTGCTGACCTTCCATATCCGAAACAGTTTCGAGCAGGTCCTGGCCGGCAAAGTCTCGAACCATCATGTCTTTCAGATCTATGATATCGCCCACAACATGGCCAAAGTCGAAAGGCACCGCATAGATGGGAAACAGGTAGAGCTCTGTGTTCACCGTAAAGGAGCGACACGGGCATTCGGGCCCGGCTCTCCGGAACTTCCGCCGGTTTACCGTGATATCGGACAACCGGTGCTGGTTCCCGGCTCGATGGGGACAGCATCCTGGGTTTTGGTCGGAACCGAAAGATCGATGTCGCAAACCTTCGGATCCACCTGTCACGGTGCCGGGCGGACCATGAGCCGCAAAAAAGCCAAAAAAACCATCCATGGGGCGACATTGCGTGAAAAACTCGAGGATCGCGGCATCCACGTGCGTGCCGGCAGCATGTCCGGCCTGGCCGAAGAAGCACCCGACGCCTATAAGGATGTAGACCGGGTTGTCGAGGTTGTGCACAGCGCCGGTATCGCAAAAAGGGTAGCGCAACTTAAACCGGTTGCTGTTATCAAGGGTTGAAATCCGTTCAGTTTAAAAGAAAGGAGAAGATGTCATGAGAGTACAAATGAAAAATATTCTTTGTGCCACAGACTTTTCCGATTTTTCCAATCATACCATCCCCTATGGTGTTGCCCTGGCCAAAGAATTCGATGCCAAATTGTACATCTGTCATGTTATCGATTTATCCTCAATTGCTATCTATGGCGAATTCCAGCTGAATCCGGTCGATCAGCAAAACCGTATTAGAAAGCAGGCCGCCGAGCAATTGGATCACATCATCGGTGAACAGCCTGTCAAATGGGAGCCCTTGATTACGGTGGGCCACACAGCCGATGAAGTATCCCGTCTGGTTGAAGAAAAGGGAATTGACCTGGTCATTGCCGCCACCCGCGGCCGCTCCGGCCTTAAGCGTTTGATTCTGGGTTCGGTTACCGAACGCCTGATGCGCGTGCTGCCGTGCCCATTGCTCGTTGTCCGCAGCCCGGAGCACGAATTTGTCAATCCGATCAGTCAGGAGATCCGCCTGAAAAAAATCCTGGTTGGATGCGATTTCTCACCGGATTCTGATCTGGCGTTTCAGCATGCATTAAGCCTGGCCCAGGAATTTGAGGCCGATCTGCATCTGGCCCACGTTATCGAGCCTTCGGTATCCAGTGAACTACTTAAACCGGACGCAGCCTTGAGCAGCGAAATTCAGCAGGGGCTGCATGAACGTTTTACCGAAAAACTCATTACCATGATTCCTGAAGACGCCCGTAACTGGTGCACTCCGGAAACCTGTATTCTGGAAGGACAGCCCTATGAAGCGCTCGCAAAGTACGCTGAAACCAATGCGATGGACATGATTGTTTTAGGAATTAGAGGACACGGGCTGGTTAAAACGCTGTTTTTGGGCTCGACCACAGATCGGGTGGTGCGGCAGTCGGCCTGCCCCGTTCTTTCAGTGAGCGCCCAAGCTCAGAACGAGCCTTCGTGATTAAAACGTCCCTTTCCTGTCATGTACCCTGTCACGATACGCGGTGCCCGTATTCTTTATCAACCAGGGTAATCACCTCATCTACACTTAAGCCCTGTTGAAAATTTCTGCGGATAAAATCTCTTTCTTTTCCCAATAGATGCGTGCTAAGTTATGAGTCTTTACAAGGCATGGGATCATATATATATTAGCAGAAACATTCTACCGGTATTGAAAAAAACCGCTTCAAGGGTAGGGAGGTTGCGGTGCAAACCGAGGACCCCATTATCAAAAGAAAGGGAAAAAAATGAGTTATGACTTTAATGCAGACGAGATTTTTGAAATGGCCGAACAGATGGAACGAAACGGCGCCAAGTTTTACCGCAATGCCGCTGAAAATGTCGCGGATTCGGCAAATAAAGAACTGTTAACGGGTCTTGCGAAAATGGAAGAGGCCCACGAGAAACTATTTAAATCCATGCGGACCAAGCTGACGGCAGCAGAAAAAGCATCAACCGTTTTTGATCCGTCCAGTGAGGCATCTCTTTATCTTCGGGCGCTGGTGGACAGCCGTGTCTTTTTTAAAAAGGAAATCGATTTAACATCCATGGTGGAAATTCTTAAATCGGCGATTGAGGCGGAAAAAGACTCCATTGTTTTTTATCTGGGCATGAAAGAGGAGGTCCCGGAAAATTTAGGCAAAAACCGTATCGAGGCTATAATCAAAGAAGAGATGGGGCATATTCGGTTGCTTAGCAAGCAACTGGTCGCCCAAACCGCCTAGCGGTGAGCCCCACAGGTAATTTACAGAGCACAGGTTGGTTTTATAAATTATCTTTTCAAATACAAATTGGTTTAAATCCTAAATTTCAAGCACCAAATTCGACTTGGCTGAGCCCGTCGCAGGCCAAATAAATCTCAAATCCCAACATGATGTGCTTTTTTTCCAGACGCCATCTCAAAAATAGGATGGTCACTAAATCTCTTTGCCCAATTCGGCCAGATCTTCAATTCCCCCAGGATCCAGCAGCAGAATCCTGGGACCTTCTACACGAATTAAGTTTTGCCCGGACAGCTTGGCAAAAATACGGGACAATGTTTCCGGGATGGTGCCCAGCAGGCTGGCAAGCTGGCCCTTGGATACATTTAAGGTGACCGCATCCGCGGAGCCCTGTTCTTCAGCAAGATATATTAGATAAGAAGCCAGGCGTGCGGGAATTTCTTTCAGGGACAAATTTTCAATTTGAGTCGCAAACTGGCGCAGCTTTTTTGACATAATCGCCAACAAATTCAACGCCAGGGACGGATTGGCCGTCACCAGACCCACAAAGGCGCTTCTGGGGAAAAGAAGAAGACGGCTTTTCGCCAGGGTTTGCGCATTGGCCGGCATTTGCTGCCCGGTAAAAATCGTTACCTCTCCAAAAGACTGCCCGGCTTCGATAATGTGCAGGATCTGCTCTTTGCCCTCCGACGAAACTTTATAAACTTTGACCCGACCTTCAACAACGACAAATAACCCTTTGGTTTCATCTTCTTCTGAAAATATGGTTTGCCTTTTGTTATACTGCTTTTCAACCGCAATCTGCCGGATGGCGTTTAACTGATCATCGGGCAGACCGTTGAAAAGCGGAATCGCCGATATTATGTTTAGAATGTTTTCCATGACTTATTTTTTGCATCTATTTTTGATCTATGTCAAGGTTAAGAGGTGATAAATACTCTATCAGCTATCTCAAAAATAGCAGTTTATCTTCGATGATGCGCTTTGAGTTTGAAGTGCCTAAAATACTTAAAATGATCTAAAATGCCTAAAATTGAGGAATTCTATTAAATTTAATACAAAAAATTGAGCGCCACACGCTCGTAAGCGCTGGCGCTGCGCGAGCGCAATCATAACTTTAGGCATTTTAGATCATTTTTTGAAATCTTGATATAAGTCAAGGTAAAGCGCGCATTTATCCGATAGATTAGAACCATAATCGGCCATTGGAACCGCTTGATGGACAATGGCCTCCAAGTGAACTCATCAAAAGGAAAAAATCATGAAATGTCCTGGACAAGATACCCTATACTGGAAACCTGGGGCAATTTTTGAAGTCAAGTGTCCGAAATGCGGCAACGCAGTTGAGTTTTTCAAGGACGACACCAGCCGCAAATGCGATAAATGCGGCCATCGCTTTGTGAACCCGGACATGGATTTTGGCTGTGCGGCCTACTGTCCCTATGCCGAGCAATGTATCGGAGATCTGCCGCCGGAACTCATCGCGCAAAAAGAAGATCTGCTCAAGGATCGTGTCGCTATTGAAATGAAGCGCTACTTTAAAAATGATTTTAAACGCATCGGTCACGCCACCCGGGTAGCCCGATACGCCGAACGGATCGGTAAAAAAGAAAACGGCATGCTGGCTGTCATATTAGCGGCAGCATATTTACACGATATTGGCATTCACGAGGCCGAAAAAAAGCATGGCAGCACGGCCGCCGAATTTCAGGAAGCAGAAGGACCTCCCATCGCCAGGTCCATATTGGAGAAACTGGGCGCCAAAGAAGAATTAATCAATGAGGTTTGTGATATCGTCGGGCACCACCACCACCCGCGTTCCGGCGACAGCCTAAATTTCAAAGTCGTCTATGATTCCGATCTTTTGGAAAATATAGACGAAAAGCAAAAAAAAGCACCCCGGAGCAAAGAAGAAATTGTGAACCTGATCGAAAAATCTTTTCTGACCGACAGTGGACGCGAAGCGGCCAGAGAAGTCCTGCTTGTCGAATAATTTAGTGCCCGAATTTTGCAGATGAACGCCTGCGACACATGCAAAATTCAGGAAACAACCAATTTTCTAAATATTAAAAAAAGTAAAAAGAGGAGAGACACATGAAAACCGTACGAAAAATTATCGAAATTGACGAAGAACTCTGTGATGGGTGCGGCAACTGTGTGCCGTCCTGCGCGGAGGGCGCGTTGGAAATCATAGACGGCAAAGCCCGCGTGATCGCTGAAATTTATTGTGACGGGCTGGGTGCCTGCCTGGGAGAATGCCCAATGGGCGCCCTTAAAATTGTTGAGCGCGAGGCCGACGAATTCGATGAAGAGGCCGTTGAAGAATTTCTGGCCCAAAAAAAGCAGGAAGCGCCTGCCCGGCAAGCGCCGGCTTTTTCCGGCGGCTGCCCGTCCGCCAGACTCCAGAGTTTTGCTTCACCGGAATCCGCCTCGGCGACTTCAGCCTGTCAGGAAGCCAATAAACCGGCCGCCTTCGAGGAGGCAGCATCCGCCCTTTCCCATTGGCCGGTTCAAATTATGCTGGTTCCGCCGACAGCACCGTTTTTAAAAGGTGCCGATTTGCTGGTTCTGGCAGATTGCGTCCCGGTGGCGTTCCCCACGGTACATCGTGACTTTATCAAAGGAAAAGCCGTAATGATGGGATGCCCCAAGCTTGATAATGCACAGTTGTACATCGAAAAATTCGCCCAGATCTTCAAAGAATCCGGTATCAAAAGCATCACCGCGGTCATCATGGAGGTGCCCTGCTGTGGCGGCCTCCCAATGATTATAAAAAAAGGCATGGAAATGTCCGGCGTCGCTATACCGATGGAAGAAGTCGTGATTAGTACCAGAGGCAAAATCTTACAGCGGACTCAGGTAAAAGCCGCTTGAATCAAAAACAGGCTTACGGCGCAGGGCTCAGGGTTCAGGGTAAAAAAGGAAAACTCACTTTTTCACCTTAGGCTTTGGGCCCTGCGTTTTATATCATACCCCGCCCTCCAAATTCCGAAATCTAAATTCAAAAACGCCTGCCGTCTGCCCCCCTGTCCCTCTTTTGTCTTATGAGACAATTGTGTTTCAAAAATTATTACGAGACCATATTGCATTGTCATTTTTATTATGATATCCAGACATTATCTTTGCAAAGCACTGATATTCCGTTAAATCATTTTCGTTTCATGTATCGCAAAGATATGGCATACCGGGCAGATCAACAGATGCAAAATCGCCGGGCTTTCCCGCTCAACCGCTGATATTCGCCCATCCAGCCAGCATGGCCTCCAAAGGGGATTTTTGTTTTTTCCCTGGCACAGAATTTGAAGGCTCTTGGGTGATGTTTAAAAAGCGCTGTCCTTTTTCCCTTCCGAGGGAAGATGAGGCATCAAATTCAGCCGGGGGAAAATTCTGTGAAACCCTGCAATTTGCATATTATCAAGACGTTAAGGCTGGTCGAGGAAATGATGGAGCTGGCGGACCGGGGGGATGCCGATCGTGAAGATAATGGTTGCGGCATTCTCTACGGCGTTTTAAGGGATTCTGCTTACAAATTAAAAAAACTGGCCGAAGAAGAAAAACAAAATCATGTTGTTAAAGGCTGGTGGCAGGAACAGCAATAACCCATCCAGCTGGTTTAATCGTTAATTTAAAACGTAAGGGAGGACAAGAATGGGAAATTTAAAGGGAACCCGGACTGAAAAGAATATCCTGACGGCTTTTGCCGGAGAGTCTCAGGCACGCAACCGTTATACTTATTTTGCCAGCCAGGCAAAAAAGGATGGTTATGTACAAATTCAGGAAATATTCTCGGAAACTGCCAACCAGGAAAAGGAACACGCCAAAAGATTATTTAAATTATTGGAGGGCGGTGAAGTAGAAGTTACCGCGGCATTTCCGGCCGGAGTGATCGGCACCACAATCGATAATCTGAAGGAAGCCGCGGCCGGCGAAAATTATGAATACACCGATATGTATCCCGGATTTGCAAAAACCGCTGTAGAAGAAGGTTTCGCAGAAATCGCCGAAATATTTACAGCGATCGCCGTGGCCGAAAAACAACATGAAAAGCGGTATCTGGCACTTGCGGCCAATATCGCCAACAATACAGTTTTTAAAAAGGAACAATCGGTTGTCTGGCGCTGCCGAAACTGCGGTTATCTGCATGAAGGCGACAGCGCACCGGAAGAATGCCCGGCATGCGCCCATCCGCAGGCGCATTTTGAATTACTCGGAGAAAACTGGTAAAAACTAATTTCACAACCCATCTAATGCTCACTACCTGCGTCACGAGACGTTTCAAAATGCTCACGTACTGGCATATACGCTCCGCTTTTGAAACGCCTCAAGCCTTGGTCTTGAACATAATCTGGGCCGTGAAATCAGTTTTAAGTAATAATGGCGATTAAACTAACAACCGAAAGGAGAATAAAATGGCAGAAAGATTGGAAGTTTATAAATGCGAGGCTTGTGGGAATATTGTCGAGGTTCTGCACGGCGGTGGCGGGGAACTGGTATGCTGCGGGGAGCCCATGGTGAAAATGGTTGAAAATACCGTTGATGCGGCCAAAGAAAAACATGTTCCGGTTATTGAAAAAGTTGAAGGCGGTGTTAAAGTAAAAGTGGGCGAGGTACCCCATCCCATGGAGGAAAAACATTTCATTGAATGGATTGAAATTATCGTAGACGGCAAAGCCGACCGTCAGTTTCTCAATCCCGGTGAAACACCTGAAGCCGTCTTTAAGGTTGAATCAGAAAATGTCACCGCCCGCGAATACTGCAATCTTCATGGTCTGTGGAAAGGATAACGGTCATGTTAACTGAAAAAATGCAAACCGCACTTAACGGTCAGCTGAATGCGGAGCTTTATTCTTCTTACCTGTACCTGTCAATGAATGCCTATTTTAAATCGGTTAATCTGGACGGCTTTGCCAATTGGATGTATTACCAGGCACAGGAGGAATTAGAACATTCCCTGAAGTTTTATGACTTTATCATCCAACGCGGTGGAAAGGTTCAATTGCAGCAGATTGAAGCCCCGCCAGGCGAATGGAGTTCTCCTTTGGCGGTCTTCGAAGCCACCCTGGAACATGAACAAAAGGTCACTGGCCTAATTAATGATCTGGTGGATGTCGCCCATGAAGAACGCGATCACGCCTCCAATATTTTCCTGCAGTGGTTTGTTTCCGAACAGGTTGAAGAAGAAGAAAATGTCGGTGGCGTTCTGGAGCAACTCAAACTGATGGGGGATGCTAAGGGTGGTCTGTTTATGATCGATCGTGAATTGGCCAAGCGCGCCCCGTCAGGAGGTTCCGAAGAATCGAACTAGAAATAAATGCTTCTGATTCCTGGCTTCTGGCAGCTGGTTACACGCTAATTGTAAATAGGGGCTTACGTGTTCTTTTTTAGGGGAACAAGCATTCACAAAATGATTTTGTCTCGAACGATCAGAACCTCGAAGCCAGGAGCAAGAAGCAAGAGGCCAGAAGCCGATAACAACAAGGAGGTATGACAATGCCCAGCTGGAAATGCTCGAATTGTGGGTATACATTTGATGCCGATACCCACCCCAACGAGTGTCCGTCCTGTAAAGAAAAATGTGAGTTTTTAGACAACACCTGCTACACACCGGATTGTGCGGCAGAAGGCACCGATAACCGAATTGCCGGCCCCAAAAAATAATTTTTACGACGGTTGCGGTCCGAAAACCTCACGATGAAAAAAATCTAACGTGGATGAAGGGACCCCCATGCCAAAAGCACTGATCGTATATGCAACACGCACAGGTGAAACCCGGCAAATTGCGGATCTCATTGCCGAAGGATTTCGATTTTCAGGTCACGAAGCCGAAGTGGTGGAAGCCAAGAACATCAAAAGTGAAGCCGATCTTGAAGGCTTCGATGCCTATGTTTTCGGGTCCTCCACTTATCACGGTGAAATGCTGCAGGCCATGAAGACTTTTCTTTTTATCGCCGAAAAAGCAAATCTTGAGGGAAAGCCCGGAGGCGCTTTCGGTTCCTTTGGATGGAGCGGAGAAGCCAACGACCGCATTTTTGATACGATGAAACACATCCTAAAAATCGATGTTGTAGGGGATACCCTGCGCTTAAAATCAAGCTCCCTGGAGGGCGGCATGCAAATGGCCCAGGACTACGGCCGCGCCATTGCAAAAAAGCTCGGCTCTTAAAAGCATTAAAAACGTAAAGTAACCCTTTATTCACCAAAGCGCTCGCAGAGCACACAGAGAAATTTATTTATAATAAAATACTTTTATACAGCTGTTATATTGCGGTTTCTCTCTGCGGTCTCTGTGCTCTCTGTGGTAAAACGTTTAAAATCTAAACGGAGGAAATTATGGCCGATACAACATCTACCCCACAGCATTGCCCGGGTTACGCGAATTTTAAAACCCTTAAATCATTTACCTGTGCATGCCCCAAGTGCGGCGAAATCAAAGAAATCTTTTCAGATGAATTCGATCGTCCGCATACCTGCTCCAAGTGCAATGAACCCATCGACTTTTCGCAATGTCAACTGGAAGGGGAAGGGAAAAGTATTTCTCCACGCTAACCGGCTGCGCGCAAATTGACAGATTCAAGGTTCAACCTGACAATTGACCGGTAAACAGCTTATTATGACCTGCGATGTCGAATTGGAGATCGTCGATGAAAATTAAATTGCTTCTGCTTCTGGGCGCTGGAATGCTGTTTTTTGCAGCTGGGTCGGTTGCCCTGAGCAATGCCCCCGTTGAAAATAAGGGTGCTGCCGAAATTAAACTTCCCGGTGGCACCAAGGGACTCGTTCCTTTTCCCCATCACCAGCACCAGAATAAACTGGGCGATTGTGAGATCTGTCATTCTGTTTTCCCGCAAAAAGCCGGCATTATCAAAGAGCTTAAGGAACAGGGCAAATTAAAAAAGAAACAAGTCATGAACAAACTATGCACCAAATGCCACAGAGAGAAAAAAAAGGAGGGTCTGAAAA
>Ga0316578_10000104_pt1 | contig 19963 bp, 14 predicted proteins | sample J0NA_2_FD_203076 | JGI IMG/M metagenome (GOLD analysis project Ga0316578, IMG submission 203076) | Rhizosphere microbial communities from salt marsh grasses in Alabama, United States - J0-2_160517rDrC | ecosystem: Host-associated > Plants > Roots > Rhizosphere | place: USA: Alabama | collected... | reverse complement strand
GGGCGCCGAGCTGTTCGTGCGACCGGTCAAGGAGCATCGGTTCCTGCTCGTCGCGCGGACGACGGAGGCCACCACGGCGGAGATCGCGGACACCGATCCGGAGCGGACGGGCGTCGAGCCCCTGCCCGTGCGCGCGGCGGCGCCGTCCGCCGAGCCGGCCGCTCGCGCGGTGCGCGCGTTCCTCGAGCAGGTGCCGGAGGCGCTGCGGGGTCGCGACCGGGCCAACATGGTCCTGCTCCGGGGGTTCGCCCAGCTCCCGGACTGGCCGCGATTTCCGGAGGTGTTCGGCTGGCGGTCGGTGGCGATCGCCGCCTACCCGATGTACCGGGGCGTGGCGCGACTCGTGGGCATGGACGCGATCGAGGTCGCCGACGATCCCGCGGCGCTCGTTCCGGCGCTGCGGGGCGTTCGCGACGGCCACGACTTCTTCTTCCTCCACGTGAAGGGGACGGACAAGGCGGGCGAGGACGGCGACTTCGACCGGAAGGTGGAGGTCATCGAACGGGTCGACGCCCTGCTTCCCGAGCTCATGGAGGGGGGGGGCGAAGCCGTTCTCGTGACGGGCGACCACTCGACGCCCGCGACGATGCGGAGCCATTCCTGGCACCCCGTGCCGTTCCTGATGGCCGGGGGGCCGGCCCGTGGCGAGGGCGGGGCGATGGCGTTCGGCGAGAGCGCCTGCCGGGCGGGGTCGATGGGCACGGTGAGGGGATGCGACCTGATGCCGCTCCTGGCCGCCCGGGCGGGACGCCTCCAGAAGTTCGGGGCCTGACCCCGCCCGGCGCGGGCGCGAGAGCGAGACCGATCGAAAGGGAGCCGACATGCGGTGTCCGAAGTGCGGGAGCGAGGAGTCCGGGGCGTTCTGCTCCCGGTGCGGTGCGGATCTCCGCCGGAGGGCGGGGCCGGCATGCGCCGGATGCGGGGCGGGGCTCGAGCCGGGAGCTCTCTTCTGCTCCGAGTGCGGCGCTCCGACTGGCCGCCGGCCCCGGAAGCCGCTGGTCGCCTACCTGCCGTGGGCGCTGTCTGCCCTCGCCCTCGTGGCGTTCGCGATCGCGATCGCCTTCTTCGTGCTGGGGCAGTCGCAGCCGCGGGTCGGGGACATGCCGGTGACCGGCGGGCTGCCGGAGGCCCCGTCCGAGGGCGCCGCGGGCGGAGCCGCGGCGGGCGCGGGCCCGGGGATGGTCGACCTCTCTCAGCTCAGCTCGCGCCAGGCGGCCGACCGGCTGTTCGAGCGCGCCATGCGCACCGACGACGAGGGAGACGCGGAGCAGGCGAAGTTCTTCGCCAACATGGCGGTCCAGGCATACGGCGCGGTTCCACCCGAGGAGATCGACGCCGACGCGCGATTCCACCTGGGTCTCCTCCACCTGCTCCAGGAGGAGCCCGGGGCGGCGGAGCTGGAGGCGGAGGCGATCCTGTCGGCGCGTCCGACGCACCTGCTCGGGCTCTCGCTCGAGGCCCGGGTCGCCGCCGCACGCGGAGACACGGCCGCCGAGAAGGAGGCGTACGGGCGGTTCCTCGACGCGCTGCCGGAGGAGCGCGAGGCCGGGCTCTCCGAGTACCGCATGCACGACTCGATGGTCGCGTCGGAAGCCGCCCGGGCGCGGGAGGTGACGGGACGGAGCTGAGGATGACGTCGCCGCCAGCCGACGGCCCTGGCGAGCGCGCCCTCAGCCCTCGATGCGGGCCCGACGCAGGGAGTTCGCGTTCGCGACGACCGTGATCGAGCTCCCGGCCATCGCCGCCTCCGCCAGGATGGGGTGCAGGAGTCCCAGCACGGCCACGGGGATCGCGATCGTGTTGTAGAAATAGGCCCAGAACAGGTTCTGGCGGATCTTCCGGAACGTGGCGCGGGAGAGTCGCACGGCCCGCACGACCCCGGTCAGGCTTCCGTGCACGAGAGTCATGTCGGCGGACTCGATCGCGATGTCGGTTCCGGTACCGATCGCGATGCCGACGTCGGCCTGCGTCAGCGACGGAGCGTCGTTGATCCCGTCGCCCACCATCGCGACGGTGGCTCCTCCCGCCTGCAGCCTCCGGATCTCCTTCACCTTGTCGTCGGGGAGGAGCCCCGCACGCACCTCGTCGATCCCCACCTCCGCGGCCACCGCCGTCGCCGTCCGCTCGTTGTCCCCCGTGAGCATGACCGTGCGCAGGCCGAGCTCGTGGAGTCGCCGGATCGCCTCCCGGCTGTCCTCCTTCACACGGTCCGCGACCGCGACGAGACCGGCCGGCTCGCCGTCGACGGCGACCAGCATCACGGTCCGGCCCCGGGACTCGAGCGCCTCCGCGCGCCCCGCGAGAGCCTCCACCGGGACTCCCTCCCCGGCCAGCAGTCGCGCGCTGCCCACCAGGATCCTCCGCCCGTCCACCGTTCCGACCACGCCCAGGCCCGTGCGGGCCTCGAACGCCTCGACGGGAGAGGCCCGGAGTCCCCGCTCCCGGGCCGCCGCCGCCACCGCCGCGCCGAGCGGGTGCTCGGAGGCGGCCTCCACGGCCGCCGCCCGCCTCAGCAGCTCCCCGGAGTCGCCGTCCAGGGCCTCCACGTCCGTCAGCTCCGGGGCGCCGCGCGTCACGGTCCCCGTCTTGTCGAACACCACGACGTCCGCGCCCTCGAGGGTCTGGATCGCGGCCCCGTCCCGGATCAGGACCCCGTGCTCCGCGCCCATCCCGGTGCCGACCATCAGCGCCGTCGGCGTGGCGAGCCCCAGCGCGCAGGGGCACGCGATCACGAGGACGGCAAGCGCGGCGAAGGCGGCCAGCGACACGCGGTCGAGGTCGGCGTGGACCCAGGGCAGCAGCTCCGAGGCGCGCTCCGCGACCGCCACGAACGGACCGGGGATGAGCAGCCAGGCGACCAGAGTGAGCGCGGCGATCGTCAGCACGACCGGCACGAACACGGCCGTCACCCGGTCCGCGAACTCCTGGATCGGGACCTTGCTCCCCTGCGCCTGCTCCACCATCCGGACGACGCCCGCCAGGAAGGTGTCCTCGCCGACGCCCGTGGCCCGGATCCGGAGGACGCCCTGGCGATTCACCGTAGCCCCGATCACCGCGTCGCCCTCTTCCTTGTCGACGGGAATCGACTCCCCGGTGGCGAGAGACTCGTCGACCGCGCTGCTCCCCCCCACGACGATCCCGTCCGTCGGGATCTTCTCGCCCGGCCGGACGACCATCACGTCGCCCACCGCGAGACCGGAGACCGGCACTTCCACCTCGTCGCCGTCGCGGAGGACCCGGGCCGTGCGAGCCTCGAGCGACAGGAGCTTCTGGATCGCGGCGGAGGTCCGGCCGCGCGCGCGGGTCTCCACGTACCGGCCGGTCAGGTGGATGGCCACGATCATCGCCCCCACCCCGGCGTAGTTCATGATCATGGGCCCGACGCCGAGACGGTGCGCCACGGCGAACAGCCCCGTGATCACGGCCGCGACGCTTCCCAGGGCGATGAGCGTGTCCATGTTGGGGCTGCGGTGCCGGAGGCCCGCGATGCCGCTCCGAAGGGTCGGCCGGCCCGGCCCGAGCAGAACCGGCGCGGCGAGCAGGAGGAGCCCGAGGTCGAACACGAGGGGCGTCGGCCACAGGACCCCGAAGGCCATCTCCGGGACCATCCAGGCCATGATCGGGACCGTCAGGGCCCACGCCGTGATCATGCGACGACGGGCCAGCCGGACCTTCTCCTCGTCTCTGCGCAGGCGCTCGCGCTCGCGGGCGGCTCGGTCTCCGGACGTGTCGCGCCGCTCGAGCCGGTAGCCGGCGTCGGCCACGGCGCCGGTGAGCTCCTCGACGTCGATCGTCTCCGGATCGTACCGGACGGTGGCGGACTCGGCGGGAAGGCTGACGGTGGCCTCGACCCCCTCGATCCGGTTCAGGGTCCTCTCCACGGCCGCGCTGCAGGCGCCGCAGTGCATGCCCTCCACCCTGAAGATCTCCACCTGACGCGCCAAGGTCCCTCCCCTCGCGAAGCGATCCGCTCCCCTGCGATTCCATCCGGATCGTACTACCCCCACGGTTCCGGCCCCGGGCCGGGAGCCGCAAGTCGACCGAACGCCGGCGGGCTCCTCCCGCTGCCCGCGGGAGGTGGACGATGCCGCGGGCGCCCGGTTAGACTTCGGACATGTTCCGAAGGCTGAAGGAGAAGATCGAGTCGGCGCTCGAGGCGCTCGAGGGCCGGTCGCCGGGGGACCCCCGCCAGGAGGTGGACCGCCTCCTCGCGGGGATGCGGGAGGAGCTGATCGAGGCCCGGGCCGCATTGCCAGGGCTGGAGAAGCAGATCTCCGACCTCCGGGCGATCCGCGCGCGGGAGCTGCGGGAGGTCGAGAGCTGCATCCGGAGGGCCGAGCAGGCCCGGAAGATCGGCGACGACGAGACGGTCGAGGTGGCGGTCCGGTTCGCCGAGAAGCACCGGAGTCGCGCGGAGGTGGCGGCGCAGAAGCTCGAGGCGGCGGAGGCGGAGCTGGCGATGCAGGAGCGATCCGTCAGGGAGATGACGGACCAGCTGAAGTCGGCCCTCGCCCGCCGTGATGCGATCGCGGCGCAGGCGCGGCGCGCGGACGCCACGGACAGCCTGCGCGGCGGCCGGCCGTCGGCGGTCGACGACTTCGACCGGATCGTCGAGGGAATCGAGGACGCCGAACAGCGGGCGGCCGCGGCGCGCGACGTCGAGGAGGCGTTCGAGGACCTTGAGGGGGGCGCCGGCGGGGAGCTGGACCCGGAGGAGCTGGCCGAGCTCCGCCTCGAGGAGCTCAAACGACGGATGCGCGACTCCGATCCCGAACCCTGAGCGTCCGTCGCGGTTCCGGGGCGACGGAGAAGGGCGTCAGGCTTCGAGCTCGCTCCGCAGGCGATGGATCTGATCCGAGCTTCCCATCACGATGAGCACGTCGCCCGGGCGGAGTTCCTCCCGGGGGCCCGGGTTGTAGGACCAGGGCCCCTCGACGCCCCGCTCGTCCCGGTGCCGCATCGCGATCACGATCAGCCCCGTCTTCTGCGGGATCTGCGCCTCCGCCAGGGTGCTCCCGGCCAGCGCGGACCGCGGTGGGATCCGGAGCTCTTCCAGCCGCAGCGACAGTCCCTCGCCGCGGGTCACGACGTCGAGAAAGCTGACCACCTCCGGCCGGAGCAGCATCGCGGCCATGCGGATGCCGCCGGTCAGGTTCGGGCTCACCACGTGATCCGCGCCCGCGATGTAGAGCTTCTGCATCGTCTGCTCGTCGAACGCCCGCGCCACGATCGTAAGGTTCGGCTGCAGGTCGCGGGCGCTCAGGCACACGAAGAGGTTGTCCGTGTCCTGGCTGAGGCAGGCGACGAGTCCCCGGGCCGTGCCGATCCGGGCTTCGACCAGAGTCTCGTCCCGCGTGGCGTCCTCCTCGAGGACGACGCCGTCCGGGAACTCGTCGCGGAGCGTCTCGGCCCGCTCGGGAGACTTCTCGACGACGAGGTACGGCGTTCCCGCGTCGATCAGCTCGCGCACGACCTGTCGCCCCGTCCGGCCCGCGCCGCACACCACGACGTGATCCCTGAGATCCTCGAGTCTTTTCATCGTCCGCCGTATCCGGAAGACCTGCGCCAGGTCCATCTCGACGATCGCCGCCGTGAGCAGCGCGAACCAGAGGCCCATCAGGGTGATCCCGCCGGCGAGGAGCGCCGTGGCGATGAAGTGGCTGACGGCGTCGAGCTCCCGCACCTCCTCGTACCCGACGGCCGTGATCGTGATCACGGTCATCCACGCGGCCTCCCCGACGGACCAGCCCGGCCGGGAGGCGAACGCCACCGTGCCCACCACGACGAGAGACGCGGCCAGGCCGAGAACCCAGAGGAACCGGCGGCCGAAATGCCGGACCGTTCCGACCGCGTCCGCCCGCACGCGCCGGCTCGCCACGGGAGCGGGCCCTCCCGGCTCAGCCCCCGCGGTCCCGCCGGACCGTGACGGGCTGCCCGCGGATCGTGACCCCCTGCATGCGACGGATCACCTGGTCGACGACCTGAGAGTCGATCTCCGCGACCGAGAAGCTGCCGCGGATCTCGATCTTCCCGATCTGTCCGCCGGCGATCTCGGCCTCCCCGGTGAGGGCCCCGACGAGATCCGAGGGACGGATGTCGTCCTTGCGCCCGATTCCCATGTAGACCCGGGACCAGGCCGGCCTCGTCCCTCTCGGGCCGGGACGCGACTCCTCGCCGCCGCCCGACGTCTCCCGCCGTCGCGGCGTCATCGGCCGCGATCCGGGCAGGGAGGCCGCCTCCGCGTCGGGCCACGAGAGGACGACGCCCGCCGCCTCGCGCTGGAGTCGGAGCCGCTCGGAGAGCGCCGCGGCCACGCGCATCGCCCCGAACTCCTCCAGCAGAGGCTCGAGGACGAGGAGCTCGGGCACGACGTCGGCCGACCGGATCGCGGCGCGCAGCCTCTGCCGGTAGAGCGCCACGGCATCGAGATCGTCCAGCGGAGCCGTCTCCGGGAGCGGCACGAGCGGGTGACCCGCGCGCGCCGCGAACAGCCGCAGCTGCGCGAGCTCGCGGGGCTCGACGATGACGCAGAGTCGGGCCGCCGTCCCGCACGCCTCGCGAAGCTCCGGAAGTCCCGACGGAAGCCCGAACAGGATCGCGGTCTCGTCCTCCGTTTCGTCCTCCGTCCCGTCCCCGACCCGGACCCACCCCGCCTCCACGGTGGCCGCGAGTCCGCGCACGCCGAGCTCGGCGGCGACCCGCGACAGGTCCCGTGACGCCGCGCAGACGACGCGAACGCCCCCGTCCGACTCCCGACGGGCAGCTCCGGCGCACGCGGCCACCAGCTCGAGGGCGCGCTCGCCGGTTCCGAGTCCCACCCGCAGCGGCGCACCGGTCGCCTCGCGGGGCGGCGTCCCCGGTGACGGGAACAGCTCCTCGGGCCAGCGCCGGGCGCGCGGCATGCGGCGCTCGACGAGATCCGCGAAGGCATCGTCCAAGCCGTCCGAGCAGGCGATCCGCTGCGTGTCGGGGTCGAGGCCGTCCAGGATCGGCTCGACCGACGACCATTCCTCGAGGGCGGCCATCGAGCTGGTGCCGTCGACGACCAGGAGCCGAAGGGCCCCGAGTCCGAGCCGGCCGGAGCGGACCGCGGGGAGAAGTCGCGAGGGACGGCCGACGAGGATCCTGCTGCGCGCGGGCACGCCCTCCGCGTCGCTCCAGCCCCGGCCGGGAACGAACACCGGCAATCCCTCGGGCGCGCAGACACGGTGGAGGGCGCGACCCAGCCGGTCGGCGCACTCGTCGGTCGGCGCCAGCGCCAGGACCTGGACCCCCTCCTCCGCCGGAACCGCCCGCGCGAGCGCGGCGAGGGCGTAGACCGCCTCCCGGCCCGATCCCTCGGCGGCGACCAGGGCGAGGTGATGTCCGCGTCCGACGGCGGAGGCCGTCGCGTCCAGGATCTCCGGCGGCTGCGCGAGACCGAGCCGCTCGGCGATCTCCGTCGACTCGATCCGATGATGCTCGCTCACCTGGGGCACCTCAGCTGGTTGCGGACCGTGACCCCGCGAACGTGGACGCGGGGACGTCGACGAGAGGGGCCGGGCTCGTGCGCGCCCGTCCCGGGCCCGGTGGAGCGGTGGCCGTCAGCCTTCGAAGCGACGGTAGTGGCCGAGGTCGTACTTCCGGATCGCCAGCATCTCGCGCGGGCGGAAGCCGAGCTCGCCGAGCGTCATTTCCTCGTTCCGGACCTGGCGCTCGGCGTACTCCACGTAGTAGTCGTCCGGGTCGTCCGTGGCGCGCAGCAGCATCGTCCGCACGCCGAGCGCCTTCGCGTCGGCGATCGGAGTCGCGAGGGGAAGCTCCGCGACGTGCTCGAGCCAGCGATCCGGCATCGTGAGCCGTACGGTGACGGTGTCGGCGGCGGACGGCTTCGGGTCGCTCATACGTGTCCCAGGGTGTAGAGGAACCGCTTCGTGAGGTCCGTGATGTCGAGACCGACGACGCGATCCGTCTCGGCGTGCACGTTCGTGTACCCGTGGTGACGGTCGACCCGGATCCTGGCCGTGCCGATCTCTCCCGAGAACCGGATCCGGTTCCCGTCCTCCTCGGCCACCTCGACCGAAGAGTGCTCGGCGAAGAAGGCCCGAGCACGCTCGAGCACGTCCTCGGGCGCCACGTCCGTCATGACGAGATATCGCATCCGTATCGCCTGCTCGCTGGAATCGGGACGGCCGGTCCGATCGGGAGCCGACCGGCGCCGGCCCGCGGGAAGGCGGGGCGCGGCGACGGTGCAAGTTTCCCTCCGACGGAGGCCCCGTCAACCTCCCTGCCCCCGCGCTTGCACGGACCGGCGGGGAGCCGGATCTTTGCGGCGGTTCGCGCCGGCAGTCACCCACGAAACGGGACCCCCTCACGTGACGACCCCGCACCCGCCGTTCGGACGCTTCTTCCTGCCGGGACCGACCGAGGTTCGACCCGAGGTCCTCGACGCCATGCGCAAGCCCGTGATCGGTCACCGGGGCCCGGCGATGCGCGAGCTCCTCGCGGGGATCGACCCCGATCTGCGGGCCCTGTTCGGAACGGAACGTCCCGTGTACGTGTCCACGAGCTCGGCCACCGGGCTGATGGAGGCGGCGATCACCGGGCTGTGCGGCCGACGCGTCCTCGCCCTCGTCTGCGGCGCGTTCGGCGACCGCTTCCGGGCGATCGCCGAGCGTTGCGGCCGGCCCGTGGACGCGATCCGGGTCGAGCCGGGGCAGCCGAGCACACCGGAGGCGCTGCGGGAAGCGCTTCGCGCACGTCCGGGCCGCTGGGATCTCGTGACGGTCGTGCACTCGGAGACGTCGACGGGCGTGCTCAGTCCCGTCGCCGACCTGGCCGCCGTGGTGCGGGAACACGATGACCTTCTGCTCGCGGTGGATGGCGTCACGTCGGTCGGCGGCGTCGAGATTCGCTTCGACGACTGGGGCGCCGACTTTCTGCTCACCGGGTCCCAGAAGGCGCTCGCCCTGCCACCGGGACTCGCCCTCGGAGTCGCCTCCGAGCGGGCGCTCGAGCGTGCGGCCCGGGTTCCGGCCGCCTCCTTCTATTTCGATCTCCTCGCGTTCGAGCGGAGAGCCCGCGAGCACCAGACCACCAACACGCCGGCCGTGTCCCTGTTCTACGCTCTCGAGCGTCAGCTCGGGAGGATTCGCGCGGAGGGCCTGGCCGGTCGCTTCGACCGGCACCGGGCGATGGCGAAGCGCTGCGAGGCCTGGGTCGACGGGCTTCGCGCGACCCTCGATTCGCGGTTCGGGATCCTCGCCCGTGAGGGCTACCGCTCGCCGACGGTCACGGCCGTCACGCTCCCGCCGACGCTCCGGGCCGGCGACCTCGTCCGCGCGCTGGACGAGCGGGGATTCACGATCGCGACGGGCTACGGAGACCTGAAGCAGCGATGCATCCGGATCGGTCACATGGGGGACCACACCGTGGCGGAGCTCGAAGCGCTCCTGACGGAGACCGGGGAGGTGATGCGGACCGCGCTCCTGGCGTCGTCCGCCGCGCCCCGGATCGGAGGCTCCTGACATGGACGGGACCCGACGGGTCGTGCTCGCGGATGCGCTTCCCCCGGAGGGCACTCGCATCCTGGGAGAGACGGATGGGCTCGCGCTGGAGGACCGGGTCGGCGCGACGCGCGCGCAGCTCCGCGAGTCCCTGCGCGGCGCCGCGGGGCTCATCGTCCGCAGCGGGACGCGCGTGGACGCCGAGCTCCTCGACGCCGCCGACGCGCTGGAGGTGATCGGCCGGGCCGGCGTGGGCCTCGACAACATCGACCTCGCGCTCGCGACGCGACGCGGGGTGGCCGTCCTCAACGCGCCGGCCGGAAACACGATCTCCACGACCGAGCTGGCCTTCGGGCTCCTGCTCGCCGCGGCGCGACGGATTCCCGCGGCCGACAGCTCGGTCCGGGGAGGCGCGTGGGACCGCAGGGGGCTCGCGGGGATGCAGCTGTGCGGGCACACGCTCGGCGTGGTCGGGATGGGCCGGATCGGCTCGGAGATGGCGCGTCGCGCCCGGGCCTTCGGTCTGGGCGTGCTCGCCTACGATCCCTACGTCGAGTCCGATCGCGCCGAAGAGCTCGGGGTCCGACTGGTGGAGCTGGAGGAGCTGCTCGCCCGCTCGGACTTCGTGACCCTGCACCTGCCGCTGACGGACGAGACGCAAGGTCTGCTCGACGCCGCGCGGATCGATCGCATGCGTCCGGGAGCGATCCTGGTGAACGCCGCCCGCGGCGGACTCGTCGACGAGGCGGCGCTGGCCGCGGCGCTCCGCTCGGGGCACCTGGCGGCGGCCGCCCTCGACGTGTTCGAGACGGAGCCGCTTCCCGCGGAGCACCCGCTTCGGGACGCGCCGAATCTCGTGCTCACGCCGCACATCGGAGCCTCGACGCCGGAGGCCCAGGCCCGGGTGGCCGTCGAGATCGCGATCGCGGTCCGGGACGCGCTCCTCGAGGGCGATCTCCGGGCCGCCGTGAACGTGACGCCGCTCGGCGCCGCGGAGCGTCGCCGCCTGCAGCCCCTGCTCGACCTGGCCCGCCGCCTCGGAATCGTGGCCGCGGGAAGCTCCGGAGGATCCGCGGAGCGCCTCGAGGTGCGACTCGGGGCCCGGGAGGAACGCGGTCTCCGGCTCACCGCCGCCGCCGCCGTGACGGGCTTCCTCCGGGACGTCGAGCGAGGGACGCTGAATCTCGTCAACGCGCTGGCCGTCGCCGAGGAACGGGCCCTCGAGGTCGTGCGCTCGCGGCACAAGCCGCAATCCGGCCAGGCCGCCTGGGTGGAGGTCACGGTCCGGGCCGGAGCCGGCTCGACGTCGGTCGCGGGAGCCCTCCGGAACGATCTGACTCCGGGGCTGGTGCGGGTCGACGGCTATCCGGTGAACGTGACGCCGCGAGGCATTCTCCTGTTCGTGCGGAATCGGGATGTGCCGGGCGTGATCGGGCGGGTGGGAACGCGCCTCGGGGAGGCGGGCGTCAACATCGGGGAGTTCCACCAGGCGCGGGACGCGAAGGGTGGCGAGGCGCTGGCCGTGATCAACCTCGACGAAGAGCTGTCGACCGGGACCTTGGAGGCCCTGCGCGCCCTGCCCGACGTACGCGGCGCCTGGCAGGTGCGCCTGGACGTCTGACGGGGGAGTTCGGCGTCAGTAGCGAGGAATCGAGGGGTCGACCCTGCGGGACCACTCGTGGATCCCCCCCGCGAGATTCCGGGCACGCTCGAACCCCCGGGCGCGGAGGAAGTCGACCGCCAGCGCGCTCCGGCTTCCGGTCCGGCAGTAGACGACCAGGTCCGCGTCCCGGTCCAACTCCTCGAACCGGTCCCCGAGCTCGCCGAGCGGGATGAGCCGCGCGCCGGCCGGCCCCAGGTTTGCGATCTCCCACTCGTAGGGTTCGCGCACGTCCACGAGCTGCGGCCGCTCTCCGCCGGCGAGGTGATCGCGGAGCTCCTCGACGTCGATCTCGAACGGGGGGACGTCGACCCCGCTCGCGGCCGTCCGGCCGGTCCGGCTTTCCTCCCCCGGCACGGGCGTCCCGCCCCGGCAGAACGCCTCGTAGTCGATGAGCGCCGTGATCGAAGGGTCGCTCCCGCACACGGCGCACGCCGGGTCGCGACGCACCTCCATCTCGCGGAACGCCATCTCCGCCGCGTCGATCAGGAGCAGCCGACCGACCAGGGACCGTCCCGTGCCCAGGAGGACCTTCAGAGTCTCCACGGCCTGGATCGATCCCACGACGCCGGGCAGGGCCCCGAGCACGCCCGCCTCGGCGCAGCTCGGGACGAGATCGGGTGGTGGCGGGTCCCGGAACAGGCAGCGGTAACAGGGCCCGTCCGCTGCCGCGAACACGGACGCCTGGCCCTCCCAGCGGAAGATCGCGCCATACGCCAGGGGCAGTCCGAGCAGGACACACGCGTCGTTGACCAGGTATCGCGTGGGGAAGTTGTCGCTCCCGTCGACGACGACGTCCCAGCCGCCCGAGAACAGCTCGAGCGCGTTCGAGGCGTCCAGACGAACGTCGTGCGTCACGACCTCGACGCCCGGGTTGAGACGGACGAGGCGCTCGCGGGCGGAGTCCGTCTTCCGGTGACCGACCGACGACGTCTCGTGGAGGACCTGACGGTGCAGGTTGGTGAGATCGACGACGTCGGAGTCCACCACCCCGAGCCGGCCGACGCCCGCCGCCGCCAGGTAAAGCGCCGCCGGAGATCCCAGGCCGCCGGCCCCGATGACGAGGACGGAAGCCTCCCGCAGGCGTCGCTGACCCTCGCGGCCAAGCTCGGGGAGGATCATCTGGCGGTGATATCGGAGCCGCTCGTCCGCGTCCAGTTCCGCCGTGATGGGGCGATCGCCCCCGGTCCTCGCCCGGGCGTCGCCGGCCGCCCCCGGACGACCGCGCTCAGACACGGACGCCAAGGGAGCGCCGGATCGCCTCGTAGTTCTCCCGGACCGTACCGGGTCCCCGGAACACCGACGAGCCCGCCACGAGGACGTTCGCTCCCGACCGGGCGGCGAGCGGGGCCGTTTCCGGGCCGATGCCCCCATCCACCTGCACGTGGAGGCTTCCGAGGCCACGTTCCGTCGCCATCGCGCGTACGCGCTCGCACTTGCGAAGCGCCGCGTGAATGAAGCTCTGTCCCCCGAACCCGGGGTTCACCGTCATCACGAGGACGAGATCGACGAACGGGAGCGCTTCCGACAGAGACTCGGCGGGCGTCGCGGGATTCAGCGCCACCCCGACTTTCGGGCCCAGCCGCCGGATTTCGTGGAGATCGCGGTGCAGGTGCACCGCCGCCTCCTGATGCACGGTGATCATGTCCGCCCCCGCGGCGGCGAACGGCTCGAGAAAGACCTCGGGGTTGTCGATCATCAGGTGCACGTCGATGAACGACTCCGTGACCGCGCGGAGCGATTCGAGGACGGGGATCCCGATGCTGAGGTTCGGCACGTAGTGCCCGTCCATCACGTCGAAGTGGAACCAGGTGGCACCGGCTTCCTCCGCCTCGGCCACCTGCTCCCCGAGCCGGGCGAAGTCCGCCGCGAGCAGGGACGGAGCCAGGATGATCGGTCTCATGGTCCTCCCGGGTGAAATGCGTCCCCGGCGCCCTCCGGGCGGTGCCGGAGACGGCGCGTCAGAGAATTCCGAGCTCGCGGCCCACCTTGTCGAGAGCGCCGAGCGCCCGGTCCAGGTGCTCGCGCGTGTGGGCCGCGGAGATCTGACACCGGATCCGGGCCACCCCCTGCGGAACCACCGGAAACCCGAAGCCGATCACGAACACGCCCTCGTCGAGCAGCTTTCGGCTCAGCGCGATGGCGTCCGACGTCTCCCCGATGATGACGGGAACGATCGGCGTCTCCCCCTCGATCGGGCGATACCCCAGCGCCTGCAGGTGCTCCCGGAAATATGCCGTGTTCTCCCGCAGACGGGTCACCAGCTCCGGGTGCGCCTCGAGGTGGTCGATCGCGGCGAGCGCTCCGCAGGCCGAGTGCGGTGGGATCGCGTTCGTGAACAGCTGGGTGCGCGACCGCTGCACGAGGTACTCGACCACCTCCCGGCTGCTCGCCACGAAGCCCCCGGCCATCCCGCCCAGCGCCTTGCCCAGGGTGGACGTGATGATGTCGATCTCGCCGTGCATCCCGAAGTGCTCGGGCGTGCCGCGCCCCGTGTCACCGAGGACTCCGGTGGCGTGCGAGTCGTCGATCGCCATGACGGCGTCGTAGCGATCGCAGAGCTCCCGGATCTCGGGGAGCGGCGCGATCTCGCCCTCCATCGAGAACACCCCGTCCGTGATCACGAACCGATGCCGGGCGTCGCGCGAGGCCTCGAGCGCCTCGCGGAGCGAGTCCATGTCCATGTGCCGGTAGATCCGTCTCTGCGCCTTGCAGAGACGGATCCCGTCGATGATCGACGCGTGGTTGAGCTCATCGCTGATCAGCGCGTCGCTCTCGTCGAGCAGGGGCGCGAACAGCCCCTCGTTCGCGTTCCAGCACGAGGTGAAGGTGACCGACGCCTCCGTCTCCAGGAAGTCGGCGATCCGGTCCTCGAGCTCGCGGTGGATGTCGAACGTGCCGCAGATGAAACGGACGGAGGACGTGCCGGCGCCGTAGCGGGCCGCGCCGTCGCGCACGGCGTCCACGACCTCGGGGGTGTCGCACATCCCGAGGTAGTTGTTCGAGCAGAGATTCACCGTCTCGCCGTAGTCCTCGAGGTCCACGACGGCGCCCTGCATGCCCAGGATGTGCTGGAGGCGCTTGAGCACGCCCTGCTCCCGCATCTCCGCCAGCTCGGTCGAGATCCTGCGGTTGAGTCCCTCGTTCACGGGGCTCGCGGACACGTCGCCCTCTTCGTACAGCGTCATCGTCCAGCCTCCCTCGCCGGTCGGGGTGTCTCGCTCTCGACGCGTCCGGCGGCGGGGTCGTCTCCTCGCTCGCCGGTGACCTCGTCCTCGTAATACTGCGCAGCCGTGCTGTCGGTCACGTGGCCCTCCCGGAGCCGGATCACCGGTCGCGAGCCCCACGCTCCGCACAGCGTGAAGCCCCCCAGCCGGCCGTCGATCCAGACGCGCCGGTCCGTGCCGGCCTGCGCCCGGAGGTCCGCCGGGGCGTCCCTCAGCGCGAACGGTCGCTGGTTCCCGACCCGGCCCGGGGCGAACAGCAGGCATCCTCCGGCCTCGACCACCGTTCCCTGGCCGACGGCCCGCATTCCCGAGAACCGCCCCTCGCCGGCTTCCACCGCGACGAGCGAGCCGAGGCGCCGTCCCTCGCGCGTGCGCACCTGCCACGTGCCGGAGGCGGGGACGCGGAGGGCGCGAGCCTCGTAGAATCCCACGGGGCTGTCGGCGCACATCGTGTCGAACACGCTGCGCCGCGCGCCCACCAGGATCCGACCTTCGGCGACCTCGACCGTGACGGTGTCGAGCCGCGCGCAGGCGTCGGCCGCCACGGGGCCCGCGACCTCGAACGGAAACACGTCGCCGACGATCACCGTATCCGGGTACGCGGCCCAGGTGATCCACGCGGGGCCCTCGGTCGGCTCCCCGATCCGCCAGCACGCGAGCACCGGGAGGAAGACGACCAGAAGCGTGAGGGTCCGCGACACGAGCTGGCTCCCCGAATGATGCGTCCGGCGGGGCGCGGCGCGATTCCGGCCTCCGTCCGGCCGGTGGGCCGTCGGACCCCGAATCTGCCCCGGTCCGTCGGGACGGGCAAGCGGAACAACGGACGCGGAGCGGCGATACCATCACCGGACGGCCCGCGCCGCTCGGGGAGCGGAGAGCCGCGGGTCCGATCGCGTCTCCCGGGGGGACGTGTCGGGTTGCGGAGGAGGAGCCGGGACCGGTGAAGCCAGCAAGCAGGGCCGCGGAGCGGAACGACCGACGCTACCGGAACGCGCTCGGGGCGGGGCTCGTTCTTTCCCTGGCGCTCCACGCCGCGCTGTTCCTGGGGTGGCGGACGGCCACGCCCGTCACCGGGGCCTCCGTCGCGGCCGGTCCTCGCAGCGGAGATCCCGTCGCCGCCGCCGGCGGGGGCGCGATGCGGGCGCTCGCGCTCGCGCCGCTGCGGACGGTCGAGATTCCCTCCCCTCCGGAGCCCATCCCCGTCCTCGACGCGCCCGACGTCGACGTGTCGGTCCCCACCGAACGGCTCTCCGCCGGGGTGTCCCTCGCCCGCCCGGGCGGCGAGGACGCCGGTCTCCCCGGCGCGACCGGCCGGGGCGACGGCGGCGCCGATGCCGAGGGACGATACCGGAACACCGTTCCCGAGCCCCGGGTCATCATCCCCGACTGGGACGCCCCCCCGAAGGTGAAGGGGATGCAGGTTCGTCTCCGGGTACTGGTCGACGAGCGCGGACGCGCGGTGGATGTGGAGCTCGATCCGCGCACCCCCGACGAGCGGTTCAACCGCCGTCTCATCGAGTCGGCGATGGCGATGGAATTCAAGCCGGCGCTCCGGAACGGACGACCGGTCCGGGACTGGGCCGTGATCACCCGCGTGTTCTGACGCCGGACCGGGAGGAGCGGGGCTCCCGATTTCCGCGCCGGCCGGCGCTTCCCGCGGTCACGTTTCCGCTCTCCGGGGGGCTCCCTATATTGCCGCCCCATGGCTCTTCTGCCCCGAGGCGCAGGCCCCTGCCGAATCGCGGACGATGACGGGCCCGGCCGACCGAGCCGGTCCCGCCGGGAGCGTGCGGAGCGTCCGCCGCGGGACGTCCGGGCGGCTTGAGAGCGCGATCTGGGTCCCGGCCCGGACCCGTGATCGCCCCGTGGCGAGGCCGCATCGCGGCGCTTCTGCTGGTGCTCGCCGGTCTCTCCCTCGTCGGGTCCGCCCGGGCCCAGGAACCCACGAGCGGCGACGTCTCAGGGGCGGATCTCGGACCCCGGGAGCCGCCGGTCACCGCGTCCCGGCCGCAGGAATCGCCGGCCGGGCTGCGCCTCGGCTGGTACCGGCTTCCGTTCCTGTGGCCGATCGAGCTCCCGACGATCGATCGGGAGCCCGGGCGAACGGGTCGGTTCTGGCCCTGGCAGACGGGGACCGAGTGGCTTCGCGCGGAGCTGCTCGTCATGGAGGACCGCCTCGAGGCGCGCCGCGACACCATGTGGTGGGTGGGCCTCGATCTCGACAAGCTCCCCCCGGGGTTCGACCGGCGCGCGTTCTACCGCACGGGGCCGGGGCCCGAGGAGACGTTCGCGCGCGAGGAGCGTGAGGACCGGCAGCGCATCGATCTCATTCCCGACGCGCTGCGCGGGATCGCCGATCTGGAGCTGGAGGTGGACGGGCAGGGGCAGCTGGGATCGCAGTGGCAGAGCTTCAGCCCTTGCACGGTCGGGACCGGCCAGCAGTGCAACGCCGGCGCCGTGCCCGACATCGCGCCGGAATTCCAGCTGCGGGCCGTGGCGCGCGGCACGATCTCGGACCGTGTGCACGTCGACGTCGATTTCGACCAGACGCGCGAGTTCGACGCCACGAACAACCTGAACGTCTTCTACGAGGGCAAGCCCGACGAAATCCTGGAGTTCGTGGAGCTCGGGCAGGTGTCCCTGCCGCTCCCGCAGTCGCGCTACATCTCTCAGGCGATCCCCGCCGGCAACTTCGGCGTCCGCGGCGACGCCCGGCTCGGGCCTCTCGACCTCCGCGGCGTCTTCGCCGAGCAGAAGGGGAGCGTCGAGAGCCGACGGGTGACGCTCGAGGTGGGCGGTCCCGAACAGGGGATCCTGCAGGATGTCGAGACGGTTCTCGACGACGCCGCCTACGCCGGCGGCCAGTTCTTCTTCGTCGTGGACCCGCGCGAGCTCCAGGGATACCCGGATGTCGACGTGATCAACCTGCAGGGGACCGAGGCGCTCCCTGCGCTGCGTCCCGCCTCCTCCATCAAGCTGTACCGCCACGAGGTCTCGATCGGGCAGCCGCAGAACGTCGAGTCCGGGGTCATCCAGGCACGGGCGGTCGCCGTGCGGCCGGCTTCGGCCGACCCCACCCTTCCCGACAGCGTGGAGTTCAACGGCTTCTTCCGTCCCCTCGTGGAGGGAGAGGACTTCATCGTCCACCGGAGCGGGCTCTGGGTCGTGCTGCGAAGCCGCGTGCAGCGCGACGAGGCGCTCGCGGTCGCCTACGTCTCCGACAGCGGTGTGGAGGTCGGCGACTTCGACGCGGAAGCGAAGTTCCGGGAGTACGCGAACACGGGGACGGGCGAGCTGCCGCGTCTCGTCCTGCTCAAGGATGCCGCGACGCACCGCCCCGGCGGTATCACCTGGGAGCGGGAGATGCACCAGATCTACAGGATCTCCAGCTCCGACGACGTCGAACAGGGAAGTGTCGGCCTCGTCATCTCGCAGGGGCCCGTGGAGTCCGGGCCGGTGGTGCGCGAGGCCGAGGGCCAGAGCTTCACGTTTCTCGAGATCTTCGGCCTCGACGACTCCCCGAGGGATGACGTTCTCGATGCCGCCCGAATCTGGCGTCCGGCGGCGTCCGGCGAGTTTGCGGGGACGAACGTCGTGAGCGGCAGCTACCTGGTGTTCCCGGCCCTCGAGCCGTTCAAGACCCCGCCCCCGCTCAAGGACGACCGGGTCCCCTCGCTGGAGGGGCAGCCGTTCCCCCTCGCCGAGGGAGATCGGAACCCGGCGATCTACGACGAGGAGACCGACCAGATCCGGAACACGAGCTTTCTGTACCGGCTCAACTTCGACTATCGGGCCCGGAGCTCCGGCGCGGCCCGCTCGTTCTCGCTCGGGGCGATCGGAATCCGGCAGGGAAGCGAGCGCGTCCAGCTGAACGGGAGGGACCTCGTCCGGGGCGAGGACTACAGCATCGACTACGAGATCGGACAGCTCACCCTCCTTCGGCCCGAGGAGCTGCTGGCCGGGGCCCAGAGCCCGGACTTGCAGGTCCGGTTCGAGCAGAAGCCGATCTTCCAGGTCGCACAGCGCAGCATCTTCGGTCTCACGGGCACGTGGTCCCTCGGCGAGATCGGAGCGATCGACTTCGTCGGCCTGAGCCAGAGAGAGGGCTCGGTCCTCACGCGGCCGGAGGTCGGACTCGAGCCGGGGAGCGTCCAGCTGGGAGGGGTCACGGCCCGTCTCGACTTCGGCGCGGCGGCGCTCGACCGGCTGGTGAACGCCCTGCCCGGCGTGAGCTCCGACATCGCCTCCCGGATCTCGTTCGACGGCGAGATCGCCGGGTCCAGCCCCACTACGAACCGGTTCGGCGCCACGTACGTCGACGACTTCGAGGCGAGCTCCCGGTTCCGGATCGGCCTCGGCTCCCGGTCCTGGCTGCACGGCTCTCAGGTCTCGAGTCCGGAACTCGACGGGGACCTGGACTTTCTCCCCGATGTGCCCGACGCGACGAACCTGATCGCCGCCGTCTGGCAGTCCCAGTGGCTGGACGGGACCACCGTTCAGGGACCGCTGTTCGTCCGCCAGATCGACCCGGCTCTGAACGTCCTCAACGCGGGGAGCACGGAGACGGTCCTCTGGGTGAGCCTCGATGAGGGGCCGACCGAGGGACAGGGGTGGGCCTCGATCACGACGCCGCTGTCGGAGGCAGGGATCGACCTCACCAACTCCGAGTTCCTCGAGTTCTACGCCAGCACGCTGGGGAGCCAGAGCGAGCGGACCGCCCTCATCATCGACATCGGGACGGTGTCGGAGGACGCGTTCGTCCTGGATTCGCTCGGGTTCCCGGCCGGGCTCGGCCTGCTCGACCAGGAGGCCGACCCTCTCGTGGGGGTGTGGGGCAACCCGGACGACACAGGCATCTGGGACCAGGGCTGCGAGGCGACGCCGGACGCGACGGCCTACCCGCTCGGCGATCCCGTTGCCGTCTGCACCCGGAACAACGGGCTGGAAGACACGGAGGACCTGAACCGGGACAGCTTCCTGAACCGGGACGAGCGGTTCGTGCGCTTCGTGATCCCGCTCAACTCCGCCTCCCGCTACCTGGTCCGTCCGACGGGCGGCGAGTTCCAGTTCAACCTCTATCGGATCCCTCTCCGCCTTCCCGACTACCTGGTGAACGTCTCCGAGGGGACCTCGACGCAGAACGTCCGGCACGTCCGGATCACGTTCGCCGCGGAGGACCCGTCCACGGTCCTGCTCAGTCGGATGGAGTTCACCGGTTCGCCGTGGCTGAAGCGCGGGGGCAGCGGGAGCGTGCAGGGAGGAATCGGCGACATCCCGGGGACGGCCGGCCAGGTCGCGGTGGGCCCGATCTCCACCACGGACTCGCGCTACGTGTCGCCGCCGGGAATCTCCGACCAGAAGACGGAGGCGACGGACGAGCTCAACCTCTCGGCCCAGCCGATCAACGAGCAGTCGCTGAGGCTCAACTACTCCGACATCCCGGCGGGTGAGAGGATCGAGGTGTTCCGTCGCTTCACCGAGCGTCCCCGGGACTTCCTGACGTACCGACGCATGCGCGCCTGGGCGATCGCCGTCGACGGCGAGTGGGGCGCCGACTCCCCGCTGCGTTTCTACGTCCGGATGGGCTTCGA
>Ga0316578_10000103_pt1 | contig 20042 bp, 20 predicted proteins | sample J0NA_2_FD_203076 | JGI IMG/M metagenome (GOLD analysis project Ga0316578, IMG submission 203076) | Rhizosphere microbial communities from salt marsh grasses in Alabama, United States - J0-2_160517rDrC | ecosystem: Host-associated > Plants > Roots > Rhizosphere | place: USA: Alabama | collected... | reverse complement strand
CGGCGCCTTCCGCCGCCTGCGAGTGGCCGGCCACTCGCTGCTGGTCATCGAGCACAACCTGGACCTGATCCGCGCCGCCGACTGGCTCATCGACCTGGGGCCGGAGGGCGGCGACGGCGGCGGCGAGCTGATCTGCGCCGGCACCCCGGAGCAGGTCGCGGCGCATCCGAACAGCCACACCGGCCGGGCCTTGCGCGAGGAAGCCGCGGCGCCCGAGCACGTCGCCGATGCGCCAGTAGCCTATGCCGTGGCAGCGACGCCGAGCGAGGCCATCGTCGTGCGCCACGCCCGGGAGCACAACCTGAAGGACCTCACCCTTTCCATCCCGCGACAGCGCTTCGTCGTCGTCACCGGCGTCTCCGGCAGCGGCAAGAGCACGCTGGCCTTCGACATCCTGTTCGCCGAGGGCCAGCGGCGCTATCTGGAATCACTGAACGCCTATGCCCGCCAATTCGTTCAGCCGGCGGCGCGCGCCGACGTGGACGCGATCTTCGGCATCCCGCCGACGGTGGCCATCGAGCAGCGCACCAGCCGCGGCGGGCGTAAGAGCACCGTCGGCACATTGACCGAGGTCCATCACTTCCTGCGCCTGCTGTATGTAAAGCTCGGCACCCAGTTCTGCCCGGAGTGCGATCTTCCCATCGCCCCGCGGGACCGGGATGACATGCTGGCACATCTGCTCGCCGAGCACACCGGCCGCCGGGTCACGCTTCTGGCGCCGCTGGTCATTGCCCGCAAGGGCATCTACAAGGAGCTCGCCGCCTGGGCCGCGCGCAAGGGCCATTCGCTGCTGTACGCAGACGGCGAGCCGACGCCGACCGAGCCCTGGCCGCGGCTGGACCGCTTCCGCGAGCATGACATCGACCTGCCCGTCGGCGACATCGAGGTCACTCCGGATCAGGTCGAAGAGCTGCGTGGGCTGCTGGACCAGGCCCTGGACATCGGCAAGGGCCTGGTGCGGGTCCTGCCTGCCGGCGCGGAGCCGGACGGTGCCATCACCTATTCCACGACCCGCACCTGTCCCGGCTGCGGCACCGGCTTCGACGAGCCGGACCCGCGGCTGTTCTCGTACAACTCCAAGCACGGCTGGTGCCCATCCTGCTTCGGGACCGGCCTCGAGCTCACCGGCTTCGACGGCGAGCAGACCGGCGAAGAAAACGCCTGGCTGGAGGCGGACGCCGCCCACACCTGCACCGATTGCGGCGGCCGGCGGCTGCGGCCGGAGGCCCTGGCCGTGCGCTTTCGCGACCGCAACATCGCCGAGCTGTCGGCGCTGACGGCCAGCGATGCGGCCACGCTGCTGGACGGACTGGCATTATCCGGCCGCGAGGCCGCGATTGGCCGCGACCTGCTCGCGGAAGTGCGGGCACGGCTCAGGTTCCTGGAGCAGGTCGGCCTCGGCTACCTGACCCTGGACCGGGCCGCACCGACTCTGTCCGGAGGCGAGGCCCAACGCATCCGGCTGGCGGCCCAGCTCGGTTCCAACCTGCGCGGCGTCTGCTACATCCTCGACGAGCCCAGCATCGGCCTGCATGCCCGGGACAACGGCATGCTGCTGGACACGCTCACGGCCCTGCGGGACCGCGGCAACAGCGTCATCGTCGTCGAGCACGACGAGGCCACGATGCACCGCGCCGATGAGATCATCGATCTCGGCCCGGGCGCAGGCATCCACGGCGGGCGCATCGTCGCCCGCGGCACAGCCGAGGCGCTGGCCGCCGACCCGGCCTCCATCACCGGACGCTTCCTGGCACGGCCGATCCGGCGTCCCGAGCGGCCGTCGCGCCGCTGTGAAGACGACAGGCGGCTGCGCATCGAGGGCGCGCACCTGAACAACCTGAAGGACCTAGACCTGGACATCCCGCTCGGACGGCTGGTCTGCGTCACCGGCGTGTCCGGGTCCGGCAAATCCACGCTGGCGCGGGATGTGGTCGCGGCCTCGCTGACGGGCCTGCTGGCCGCCGGGCGCCCGCAGGGCGGCCGCGCGCGCAAGAGGGAGCTCATCGGCTGCCGAGCACTGATGGGCTGGCAGCAACTGCACCGGGTGCTGGAGGTGGATCAGACTCCCATCGGCAAGACGCCCCGCTCCTGCCCAGCCACCTATATCGGCTTCTGGGACCGCATCCGCCGACTGTTCGCGGCCACGACCGAGGCGCGCATGCTCGGCTGGGGACCCGGGCGGTTCTCATTCAACACCCGCGGCGGGCGCTGCGAGGCCTGCGAGGGCCAGGGGGTGCAGCGCGTGGAAATGAGCTTCCTGCCGGACGTCAAACTGCCCTGCGAGGTCTGCGGCGGCAGCCGCTTCAATGCAGAGACCCGCGCCATTCGCTGGCGCGGACGCGGCATCGGTGAGGTGCTCGCCATGGGCGTGGACGAGGCGGTCGAGGTCTTCGCCGCCCACCCGGTAGTGCGCCATCCACTGGAATTGCTCCAGGCGGTCGGGCTCGGCTATCTGACGCTCGGCCAACCCAGCCCGACCCTGTCCGGCGGCGAGGCCCAGCGCATCAAGCTGGTCACCGAGCTGGCCAAGGCCCGACCCGGCGCAGACGGCCTCACCGACAGACCCACGCTGTACGTGCTCGACGAGCCCACGGTGGGCCTGCACATGGCCGATGTGGAACTGCTGGTCGGTGTGCTGCAGCGCCTCGTGGAGGCCGGCCATTCGGTGCTGGTCGTCGAGCATGACCTGGACTTGATCGCAGCCGCCGACTGGGTCATCGACCTCGGGCCCGAAGGTGGTACCGACGGCGGTCGTGTCGTCGCCGCCGGCCCCCCTGGGGAGCTGGCGCAGGCCGGGGTCGGCCACACCGCAGCGGCACTCTGCACGCGTCTCCCGCGTAAACGTCCTGTAGGGGGATTCCGACCCGAATCGACGTGATATGCCCACATCTGAATTACGGATATTGGGCCACACTAAAGCTGTCGCCAACAGGGACGCCCCATGGACGACCCGACGCCGAGGACGCGTGGGAACACGGACAAAGCCAACCAAGCCGGCGACAATCGCCCCCGGGAACGGAATCCCGGGGGTTCTTTTTTCGCCGGCCTGGAGTCAGCACCTCTTGGCACCCAGGTCCTCGGCACGGATTCCCCGGCACTCATCGCCCCCCATCTCAAGCGCGCGGCAGACCCACGGGCGCCGGGAGTAGATGGAACAGCGCAGCGTGCGTCGGTCCAGTGCCACGCACCAACCATCCTCGAGCCGGCGCATCACGGTCCCGCCCCAAGAGTCCGTGGTGGTCAGATGGGCCGGTACGCCGGTGTCCGACAACACGAACACCTCCAGTCGGCAGCAACTGGCGGCGCAGCGGTCGCAACGGATGTCGACGTCGGCGGCGCCGCGACCGGGCTCGTCGGCCGGCGCGGTCACCGAAAGATGCGGGACCGACTCGCCTGGCTGGCGCACGGCCGGTCGGCGCCGGTGGCGGGAGCCCGTCATGCGATGCCCGGACACCGACGCGGCCCGGGCGGCGGGCGGATCGCACACCCACTCGCGCCGTTGCCCGCCGAGCCCGACCAAGTCGTGCAACAATCGGCGTGGTCATGAACGCGGCCGGTCCGGCCCGACGGAGGTTGCATGGGCGAGCTCTTCACCAGTGGGCGCATTCTCGACGGGATCCTGGTCCTAGTAGCCCTCGAGACGCTGTTGCTGTGGCTGCTCCGGCGGCGCTTCGGGCGCGGGCCGGACTTCGCCGACATAGCACCGACCCTGACCGCCGGCGCCCTGTTGCTGCTCGCGCTGCGTGCGGCCGTGGGCGGCCTCTGGTGGGGATGGATCGCAGCACCGCTGACGTTGGCCCTTGTGGCCCATATCATCGACCTTGCCCGGCGCTGGCGCGGCCCGCGGGGCTGAGCCGGCGCCCGCGGCCGCAGACAGCGCCACGTTCCAATGCCGGACAGCCCCCGGTTCGAAGGGCCCGGACCACACTGCAACCTCGATCCCGCAGTTCGGTGCGGCGCGCACAACCGCCGAAACGACAAAGGCAGCCCAAGAGCTGCCTTGATGGTCCCGCCAGGGCCGGCGCTGTGCCGGCCCCGCGGGCTCTCGCCCGGAGTGTTCCAGGCTCAGACGATGGACATCACCTGGGACACGAGCTGTGCCGCGTCAGCGGCAGCCGGGCCGCCCAGCCAGTTGAAGTCCGCGCTGCTCAGCAGGATGAAGTGGATCAACAGCGCGAGCACGAGCAGGAACCCGAAGAGCGCGACCAGAGCCCTGCGCGGATCGAAGATCTGCCAGATTTTGTGCATGAGTGTTCTCCTATGCATTGCGCGGGACGGCGCTCAATACGGCGCCCTTCCCGTCGGAAATATAGCGGGTCAGCCTGCCGTTACAGCCAGGGACGCCAGATCCACGCAAGCACGTGGGCCAGGACCGCAACACCGATGAAGCCGGTGAAGCTGGACATGAAGATGCCGTGAAACTCTTGGGCCTCTTCGTCGGTCAAGCCGGACAAGGATTTCTCGTCAGCCATGGAATCAACCTCCAGTTATGGGAATGGCCAGTTGGCCGTTGACCGCGATAACCCCCGCGGCAGGGTCGCCCTGAAGGGCTTCGCGCTGTCGAAGCCTGCCTTAGCCAGCCCCGAAGCGTCGAGCACAGTGCCCGAAGGCTCCGAGCCGCCCATGGCGGCCCGCAGCCGGACATCAGTTGATGTTTCTCGCCGGCGGCATCGCCGTCATGTTGGTCACCGGCGCCGTAACGGTGCTGGTCCCCACCCAGTTATAGCCCGGAGAGGCCAACAGGATGAAGTGGATCAGCAGCGCCAGGACGAACAGGAAGCCGAACAGTGCGATCAGGCTACGACGCGGATCGAAGATCTGCCAAATCTTGTACATGAACATTCACCTCTAGTCAGTGCGGGAGCCAAGCGGCCGCAACGGGCCGGCTTAGTCCCCACGAGTTCGGTACGGATACCAGAGCGCCGGGGGCCTTACAGCCAGGGACGCCAAATCCAGGCCAGCACGTGGGCCAGCACCGCGACACCGATGAAGCCGGTGAAGCTCGACATGAAGATCTGATGAAACTCCTGGGCCTCTTCGTCGGTGAGTCCAGTCAGGCTCTTGGGATCAGCCATGGTTGTTACCTCGTGTTTCTGTGGTTTGACCTTGCGGCCGTGACAACCGCCCCTGAGGGGCAGGGTGGTCCATCACCCGAACGGTCCTATCTCGCTGCCGGCGCCGGCGGATACTGCAGCGGGGCCGGCGGATAGCGCATCATGCCCGGCGGCGGATACTGCAGCCGCTGTGCGGGCGGATACTGCTGCGGTGCGGGCTCGGCCGGTGCGGCCTCCGGGGCCGCGGCCGGCTCGGCGGCCGGAGCCGCTTCCTCGGCGGGGGCCGCAGCCTGCTCGGCTGGAGCCTCTTCGGCCGGCGCAGCCTCCGGGGCCGCGGCGGGCTCCGCCGTGGCCTGCTCGGCCGGGGCTTCCGCGGCCGGAGCGGCCTCGGGAGCCGGGGCCTCAGGCGCCTCGGCCTTTGCCTGCGCGGGCGGTGCAGCTTCCTCGGCGGCCGGCGCGGCCTCCTCCGCCGGGGCCGTACCCATCAGAGCCGGGTAATCCTTCGCCATCGCCGCGCCGTAGAGCGGCTTGTAGGCGCCCTGGTGGCAAGTCGCGCAATAGATCTTGTAGGGATCGCCCAGCGGACCCTTGCGCGAAGCCGGCAGCACCTCTCCCAGCGGCACGACGTAGTCGTTGTTCATCTCGCGCACGTGACGAATGGCGTACCAGGCCGTGGTGCGCTGCGGGGTGCTTTGATCCCAGGAGAAGAACGACCGCGAGTTGTGGCAGTAGGTGCAGTTCACGCCCAGGGAGTCCGAGATGTGCATCATCAAAGCATAGGTCCATTCGGCCTGCTTGATGGACCGGCGATTCCCCTGCGGCAGCGCGGTGTCGCCGATGATCCGGATGTCGTTGTCCTGGAGCAGGAACGGCGTGAACGGGTCGTACGGCAGCGACGCGTAAGCGGCGGTCGGCGAGGCGATGTTCTGCCCGCTCGGCGCCACCATGGACGGCTGACCGGGACCCGGGTCCGTGGTCCACACCTGCGCCGGAACCGGCTGTCCGCGGTGGCAGGTGTAGCAGGTCACACCGGTCTGCGCCACGTGGTCGGTCCAGTTGGCGTTTGTGTCCTGCACCATCTGGATCATGCGGCGCGACACCACCTTGGTGTAGATGCCGTCGTACTCGAAGCCCTCGTTGACGTGGCAGTAGTAGCAGCCCTGCTCCGGCGAGACCCAGTTGGTCAGCGCGACCATGGTCCGGTTGAACTCGGTCATGGTCAGATCACCGAGGACCTGGACGTTCTTGTACACGTCCTTGGCCAGAGGCCCGCCGGCCTGCGCGGCCGGAATGGCCTCGGGCGGCTGGTTCGCGTCCAGCGATGCCTGCAGCAGCCGCGGGTTGTAGTTCTGGATCATGCCCAGTCCGCGGTAACCGTTCTGTACCGTCTCCGGGGGCGGATATTCGCAGCCGACCAGGAACGCACCGAGTGCGGCGATTGCCAGCGTATTGCGTGTCAGGGTCTTCATTGCGCCACCCCCTGGAGCAGGGTCGGATCCTGGACCGTCAGTTCGGACGGATACGGCGGGACGATGCCATGCTTGATGCCCCACAGATACCAGTTCTCGACCACGGTGCCGGTGAGCAGAATGCCGATGCCCGCGGTAATCACGGTCAGGACGGCGAACCACCAGGCCCAGCGGTGAATGGACTCCATCGAGGCGTTGAAGCCCATGGTCCAGCGCCACAGAAGCATGGCCCGCTCGGCTGCCGTGCCGCGGTCGGTGATCTGGTCGATCTCGCGGTCGCCGCCAAAGCGCGACACCGCCAGGATGGTGCCGCCATGCATGGCGAACAGCACCGCGGAGCCGTACAGGAAGGCGATGGACAGCGCGTGGAACGGGTTGTAGTAGAAGTTGCCGTAACGGATCGAGATGGCCGCCGTCCAGTCGAGGTGCGGGAAGATGCCGAACGGCACCGCCTCGCCCCAGCTACCCATGAGCACCGGGCGGATGAAGCCCAGCGTGAGGTAGAAGAAGATCGCCGCAGCGAAGGCCCAGGCCACATGCGTGCCGGTACCCAAGTCGATGGCGCGCCGGTAGCAACGGAACCACCACAGGATGATCGACGTCGTCAGGAAGAAGCCGGCCATCAGCCACCAGCCACCGTCACCCAGCGGCGGGAAGCTCAGCCCGTAGGCAGGTGCCGGCGGCTCCAGGGCCAGCCAGAAGAAGTTCTTGACGAACGCGATCGGCGACCAGTCCACCGACGCCAGCATGTTGAAGCCGATGATGGTGATGGCCAGGAAGCCGAAGAAGATCGACGCAATGCCGAGGGCACCGAGATAGATCGGGCCAACCTGCGCATCACCGATCTTGCCGATCCAGTAGGAGAAAACCCCTTTACCCAACCTGGGCAGGCTGCCGGGTGGCAGCTCGACGCCGGGATAGGCCGGCTCGCGGACCTGAACCCGCGTAAAGATGTTTTGGTATTCAGCCATGATGGTGTCCTCTCATTACCAGATCGGAAGCTCAAGCCACCAGTTCCACCATTCCGGCCAGCCGCGGGTCCAGAACGGACCGCTCAGCACGATGCACACGGCGCTCCAGAAGGCCGCGTTGATCGCGAGGAACAGGCCCAGGCGATGGATGCCGAGCGCACCGATCGAGTAACCGATGAAGTCACGGAAGAAGGTGTTCTCGTGCTCACCCGTTTTGACTGGCTCACCCTTTTGCGGATTGGTCATCGCGAGGATGAGGCCACCGTGCATGGACAGTGCCAGCGCGTTCGTGAAGAAGAACGTGATCGCCAGCATGTGTGCCGGGTTGTAGTGGAAGTGCAGGAACTGGTAGCCCACGTTCGACACCCAGTCGAGATGGCTGAAGATGCCGTACGGGAAGCCGAAGCCCCACGCACCAAGCAGGATCGGGCGAATCACCACCAGCGTGACATAAGCCAGGATCGCGAACGAGAAGGCGAACGGGACGTGCAGCCCGATGCCCAGCTTGCGCGAGATCTCGACCTGGCGCAGCGCCCAGGAGACAAAGGCGCCGATTGCGCAGATCGTGATGATCTGCCAGAGGCCGCCCTCGGTCAGTGGCGCCATTCCGAGCCCGTAGCTCAGGTCCGGCGGCGCAATGGAGATTTGCCAGACGTTCCAGGTTGGGCCGATGGCCGCTCCCCAGATGATCAGCAGGGTACCCAGGGTCGCGAAGAAGACTGTTGCAACTCCGAAGAAGCCGACGTAGAACGGCCCCACCCAAAAGTCGAACAGATCCCCCCCGAGCAAGGTACCACCGCGTACGCGGTATTTTTTCTCAAAACTCAGCATGGCCATTGTTAATTCCTCTGCTGGGGAGGCACGCTGACCAGCTGCCTCCTCGTAGCAAGCTCGGCGGCGGGCACCGGCGCCGGGGGTGGCGCCGTGCCTCCGTCATTCGAAATGGCGCTTCTTACCGTTGCGGCACGACCTGCACTGCCGAGGCCTGCGCAGACGAGGCCGGGATGCCGTCCTCGAGCCAGTTGAAGTCGGTGGTGCTGAGCAGGATCATGTGGATCGCCAGCCCGAGAACGGTCAGGAAGGCAAACAACGCGATCAGGGCCTTGCCGGGCTCGACCAGCATCCAGATCTTGTAGAGCTTCTCGTTCATTCTTGAGTCTCCCAGTGTTTAGTCGGTGAAGGTGCGCGCGCTTTGATTGGCGCGACGCTTGCAGTCGGAACGGACTCGCAGCGGCCTTTCAGCCGTGCTCAGAGCCAGGGACGCCACAGCCAGGCAAGGACGTGGGCAAGGATGACCACGCCAAAAAAGCCAGTCATGCTGGACGTGAAGATCTGATGAAACTCCTGGGCCTCGTCTTCGGTCAGTCCGGTCAAGCTCTTGGGATCAGCCATGGGTTTCGCCTCCAGTTGAGTTGACATCGGCCATTCGGCCGTAGGCGCAATCAGTGATGCGCCGCCAAGAATGTCGGGGCCACGACGGCCGCGACGCCGCAGTTGTCCGGCCGTGCCGGACACGTGCTTGGCTTCTGGGTTGTTTGCCCCTGACGCACGCCCCGTTGAAGCCGCAACGCACGCAGAACATTTGCAGAAGTCATGCAGCTCTCCCTCTGCCGAGCGAATCCCGCGCACGGGACACGCGTTCCACCGTCACCCGCTCCTCGCCGGCCTCGCGCGCCCCCTGCTCTGCGGCATCGCGCAGGCGCTTGGCGGCGGAGATCCGGGTCAGTACGGGCGAAGACTCCAACACTCGGTCGAGCAGACGCTTGGCCTCGTCGTCCCAGGGCAGCTCACGGTGAAGCCGCGACGGGGTCGCCTCGACTTGATCGAGCTCGGTGCCGAGCGGAAGGATATTGAACAGCGCATCGAACAGGGCGTTGCAGACCTCCTGGATCAGGTAGGTCGCCCCCGAATAGCCCATGAAAGGCGTGCCGGTGTGGCGGCGGATGATGGTTCCCGGCAGGGAAGCCGGGATGTAGGCCGCGCGACCGCCGATCTCGGCCAGATACATGCGCTCGTTGTAGCCGCCGAACAGGATCAGCGGTGTGTTGTCGTGGATCGCCGCGCGTACCGCGTCGTTGTCCGGCTTGCTGCCGGGACGGCGCGCGAAGGCGAAGTTGCAGGGCAGCCCCATCTCCTGCTCGAGGAAATGGCGCACGCCGCGGGCATAGGTCTCGGTGGCGGCGATGCCGAAGCTGGCGGTGCCGAAGAAATCCTGGGTCACCGAGCGCCACAGGTCCCAGACCGGCTTGATGGTCGTGTGCTTCTCGCGGGCGATGAAGGGCTCCGGGTCCAGGCCCAGCAGTCCGCCCAGCGCGCGCAGGAATTTGGTCGTGCTGTGCAGGCCGATGGGCGCCTGCAGGTACGGCTTCTCCAACGCCTCACAGAGCTTGCGACCGAATTCGCGGTACAGGCAGACGTTGGCGTCGGCATCCACCAAGCGAGGAATGGCGTCCAGGTGCGTGCCCAGCGGAAACACGAGGTTGACCTCGGCGCCGATGCCCTCGATGAGCCGGCGTATCTCGGCCAGGTCCGACCAGGTGTTGAACATGCCGTAGATCGGGCCGACGATGTTGACCCGCGGCTTGTCGCCTTCCTTGCGGGGCTTCGCCTTCGGCATCTTCCCGCCCTTGGCGCCGAACTGGTTCCACAGCCACACCATGGCCCGGTCCGCGCTCTGCCACTGGTCCTCGTCGATGGTCCGCGGCAGGAAGCGCTGAATGGTCGTTCCGGCCGGCGTGACGCCGCCACCGATCATCTCTGCGATGGAGCCGGTGACGACGACCGCTGGCTTCTCGGGGTCGAGCGTCGAAAAGGCGCGGCGCATCGCCTGCTCAGTACCGTCCTGGCCAAGCTCCTCCTCGCCGAGGCCGGTGACGACCACGGGCAGTTCGTGGGGCGGCAGCGCGTCGGTGTAGTGCAGCACGGCCGTAACCGGCAGGTTCTCGCAGCCCACCGGGCCGTCGATGATGACCTGAAGGCCCTTGACCGCCGTGAAGACGTACACGGAGCCCCAGTAGCCGCCGGCGCGATCGAGGTCCTGGATCAGCATCAGGAATCCCCTCCGCCGGCAACCTTCTTCGCCTTGGCCTTAGCGGCCTTGGCGGGGGCCGGTTTGGCGGGACGCGGCTCGGGCATGCGGTCCCAGATGCCGGCGGTATCGCCGTCGCCGACACCCTCGAAGAACGCGTTCATGCGATCGAACCGTTCTTTGCTGGCCAGCGCGGCATTGACGACCTGGGCCAGCGAACCGGCGCCGGCTGGCCCCATCAGCGGCCGCGCCGAGATCAGATTGGTGAAGTACAGGGCCGGGATGCGCTGCTGCTTGGCATGCTGCACCACCGGTGTCGTGCCGATGGCGAGATCCGGCTTCACCGCGTCGACGGCGGCCTTGTCCTGCTCCAGTGCGGCGCGGAACTGAATCGTGACGCCATGGGACTCGAGCCAGTCGCGGTCGGCCTCGGACCAAGGCGTCTTCGGAGTGGCCGTCCCGACATAGGGGACCCGCGCGCCGCTCTCGATGAGCAGGCGGGCGACGAGTAACTCGGAGCCCTCGTAGCCGGAGACGACGATGGTGCCGTTCACCGGCGCCTTGGCCAGCGCGCCGCGGATCGCCGGCAGGAAGGCGTTCTTGGCTGCGGCGACCTTGTCGGCGGAGATGTCGCAGGCATCGCCGACGGCATCGAGCCAGGCAGCGGTGCCGTCGTGACCAACGGGCGCCGAGCCGACGATGGCACGGCCGGCCTGCTCGAACTCGCGGATGGAGCCCGTATAGTAGGGATGGATCGCGGCCACGGCGGCGCAATCCAGGGCGGCGTAGAGTTCACGCCATTCTCGGGTCGGCACGACCGGGCCGGCGGCGAGCCCGAGGGGCTCAAGCATCATACCGACGCCGACCGGGTCGGCCGGGAACATTTCACCCAACAGGGTGACCGTTGGCTTTTCGCTACGGCCGCCGCGGGGCGCCTGCACCGGGCCCATCTCGGCCTCGTTGCGGGCGTAGTGCAGCATGGCGGCGGACAGTACGTCCTTGGCCTCGGCATGGGTGGGCACGCCGAAGCCGGGCACGTCGATGCCGAGGATGCGCACGCCGTTGATCTGCTTCGGCAGCAGACGCAGCGGCACGCCGGACGCCGTGGGTACGCACAGGTTGATGACGACGACGGCGTCGCAGGTCTCGGGGTTGGCCAGCTTCTGGACCGCCTCGCGCACGTCCTCGAACAGCTTGCCGGAGACCAGGGTCTCGGAGTCGAAGGGCACGTAGCCGACCGAGCGCCTAGCGCCGTAGAAGTGGGACGTGAAGGTCAGACCGTAGACACAGCACGCCGAGCCGCAGAGGACGGTGGCGGTGCGGCGCATGCGCAAGCCGACCCGAAGCGACCCGAACGCAGGACACATGGTCTGCGGCTGATCGTGGGGGCCAGTCGGATAGTCGGTGGCTAGGCGCTTGAGCAGCTCGCTCTGACCCGCGGCCTCTGCGGCACGGCGTAACTCGTTGGCGCCGGCATGGCAGCCGGCATCGTGGGCGATGCGCGCTTCGACCGCAGCCTCTTCCTCCGGAGCGACCTGAGGCGCGGGCGCGTCGGCGCGCATATCATCGTTGCCGAGCGGGGTGGCGGCGGTGTCGTCGTAGACCCGCTCGCCGTCGCCGGCGTCCGAGGTGTGACCAGTCATGTAGAGGACCTTGCCCTGCATCGCACCCGGCTCGCTTAGACGTCGTCGTAGACGACTTCGAGGGACGGCTTCTCGAGGCTGGCCGTGCCGCACATGTCTTCGAGGGTGGCAGGCTCCAGCACCACGTCGCGGCCAACCGCGTCGCCGGTGAACAGGCCCAGCAGCTCGTCCTGGGACAGTGGATTGACGCGCAGCGGCGGGGCTGCGGCGACATTGGTGCCCAGTTGCTCGAACAGCGGGCCCCATTCGCCGTCGGGGTGGCCGACGATCTGGTAGGCGGCACTCTTGCGGCGGATACCTTCGTCGGCGGGAATCGAGGCCAGCACCGGCAGCCCGACCTTCTCGGCCCAGGCCTGGGCCTCACCCGTGCCGTCGTCCTTGTTGATCACGACGCCGGCGACCCCAACGTTGCCGCCCAGCCCGCGGAAGTACTCGACCGCGGAGCAGACGTTGTTCGCGACGTACAGGGATTGCAGATCATTGGAGCCGACGACGATGACCTTCTGGCACATGTCGCGGGCGATGGGCAGGCCGAAGCCGCCGCAGACCACGTCGCCGAGGAAGTCCAGCAGCACGTAGTCGAAGTCCCAGTCGTGGAAGCCGAGGCCTTCCAGCAGCTCGAAGCCATGGATGATGCCGCGCCCGCCGCAGCCGCGGCCGACGTCGGGGCCCCCCAGTTCCATTGCGAAGACACCGTCGCGCTTGAAGCAGACATCGCCGATGGCGACCGCATCGCCGGCGGCCTTCTTCTTCGCCGAGGTCTCGAGGATGGTCGGACAGGCCTTGCCGCCGAACAGCAGCGTGGTGGTGTCGCTCTTCGGGTCGCAGCCCAGCAGCAGCACCTTCTTGCCCTGTTGCGCCATCATGTAGGACAGGTTGGCAAGGGTGAAGCTCTTGCCGATGCCGCCCTTGCCGTAGATCGCGATGATCTGCGTCTGCTTGGCAGGCTCAGACCCGGCTGCCGGATGTGGCAGGCCGACGTTTACAGCATTGGCGGTATTGGCAGCGGAGTTACCCATTCGCACCTCTCCAATCAAGGATCATTTTCAGGCAGGTCGGATCATTGAAGGCCGTCTCGTAGGCGCTGGCGGCCTCCGCGGCGTCATAGCGGTGGGTGATCAGACCCTCGAGGGACAGGCGTCCGGCCTCGAGCAGCTCCTTGACTGCAATCAGATCCGGCTCGCGGAACTCGGCGGCGACCCGCAGCCGCAGCTCACGCATGAAGGCCGGCGGAAACTGGAACGACAGCGGCGCCTCGTAGAAGCCCGCGAGCACGATCTCGCCGCCGGGGGCCAGGCGCCCGATCAGCGTATCCAGCAGGCCCGCGGCGCCGCTCACGTCGATGATGGCGCGGTAGTCGCGACGGCCGTCCGTTTCGGGATCGATGACGTCGTAGCCGGCGGCGCCGTCGGCACGCCGCGGATTGGTCTCCCACACGACCGGCGGCGGGGCGTCCGCGACGGCGGCAATGGCGACGCGCGCCAGCAGGCGGCCGAGCACGCCGTGGCCGACGATCAGGTCCGGCTGGGTGCCGCCGGCGATCGCGTGATAGGCCGTGGCGGCCAGCGCCATCAGCACGCCCTGCTCACCCAAGTCCTCGGGAATCGGCAGCAGGCGCGCGCCGGGCACGACCACGCGTGAGGCGGCGCCGCCGAACAGGCCGGCCACGTCGCCATAGCAGCGCGCACCAGGGACGAACACCAGATCGCCGGCCTGGCGGCCGCTGTCGGCCCCTGCCTCGACCACCTGCCCCACCGATTCATAGCCCGGCACCAGCGGATAGGCCAGGCCGGGGAACGGCGGCATGCGCCCCGTCCACAGCAGCCGCTCGGTACCCGTGCTGATGCCGCTCCAGCGGATGTCCACGACGCACTCGGCGGCGCCGGCAGGCGTCAGGGCGAGGCGTTGCATGGACAGGCGCTGCGGTTCCTCGAACACGACGGCGAGCGCGGACATGTCGGACGGCGAGGTCACGGATCAGGGGCTCGAAAACGGGCAGTTGTGGCGGTACGCCAAGTTAGTGTCAGTCTAGCCTGACCATTCTATATGTCAAGCTTAATTTACACACTCACTGTCAACAGGAGTTGGCACTGCTGACCGGCGTCAACGCGGCGGGTCGCGCCGCCGCACGCCCGGCGGCGTGCCTGCGCCCGCGCTCCCGGGAGGGCAAGGCAAGAGGGGCTCAGTCGGCCCTCGCTACCAGCAGCCGCGTCTGCATCGGGCGGCGCGTGCGCGCCAGGCGGATGCGCCCGAAGCCGGCCTCGCGCAGCATCGCCTTCAGCTCCCGCGGCGGGCGCGGCCGGCCGCTGCCCATGGCCCAGAGGTACAGGCCGAAGTAGGCGTCCCCGATGGGCTCGGCGCCGGGGGTTTCGGCCATGGGCTCGGTCAGCAGCAGGATGCCGCCGGGGGGCAGCGCCGCGCGGACAGCGCGCAGGATGACCATGGCCTTGTCGTCGTCGTGGTCGTGAATCACGCGCACCAGCGAGATGACGTCGGCACCCGCGGGGAGTGCATCGCGCATCAGGTTGCCGCCATGAGCCTCGGCGCGGTCCGCGAGACCCAGGTCCTGGAAGCGGCGGTTCGCGCGGACAGCGACAGCGGGAAGATCGAACAGCATCAGCCGCAGGTGCGGCCAGCGCCGGGCCACCTCGATGACGAAGTTGCCCTCGCCGCCACCGACGTCCATCAGGCAGCGATGGTTCTTTAAGGAATACGCGTCGAGCGTGTCGCCGGCGACGAAGGCGTTGGAAACGGTCATCAGCGCGCTGTACTCGCGCACCGCGTCGTCCCCGGCCGCGGCCGGGTCGGCATGGCTGGCATAGGCCCAAAACCGGCCCAGCTCTGTCTCGGGCAACTCGCCGCGCAGCAGGGCCAGAGGATCGGTGAGGTCGCGGTAAAGCATCCGGTGGTGCTTCACCATGGCCGGGATCCCGGGATTGCCCAGCATGGCCGCGCCGTGGGCACCCAGGCCGAAACGCGGTGTGCCGTCGCGCTCGCAGCCGCGGCGTTCCAGCAGCTTCAGCGCCACGGCGGCGCGCAGCAGCCGGTCGGCGGCAGGCTCCGGCAGGTCCATGCGCCGGGCCAGCGCAGGCAGATCGAGGGGGCCGCCGCCGAGCATGGCGAACAAATCCAGTTCGACGCAGGCATAGAGGACCTGCGAGTAGATGAAGCCGGCGGTGATGTCGAACAGGTCCGCCGCCCGGCGCTGCGCGACGGGGCGGGTCAGCGGGAAATCGGCCGCCCAGCGCTGGAACCCCGGGCTGGCGACGAGGCGATCGCGCCAGCTGCGCCAGAGGTCGCCGAAAAGCAGGTCCACCGCGGCTCAGTCCTTGAGGCTCGCCGTGAATCGCGCCGCCAGCTCGCCCGGCAGCAGGCGCTGAATCTCGCCCAGCACAAGGCCCCGCAACTGGTCGCGGCCGGGGCATTCGGGGATGGAATCGACGGCGCCGCCGATCAGCGTCACGAGCCGCTCCATCGCGCCGTCCAGGCCAAGCTCCGCGGTGGCACTGGGGCGTTCGTGGGCGGCGTCCTGGCCCACCGGCTTGCCCAGCTCCTCGGCGCGGCCGGCCACATCGCGGATGTCGTCGGCCACCTGGTAGGCCTCGCCGAGATCGGCACCGAGCCGCCGCCACGCCGCAGGCTCGTGCCCGGCTGCCGCGGCGCCGGCCTCGGTCGCCGCCGCGAACAGGGCCGCGGTCTTCATCCGGTGGTATTCCGACAGATCGACCTCAGTTTCGCATTCCCAGGCTTGACCGGCGACGATGCCGTCCTGCATCCCCACCGAGCGGCCGATGATCAGCAGCAATGGCGCCAACCGCTCCGGATTGCGCAGCGTATGCCAGGCCAGGTTCTCGAACGCCAGTACGATCAGCCCGTCCCCCGCCAGCACGGCCAGCCGCTCCCCGAAGGCGCGGTGTACCGTGGGCTGGCCACGGCGGGTGTCCGCGTCGTCGAAGCAAGGCATGTCGTCGTGCACCAGCGAGGCGCAATGCAGCAGTTCGATGGACGCGGCCGCGGCATCGCTCACCGCCGGCACATCGTCGCCGCAGGCCAGGGCGACGGCCAGACAGAGACGGGGCCGAGCCCGCGAGCCGGGTGTGAGCACGGCATGGCGCACGGCGGCCTTGAGCCCCGGCGGGGCGCTGTCGCCGATGCCTTTGGTGATCGCCGATTCGAGCGCACGCTCGATCCGCTGCAAGACATCCATCGTCGCTGGCCCCCTTGGTGGAAGGGCCGCGGGACGACCCCGTGTGTCAGGAATGATTGTCATGACAGTGTGTCAGTTAAGATAGACACTGCCAGGGGGGCAGTCAACGTGCAACGACCCGAGGAGGCTTGACGTGGCGCAGGATCGAGTTGTAATTGCCGGCGCCGGCATCGGCGGCCTCACCGCCGCCGTGGAATTGGCCGCGCGGGGCATGGACGTCACCGTGCTGGAGCGTGCCAGCGCCCCCGGCGGCAAGATGCGCCAGGTGGCAGTCGGGGACGCCCGAATCGATGCCGGGCCGACCGTGTTTACGATGCGCTGGGTGTTCGACGAGCTCTGCGACATCGCCGGCACCTCGCTGGAGTCAGAGCTGTCCCTGCGGCAGTCCGACGTCATCGCCCGCCATGCCTGGGCCGCCGGCGGACAACTGGACCTGTTCGCCGACGTCCAGCGCTCCGCCGAGGCCGTCGCCGCCTTCGCCGGGCCGGCCGAAGGAAGGCACTTCCTGGCCTTCAGCGCCGATGCCCGCGCCATCTACCAGACACTGAAGGGGCCCTTCATCAGCTCCACCCGGCCGAGCCCGGTAAGCCTGGTACGGCGCGTCAGCAGCGGCGGCCTCGGGGGCCTGGCCAATATCAAGCCCTTTTCCACGATGTGGTCGGCGCTCGGCAATCACTTCAAGGACGCCAGGCTGCGCCAGCTGTTCGGCCGCTACGCCACCTACTGCGGGTCGTCCCCGTTCCTGGCTCCGGCCACGCTGATGCTGGTCGCCCACGTGGAGCAGGACGGGGTCTGGCTCGTGGACGGCGGCATGCACGCGCTCGCCCGCGCCGTCGCCGGCGTGGCCGAGCGCGCCGGCGCGCGCATCCGCTACCACGCCGAGGTGGCCGAGGTGCTCACCGAGCGCGGCCGCGTCGCCGGCGTGCGCTTGGCCGACGGCGAGCGCCTGCGGGCCGACGCCGTCGTCGTGAACGGGGACGTGGCCGCCGTCGCCGCGGGCCTGTTCGGCCGCGCAGTCGCCCGTGCCGTACCGCCGGTGCCGCGCAACGACCGCTCCCTGTCGGCGGTCACTTTCAGCATGCATGCCGAGACTTCGGGCTTCCCTCTGCTGCACCACAGCGTCTTCTTCTCCCGCGACTATCCGGCGGAGTTCGACGACATCTTCAAGCACGGCCGGCTACCCGGCGAGCCCACGATCTATGTCTGCGCCCAGGACCGCGGCGGCAGCAATACCCAGGCGCCCGGCGGACCGGAGCGCCTGCTGCTGCTGGTCAACGCCCCGCCCATCGGCGACACCCATACCTTTGATGAACCGGAGATCGAACAATGCGCGGCGCGCACCTACTCCCTGCTCGAGCGCTGTGGCCTGCAGGTCCGGCGCCGGCCCGACAACACCCGGATCACCACCCCGACCGACTTCAACCGCCTGTTCCCGGGCACCGGTGGGGCGCTGTACGGCCGCGCGTCCCATGGCTGGACGGCGTCGTTCTCGCGGCCGGGAGCGCGGACGCGGGTGCCTGGCCTGTACCTGGCGGGGGGCAGTACGCACCCGGGACCGGGCGTTCCGATGGCGGCGCTGTCCGGGCGGCTGGCGGCAGCGAGCCTGACCGCGGACCGCGTTTCGACCAAGCGCTGACCGCGGACAGCTATATCTGGTGGTACCTGGACGCAATGAGCGATGACGGCCACCACGGACTGACCATCATCGCCATGGTCGGCAGCGTCTTTTCGCCCTATTACGCCGCCGCACGCCGCCGCGGCCATGCCGAGCCGGAGGACTATTGCGCGCTCAACGTCTGCCTCTATGGCCGCCACCACCGCGCCTGGACCATGACCGAGCGCGGCCGCGGACAGCTCGGCCGCAGCGCCTCCGAGTTGGTCATCGGTCCCAGCAGCGTGGAATGGGACGGCAACGCGCTGACCGTGCGCATCGACGAGCGCGGCACTCCGCTGCCAAGTCGAGTACGCGGCACCGTGCGCCTGTATCCCAAAGCCATCACCGGTCACCAAATCACGCTGGACTCGACCGGCCGCCATCGCTGGTGGCCCATCGCCCCCGAGGCCCGCGTTGAGGTGGAGCTCACGCATCCGCACGTGCGCTGGTCCGGCCACGGCTATCTGGACCACAATGCCGGCGACGAGCCACTGGAGGCGGGCTTTCGGGAATGGGACTGGTCACGCAGCAACCTGCGCCGGGGCGCCGCCGTCCTCTACGACATGACTTATCACGACGGCAGCCGCCGCTCCCTCGCCCTGCGCTTCGACGGCAGCGGCGGCGCCGAGGAATTCGAGCCGCCGCCGCGCGCGCCGCTGCCCCAGACCCGCTGGTGGCGCATCCGGCGCGGCATACAGACGGAGCCCGGCAGCGGGGCCGAGGTCGTCGAGACGCTGGAGGACACCCCCTTCTACGCCCGCTCCACGGTCAACGCCCACCTCCTCGGCGAGCCCGTCACCGCAATGCACGAGAGCCTGTCCCTGACCCGCTTCGCCAGCCGCTGGGTGCAGGTCCTGCTGCCGTTCCGGATGCCTCGCATCACCCGCTAATGCGGGCGCCTTACCGCTACGCCGGCACCGGGCCGCCGTGCTATGCGGTGCCGGCTTAGGATCGGCCGCCGGCGCCGGGCGCCGGGCCCTGCTGCGCCCGGCGGCTCGGGCAGCGTTCACATCCGCCCCCGGGGAGCGGCGCCGGCCCTGGCTCCAGCGCGGCAACGCCGGGACATTGCCGCGGATCACAGCCCATCGCAATAGCACCCTCGATGGCATCGACGATGAAGGCAATTCGGGCGACATAGGCGCGCGCCGCGCGCTGATTCGCCTGGTATCGGGCTTGATGGTCTTGCAGGCCGCTCATCGGACACCTCATCGCCGGGGAGCTGCGGTTGTCGTTGTTGCGCGCGTCCTCAGGCGGCTGCGCCGGACAGTCCCCAAGGACCGTGGCACAGTGGCGTTCCTCAGCAGACCATAGGCCAGGATGTTCACCAACAACGCGACCATCGTCGCGACTAGCCGCTTTTCCGCTTGCATTCCTGACCGTGTCCTCCCGAACGGCCGGCCGTTCGTCTCCCCGCCTCTGTGGCCCACTCGACTGACCGGGGTCAACCACGCCGGCACCGCTTGATTCGAGTCAAGGTCGGGCGGTCCTAGGCAACAGAGACTCGCCCCGTCAACGGCCTCCGGGCAGATCAGACCCGGGCAGCGCCGCCCCGCAGCCCCCAGGAGCGAGACCGCCATGCATTGCAACCAGTGTGAACAGACCTTCCGCCAGAGCGCTTGTGTCAACAGCCCCGGCACCTGCGGCAAGGACGAGGACGTCCAGTCCCTGCAGGAGACCCTGCTGTACGGCCTCAAGGGCATGGCCGCCTACGCCCACCACGCCCGCCGGCTCGGAAAGCATGACGACGAGGTGTCGGCATTCATTGAAGAGGCGCTGTTCGCCACCATGACCAACGTGAACTTCGATCTCGACACCCTCTTGGGCTACTGCCTGAAGTGCGGCGAGATGAACCTTCGGGTCATGCAGATGCTGGACACCGGCCACGTCGAGACCTTCGGCAAGCCTGCCCCGACCCGAGTCGCCGAGGGCACCCGCGCCGGCCCCGGCATCCTGGTCACCGGCCACGACCTGCTGGACCTCTGGCAGCTGCTGCAGCAGGTGGAAGGGACCGACATC
>Ga0316578_10000102_pt1 | contig 20094 bp, 19 predicted proteins | sample J0NA_2_FD_203076 | JGI IMG/M metagenome (GOLD analysis project Ga0316578, IMG submission 203076) | Rhizosphere microbial communities from salt marsh grasses in Alabama, United States - J0-2_160517rDrC | ecosystem: Host-associated > Plants > Roots > Rhizosphere | place: USA: Alabama | collected... | reverse complement strand
GCTCTATATCATCCCCAGGGGGGTGGAACACCGGCCCGTGGCGTCCGGGGAGGTGCACCTCCTGCTCTTCGAGCCCGTCTCGACGCTGAATACGGGGAACGTCCGGAACGAACGAACCGTCGAGCATCCCCGGAGGATCTGAGCCAGAAGGGTCGCCCGCCGGACGCGTCGTCCCGGGCGCAGGGCACCCCTCCCCTGCCCCGACCCATCGACTCCGGAGCTTGAGTACTGGCATGGACCAACCCAGCTTTCGCCCCGACCCTCGCCTCTTTCCCTTCCAGTCCCACTGGTTCGAGAGCGAGGTGGGAAAGGTGCACTATCTGGACGAAGGAGAAGGGCCTCCCATCCTCTTCCTTCACGGGAACCCCACATGGAGCTTCCTCTATCGGGGGATCATCATTCGATTGAGGAAATCCTTCCGCTGTATGGCTCTGGATTACCCGGGATTCGGTCTGTCCGCCCACCCGATGGAATACCGCTTCACACCGGAGGAGCATGCCAACGTGGTCCGGAGCTTCGTACAAGGCATGGACCTGGGGGACCTTACCGTGATGGGGCACGACTGGGGTGGCCCCATCGGGATGCATCTCGCGCTGGAGGAAACGGACCGGATCCGGGCTCTGGTCATGGGGAACACCTGGTACTGGCCCACCGAAGCCCTCCACCTGAAAGCCTTCAGCTGGGTCTTCTCCACCGGGTACTTCCAAGGAATGATCCTGAAGAGGAACCTCCTGGTGGACCGATTGATCCCCGTGGGGGTGAAGTACCCCCTGGCACCGGAGGTGCTGGAGCACTATCGAGGCCCGTTCCCCACGGTGGACAGCCGGGCCGGGCCGGCGGAGATGGTTCGGCAGCTCACCCTCTCCACCAACTGGCTAGCGCAGCTGGAGGATAGCGTGAGGCGAAAGCTGGCCCACGTCCCTCTCCTCCTCACCTGGGGCGTGGAGGACCTGGCTTTCACCCCCGCCTTCATGGACAAGTTTCGCAGGGACTTCCCCAGGGCACGGGCCGTGCGCCTGGACGCGAAGCACTTCATCCAGGAGGACACGCCTGGAGAGGTGAGTCGGGCCATTCAGGAGTTCCTCACGGAGGGGTAGACTCGCCCCCTACGTCCGCCTCGAGCCCTTCCCTGCGGTGCCTGGAGCGTTCCGTTTCCGGCAGGTCCGCGGCCCGGTAAAGAAGCACCCTCGCCTTCTCCAGGGTCACCAACCCCCCTCCGATGAGCTCGTCCAACTCCGGAAGGATCTCCTGAATCTTCTCCTCCGTTTCCACGACCTCCACCACCAGGGGTAGATCCACCGAGAGTCGGAGGACCCGATCGGTGTGAAGGCGGGCACTGGCCCCGAATCCGGCGATTCCCCTCAGCACTGTGGCACCCGCGAAGCCTCGCTCTCGGAGGGTCAGAAGGAGGCCCATATAGAGTGGCTTCCCCTTGTGGGGACCGCTCCCTACCCGATCGCTCTCACCGATGAAGATGCGCATGAGCGTCCGTTCGCCGTGGAACCTGTGGGACATGGTTCTATCCCCTTGCCTGAAGGAGTATGAAGCCCAAGGCCAGCCCCCCCACCACACCCATCAATCCCAGGAGCAGGCTTCCACCGATGTAGATCCCACCCCGGAGCCACTCGCCCCCTTCCAGCAGAACGACGGCTTCGTACGAGAAGGTGCTGAAGGTGGTGAATGAGCCCAGGAACCCGATGGTCACCATGGAGCGCGTCTCGGCGGAGAGGGCCAGCGCTTCCAGGAGATAGAAGACGAACCCCAGGAGAAAGGAGCCCAGGACGTTGACCACCAGGGTCCCCAGGGGGAAGGACGTGCTCGGAAAGCCCTGCACCCAACCGCTGAGGCCGTAGCGGGCCACCGCCCCAACGGCCCCTCCCACCGCCACCATCAAAATCAGCATGTCTTGCTCTTGAGGCGAGTGATGTCCCCGTGCCTCGGAGGGACGATTCGGAACCGGGGGCGATTCCTTCTGTTCCCGGCCCACGCCAGCGGTACCGCCTGTCCAACCTGTCCGGTCCGCAGAGGAAAGGGAACCCCCCGCAGACGCCTCAGATCGTCTCCAGCACCTCCGAGGGCACCCAACCCACTCTCCCGTCCTCCAGGACGATCTCCAGCCAACTCGCGGTGGTCCGGTCCACCCGAACCCTGGTGCCCTCATGCACCTGGAAGAGGGTGAGATCGTCCCCGCCGGAAGGTGCGGACTGCACCGCCGCGGCTTCCACCATCACGATCCCCCACTCCGTGCTCCCCACCAGCCCCTCCCGGGCTGCAAGGGTGCAGCCGAAGACCAGGATTCCCAACGCCCCTCCCCCGACGAACCAGGTGCCGAAACGCCTCCCGGAGCTGCCGCGAGAGAGGATGACCATGACGAGACCGAACACTCCCAGGAGGTAGGTCAGGACGAGGCCCAGGGTCAGAACGTTCCGGGGAAGCAGCTCAGTCCACCATGAAAGCGCAGACAGGACCCAGAAGCGGGGGAGGGGCTCGATCTCGTCCGCGGTGAGGGAGCGGGCCAACTCCAGGTTCGCCCGTATGTCGGCGCCCCTGGGGTTCAGACGAAGAGCACGCTCGTAGTTGAGGATGGCGCCCCCCAGGTTCCCATCCTTGAAATAGGCGTTGCCCAGGTTGTAGTAGAGGTCCGCGCTCTCGAGCCCAGCCCTAAGGACCCCCCCGTACGCCTCGACGGCTCCGGAGTAGTCGTTCGCCTGGTAGAGGCGGTTTCCTTCCTGAAAGAGAGCCGACGGGTCTTCCCCCTGAATCGTCGCCATCCCCGGATTCGGAGCCAGAAGACCCGGGGCCAGGAGACCCGACGCCACCCACAAGCACCCCAGGAGGGTCCGGGACATCATCTCCCCACCTCACGGTTCAGATGGGTCATGGCCCTGCCGACACGATCCAGGAACCGGGCCTCCTCGCCGGCTCCCCGGTCCGGAGGGGCAAAGCGCTGCCGGTCGCAGTGGTCCAGACAGTCCGACACTTCCTCCAGCAGGCCGCCGGGCACCCCCCGTTCTCTGAGCTGTTCCATGACATCCTTCATCTGCATTCCCGCCTCGGGCACGTCCAGCTTGTCCGCCACGAACCCCCTCAGGGCCCTCGCTACTTCGGCATAGAACTCCCTTGGCGAATCGCCCCCGGCCAAGCGCCGGGCGCGGCTGAGCCGGGCGCTGGCTATACGTCCCGCTCTCCTTCTTCGAGCAAAGGCCGGGTCCTGCTCGAGGCGATCCCGGTGAAGCCGGAGCCCCATCGCCCCCAACACGCCACACATGGGCAGGAGGAGGATCGCCCAAAAGCCCGCCCCGCCGAAGACGGACCTCCCGGTGGGTGCGAGCCCGGCGGGACCGAGATGGATGAAGCGGATGTCTTCCCTCAGAGACGTCACCCCGCCCCGTACCAGAGCGGAGGGGCCCTCCGGGAGATCGCTGGACACCTTCAACGTCAGGGGCTCCGTCTCCACGGTCCGATACGCGTCCGCATCCGTGTCGAAGTACGCCATGGAGACGGGCGGCAAAGCCCTGTTCCCCGGAGCCCGGGGAATCAACACGTATTCCCAGGTCTTCGTTCCGGTGAGGCCCGACCCCTCGGGTCGAACCTCTTCCGAGATCTCCGGGGGATAGGCTTCGAAGTCCCCGGGAAGGTCCAGGACCGGCTCCGGAATGCTCCGGAGGTTCCCCCTTCCCTGCGCGGTGACCGTCAGGGTCACGGCCTGGTTCGCATCCACCGAGTCCTGGTCCAGCGCCGCCGTGAGACTCAGGCTTCCCACGATCCCGCTGAAGGGCTCCGGGCGGCCCGATGGAAGGGGCTCCACCTCCAGCTCGATGGGGTTTGAGAGCACCGTGACGGGGACGACGGTTCCAAAGAGGGAGGATCGGTTCAGGTCGAAGAAGTCTCCGAAGGGGTCCGCCGTGCGACGCCTCACCCTTACCTGGGCTTCGATCCCCAGGGGGTCCAGCGTCCGCCGGCCGGGACCCGTGGGGACCAGCGCTACCCGGCGAATGACGGCCGTGGTGTACTGGGTCCCGTTCCTCACGGTCCGCTCCACCTGGGGTGGATTCTCCGCGGGGATCTCCTCCACCCAGAATCCCTGTGGCTCCGGGATCGTCGTGAAGCTGAACCCGGTCACGTCCACCCGGGTGAAGATGCGATACTCCACCACGATGGGCTCACCCTCTCGTACGCGGCTCCGGCTGGCTTCGGCAGTGAGGAAGAGGTCCTCCGGTGCCACGGAGCTCGGATCCGTCCCTCCTTCGGGGACCTCCGGGGCTGGAGCAGACGACACCGTGAGGGCCAGGGGCTCCGTGGTGTGCTCCTCTCCGTTCACGGTCACCGGGAAAGCCGGGATCTCGAAGGTCCCCTCTTCCAATGCCTGGTAGCGGAATTGGAGTGTGACGGACACCGTGGTTCGGCCGTTCACGATCTGCATGGACGTGGAGCTGCCGCTGCCCAGGTAGGTGGCAAAGGCCGCGAGATCCGGGAGCTCGGGCTCCCGATCCACGTTCTGGGATCCGGTCACCTCCACGTTCAGAACAAAAGGGCGCCCCACCCCTACGGTGCTGGGATTCAGATAGGCACGGACAGAAACGTCCTGGCCCGCCAGCGCCACCGCCCAGAGGAGCCCCGGAAGAATCCCCAGGAGGGACGCCCTCCGCCAACGTCGGCTCTGCAGGTCCCATGGAGCCATCCTCACCAGTCCTTCCTGGGCCGCTTCCCGGTAGGCGCGACACGCTTCCGATTCACCTCCCCAGGATCCTCCCGAATCGCGCTCAGGAGGCGCTGGGCCTCCTCCTGCGTCATCTCTCCCGGTTGAGCCTGAGGTTGCTCCCCTGCCTCCTGCTCCTCTGCCCCGGGGGATGGCTCAGCCCCCTCGGGCCTCTCCTGGGGGTTCGACTCCCCCTGTGGTGGGGTCTCACTCCCTGACGAGGGCGGCTGCCGCTCCGGGGTCTCGTTCCCCGCACGGTCCTCCTGCCCCTGATTCGCCTGGGGCTCCGGCGCCTGGTCTTCCCCCTTCCCCTGCTGCGGCTGCTGGTTCTGTTGTTTCTGCTTTTGGAGCTGTTCCAGCACACGCTCCAGGTTGTGCTTCGCGTCGGTATCGGACGGGTTCGCCCGCAGCGCTTCCTTGTATGCCTCGAGGCTCTCCTGAAGCTGCTGCTGCCGGTACAACGTGTTCCCCAGATTGTACCAGGCGGCGCTTCGCAAAGCCGGATCTCCGTCTTCCAGCGCCTCCTGGAACCTTCTCTGGGCCTCCTGGAAGTCCTGATCCCGGTAGAGGGCGCTCCCGTCATTAAAGAGGATCAGAGGAGATCCAGGATCGTCCAGAAGAGCCTCCAGGTACTTTCGGTGAGCCTCGTCGAACCTTCCCTCCGAGTAGAGGCGATTCCCCTCCTCCACATTCGGCCGGGCACTCTGACCCGCCGCTCCCACCGGGCACGCTGCGAACCCCACGAACAGAACGCCGGCGAGCCCCGACCCGCGGCACCACCGTCCCGCCAGGGAGATCCTCGCCCCGGCAACCCACATCGTACTCATTCGAACCTCCCACTCCACGCCCCTGCCGTCCGTCGACCTTCAGGGGTCACGGTTTCCACCAGCAGGAGAGCCAGCGCCAGGCCCAGGAACAGCCGATACTGCTCCTCGAACTGGGTGATCGCCCTGGCCTCGAGCTCCTCTCCCTCCCCCGCGGCGATCTCGTCCACCAGGTCCTCGAAAGCGTTGGAGCCGGGGACGACGTGCACGTACCTGCCTCCCGTGGCCTCCGCCACCTCTCTCAGGATTGCCTCGTCCAGGCGGGTGGTGACCACGTTCCCGTCCTCGTCCCGCTTGAAGCTCCTCCCGCCACCTTCCGAGGCGGCTTCCGGGATCGGGACACCCTCCGTCGACCCGATGCCGACGGTGTGGATCCGAACGTGACCCGAGACGGCTCGGCGAAGCTGTTCCTCAATCCCTCCCTCGTGATCCTCTCCATCCGTCACCACCATCAGAAGCCTGTCCTCACGGGCACCTTCGTCCAGAGCGTCCAGTCCTACCCGGAGGGCTTCCCCGAGATCGGTTCCCTGGACCGGCATCATCTCGGTGTCCATGGCGTTCAGGAACATGACCGCCGCCGCGTAGTCCACCGTCAGGGGACTCTGGACGAAGGCGTCACCTGCAAAGGCCACCAACCCGACCCGATCACCGTCCAGATTCCGAATGAGCCGGAGAATGGCCAGGCGGGCCCGCTCCAGGCGATTCGGCGCCACGTCCTCGGCAAGCATCGAACGGGAGAGATCCACCGCCACCATCACGTCCTGTCCCCGACGCTTGACCGTCTCCACCCGCGTGCCGAACTGAGGCCTGGCCATGGCGAGGGCCACGAAGGCGACCGTGGCCAGGAGGAGCAGCGCCTTGAACCTCCGGGCGCTACGGCTTACCGACTCCGTCAGCCTCCGGACCAGGACGGAATCACCGAACCGGTCCAACAGGCGCCTCCTCCTCCACCCCCCAAGCCACATCACGGCTGAGAGTATGGGGACCAGGAGGAGTGCCACCAGCCATTCGGGATCGGCGAAACGGAACATCGGCTTCAGCCCCTCAAGGTAGCTTTCGGAATGCGGTCTGGGACAACCCGACCTCCAACAACAGGAGGACGAGCCCTCCACCCAGGAAGAGGGGAAACCGCTCCCGGTAGCGGGTGAAGTCCTCCACCTCGATCTCCGAGGTCTCCAGGGAGTCGATCTCCGCGTACACCCCCTCGAGGCTCCTCCGATCCGTGGCGCGGAAGTACCGGCCTCCCGTGGTCTCTGCCACTTCCATCAGGGTGGGCTCGTCCAGGTCCACTCGCATGTTCACATACCGCTGGCCACCCAGGGCGTCCCTCACCGGCACCCTGGCGGTTCCCCGGGTCCCGGCCCCGATGGTGTACACCTTCACCCCTAGTGCCTGGGCCATCTGAGCGGCGGTGGTGGGCCCCAGCTCCCCCCGGTTGTTCCGGCCGTCGGTGAGGAGGACCACGACCTTCGACGCGGCATCGGAGGCTTCGAGCCGCTTCACCGCGGTGGCAAGGCCCATCCCCACCGCCGTCCCGTCTTCGATCATCCCCACCCCCAGCCCGTTCAGGAGGCTTGCGATCACGTTGTAGTCCAGGGTCAGGGGGGCCTGCGTGTACGCCTCGGCTGCAAAAGCCACCAGTCCGATGCGATCGTTCCGTCGCCCCTGAACGAAAGCCGTCGCCACCTCCTTCGCGGCCTCCAACCGGTTCGGCTCCAGGTCCTCGGCCAGCATGGAACTGGAGACGTCCATGGCCAGGACGATGTCGATGCCCCTCGTGAGAATGGTCTCCGAGCTCATTCCGGTCTGAGGTCGTGCCAGGGCCAGGATGAATGCCGCAAGGACCAGGAAGCGAAGAACCCCCGGGACGTGTTGAGCCCACCGGCTTTGCCCCTTCCCGGTCTTCTCCACCGAATCCACCGCGGAATACTGGAGAGCTCCTGAGCGCCGCCCTCCCCAAGCTCGCCGAGCCCAGGGCAGGAAGGGAAGCAGGATCAGCAGAAGGAGCGTCAGGGGTTCCTGGAATCGGAACATCAGTCCTCCTGCCCCGACGGACCGAGGGGAGCCACTTCCACGGGTGCCTCAACAACCGGGACGGTGGCCTCCACCAAGCTCCGCCCCAGGGCCACGAGGGCGCCCGACGCCTCCATCCCCGGGCGGTCCTTCGCGAACTTCACCATGTCACACCGGTGCAGATACTGCCGGAACTCCTCCAGGAGCGGAGGGTCCACCCCCACCCGCGCCATCTCCCTGGTGAGGTCCAGGGTGGTCATTTCCAGCGCCGGCACCCGGAATCGTCCCTCCACGTACACCCGCAAGATCTCCGATGCCCGGATGTGGTATTCCTTCACCTCCCCCCGTTCCAGGAGGGGAGACGCTTCCAGCCGGGTCAGAGCCTCCAGAGCGACCTCGTGAGGAGGCCGGGGCGGCAGGGCCGGCAGAACACCCTCCTCCGGCCCCCGGCCCCGTCCGATCCTCCGGAAGAGGAACCAACCCAGAGCGACGGCCGCCAGAAGGCCCAGCCCCCACAGGAGGACACCGAGGAGACTCCTCGGGATGCTCCACGGTCCCTTGATCTCCCGGATGTCTCCCCCCTCGTCGAGGCCTACGCTCCTCACGCGGATGCCGAGCGGGCTTGTCCGCAGGGTGGCCCTTTCCTCCCCGGGCCCCACCACTTCGACGGGAATGCCGGGAATCTCCAGATCTCCCACCTCAAAGGCGGTAAGGGTCAGGACGAGGGACGAGGGGACACCGTCCGCCGCGGCGGTGGGAGCCTCCACCCGGGCATCGAGCACCTCGAAGGGTGTCAGATCCAGAGAGTCGGGCCAGTCCACCCGGGAACCGGCCGCATGGTCCACCGAGATCGTCAGCGTGATTCGGTCCCCGACGGTGATGACGGTGGTGTCCACCTCCGCCCGGATACCGGGTCCCTGGGCCGGAGGGCGCGGTGTTGTCCCTCTTGCCGGTCCGGCAGCGAAGGTGAAGCCCAGGAGGAGGGCAGGGGCCACACCCCTCAGCAGTCCTCTCCGGCGCCTCATCGGAACCTCCGCATCCGTTGGCGAAAGAAACGCATGAGAGGTTCCACGTAGGGCCGGCCGGTCTCGACGTCGATGACGTCTACCTGGGCGCGGCGAAACATCCGGTCCATGGCCTTTCGGTCATCCGCCGCCCGCTCGCGAAAGGCCTCCTGGAGACTACGGTCCGAGGTGTTGACCACCAGGCGCTCGCCCGACTCGGGATCCTCCATCTCCACGAAGCCCACGGGAGGGAGCTCCGCCTCCCGGGGATCGGACATTCGGATGGCGACGAGGTCGTGACGCCTTCCCACCACCGAGAGTGGATGAGAGAAGCCGGCACCCATGAAGTCCGACACCAGAAACACCACCGCTCGCCGCCGGGTGACCCTCGAGAGGTACTGGAGGGCGGCTCCGATGTCAGTGCCCCTGCCCTTCGGTCGATGGAAGAGTAGCTCTCGGAGGACTCTGAGGACGTGCCGTCGTCCCTTTCGGGCCGGCACGAACTTTTCGATCCGGTCGCTGAAGAGGATGAGCCCGATCTTGTCGTTGTTCTTGATGGCGCTGAAGGCCAGGACCGCGCTCAACTCCACGGCTACCTCACCCTTGAATCGCTCTCGGCTTCCAAAATCTCCCGACGCGCTCACGTCCACCACCAACATCACGGTGAGCTCCCGTTCCTCTTCGAAGACCTTTACGAAAGGAGTCCCTGTTCGGGCGGTGACGTTCCAGTCGATGCTGCGGATGTCGTCGCCGTACTGGTACTCCCGGACCTCCGCGAAGGTCATCCCCTGCCCCTTGAACACCGAGTGGTATTCCCCGGAAAAGACCTCGTTGACCAGCCCTCTCGTGGAGATCTCGATGCGCCGAACCTTCTTGAGGATCTCTCGCGGGATCACTTACACCCTCCCGACACGATCATCCGGCAACACTCCGCGCCAAGCCGTCCGCGCCTTCATGGCAGGGCTCAGGGTACCTCGACGGTATTGAGGATTCGGGTGACGACGTCTTCGGACGTGACCTCCTCCGCCTCCGCCTCGTAGGTGAGAAGAACTCGGTGCCGCAGGACGTCCATGGCGAGAGCCCGCACGTCGTCCGGGGTCACGTACCCCCGTCGGTGGAGGAATGCGTGCGCTCTGGCACTCTTCGCCAGGTAGATGGAAGCCCTGGGGGACGCGCCATAGGCAATGAGCTCCGGAAGATCGTCCATCCCATAGGACTCCGGGTTCCGGGTAGCGAGAACGAGATCCACGATGTACTGCTCCACCTGCTGGTCCAGGTAGATCATCTCCACGGCCTTCCGGGCCCGCAGGATCTCTCCCGGTGTCACCACCGGCGTCACCGTCGGCTCAGGCCCCGTGGACATGCGCCTCATGATCTGAAGCTCTTCGTCACGGTTCGGATAACCCACCGCCACCTTCAGCATGAAGCGATCCACCTGCGCCTCCGGAAGGGGGTAGGTACCCTCCTGTTCGATGGGGTTCTGGGTCGCCAGAACCAGAAACGGCGCTTCCAGAGGGAAGGTATTGTCCCCAATGGTCACCGTTCTCTCCTGCATGGCCTCCAGCAGGGCCGATTGGACCTTGGCGGGAGATCGATTGATCTCGTCCGCCAGGATGACATTGGCGAAGACGGGGCCTTTTCTGGTCTTGAATTCCTGGTCCTTCGGATCGTACACCAGGGTGCCCACCAGGTCCGCCGGCAGGAGGTCCGGTGTAAACTGAATGCGCCTGAATTTGCTGGCTACGGCCTGGGCCAGGGTCCGGACCGTGAGGGTCTTCGCCAGGCCCGGCACGCCCTCCATCAAGACATGTCCATCGGCCAGCAGTCCCACCAGAAGGCCGTCGACCATGGGGCTCTGCCCAACGATGACCCTGCCGATCTCCTCTCGGAGCCGGGGGAGGAACGCACTCTCCTCCTGGATCTTCTCCTGAATGACTTCGATGTCGCGATTCATCGTCCCACCGGCGTATTCGGGTTACCCTCTGCCCCCTTCACTCCCGCCCGGGGGCCCTCATTGGATCGAGAAGATATCCGACCGCTTCATGAGATGACCACCCTTTCCACACGGTTGCCCGGCCCCACCCCCGGTCCAGGGAGTGGAAAGGTTCCGGAGCGCTGTCTCCCATCCCATGGGAAGCCGGACCCCCGGCCCCCCTGGACAGTGCCCGGGCGACTTCATTAGAGTTTTTACCTCCTTCCGGACATCATGATCCGGGAGTCTTCGAGAAACACGACCGAGGCGTTTTTCCCGACGAGCCAGAGCACCGGCTGGTCTATCTCTTGGTGCCGAAGCCACGTTGGGTTCTCCGCCCTCGTGGCTTTTCCTGTCTCATCGCAGGAGGGAGAAACGGATGTTCTCCGTGGAGTCTGTCACGAAACGCTATGGCGATCTCGTCGCCGTGGACGACCTGAGCTTTCGAGTGGATCGCGGCGAGGTGGTGGGATTCCTGGGCCCCAACGGTGCGGGGAAGACCACTACCATGCGCATGCTCACCGGAACCCTGGAACCCGACGCGGGAGAGATCCTCTTCGAGGGCGCTCCCATCGCCCTGGATCTCCGGAAAGCCAAGAGCCGGGTCGGGTACCTTCCGGAATCGAATCCCCTCTATGAAGAGATGTTCGCGGCAGAGTACCTGGGGTACGTGGCCGAGCTCAGGGGGATGGACCTGGCCGATTCCCGGAGAGCCATCGCCAGCGCCGTGGAGGAGACGGGCGTCGGCGAGGTTTTCTTCCGTCCCATCGGCGAGCTATCGAGGGGCTACCGCCAGCGTGTCGGCCTCGCCGCGGCCATTCTCCATCAACCCGAGATCCTGATTCTCGACGAACCCACCGAAGGGCTGGACCCGAATCAGCGTGTAGAGATCCGGCGACTGGTGGCGGAGCTGGGAAAGGAGAGGACCGTCCTCCTCTGCACCCACGTCATGCAGGAGGTGGAGGCCACATGCTCCCGGCTGGTGATCCTGAACCGGGGGAAGCTCGTGGCTCAGGGAAGCGTGCAGGAGCTCCTGGCCACCCGGTCCGGGAGAGCACGCTATGTGGTGGAGGCGGAGGGGGAGGGAGTCTCGGAGGGGCTGGCGGCCCTACCGGGTGTAGAGGCCCAGGAGTCGACGCTCCTGGAGGGAAGGACCCGGGTGCAGCTGGAAGGTGGCGGAGATCAGGAGCTCCGGCCCGAGATCTTCGCCCTGGCGAGAGATAGGGGTTGGACGCTGTGGGAGCTCCACAGGGAGCGAGCCAGCCTGGAGGACGTCTTCAGGCAGCTCACCTCCGAACGGGAGGAGGTGGGAAGATGAAGCGCTCCACGTGGACCGTGGCGAAGGGTGAGCTCCGCGGATACTTCGATCATCCGACGGCCTACCTCCTGGCCGTCGCCTTCCTGGGCCTCTCCCTCTTCCTCACCTTCCGGACCATGTACGCCTCGGGAGCGGCTTCCCTGAGGCCCTTCTTCGACCTCCTTCCGGTCCTCTTCGCCGTCTTCATCCCGGCCACCACCATGCGGAGCCTCGCCGAGGAGCGGAGGAGCGGCACGCTGGAATGGCTGGCCTCGAACCCCATGCAGGAGACGGAGCTGGTCCTCGGGAAGTTCCTGGGAGACTGGATCTTCGTTCTCGTCACCCTTGCCGGGAGTCTTCCCACCGCCATCGGCCTTCTCCTGGCGTCCGACGCGGATCTCGGGATCATTGCGGCCCAGTACGTGGGAGCGGCGCTCCTCGCGGCGCAACTCGTGGCCCTGGGTCTCTGGGCTTCCAGCCTGACCCGGAACCAGATCTCGGCCTTCATCGTGGCGGCCGCCCTGGCCTTTCTCCTGTTTCTTATCGGCCTCCCGGTGGTCCAGATCGGTCTCCCTCCCGTCATCTCCGGGGCATTGGCCCGGCTGTCCCTCGTGGCCCACTTCCAGAACGTGGCCCGAGGGGTGGTGGACCTGAGAGACGTTCTCTACTTCCTCTCCACCGGCGCCCTCTTCCTCTTCCTGGCCATGGCGATGCTCCTTCGAGACCGTCTCAGTCACGGCCGGCCGGACTATCATCGGCTCCGCATCGGGACCGGACTCGCCATCGTCCTGGTGTTGGTCCTGAATCTTCTGGGTGGGCACGTCCGTGGCCGCCTGGACCTGACCCGGGGCGATCTCTTCACCCTGGCTCCGGGGAGCCGCCAGATCCTGGAGAACCTGGACGACCTGGTGCAGATCAAGCTCTTCGTCTCCGACGAGCTTCCTCCTGAGCTCCAGCTCCAGCTCCGGGACGTGAGAGACCTTCTCTCGGATTTTCGCCGGGCATCCAACGGGAACCTCACGGTGGAGGAGATGAACCCGGACGACGACGAGGCCGCTGCGGAGGAAGCCGGGTCTCTGGGGATATATCCGGTGGAGTTCAACGTCCTGCGGGACGACGAGTTTCAGCTCAAGCGCGGTTATTACGGGCTGGCGGTCCTATACGCCGACGAGCAGGAGGTGATCCCGGTCATACAGCGGACCGACGACCTGGAGTTCCGCCTGGCATCGGCGGTCTACAGCATGACCACCCAGGAACGCCCGGGGGTGGCCTTTCTCCAGGGGTTCGGCGCCAAGGGAGACTTCGATCTCCCGGACCTCCGGAGCACGTTGGCAGACCGGTACTCGATCCGGAACATCCGGATGGCCCCTGATTCCACCCCGGCTATTCCCATGGACTCCACCCGGGTCGTGGTCCTGGCCGGTCCGACCGAGGCTCTGGACAGCACCGCACTCGGGCGGCTGGAGGATTACGTGGATCAGGGGGGCGCGGCCCTCGTCCTCCTGGAGCCCATTCTGCTGGATCCGCAGAATCCCCAACCGATTCCCGTCTACTCCGGCCTGGAGCCCTTCCTGGAGGCGAACGGGCTCCGCTTCAATTCCAGCCTGGTGGCGGATCTGGCCTCCAGCGAACAGGTCTCCCTGGGGCAGCGTGGGCTCTTCAACGTCATCGCCCCCTACCCCCTCTGGCCCATCGTCTCCCCCGCCGGCGACCATATCACCACTCGCAGCCTGAACTCCCTCACGCTCTCCTGGGCCGGAGCCCTGGACATCGTCGATTCCACGAGGGTCACCCCTCTCTGGCAGACCACGGACGCCGCGGCACTCAGAGGCCCGGGCCTTCCCATCCTGCCGGACCAGAACTGGGACACCCCCAGGGAGGAGCTGGCGGTGCGGACGGTGGCGGTGGCGGTGGATCCCGGGGCGGCCGACGCGGACGGCGAGAGTAGTGGGAACACGTCCGGACGGATGATCGTTGTGGGTGACGCGTCCTTCCTGGAGTCCCAGTTCGCCCGTGCCAACCCCCAGAACGTTCTCTTCGCGGCCAACGCCATCGATTGGCTGGCCCAGGACGAGTCACTCATCCGGATCCGCTCCAAGAACCGGACCCCCCCATCCCTCGTTTTCACTTCCGACTGGAGCCGCAACTTCATGAAATGGGGGAACCTCCTGGGCGTGCCCCTTCTCTTCGTCCTCTTCGGGGTGTGGCGGGTCACGGGCCGACGTCGACGAGCAGAGGTACGGTGGAAGGAGGTCGTCTCATGAGTGAGAAGGGGTTGAAGGTACTGAGCGTGACCATTGGGGTTCTCGTGGTGATCTGGGTGGCGGTCACCCTCCTTCCTGGCGGTGGGGGCGGAGCCGGTGCTCCCCCCGATGCCCTCGCCGGTTTCTTCCGTGGCGTCACACCCGAGACCGCCACGGCCGTTCGTTTCCAGGGTCCGGGAGATGCAGGCGCGGTGGAGTTGAAACGGTCGGAGGGGGGCTGGACCGTAAACGGCTACCGGGCCGATTCCTCCGCGGTGGCCCGGTTCTGGGAGGCCATGGCCGGGGCAGAGGTGGGAAGCCTGGTGGGCTCCAACCCGGCGAACCACCCCAGGCTGGGAGTGGCGGCCGACAGCGCCTGGACGCTGGATCTGGAGACACCCGACGGTGCCCGAAGCGTCCTGGTGGGGAAGAGCGGGACCCGGTACGGAACCACCTACGTGCGCCTTCCGGACGCAGAGGGGGTCTATCTCCTGGAGGGAGGCCTGAGGCCCATGGTCACCCGGTCCCTGGACGAATGGCGGAACAAACAGGTTGCCCGAGTCGACACGTCGGCGGTTCAGACGGTGGAAATGGAGCGGGAGGGGACCGGATGGACCCTCCAGCGAGCTGACTCCTCCTGGGTCATGGCGGACGGATCCCCGGCCGATGGGGCCACCGTCCGCAGCCTTCTCGGGGAGCTGGCGCGAATGGACGCATCGGGGTTCTACGGCGCCCAGGATTCCCTGCCGCCTCTGGGTGGTTCGGTCCGTGCGATGGATCAGGCCGGCGATACGCTGCTCTTCCTGACCATTGGATCCGGGGAGGGGGATCGGTGGGTGCGGGTCGAAGGGGACTCCATCGTCTACCGCATCCCGTCCTGGCGCGTGAGCCGGGTCCTCCCCGAGCTCTCGACGTTGCAGGGAGAGGGATAAGGAAGGCTGATCCCAAACCCATGGCACTCGCGAGATCCTTGCCCTCCCCCTCTCTCCTAGATAGACTAGGATTAGATTCCTAGAAAAGCTAGGAGAAGGCGCCGGATGCTCATTACCAAGGAACTCCTCCCGGGCACGTTGGACATGCTCATCCTCAAGGCCCTCTCTCTGGGCTCCACCCACGGGTACGGGGTGCTATTGCGCATCGAGGAGAGCTCTCGGGGCCTCCTGAGTCTGGAGCAGGGTTCCCTCTACCCGGCGCTGAACCGGATGGAAGACCGGGGTCTCATCACCTCCCAATGGGGGACCTCGGAGAACAATCGCCGGGCCAGATTCTACTGCCTCACAAAATCCGGTCATCGGCGCCTGGAGGGGGAGACGGACCGATGGGACCGAATGGTTGAGGCGGTCTCCAACGTCCTCGGCACCCGTCCGGACCCCACATCGAAGGTTGGGGGCACCCAGCCCAGCGAGATCTGATCCATGCTCAGACGGCTCCGAAACAGAGCTCGCCTTCTCCTCCGCGGCCGCGCGTTTCGCCGGGCGTTGGATGAGGAGATGTCTTTCCATCTCGAGCGTCTCACCGAAGATCTGGTCCGGGGGGGCATGGACCCGGCGGAGGCCAGGAGAGAGGCTCGCCTCCGCTTCGGGAGCGTGGAGCGCGTGCAAGCCAGGAGCCGGGAGGCCCGGGGATTGAGCCTTTTCGACGAGATGATCCGAAACATCCGATTCGCCGTCCGGGGGATGGCCCGGAGCCCCCTCTTCTGTGGCACCTTCATCCTGACGCTGGCCCTTTGCATCGGCTTGGGAACGGCTGCCTTCAGCGTGGTGGACGCAGTGCTCTGGCGGCCACTGCCCTACCCCCAACCGGGCCGTCTCGCCCACGCCGTGGTCTACAGCCCGGAGTATGGAAAACACCCCGGCAACACCGCGGTGGACGGCCGGACCTGGGAGCGGATCCGGGACGAAGGTGAGCCCCTGGCGCGGGCCGTCTACTCGGGATGGGTCAGGGGTGTGAACCTCTCCACGGACCAGGCCGCCGCCTACGTGCAGCAGCAGCGAGTGGGAGCCGGGTATTTCCGGACTCTCGGCGTGCCCCCTCGGCTGGGCAGGGAGTTCGCGCCGGCGGAGGACGTGGTGGACGGCCCACCCGTGGCCATCCTCAGCCACGAGCTCTGGACCCGGACTTTCGGGGGAAACCCCGACATCATCGGGACCACCATCCGGCTGAAAGGGGAAGCCCACACCGTGGTGGGGGTCATGCCGGAGGGTTTCCGATCCCAGGCCGACGCCGCCGTCTGGACCCCCCTCCGCCCCAACTCCACCGGTGAGGGGAGCGGCGAGAACTACGCCGTCCTGGTCCGCATCCCTGATGGCATGAGCTTCGGGGAGGCCGACGCCCGCCTCGGCGCGATCGAAGCCCCTCAGTCTACGGGCGAAGACGCCCCGGAGCTGCGCTTCGGGCTCGTACCTCTGGACCAGGCCCTCACAGCCGAAGTCCGGCTTCCCATGCTCATCCTGCTGGGAGCCATCGGTATCATGCTCGTCGTGGGATGCGCCAACCTGGCGGGACTCCAGATCGCCCGTTCCCTTGCTCGGCGTCCGGAGATGGCCACACGGCAGGCGCTGGGAAGCGGGTCCGGAGCCCTGGTCCGTCAGATGATGGCCGAGAACCTGCTCCTGGGTCTCCTGGGGGCCGGCGCGGGCCTGGCGATAGCCTACGTTGGGATCACCGGGCTCGCGGCTCTTGTACAGGCGCATTTCGGCATCTGGCAAGAGATCCGCATGGACGCCCGATCTCTGGGAGCGGCAGCGGGGATCACCGCTCTGGCAACGCTCCTCTTCGGGCTTGCGCCCGTCCTCCAGGCCGCCAGCCCCGGCATCCAGCGGATCCTGGTGAGTGGATCCAGGGTGGTGGGAGGCGGCGGCCACCGGGTCCGGAAGATTCTCCTGGTGGGGCAGGTGGCCCTGGTTACGGCCCTTCTCTTTTCCTCGGGCCTTCTGGTGCGTAGTTACGGCCACCTGGAGGGGCTCGACCCCGGGTTTCAGCCGGAGGGGATCCTGACGGTCCAGTATTCCCTGGACGATGCCCGCTACTCCGATGCCGAGGCGGTCAAACACCTCTTCCAGGAGAGTCTTGTCGCGCTCCGTCGGATTCCGGGGGTGACGAATGCAGCCGTGTCCCTGACCCTCCCCTACGAACGGCCCCTCAACCTGCCTTTCAGGTTCCCCGACGACGAGCCGGGAACCAACCGGGTCACCAACGCCGTGTACGTCACCCCGGGTTTCTTCCAGGTCATGGGGATCCCTCTTTCCCAGGGCCGAACCCTCGAGGAGGCGGATCGGGAGGGCGCTCCCATCGTGACCGTAGCCAACCAGGCGTTCGTGGACGCCTATCTGCAGGACCGGCGGGCCCTGGGGTCGCCGGTGAGAATGGGATTCGCCGGTGACGCGGACGTGACCATCGTCGGAGTGGTGGGAAACGTGCAGCAATCCGCTGGATGGGGAGAGACATCGCAGCCGGTTTGGGAGACACCGACGCTCTATCTGGCCTCCGCCCAGACCAGCGGCGAGTTCTTCCGGGGGATCCACGTCTGGTTCTCCCCGAGCTGGATCATCCGGGCCGCCAACTCCACGGAAGATCTGCCGGCCCAGGTCATCCAGGCGTTCCGGGAGGTGGATCCGGATCTCCCGGTGGCCCGCATGGCTCCCCTGGCGGACATCATGGAGGACGCGTTCTCCCGTCAGCGCTTCGAGGCCGGGTTCCTCGTTCTCGTGGCCGCTTTCGCGCTGCTCCTGGCAGGGATCGGTCTGTACGGGATCGTGGCCCACGAGGTCCTGGAGCGTCGCTCGGAGATGGGCCTTCGGATGGCCCTGGGATCCACCCCCGGAAGTGCCGTCTGGACGGCGGCCGGCGGCGGGATGCGACTCACCGGCTACGGTCTGGTGGTGGGCGCCATCGCGGCGGTGGGGGTGTCCCGGCTCATGGAACACCTGGTCTGGGGAGTCACCCCCGGAGATCCCCCGACCCTGGCGGCCCTCCTGGGGATCCTGTCTCTCTTCGCGGCGGTGGCGAGCTTCGTTCCCGCCGCACGGGTCGGGAAAATGGATCCGGCGGCGATTCTCCGGGAGGGGTAGGGGCTCGCCGGGTTTCCCCGGGAGCCCCTTGGCGTCCTACGCCCCATCAAGCTCCTTCCGCTGGATCGCTCCGAACTGGGCGGCGGCCGCCAGGACTCCCGCGGTCAGGGAGAAGGTCAGGAGCGGCCCGGGAGCGGCGGTCCCCGCGCCAGTGAGGACGACGACCCCCGCGGTCGTCAGGGAGCCCAGAATCGTCGTCCCCAGGGCCTGTGTCCGAATCCCCCGCCGATCTTCCTCCCGGGACTCGCGGACTCTGACGTCCGCCATCACCCGCTGCACCAGGGCGTCGGGGACCTCCAGCTCCCGCCGGAACGCCGCGGAGATCTCCCGAATGAGGAGAAGGTCCCTCCGGCAGGTGGGACAGCTCTCCACATGCGCCTGCAGCTCGGCATCGGCGCGGGCTCCAGCCGCGAGATCAATGAGATGGTCTATATCCGGGCAGCTCATCTCCCATGTCCTCCATGATGTTCCGCAGGCGCGCGATTCCGTGCCTGACGATGGATCGTACCGTGGCCTGGGTGATCCGCATCCGATCCGCCACCTCGCCGGTGCTCATTCCCTCGAAGATCCTCAGGGTGATGGCTTCGTGCTCTCTCCGGCTCAGCCCGCCCAGCGCCCGATGGAGCCTCCCGTGGAGATCCGTGCGAGCCGCCGCGCTGAGGGGATCCATGGGCACCACACCCAGCACTTCTCGATGGTTCTCGATTCTCATTCGGTCCATTGCCTCCAGACGGTCCTTCCGATCCCGGTAGTCACCGATGCAGACCCGTGTGGCGATCCTGTGAAGCCACCCGTCGAAGGAGCCCGTTCCCCGGTAGGAACGCCTCTTCTCGAACACGTGGGACCAGGTCTCCTGGAAGAGGTCCTCCGCATGATCCGAGTCCTTCCCAAAGGCCTCCGCCACCGCCAGCACGGTGTGCCCGTGGCTCCTGAGGACCTCCTCGAAGTATTCCGGGTCCCCTCGTCTGAATCGTCGGACGTCGATCATCAGACGCCGGAAGAGGCCGGAGCGTGCAGACCTGCGACCTGGTTCCGGGCCACGAGCCTCAGGATTGCCAACTCCACGAGAGGGACCGTGAGGGCGATCCACCCTGCCAGCACTCCGGAATTCCCCGGATCGCTCCGGACCCAGCCCAGAGCAAGCTTGTCAGCCAGAAAGAACATCACCATCGTCGCCAGCCCCAGCCCCCACCGGACATTGGCACGCGCGGGAGGAGGGAGGGCCCGGGTGACCACGCCGGCCTCCTTGCCCAAGAGTGCCGCCAGGAGGGTGAACGCGGAGACGGCCATCATGCTGTGGAGGAGGTAGGTCCACCAATTCGGGGGAGTCTCCAGGGGCCGGGAGATGCGGTAAGTGTATTCCTCGGGGGGGCTCGCCCGAACCGCCTCCCTTATCTTCCGCAGGCCATCGGGCGTATACGCGCCGAAGGGGTATTGGCTCTCCACCTCGATCCCGTGCGAGCCGGTCAGGCGGTAATCCGCCAGGGGAGCCCCATACGCCAGGAGTGCGTATGTGAGGAGCGCCAGAAGGGCTCCCCTGACGGCCACGCCCAGGTCCCGAGAGAGGCCCCAGACCGCCAGACCACCCGCAAAGGCAGCAGGCGGGAGGAGGGCGCCCACCGATCCAGGCAGGAACAGGGCAGTCTCATGGAAACTCAGAGCATCCCATCGGGTCGGCCGCGTGAGCAACTGGTACAGAAAAGCCACGCCCACCAACCCCAAGAGCCAGACCCCGGCAACGGTGAAGAATCGCCCCGCCCCTCGCTCCCGCTCAGCAGGCATGGGTCAAGGCAGCACCGCACTGGTTCCCGCGAGCTGGCATTCTTCGTCCGTGAAACAGTTGAATGTGAACCAACAACAGCCTCTACAGCAGTAACTCTCGCCCGGGCCGTCATGCTGACAGCAGCTGCGGATGCCCCTGGGCTTGATCTGTGAGTCCGCCGGCACGGCCAGGATGGCGCCGGCCAGGAGT
>Ga0316578_10000101_pt1 | contig 20192 bp, 17 predicted proteins | sample J0NA_2_FD_203076 | JGI IMG/M metagenome (GOLD analysis project Ga0316578, IMG submission 203076) | Rhizosphere microbial communities from salt marsh grasses in Alabama, United States - J0-2_160517rDrC | ecosystem: Host-associated > Plants > Roots > Rhizosphere | place: USA: Alabama | collected... | reverse complement strand
GGTCCGAAGTTCGCATCAACACGCAACCCACCGGGAAAATCAATTACCATATCCATTATATATTCTCCAAATCTTCAAATTAAGGAGGCGCAACAACGCGCCAACCTTTTATTTAGATGCAGAAAATCAGGATTGGTGACATCGGGGATCGATTAGATAGAGAAAGAGATAGAGGTGGAGGAATGTTGAACCTTATAACAGCCTATGTTATAGGCGGCCTATGTTTTAGGCCTACGCTGCAGGCTGCGGCCGTCCTTTGGGCAGAAAGAAGACGGCGGGTACGCTGAGAAAGGCCAGGATAGCCACCGTTGTAAAGGCGGCGCTCAAGCCATAAGCATCAGAAAATCGGCCGACAACCCATATGCCGCCGGCACGCACCAGAAAATTAAGCGCCAAATAGGTGCCATTGGCCAAAGCGCGGTTGTCTGGGAACTGATCCTGAACAGATGCCAGGAGTACCGGCTGGGGCGAGATCGCTGCCAGGCCCAGCAGCAGCAGCAGGGGTAAGGCTAACCAGGCTGGACTGTAGATAAAGGCCAGCATCAACGCAGGCGCTGTCGTGAGGAGCACCAGCAGCACTTTATTACGGCCGAAACGATCGCTGAGCGTTCCCGAGAGCAAAGCACCGGCCACGCCGGCCGCCTCCAAAATGGTTAATGAAGCCGCTGCCAACCACACACTCCCTTCCCACTCATCACTGACGAAGAGGGGCAGGTAAATGGTCAAGGCAGCCATCATGAAGATCCGCCCGGCGAGCAGCCAGATTAACGGAGGAAAGACCCGCCGCGCCTGCGGCCAAAAATTCTCCAGCGTCACCGGCGGCTGTCCAGGCGCTCTTCCCGGCACATTACGCAAACTAAAATAGAGGAATAGAGACACCAGCCAGCCAAATATGGCCAGCCGCCAGATGCCGTCCATGCCAAACCAAACCACCCCCGCGGTCACAAACAGCGGGCCGACGGCCCGCGCGGTTTCGCCGGCGGCCATAAAAATACTCATTCCTGTACCCACGCGTGATCCCGACACCTTGGCAACCATCGCCGGAGCCGGGGCATGGAAGGCAGCGATACTAATTCCGGCCGCGAAGAGCAGCATAGCCAGCGCGAAATAACTGTTTACCAAGCCGATGGCGCTGAAGAGGGTAGCCGATACCGCCGGCGCCAGGATGACAAAATAGCGCACACTGGATCTATCGGCGATATAGCCGATAAAGGGGTTCAATAAGCTCGGGATTTGCGTAAAAATCGAGAGGGTGCCCGCCTCCGTGTAGGTCAGGCCCATACCACTGCGAATGGCCGGCAGGAGCGGCACCAGGAAGGCGCTGTAAACATCATGCGTGAAATGGCCGAGGGCAATTGAAGCGACCTGCCCGGTCTGGAAATCAGAAGCTTCTTGGTCGATTTCTACAGCAGGTTCATCTATTTTCGCCTGTTTTAATACGAGTGGCTGTTCGGACATATTCATTTATTGTATCAGAAGAGCGGTTAAGAGCGCGTCTCAGGCTCAAATTGGCTTAGTTTACTCAGAAACGCCCCACTCTATCTCCCCAATCCTTAAACCATGTCACCTTTTTTTCAAACCTGCATCTAATAAGGTGGATGCGGCCAATACGGCCGAATTTTTATGTATAAATGGAGAATAAGCAATGGCTTTATTAAGTGAACAAGACCAGGAACAACTACGGAATGAATTTGCCGGCATACAACAACCGGTGAAACTCATCGTTTTCACACAAGAATTTGAATGCCAATACTGCCGCGAAACGCGCCAGATCGCCGAAGAGGTCGCCGATCTATCCGACCAGATCTCTCTAGAAGTTTACGATTATGTCGCTGACAAAGAAATCGCCGAGCAATACAACATCGACAAAATCCCGGCCACCATCGTGATGGCCGGCGGCGAGGAACCGCTCGATTACGGCATCCGCTACTACGGCATTCCCTCCGGCTACGAGTTCAGCTCGCTCATCCACGATATCCTGATGGTTGGCGACGGCAGTGTTGAGCTGGCTGCGGAAACGGAGCAGTGGCTGGCTGATTTGACCGAACCGCTGCACTTCCAGGTATTCGTCACCCCCACCTGCCCTTACTGCCCGCAGGCGGTATTGATGGCCCATAAAATGGCTATGGCCAGCGAGCTGGTAACGGCCGATATGGTGGAAGCGAGTGAATTCCCGCACCTTTCCATGAAATATAACGTCATGGGCGTGCCGCGCACGGTGATCAATGAAGATTTCCATGTTGAAGGCGCCGTGCCGGAACACATGCTGCTAGCGAAGATGCAGGAAGCGGTTGCTCAGATATTAAAATTTTAATTTTTTTAGAAACTCGGTTTTTATCCTTAGATAATTAGAAACTCCATTGTCAAAAAACCGAGTTTCTACCCCTTGAAAGCTTATGATGGAATTAGATTTTAACTTCGGCATGCCCGATGAGGGCATGGAAAACGATTATGACGTGATCATCATCGGCGGTGGCCCTGGTGGCGCTTCGGCAGCCATCTATACGGCGCGCGCCGATTTACGCACGCTGGTCATTGATAAAGGCCTGACCGCCGGCGCGTTAGGCATCACGTCCAAAATTAGCAATTATCCCGGCGTACCCGGTCCGATCAGCGGCGCTGAGCTGGTGGAAATTATGCGCAGCCAGGCGGAAGCCTTCGGCGCAAAATTCCTGACCGATAAAGTCGTCGGCGTCGAGATATTCGGCGAAACAAAGAGCGTTATCGGCGGAACAGGCGTCTACAATGCCAAAGCGATTATTTTGGCTACCGGCTCCATGGGCCGCACAAGCACCGTACCCGGCGAAGCGGAATATCTGGGACGCGGCGTCAGCTACTGCGCGACTTGCGACGGGGCATTTTTCCGTGACCAGGATGTCGTTGTCATTGGCAATAACGACGAGGCCTTGGAAGAGGCACTTTTCTTGACCAAGTTCGCTTCCAACATCCACCTGGTGGTTCATACACCGGATTTGAAAGCACGAGAAAGCCTGGCTCAAGAAGCATTGGCCCATCCCAAGATCAATGTGCGCCTGGGAACGCATCTCAAGGAAATTACCGGTAACGGCAAGGTGGAAGGCGTACACATCCAGCCTCGCGGCCGGGAAAGGGAACATCTTCCCGTAAGCGGCGCCTTCGTCTATCTACAAGGTGGAAAACCAATCACCGATTACCTGATGGAACAACTAGAGACAACCGAACAGGGTTGTTTGATAGTCGATGAGAACATGCAAACAACCGTACCCGGCATTTATGCCATCGGTGACCTGCTTTGTGCGCATATCAAGCAGGCCGTGATCGCCGCTTCCGATGGGGTGATCGCTGCCGTGGCCATTGACAAATACATCAACCAGCGCAAAGCGCCGCGCAGCGACTGGAACTAAAACTGGAGAAACCTTATGGCAGAAGCAGAGAAAACCAGAACAGCAAAGAAAAAGAAGAATCGCGTCATTGTCTTCAGCACACCGACGTGCAGTTACTGCAACATGGCCAAGCAGTACTTCCGGCGCAATAAGATACGCTTCAAAGATGTAGATGTCAGCCGCGACGAAGCCGCAGCGCGCGATCTCGTGCGCCGCACCGGCCAGATGGGCGTGCCTGTCATCGATATCAATGGCAAGCTCATCGTCGGCTTCGATAAGCCGCAGATCAATCGTCTTTTAGATATCAAAGAAAATTAGCATTTCAGCGAGTCAGGAAGTCAGGTGGTCAGCTGACCACCTGACTTCCTGACCACCTTGTTATAGGAGAACAATACCATGCAAATTGAACCCCTGGGCGCGCGAGTCCTTATCCGGCCCTTAGATCAAGAAACTACGACCAGCAGCGGCATCATCCTGCCCGAAACAGCGAAAGAAAAACCACAGCAGGGTCTGATCGAAGCTGTTGGCAATGAAGAAGAAATGTTCAGCAGCCTCGCGGTCGGCGACAAAGTGCTCTTTCCAAAATACTCGGGCACTGAAATTAAAATGGACGGCATCGATTACTTAATCATGGAAGAGGGTGACGTCTTAGCGCGCATCAGCGAATAAACTACTCATTATTCCTGATGGGATACCACACTCTGAGGGGATAACAAAGAGGTCGTAAAACAAAAAAACTCCCGGCGGGTTTGCCAGGAGTTTTTTTGATTTTTCAGTAACTTTTGAAAGCTATTCGTTAAGAGCCTTAACCACACGCTGGAGTCGTTCTTGAGCCTCTTCAGCCACCGGCTGCAGCTGCGGATAATCGCCAACACTGAACATAACAAGTGGATCAATAATCGAAACTTCAATCGTATCGCCTTCCCCCTGTCCTATGGTTACATTGCACGGCAGCAGCAGACCGGCTTCAGACACGGCCGATAAGGCGCGGTAGGCCAGCGGCGGATTGCAGGCACCCAAAATTTTATACGGCCGAAAATCAACATCAAGCTTCTTCTTCAAGGTCTCGCGCACATTAATTTCAGTCAGGATGCCGAATCCTTCCTCCATTAACGCCTGGCGCACACGCGCCTCCACCTCGTCAAAGTCACCCTTTAGCTGCACTTTAAATCCTAATTCACTCATTTCCAATCCTCTATCTCTCCCCGTCTCACGCTGCAGCGGATTCGGATTCCACGATCTCGTATGTCAACTCCATAGCTACCTTTCCGGAAAGCATTCCCTGCGCCGGACAGTAAATCGTCTCCGAAAGTTCTATGGCTCGTTCCACCGATCTGGGATCGATATTATGTCCTTCAACAATATAATGAATATGAACATCAGTGAAAACACGCGGGTGTTGATTAGCCTGCTGGGCATCGGCCGTCACACGAAAACCGGTTACATCCTCCCGCTTCTTGAGCAAAATAGAAATGACGTCCATCGCCGTACAGCCAATCAAGCCGGTGAGAATCAGTTCCATGGGCCGGAACCCATCATCATCCCCACCAACAGCCGGACTGCCGCCTAAATTCACCGTAAAGCCAGAATCGGCCGTTCCTTCAAACGTTAAGCCATGATCCCAGGTAACTTCTGCTTTCATAAAAATTTACTCCTTATATAAGTTGGTCAGTTTTTCAGTTTGTCAGTAGGTCAGTTCATTGTATATCCTGAAATACTGAGCTACTGAATAACTGACTGACTTTTCGCGGAAGACACGCTTCCGTCATGATCCTATCAGGTAAATACGCCGCTCTCGGCAATATAGCCGCAGGCGGGACAGGTGAGCATGAACAACCCATCGTAAGCCAGGACACCTTCTCCACATTCCGGGCAGGTATGGCCGGGTTGATAACGAATGGCACAAGTATTTTTCGGCTCCTTGCCGTCGCGCCACCAGTATCGTTTTTCCTCAACTTTTTCAGCGGTTTGAACTGTCTCCATGCTGCACCTAATGTATTAGGCCCTAATATATTAGGCCTACTATATTAGATGCGCCTACCACTTAAAAGTGACAAGGGGTTTATCAGGTGTAACTTCGTTACCTATAAGTTTATCAGTTTGTCAGGTGGTCAGTTCCTGACTGCCTGACTCCCTGATTCCCTAACCAGCTGTTAAGGCTCCCAGCATGTGTGGTTGTCAAAACGTACACAGGACGTTGTGCCTGTCACTTTTTATGCCTAACGAGCATCTAATATAGTAGGCCTAATACATTTGGGCCTAATACATTAGGGCCTAATTCATTAGGTTTAACATATCAGGTTTTATAAGACAATATCGCGCCACCGGCGGGTATTTTGCGGTCTTGGGTTATAATCTCACCCATGAGTGAGAACGATAACCCATCCGCAGACAACACCGATGCGCTTATTCTGGCCGGAATTCGCTCGGGCGACAAATCGGCTTGCGCGCTGTGTATAGAAACCTACGGCCCCAGCCTCTACCGGCTGGCGCTGCGCCTGATGCAAAATGAACGGGACGCCGAGGACGTTTTGCAGGAAACATTTATAAATGCTTTTAACTCAATCGATTCTTTTGAAGGACGATCCGGTCTGGGCACCTGGCTCTATCGCATCACCTATAACAATGCCATGATGCGCCTGCGCAAGCCGAATCCCGACATCGTCTCAGTAGAGGATAAATTGGAAGGAATGGAAGAGGGCTATTCCGTCCCTCAACAGTTTTTCGATTGGTGCTGCCTGCCCGAGGAAGATTTTGACAGTGAAGAAGTGCGCCTGGAATTAGAAAATGCAATCGGCGAGCTTTCACCCTCGCTCGGCAGCGTCTTCATCTTGCGCGAGCTGGAAGGGCTTTCAACACGCGAAACGGCCGATACCTTGGATGTTTCCGAAGATGTGGTTAAAACGCGCCTGCGCCGTGCTCGCCTGCAGCTGCGAGAGCAGCTTTCCACCTATTTCGCCGAACAAAATGAGGCGAACTGAGGAAAGATAACGCTGATGGACAAAGGAAAGTGCCATTTTATATTGGAAGATCTCTCCGATTATCTCGACGGCCAGGCATCTGATGCTGTTTGTGCGGAAATCGAGCGCCATATCAGCGAATGTGAAAACTGCCGCGTCGTTGTAGATACCCTAAACCAAACTCTCTACCTTTATCACACACTCCCCCAACCGGAGATGCCCGAAGACCTCCGCGCGCGCCTTTATAAATCCCTCGATCTGGAACCTTATTTCAAGCCGAAGGCGTGATCGGTTAGGATTTCAGCGAGTCAGGTGGTCAGTTAGTCAGGTAGGGGCGCTTCGCGAAGCGCCCCTGCTTTTGCACGCGTAACCTTGTTACGACGTACCCTAATGTCTTCGCCGCCAGTAACCACCAACGCCCACCATGCTCATTAGCAGCAATGGTAAAGCGAGTCCGGCGCTGCAGACCGGCAGACCGGCCGCCGGCTCCCTATCTTCCACAAACTCCTGATAGGATAGTTCTGCAGCAGGCGTTGTTTGTACGTTGCTTATTACCTCCAGCGTTTCCCCAGACCGGATTTCTTGCTCTGTTTGCGAGTCCAATACGGCCGTTTCCTCACCCCCGGCCGTAATCTGGTACGCCTGCCCACCCAATACAACCAGAATTTCCTCACCTAGAGCCAGATATTCACCCGCTTCCGGCCACATATTGAGTAAGTCAAAATAGGTATCAGATGCAAAGGGGACAATTTGCGGGTCGCCCATTTGCGCATCAAAGGCACTGTCCACCAGAATGCCGCTGCGTAGGAAGAAGGTTTTGCTGCCCGCGCTCACAACCGGCTGGCGGCTAAAAGAGCCGGCCTGTTCCAGCGGCGCCATCGTAGCCATCGCCAGCGGCGCTTCCGCCTTAGCCAGATCCGCCTCCATAGCCGCTCGGTCGACGGCCGATTCACCGAACACCTGAGCCGGCGCGGCCAGCATCTCCTCCGCTTCCATCACGGTTGCTTCATCAAGGAGAAGTTCAGGAATTTCCCCGCTCTGCTCCATAATGTCATCCTCTTCAATCAGGAAGCTGGTATAAGGCGTGATAATACCGTAGCGCGTGCTCAAATTGACAATGCTCTGAACCAGCTCCTCGTCTTCGCCATGCAGCCGGATTTGCTGCATCATGGAGCCGATCGCTCGCGTCGCCCACAACCGGGGAATAAAAGGATTTCCCCCAGCGGTCGCTGCCGGCACGTCCTGCAAAAATTGCTGGTCCTCAAAGCGGAATATCTGCTCCTGGCCATTAACCGTTCCACGCAGAGTAATTGTCTCCGTTCCCCCATCACGGTAACGTCCGGCCAGGACCAGCTGCGTACCCGCGAAGAGATCGGGCAGCTGCGCCGGATAAATCTGACTCGTGCGAATATCGCCCGTATCCAGGCTAATGTCAGTCAGCACCGGTGATCCTACCTTGGCGTAAAAACTGCTCACCGATTCGTCAATTGCCTGGCTTGGGCGCACGTAGGTTGTCACACCGCGATGATTTTGGGCCAGGGTGTCCAGCAGGGTTGTATCTACATCATTACCTACACCAAAAGCGAAGATGCGCGCGTTGTCCGGCATTTGCGCTTCAACGGTTTCCAGTAACAGCGGCGTATCGTCAATGCCTTCCGTAGCCAGGCCATCGGTCAGGAAAATGATCGTTGTCGGCCGTTCGCGGTCCACTAACGCCGCCGCTTCCAGCAGCGCCCCACTGATATTGGTCCCACCCACGGCGTTCAGGCTGTCAATGAACTGCTTGAACTGGCCTGGATTCTCCGCCGAGACCAACTCGCGTTCATACAGATCGGTGCCCGTGTTGAAGGAAACGATATTAAAGCGGTCTTCAGCATTCAAGTGATCCACTACGTACGCCGCCGCTTCCTGGGCCTGACTCAGCTTTACACCGTCCATACTGCCGGAAGTATCCAGCACCAGGATCACGTCCTTGGCTACTACAGTGCCTGCTGGTTCGATGCCCGGCGTCACCAGCATCAAGAAAAAGCCATCCTCACCCGGATCCTTATAAGTCAGCAGATTCAGGCCAATCGCCTCAGGGGAAACGGTGTAATAGAGTTCAAAATCCTGGTCAGGGGTGACATTATTCGCTTCATAACCCACCACGGCCTGGAACTCGCCTTCACGATTCACGGCAACACTGTGGCTCGGTGAATAAATGGTGCGGATCGGCTCCTCCGACAAAACCTGCACGCGAATGCTCTGCTCGCCCAGCGGGGCATTGGTGTAGAGGTCGGCCGTCTGCGGGTAGCGATAATGAATCAGGCCATTCTCAGCCGGCAGCAGGTAGGTATATTCGATCTCTACCAGCCGCTCCTCACCCGGCGGGATGGGAAATACATTGGCCTGGATGGCGTCCGTACCTACGTATTCCAACAGCGCCGGATCGCGCAGCTGGCGCACGATCGCGTCATAAATGTCCCGCGCCTCCTCTTTCTTCAGGATTTTAGCTTCGATCGGCTCGCCGTTGACCCACATCGTTAACTGCGATACGGCCGCTCTCGGCGGCAGCGGAAAGAAATAAGTCCCTTCCAGCAGCCAGTCGTTTTTGTTGCGGAACAACTGCTCGATATGCGTCGTCGCCACCTGCCCTTCAATCGACACATCCACATGCTGGTAAGGGATCTCAAGCCCTTCCATATGCCAGAAGGGCGGATCGATAACAACCGGCGGCCTGGGTTCTTGCGGCGTTGGGTCTTGGGCCAGAACGGCCGAAACCGGCAGTACGGCGGCCAATAGAACTAGTACGATCAAAATATAGGGGGTGCATTTCTTCATGTCTAGTATCCTCCACGAATGTTCCTATCCATTGCGAATAGAATTCATTCACTCTTGTACTAGAAATGACGACAGACTCCTCCAAAAAGTTCCACAACGATGATCTGGACCGGCATTCTACAAGCACACATATAGATGCTTTTTCCCAAAAGGCACACAATGTGTTAAAATGAGCTTATGAAATACTTCTCATGGAACATTGAAAAGAACGAAATGCTCAAACAAGAACGCAATGTTTCCTTTGAGGAAGTTATATTTCACATACAACGGGGCGATCTTCTGGCTATACTCGAACATCACAACAAGGATCGCTATCCAGGACAGAAAATATTTGTTGTAAACATTGATGACTATGCCTATCTTGTACCGTTCGTTGAAACGCAATCTGAAATTTTTCTTAAGACGATAATCCCTAGTTGGAAGGCACCTCGGGATTACCTGAGGTGAGAAGTAATGAATGAACTGAACAAAGAAGAAAAAGAGATACTTGAATCGTACGAACGAGATGAGTGGGCTCCTGTTGCTGATTTAGAGGACGAAGCCCTAAGATTCAAGTCATATGCGGAAGCAACCTTCAAAAAAGACAAGCGAATCAATATTCGAATCTCGCGTAAAGACCTGGAAGCAATTCAAAAGCGTGCTTTAGAAGAAGGAATCCCTTACCAAACACTCGTGTCCAGTGTTCTCCATAAATATATATCTGGCCGTCTGATCGAAAAACCTCGTTAACGACCTTTTTGGGCGACCGATCATTTTTCTCAACTCTGTGAACAGGTCGACCAAATGGAACAATCCAAGACATTCACTCATTGTGTTCTCTTCTTTCATTAACGGAACCCAGTTCAAACTTCTCCAAGCACTTTATCTAAAGTATCCACCAATAAATCGGCATCTTCCAGGGAAAAAACAAGCGGAGGCTTGAGCTTCAATACATTGTGCAGTAGGCCGTCGATGCTGAGCAAGATGCCCTCTTCCTTCATGCGCTCGATGATATAGCGCGCTTCCTCAGCTGCCGGCTCCAACGTTTTCCGGTCGCGCACAAACTCCACGCCGATAAAGAGGCCCAACCCGCGCACGTCGCCAATGAGCGCATGCCGATCCATCAATCCACGCAGCCCCTGCATGAGATGATCCCCTACGCGCAACGCGTTCTCCTGCAAATCTTCCTTCTCGATCACGTCCAATACGGCCGAACCTACGGCGCAAGAAACCGGGTTGCCGCCGAAGGTATTGAAATACTCCATGCCGTTGGCGAAGGCCTCGGCAATGGCGCGCGTCGTAGCCACCGCTGCCAGCGGGTGCCCGTTGCCTATCGGCTTGCCCATGGTCACAAGATCGGGCACAACTCCCTGTGTCTCAAAGCCCCAAAAATAGCTGCCTACACGGCCGAACCCCACCTGCACTTCATCGGCAATGCAAACGCCGCCCACGGCCCGCACTTGGGCGAGTGCTTCTTGCAGGTAACCCTCCGGAAAGACGATCTGTCCGCCGCAGCTCTGCAAGGGCTCGACTATAAACCCGGCCAACTTGCGCTCCGCATTCGTTATTTCCTCAACCAGTTCCTGCACATACACGGCATAGCGTAACCCCGTATCCCGACCGTATCCTTTATACGGTCCGCGATAGGGATCGGGCAGCATCGCCATATGAATAAAGTCCGGCGCGCCTTTTCCACCCGGACCATTGTGCTTATAGGGACTGGCATCAATCAAGGCCGCCGTATTGCCGTGGTAAGCACCGTCCAGGACAATCAAGTCCTGTGCATCCGTATAGGTACGCGCCAGGCGTAAAGCCAGCTCGTTGGCCTCGCTGCCCGAGCAAACAAAAAAGAGGACTTCCAGCGGCGCAGGCAGCTTGGCCAGCAGACGCTCCGCGTAGCGGACGATATTGGGGTGCAGGTAGCGCGTATTTGTATTTAGCAACGCCGCCTGTTCCGCCAGTGCGGCCACTACGTGCGGATGGCTGTGTCCCACGTGGCACACATTATTCACCCCATCCAGGTAACGACGGCCGCTTTCGTCGTACAGGTATTGGCCCATACCGCGCACGATCTGCAGCGGCTTTTCGTAGGAGAGACTTAAGGACGGTCCCAGAACTCTTTTCCGGCGGGCCAGGATCTCTTCCTTACTCATCGTGGGGGTTTCATACGCCGGAAGCAGATCAAAACCGCAGGCCGCGCGCAATGCATTATGCAGCACGCCCGGAGACATCTCCGCCAGTCGCGCCAGCATCTCCCAGGCCGGCCGTTCGCTAACCGAAAAATAAGCGTTATGGGGTTCCAGTGTCTGGCGGTAGGCGGAAAAGGAGACGCTGATACACAAACGAATGGCGATCAGCGCCGGCAGCAGGGCGATCTCCTGCTCCGTTAAGGGCAGGGCTCTGTGATAGCCGCCAATTACGGCCGCTGCCGCAGCAGCAGGATCCTCCTTATCCAACATCAGATAAGCGGTGAGAATCGCCGGTTCAAAAACGGTGCAGGTGTGGACCACATCGCCGAAATCAATGACCCCTACTACGTGGCGCGGCTTAGCATTCGCAGTCGAAACCAGGATATTATGGTCATTGCCGTCGCTGTGAATCACACTGCGCCGCAGCACCGGCAGCAAGGGCGTCACCTCGGCTGTAAAGCGTGCCAGAAAATAATCGACCAGTGCCCGCTTCTGCGGCTCTTTTATATATCCGGCGTAATGCGCCAGCGTTTCCGGTGCCTGATCTAAGTACCAGTGCAGGCGGCGCTCCATCGCCGGGTGTTTGAAATCCTGTAAAGCGGCATCCAAACGGCCGAACAGGTTTCCGCTTTCAGCCAGCAGCGCCACGGTCTGCGGCTTAACCGTAGCCAGAAGCTCGCCCGGCAGATGTATCAGTAGACGCACAAAATGCACCTGCCCACCCTCGCCAGGTATGACCTCCATGGATCGGCCAGCGGCCGTTTCTACCAGGCGTGGAACAGAACCTGCAAACTCTTCCTGCCCGGCAATATGCAGCAGAACCTTGTTCTGGAGATCGAGAATCGCCTCCTCGTCGGCCGAACTGGCTATTTTCAACACGTAAGCCGCCCCGCCCGCTTCCTCCAGATAAAAGTTCTGGTCGCGGTCGCCGGGCAGTTCGCGCGCGGACAGGGTCATGATCCCATAGAGCTTTTGTGCCAGTTTTACTGCTTCGTTTTCCGTAAATTTCGGCCGTTGGGCCGCTGCATCCAATGTCATAAGCTTCTCATTTGTAAGTAAGGGCGCTTCGCTAGGCAATTATGCACAATCGTTTTCCCACTGCTTCTATCTTGGCCCCTTATTGTACGCTAACCGTTATAAATCTAAATGTTAAACTCTTTTATGGCTATGCGAATCACATAATGCTTGAATTGTTAGTTCGCTAATAAGCCGTCAAATGGATCACCAGTTTCTGCTAAAATAGGCTCAACCACCAGTTAACGGATTTATCCTTTGTCACAAAAATCAGGAGTTCGTCGTTTAGAGGGTTAGAAATCGTGAGTAATGGAGACGATGTGGCCGCTTTAACTGACAGCTTATTGCTTGAGCGTATCCAGCAAGGGGATACGGATTCCTTCGAGACGCTCTTTCACCGCCATTATGACCGCGTGTACGGCCTGCTCTACCGATTGGTAGGGACACGTGCCGAAGCGGAGGATCTCGCCCAGGAAGTTTTCGTCAAATTGTACCGCCATACTTCTCGCAAGGGTTTATTTAGCTTGCGCAAGGAAAACAACATCGGCGCCTGGCTTTACCGCGTAGCCACGAATGCCGGCTATGATGCTTTAAAAACCAGGAAGCGGCGCTGGCAGCGCGACACGCTGCTGGTGCCTGATCCCGACGGCGCTCCCGGCGCGGAACAAACTGCAGCCCAAAAGGAAGAGCAGGCGCTGGTACGCTCAGCCCTTGGAAAACTGCCCCAACGGCAGGCGCAGCTCTTGATTCTGCGCCAGATGGGGCTCAGCTACGCTGAATGCGCCGCCGCCTGTGATGTCGCGCCGGGCTCCGTGGGCACCTTGCTCTCCCGCGCCGCGGCAGCATTTCGCAAGGAGTATGAGAAATTAGTCGATAGTCCATAGTCCGGCGACATGACTAACAGACCAAAGATAATGGACCAGCTAAAAGAGAGAAGATCATGACTCAAGAAGACAAAGAATTACAAGAAACTCTAGATCAATTATCTGTCCTGGCGCCGACCGAGACGCCATCTAAATCCGCGGCCTTCGCCCGTTTCCAGGCCACATCCGACATCCGACATCCGACATCCAATACTCAAAATGGGAGTTTAACCATGTTTAGAAAACGCACCTTCGCCATCGGTCTCACGGCCGTTTTATTCATTACTGTTCTATTCAGCTTCCCGGCTGTTCGCGCCGCGGCTAGTGATTTCCTGGGTCTTTTCCGTGTACAGAAATTCGCACCTATTTCGATCTCGCCGGAGCAGATGGCCACGCTCAACCAACTGGCCGATGAGGGCATGGCGCCCGGAGAATTAGAAATCATTCACGAGCCTGGCGCTATCACACCTGTTGGTTCGCTAAAAGAAGCAAGTTCGCAAACCGGCATGGCTGTGCGCGCTATCACCGAATTGGCTGATCCCGATGAAATCGCCGTGGTCGACGGCGGTGACGGGCGGCTGAAAATCGATCTCAAAGCCTCCCGGGCGCTCATGGAGGCGGCCGGCGCCGATCCCACATTGCTGCCCGACAACATCGATGGCGCAAACGTGCATGTTACCGTCTTCCCTGGGGTGCAGCAGTCCTGGGGTGAAAAATTCACTCTCACGCAGGCGCCCAGTCCTTGGGTTGAATATCCTGAAAATATTGACGCGCAGACCCTGGGCGAAGCAGTGCTGCAAGTCCTGGGCACCGAGCCGCGGGAAGCACGACGAATCGCCAAGAATATCGATTGGACCGGTACGCTGCTCATGCCCATCCCCGGTGAGATGGTTACCTATCACGAGGTCACGATCGACGGTGTTAGCGGCGTCGCTCTGGAACCGCTGGATGGCAGCGGCGGCGCACTCATGTGGCAGAAAGATGACATCATCTATCTCTTTCAAACAGAGGGCAGCACGGCCGAATTGCTAAAACTCGTAGCGTCAATAAATTAGTCAGATAGCCAAATGGTCGATAGTCTTGTAGTCTGGTAATCAAGAGGTCGTATGAACGATTATCAGGCTGCGGACTATCGATCCTGGGACTAACTGACGAACGATATGCAATCCGTCATCAAGACGCAGCGCCTGCGCAAAGAATTTGGCAGCAAAGTAGCCGTCGCCGACCTGACCATCGAGGTTCAGGCCGGCGAGATTTTTGGTTTTCTAGGGCCAAACGGCGCAGGCAAGACGACATCGGTCAAAATGCTGCTCTCGCTGACCCATCCCACTTCAGGCTCGGCCACCCTGCTCGACCAGCCGTTAGGCGACCGCTTATCTCGCGCACGTGTCGGCTACCTACCGGAACATTTTCGCTTCCATGAATGGCTGACCGCGGCCGAGTTCCTCGATCTGCATGGAAAACTGTATGGGATGAGTAAATCCGAGCGCGACGAGGCAGTTTCCCGTCTTCTGGCTCTCGTCGGCCTGGCTGACCGCGCCAATACCAGATTGAGCGCCTTCTCCAAAGGTATGCTGCAGCGCATCGGCCTGGCCCAGGCTCTAATCAATGATCCCGATCTTGTTTTTCTCGATGAACCCACTTCCGGTCTTGATCCCCTGGGCCGGCGGCTGGTGCGCGATATCATTAAAGGCTTGCGCGAGCGCGGCACGGCCGTTTTTCTGAACTCTCATCTACTCAGCGAAGTTGAAAAAACCTGCGATCGCGTATCTTTTATTCGAGACGGCCGCATCCTACACTCGTCAACCATTGAAGCATTCGAGCAAGAATCTTTGCAGGTAAATCTACGTGTCGGCGATCCCACGCCACAGCTGATTGCGGATCTCGCCCGCTTTGATCCCAATGCGATATTGGAACGTGCCGGCGGATCCATCACACTCCACCTGGACGACGAGGGGCAGCTGCCGCAGCTTGCCAAGTGGATCGTGGATCAGGGGCATGCCCTTTATGAACTCACGCCCATACACCTATCTCTTGAAGACCGCTTTTTACAAATCGTCGGCGAGGACGCCAGTGAAGGTTAACAAGTGCAAATGAGCTTCTTCATCTTTAGTGAACTAACTTTCCGTGAGGCACAGCGCCGCCGTATTCTCAGTGTGGCCCTAATCATGGGTCTGGCTTTTCTGCTGCTCTTCGCCTTGGGGTTTCACTATGTCTATTTGCAAATGGAAAAAGATCAGGTCATCAGTGAACAAGGGCAGATTATCACCGCTTTTCTGCTCACGGCCGGGCTTTACGCCGCCAATCTACTGATCATGGTCATAGCCGTACTCGTCTCGGTAACCACCATCTCCGGCGAGATCGACTCCCACACCATCGATGCCTTGCTCACCAAGCCTATCCGGCGCTGGGAAGTCGTATTGGGAAAATGGCTGGCCTTCGCCGCTTTACTGGCTATTTACACGCTCTTTCTCGCCGGGGGCCTGATGCTCATCGTCTACGCGCGCACCGGATACATACAAGATAATATTCCTGCCGGTTTGGCCCTGATGGTCTTACAGGCGATGATCATTCTTTCCATCACCATCGCCGGCGGCACACGCCTCTCCACTCTGGCCAATGGCGTCCTGGCTTTCACCCTCTACGCCATCGCCTTTCTTGGCGGCTGGGTAGAGCAGATCGGCGCCCTCTTTCGCAATGAAGCGGCCGTAAATATCGGCATCATCACCAGCCTGATCATGCCCACCGAAATCCTTTGGAAAAAAGCACAGTCCCTCTTCCAACCGCGGCTCACCTCCAACCCCTATACCGCAGGTCCATTCGCCATTGCATCGCAGCCCAGCAACCTCATGATCCTCTACGGCATTCTCTACATGCTTTTCTTTCTGGCATTCGCCATGTGGAGTTTCAGCAAGCGAGATCTCTAGCAAACGTCTGAAAAATACAAAGCTCATCACTCCGAGAAGCCAGGCAAACCCTAATAAAATCTGCCGCAATAATAAAGACCTTAATATTGCTGCCACTCTCAAACTTGTAGGTGAGATTCGGCTATTTCATGGTATAATACGCTTTAGTCTCGGAAATACGGCAAACAACGGTAGATTTATACCCTGCTCCCGTCCCACACAAGACCGGTTTTTATAATCGAATCATCAAATTTATATGAGGAGTATCCTTTGACAGAAAATCTCAGCGCCTACATACCCCTCGATCGCCAAATTGCTTTAGCCACAAAAACATCATTGCCCGATCGGACTGAAGGCGCGGCCCTCTTTGCTGATATATCAGGTTTTACACCACTGACAGAAGCCTTAACCCAAACGCATGGGCCCAGACGTGGCGCAGAAGAGCTCACAAAACATCTAAATGAAGTTTATGATGCATCCATTGCCCAAGTAGAACGCTATGGCGGGAGCGTGATTGGTTTCAGCGGCGACGCAATGACCTGCTGGTTCGACAAAGATGACGGCACACGGGCACTTACCACAGCCTTCAACATTCAAAAAGTGCTGCAAGAATTGGGCAAAATCGCTGTCTCTTCAAAAGAACAGGTCGCACTGACCGTTAAGATTGCTGTGGTCGTTGGCCCGGTACGTCGCTTTCTGGTCGGTGACCCAAACATCCGCTATATCGATGTGACTGCGGGGGCTACTATGGACCGCCTGGCTACCAGCGAGCATCACGCAAAAAGCGGCGAAGTCATCATCGATGAGTTAACGGCCGAAAAATTGCAAGGGAAAGTTCAGATCGACGAATGGAGAGAAGATGACTCCGAACGTTTTGCTATCATCGGAGACATTATTACACAGGCGCAACCACAACCCGATCAAGACTCTAAAGTACCGCAGTTGACGGAGGAAGAAGCCTGCCGCTGGCTCATCCCAACCGTCTACGAACGCCTAAGTTGGGGACTGGGTGAATATATCGCTGAACTGCGGTCGGCCGTTTCCGTCTTCGTCAAATTTAGCGGAATTGACTACGATGATGATGAAGAGGCGGGAGTCAAACTTGACGCCTACGTGCGTTGGGTACAAGGTGTTCTGGCTAAATATGGGGGAACACTTCTCGATCTGACCATCGGTGATAAAGGCAGTTATCTCCATGGTGCATTTGGCGCCCCGATCTCCCATGATGACGATACATATCGTGCCATGTCGGCCGTCCAGGAACTGCGAACACCACCTCCTGATCTATCCTTCATTACCGGCAGTCAAATCGGCGTCAGTCGCGGCCGCATGCGCAGCGGACCCTATGGGGGAACAAGGCGGCGTGCCTACAGCATTGTCGGCGATGAGGCAAACGTTGCCGCACGATTGATGGAAAAAGCCGCCCCCGGACAAGTCATTGTTAGCGACCACATCGCTGATGCCGTGGGAGATCATTACCACTTGGATTCTTTAGGCGATCTCTCGCTTAAAGGAAAAGCGGAACCTGTCAAAGCATTCAGTCTTGGAGGGACCAAGGTAAAAGACGGCGCCGGAAGCAGCCCAGATGCAGCAGTAGAACTAACCCCAATCATACCAATCATAGGCCGTCTCAGTGAAAGAGCCATCTTAAAAGACAAACTGGATCAATTAGTAAACGATCGTCGCGGGGGAACAGTTATTATCGAAGGCGACGCCGGTATAGGTAAATCGCGACTGGTCGAGGAGATAATCGACCAAGCAGGCAGAGCTGGAGCAGTCTGCGCCGCCGGCGCGGGTGATGCAATTGAACAGGCGACGTTGTATCACGGATGGAAACCCATTTTCTACAAATTACTCGGTTTTAATGACATCTCCGACGATGCCGCTGCACAGCGCGACCAGTTAATATCCTGGCTTGCTGATGCGGGAGACGAACTAATCAAGTTTGCACCGCTTTTCACAGCCATAGCGCCATTAGAAATCCCAGACAACGAAACCACCTCTCCTTTAAGCAGTCAAGTCCGTGCCGAGACAACGCGTGAATTTCTGGCTCAAATAATTGAGCACTATGCTCAAACCAACGATCTGCTCATTGTGCTAGATGATGCCTTCTGGCTCGATTCCTCATCCTGGGCATTGGCACAGCGGGTAGCAGCTCTCAGTGACAATTTTTTGTTCGCCCTGGTCACAAGACCCTTTGGTGATCGTACACCGCAGGAGTACCCCAAAATCGCGGCTATGCCAAACACGCAAACTCTTACGCTTGATCCTCTTGGGTCGGAGGATGTCATAGAACTTGTCAAGCAAAGATTAGGGGTCAATGAGCTGCCGGATCCAGTGAAAACGCTGATCCACACAAAGGCGGAAGGAAACCCTTTCTTTAGTGAAGAGATAGCCTACGCCTTGCGCGATGCGCAGTTAATCATCATTCATGACGGGCGATGCAAGCTCGCCCCAGGCGTGCAGGACTTACTGCAAATGGACTTCCCTGACAAGGTAGAAGATGTCATCATCAGTCGTATTGACTTGCTGGCGCCGCAGCAGGAGATCACACTTAAAGTAGCCAGTGTGATCGGCCGAATATTTGCTTATAGGACATTGAGAGACATTCATCCGGTGCAGGATGATGTACCTTACCTGATAGATTACCTGAATGCCCTCGCGAAAGTGGATTTAACGCCGCTAAAAACCCCTGATCCTGATCTTGCTTATATGTTCAAACATATCATCACCGAGGAAGTCGCCTACAATCTCATGTTGTTTGAACAGAGGCGCAATCTCCACCAGGCAATTGGCGAATGGTTTGAGAAGAACCATTCGGATGCTCTACCCAACTACTATTCAACTCTAGCCTATCACTGGCAAAAAGTAGCGGAAGGCGCAGACGCCGACCCGGCCATTATCGCCAAAGCTGTCAACTATCTCTATAAAGCTGGTGAACAAGCCGTACAAAACTATGCCAATCCCGAAGCAAGCAGCCATCTAAAAGACGCCTTATCTCTATTAAAACGCCTGCCACCTTCCTCAGAGCGCGATCTACAGGAACTGGGAATGAAAACGATGCTTGCTTACAGCCTGGTTACCCAACGCGGCTATGGCGATCCCGAAGTCGAAGCTGCTTATCATCGGGCGCGCGCCCTCTCCGAAAAGGTAGAGGTGAGTGAGCAGTTGAGTTTCATTCTTTACGGAATTTTTTCCTTCCACGCCTCGCGGGCTGAATATGAAACGGCCGATCAACTCGCCAACCGGCTTATGGAAATCGGCAAAGAATTAGATGACAAGCCAATTTTGGCTGTGGCCCACCAAAGCAAAGGAATTGTGGCCTTCTGTAGAGGGGACCTACCGGAGGCATTGGTCCATGTGCAAACGAGCTACGATATTGCCCAACCATTGGATAGTGCAGCCTTCTTCCAGTTCGGCGGCGATTTTCAAGCCTACACCAGCTCCTGGCTTGCCCTGACACACCTTCTTCTAGGCTACCCTGACAAGGCACAGGCGGTGTATGAGAACGCACTAATCCTGACCGAAAAACAGCCTTACCCACACAGCTTTGTACTAGGCTTCGCCTTTATCCCCCAGCTGAAAAACAATATTCCGGAAACAATAAAACGAGCCCAAGAACTGATAGGATTGTCGGAACGGTATGCTTTCGTCCTGCTCGGACTGCAAGGTAATATCTTCAATGCCTGGGTCATGGCCACCGCCCAGGAAAATCCTCTAGGTGTTCAAATACTCGAAAGCATTACGCCCGTTCCTAAAATGGTCAAGCTGGATTCTTTCGTACCCTGGTACCTTGCTCTGCTGGGTCAGGCTCAAAGCGTTCATGGGAAACAAGAATCGGCCGTTCAAAGCATCGACGAAGCACTGACTTATGCTGAAAGTGCAGGCGGAAATTTCTATCAGGCTGAACTACACCGTGTCAAAGGAGATATTCTGAAAGCGCAAGGTTCACCTTCAGATACGGTCGAGCAGCAATACCGCGAGGCGCTGGCTCTGGCGCGTTCACAAAGCGCCAGGTGGTGGGAGCTTCGTGCCGCAACCAGTCTGGCGGAACTGCTCATCGAGCAAGAGCAATCTCGTGCAGCATATGATTTACTGG
>Ga0316578_10000100_pt1 | contig 20240 bp, 15 predicted proteins | sample J0NA_2_FD_203076 | JGI IMG/M metagenome (GOLD analysis project Ga0316578, IMG submission 203076) | Rhizosphere microbial communities from salt marsh grasses in Alabama, United States - J0-2_160517rDrC | ecosystem: Host-associated > Plants > Roots > Rhizosphere | place: USA: Alabama | collected... | reverse complement strand
CCCGCCTCTCCGAAAAGGGCAGACAGAAGATCGGCTCCGGGATGTCTCTTGCGGATCTCCTCGTCCTGACACTGGCGCTGGGCTCCTTCGGCTCCAGTGCGGCCTCGTCCTCCGGTTGCCCCACGGGAGAGCTTCGGCGGGACCCCACAGATTCTGTCCAGGCCGCCCCCTGCGACTCCGCCATTCCCGACAAGGATCCAGGGGCTCAGGAGCGAGCCAGCACGCTCCTCTTCACCATCCCCGAACACGACCTCTACCCGGAGAACATCGCCTACGACCCCGAATCCGGGGACTACTTCCTCGGGAGCATGGGCCAGAGCCGGATCCTCCGGATCCGCCCCGACGGCTCCTACGAGGACTTCGTCTCGGGCCTGGAACCGACGCTTCAGACCTCGGTGGGAATGAAGGTGGACCCCCAGCGGCGGCGGCTCTGGGTGTGCACCGGGCGGTACACCCTGTTCGGCGGAGCCACAGACGGTCCGTCGCAGACCGGCGTGCTCCTCTTCGACCTGGACACGGGTGCCCTGGTTCGCTCCTGGCTCATGGACCAGCCGGGTCCCGCCTACATCTTCAACGACCTCGCCCTGGCATCCAACGGGGACGCCTACGTCTCCACCACCCTCCTGGGAAAGATCGTCCGGATCTCCCCGGACTCCGACGAAATGGAGCCCCTCCTGGTCTCTCCCGAGACCCAGACAAACGGGATCACCCTGGATCCGACGGAGCGGTATCTCTTCTTCACCCTGGGTCGATCCATCAGCCGCCTGGATCTGGAGTCTGGAGATCTCACGGAGATCCCCATCCCTGGTGAGGCCGGTGTCGGAACGGATGGCATGTACTTCGTGGACCGGTCCCTCGTGGTGGTCAAGCCCCGCCTGACCCAGATCTCTCGACTCTTCCTCAACGAGTCTCTGGACGCTGTGGAGAGGGTGGAGGTCCTGGCCGAAGGGGATCCGGCCTTCGACTACCCCACCACCGGAGTCGTGGTGGGCGGTCACCTGGTGTTCGTGGCCACAAGCTTCGCCGACGTGCCGAGAAGCACGGAATCGACGCACCAGCACTCGGACGTGCTCATCTACCGGGTTCCCATCCAGGCCGGTCCCCCGCTGGCCCGGCGGGCCCTCCGGTATCGCTTCTGACCCCATCCCGGGTCTGGACGGGGGGAAGGTCAGGAACCGGCTTCCCCCTCGAACCGGGCGGCCAGGAAGTCCTTCCACCGGACCATGACCCAACTCGCCTCTGGATCGTCGGGGGACGCACCGCTCCCGTCCTCCAGGACTAGAATTCCCTCGTTGTCCCCGTTCACGTCATTGGAGCCGTCCAGGGTAAAGGTGCGCCCGTCCCGGAGGGTCACCCGCGCGCCTTCCCTTCGGTGCTCCTGGACATCCGCCCCCGTCTCGTCGGCGCTGACACCCACCGAGAGTCGCATGGTCCGCTGGATGGCGGCCACTTCGCCGAACTCCACGTCGAAGGTCAGGGGGCCATCCCTCCCGTCCAGGATCTCCCAGCTGTACTCTTCGTCGGCGTCCCATCGGATCCACCCGGTCAACTCCGTGCTGTCGGTGGTGACCACGGTACCCCGCAGGCGGTGGCCGCCATCGAAGCCTTCCAGCCCCGTGGGTGTCGCCGGCGGATGGAACCGGACCTCCTCCACGGCATCCCACTCCACCTCCACCATCCCCAGCGCCGGATCGGAGATCTGGATCCTGGGGTTCCCCCAGTCCAGGTCGCCTCCCTCCCGAGGCTCCACCTCCGAACCGTCGTCCAGGCGGATGCGAACCGCATCGTCCAGGGCCCCAATGGACGTGATGCGCCCGAAGGGAACCCCCCATTCACTGGAGCCCGGGCCGGGTCCATCCAGCGTATCGGTAGTGAAGGCCCGGTCCGAATCCCAGGCCAGGTACCCCGTGAACCGGGGTCCCTCCCGGACCTGCACCGTCCCGTGCAGCCGTCGGCCTTCGGTCCTCGCCCCCGGGGGTGGGGCCATGAGATCCATCCGCTCCAGCTCTCCCCACTCGAGCCGAACCGCTTTCTCCGGCTCCTCGAACACGAGGATCTCCCGGACCTCCGTGCCCAGGTCCGTCGATCCGCCCTCCAGCTCCACTGTCCGCCCGGACCGGAGCTCCACACGAGCCTCGTCGTCCCCCGTGGGGGTCAGGCTCCGGATGTGGCCGAACCGGACCCCCGATTCGTGGCTGGAGGAGAAGTCCGGCACGTCGTCGTCCCAGGTGATGCGGTAGCCGGCCACCTCGATGACCCGCTCGCGGCTGGTGTCGCCGGGGTGCGCCAGCTCCCACCAATCCTCGAAGACCACGGGGCTCGTCTCCTTGTAGCCGTTCAGGAGATCGGCCCACGCCCCCTCGTTCCTGTCCCACCGGATGAAGCCCTCGTGGACCTCGCCCGTCACGGTCTGGACCCGGCCCCAGATGAGATCGTCCTCCTGGGCTCCCGCCGTGGCGGGGGTGATGAGAGGAGGAGACAGAACGAGGGGCAAGACGAAAAGGACGGTCCTGGGGAAACTCATGGGATCGACTCCGGATCGAGCGGATACCTCTCTGGTCACCCTCTCGTACGAGTGTCTCGCAAGGGGGGTTTCCCCGCCCCCGAGAGGACGGGCACGAGCCGGGCCAGGTGGGAAAGGTCCGGCACGATGAGGTCCGCGGCTTCCTGCTCTCTGGCCTCTTCCGTGCTGCCCGCCTCGGCACCGGCACCCTCTTCGGCCGGCTGCCCCGGACCCACAATCCCCGCCCCGGATACCCATACCGTGACCATCCCCACGGCCTTGGCCGGGACGATGTCCTTCCGGAGGTCGTTCCCCACCGAAAGGAGGTGCCTCGGCGAAATCCCCACCTCTCGAGCCACACACCCAAAGAACGCGGGGTCCGGTTTGCTCACCCCCAGCTCCCCTGAGGTGAAGAAGTGGGTGAGGTGTCTCCGGAGTCCGACCCGTTCCAGGGCTTCGGCGACTCGTAGGCCGTCCGAGTCGGTGGCGTTCGTGGCGACACATCGAACGGGAAGGCGAGACAGCGCCCCCAGGGCCTGGGCCGCACCGGGCATGGCCTCCACGTGGGGCCACGACACCATGGGCCCGGAATTCCCGGGAATGTCCCGCATGAGGGTATCGCCCCAATCCCAGACGACACCCTTCAGCCCCGTCCAGCGCTCCATCGGGCTCCGGCGTCCCGTGTCATCCCCTCTCACAAGGAGAGTCCCTGGCGGTGACCGACCCACCCCCCGGCCCAACCCGTTTCCCCCACTCCACCCTCCGACCCGGAGACCACCCCTACCTGCGCAGGGACCATGACCCCGGGAGGCTCACGCGCCGAACCCGATGCTCCGTGACGGCGATGCCCGGGGCTGCGACCACCGTGCCGAGGATTCCCTCCACGGCCAGGATCTCGTCGGTGTAGGCCCTCGCGCCCAGCTCGTCCCGAGTTCCGCTCGAGGCCCGAAGGAATGGATCCAGGTTCAGAGGTCGGTCCGATATCACCACGAGAACCGTCACGGACGTGACCCGGGGCGGGGCCCTGTTCAGTAGCCCCGTGATGGGAGACTCGTACCGTTCCCGCTGCTGGTTGACGAAGGCCGTGGGCGCCCGGGGGAGACGGTGGATGCCGGGCCCGACTTGCCTGGGGTCCTGCTCCGTGGTGGGATAGATCAGGGAGACCCCCCGCTCAGGCACGATCTCGAACTTGGCCAGGTAGGCCTCCCGGGGCACGTCCGTCTCCATGTAGTCCCTGATCTGGAGTTCTCCGCTTGGAGAAGGGCCGGCACTTTCCCCTCCGGGATCGCCGGAGGAGGTGGCGCATCCGGTGGGGAGGAGGAGGCCGAAGGCCAGCAACAGAGAGAGCGGTCTCATGTGAACTTCCTTGTTCGGGGAACCTCGTTCATGTCTGCGGAGTCTCGTTCGATGCACTCGTTCGCGGCCCCTCACCGCTGGCTCTCGAGCCGCCGAAGACGGTCCCGGAACGACGCCTCCAGGTGCCGTTCCCCTGCGGCGGCCGCGGCCTCCGCACGAAGTATCAGGCTCGGCCTCAGATAGAGAAGGTGCACGGGGGGCCAGGCTGAATCGAACATGTTCGCCAGGTCGATGGCGCGACCATATTCGCCCCTCGCCACCAGCAGCCTGGCGAATTCCAGGCGCTCGATCCCAAGGGCCATGGGCTCATCGTACTTCAGGAGATCTCCGTCGGCCACCGCAGGAACGAGCGCCTCCAGCCGCCGGACGGCAAGCGTCGTGTCGCCGTGGGCAAGTGCGACGTGGGCCTCGATGGATGCCGCAAGGACGTCACCGTGTGGGAGTGCGCCTCGTTCCGCCCGGGCCGCGAGCTCCCGGGCCACCGCCATAGCGGTGTCGGGGCTACCCAGCTTGGCCTCGAAGACGCCGAGCTCCCAGAGGCGGATGGCGAAATCCAGACGGGAATAGGCCGGACCGTACCGCGCGGCGTCTTCTGCCGCTACTCCCCGAGCCCGATTGACGTAAGACGCATAGACCGGGGCGCCGAGAAGGAAGACAGAGGCACCCCCACCCCATCGCTCATAGTACGCCTCGACCTGGGCGAGAGCCTCCGCTTCGCGGCCCTGGGCCAAGAGAGCGTTCTGGAGATAGAACATCGACCAGAAGCGCCGGCCATCCGCTGCGGCATCCTGCGCCGTATCCACCCTGAGCAGCGCCGAGAACCCCGCCTTCCCACAAGGAAGCTGGGCACCCGCTCCGCTCAGCTGCATGGAGATGGCGAACAACGGAAAGGGCCGCTCTCTGGCCAGCTCATCCCACTGGACCTGATCCGGCCCACGCTGCACGCACTCCAACCCGATCCCCACCTGGTCGGCGTACGTACCCTCCGGGTCGGCCTCCGTCAGGCGAGTCACGAGGGGCGCAGCTCCCTCTGCGTCTCCACGCCTCAGGAGTATCTCGATGGTGTGGAAGAGAGGCTCCGCCGCCGCGGAGTCCAGGCGGATGACCTCCCGATAGGCCGCTAGCGCCGAGTCGTCGGGAACCCCCGCCTCCGGCAGGATGTGCGTCCACGTCTCACCGAGCTGCAGCCATGCCGGAGCCATTCCCGGGTCCAGGGAGACCGCCACTCGCAGGGCGGCGAGGGCCGAATCCGCGCGGCCTTCCAGGTACGCCTGGTACCCCCGGGCAAAGGCTTCATACCTGGGTTCCAGGGGCTGCCGGAGGGCCATTTCCAGGAGTGCTGCGGCTTCGACCTGGCTATGAGACCAGCTCGCCACCTGGGCCCCTCGGATGGCGGCCATGGCGAAGGACGAGTCGGCGGACACCGCCGCCCGATAGTGGCCGAGGGCCTCCTCCAGGCGAATCCTGCGAAAGGCCGCCTCTCCCAGCAGGTAACTCGCAATCGCCCGCGGCGGACGATCGGTCCAGCCTGCCAGGGCGTCCGGCGCCTCACCCGGGATCAGCGCGGGGAGGAGGAGGTTAACGGCCCGGACCCCACGCCAGGCTTCCTCCAGAGGGGCGACGGCCTGGGCTCGCACCGGGTCCACGTTCTCGTCCAGGTCGTTCAGGACCAGGGAGACGACGGCGGAGTCCCCGGTGGCGGATATCCGTCCGGTCACATACCGGCGGCAGCCGTTCTCCCGTGCGATGGTCCGGGCCTCGTCGTCGGAAAGGGCCCGAACGTCTTCTCTCAGATCCGGAGGGAGGTGGGCCCAACCGTCGATCCACCGAAGGGGGCCCAGTCCATCGAGGGCGTTACCCATCAGGGTGGCGACATCTTCGCCGGCCGACCGCGCTCCCGGGAAGCTCTCCGACACCACTAGCGGGAACACCACGATCCGGTTGGCGTCCAGGAGCTCCCGCCGATCGGGGATGCGGGGTCGCAGCCAGAGGGCCAGGAGGAGCCCTCCCAACCCCGCAACCGTCAAGGCCATCTGCCCGGGCCAGCGTCGCTTCTCCGAGACGCGGGGCTTCGCCGCCATGGCCCCCCGGAGGGCACGACCGAATTCCAGCACGTCCGGAAAGCGGTCGTCCGGGCGCTTGGAGAGCCCTCGCTCCACGACGGCCCCCAGGGCGGGTGGCACTTCCGGCCGAATGGTCGCCAGGTTGGGGACCGGCCCCGCCAGGTGCCCGGCGAGCACGGCCCGCCCCGTGGGGCCGGCGAACGGAGGGGTTCCCGCCAGCATCTCGTAGAGGACACAAGCGAGGCTGTACTCGTCGCTCCGACCGTCCACCCCCTCCCCGGAAATCTGCTCGGGGCTCATGTACTGTGGGGTCCCGAGGCTCTGACCGGTCTCCGTGAGCCTCTCTTCCCCTTTTCGATCCGCCGCGAAGGCGATGCCGAAATCGGCCACCAGGGGGCGGCCCCGGGTGAGGAGGATGTTCGCAGGCTTGACGTCCCGATGCACAATCCCCTTCTCATGGGCGGCGTGGAGCCCGTCTGCGACCTCCACAGCGATCCCCACCGCTTCGGCGAGGGGAAGCCTCCCGTCTCGCCGCATCCGGTCCTGGAGGCTCTCCCCTTCCACGTAGGGCATCACGTAGTACAGATACCCGTCGGCGGTGCCGGAGTCGTGCAGGGGCAGGATGTTCGGGTGCTGGAGGTTGGCGGTGGTCTTGATCTCCCCCAGGAATCGCTCGGCCCCGAGGGCGGCCGCCAGCTCCGGCTTCAGCACCTTAAGGGCGACCTGGCGCTCATGGCGGAGGTCCGTGGCCAGGTAGACGGTGCCCATCCCCCCCTCGTCGAGCTTCCGCTCGACTCGGTAGCGGCCCTCAAGGGCCGCGTTCAGTCGGCTGACAGGGTCGGGCATCGGCACAGGGGGAGGAGGTCGGGGGTCGTCCAAGGATAGCAGATGGGGACGTCCACCGCACCTGCGGTGCGGCTGTGGCTCTCACGCTGGAATGGAGATTACCCCTCCCGGGCTCAGCGTCTGGGAAGGAGTGGTCAGCAGACGGGCGGGTCGCCGAACGTGCTCGGGTTGTTCCCGCGGCCTTCCTGCCGAATACTATCGGAGCCAGAGCTCCAGCGGCTCTCCCATCCCCCGACCGGACGCCTCCATGCCCACGCCAAAGACACTACACAGTCTTCCACTCGTGTTCTTCGCTGTCGCCCTGATGGCTGCCTCCTGTTCGCCGGAGGGCAGAGTCGACGGATGGGGAGGCACGATCTCCGACAGCGCCGGAATCCGGCTGGTCCGCAATCCCGAGGCCGGGCTCTGGGGGCCGGACGAAGCCTGGACGTTCACGGAGGCCCTCACCATCGGCTCCGACGTAGGGGACCCCGACTACGAGTTTGGACGCGTCACCAGTGTCGACGTGGACCCCGAAGGTCTCATCTATGTGTTCGACGGCATGGCCAGCGAGATCCGGGTGTACGATCAGGCGGGCATGTACTTGCGCACCATCGGGGGCAGGGGAGAGGGGCCCGGGGAGTTCAGCAACGGGGCGGCAGGGGCGTTTCTCACCCGGGACGACAGGCTTCTGGTGCCGGACATGGGGAACCAGCGCATCACGGCCATGAGCAGGGACGGAGAGTTCCTGGGATCGATTATGGTGTCCTACGCCAGCGGATTCCCGGTACGCTGGGACGCGGACCGGAGCGGGAACGTGCTCGTCCAGCGCCGGGCCATGGGGTTCAACGAAGACCCCGATCTGGAGGCCGGCGACCCGCTGGTCCGAATCGGGCCCGATGGGGAGGAGGAGACTTTGACCATCCTCCCGAAGGCCGAGACGGTATGGATGGAGGGAGCGGCCCCACGGTTCCGGTACTTCGCCACGGAGCCTTCCTGGGACGTGGGCCCCAGCGGAACCATCCGGACCGCGATGACCCAGGTGTACCGCATCGAGCTCCGGAACCCTGACGGCATCGTCCGGGCCATCGTGACCAAGCCCTGGGACCAGCGGGTCGTCACGGATGGGGACAAGGCCCGATTCGAGGCTCTCCTTCGGGCGGCATTGGATCGCGCAGGACTATCTCCGGACGCCATCGACCGGCAGATCCGCAACCTGAGCTATGGAACCACCTTCCCCGCATTCAACCAGATCATGGAAGGACCGGAGGGCACTACCGTCGTCCAGCAGATCGACGCGTTGGAGGACATCGAAGCCCTGGATCTTTCAGAGGAGATGTCTCGCCGCCTGGGATCCCGAAGGTGGGACGCCTTCGATGCCGAGGGACGGTTCCTCGGCATCTTCGACCTCCCGGCCCGGTTCACCCCAATGGTCTGGGAGCCCGATGCCGTGTACGGCCGCTGGCTCGACGATCTGGACCGGGCCCACGTGATGAAGCTGGTTCGAGCCGGAGTGGGTTAGGGTCCGGAAGCCGGCGCGCCGGCTCCCACCCTGGATGCCTCACCTCTTCTCGGCCAGGAAACGGGCTCACTCGGACCCGCCGGTCAGCTTCCTGCCCGCTTCTCCGGAGCCCAGCTCCCCATCGGCTTTCTGGGCGAGCCAGACGATTCCTCCCGCGGTCCCTGCCCCCAGGGCTCCCAGGCCCAGGCCCAGCACCGATATGACCTCCGCTCGCAGGGGGACGTGCACGATGAGGCCGACCCCCAGGAGGGCGAGAGGGATCAGCAGAGCGGCCCCCGCCCCCCACAGGGCCATCCTCCCCGCCCTCAGCTCACCGAGCATGCGACGCCGGTACCCCGCCCCCAGGACCAGAGAGAAGACCGCGCCCCCCACGAAGCCGGAAAGGGCGGCCAGCGCAGTGACGGGACGAACGGTGTCCCAGAAGAAGGTCCGGTTTCCCAGGAACAGGAAGGACACGCTCACGAGAGCGCCGACGCTCAGCCCCCACCCCACCGCCCAGGTGAGAGCCATTCCCAGGGCGCCCCGGAACCTTCTGAAGATGCCGCTCATCGATCTCCCCTCTCCCCCTGAAGAAGAAGCTGTCTACTGTCCGGCTCCACCCTCGCCCCCTCTCAGACGCTCCGGATCGCCTCCAGCACCCGTGCCGGAGTCATGGGCAACCGGTGGATCCGAGCACCGGTGGCGTCGAAGACGGCGTTGGCCACCACGGCGCCCATGTTGATGATGGCCGGCTCGCCTCCCCCCTTGGGCGGCAGGTCGTCGTTGGGGACGAGCACCGTCTCGATCTCCGGCACCTGACTGAATCGGGCCAGCCCGTAGGTCCCGAAGTTCTGATCCAGGACCTTCCCGCCCTGGAACCGGATCTCCTCGCTGAACACATATCCCAACCCCATCGTGATGCACCCCTCCATCTGCATCCGTGCACCCTCGGGGTTGACCACCACCCCCATGTCCTGAGCGCAGACCACCCGGTCCACGGTCACGGCGCCGGAGCCCGAGTCCACCGTCACCTCCGCCACGAGGGCCACGTAGGTCTCCGCGTCGATTCCGCAGGCCACTCCACGACCCTTTCCGCTTCCGGCGGGAGCCGGCCTCGCCTCCCACCCCGCGGCCTCCTTGATGGTCCGCAATACGCTCAGCATCCGCGAGTCGGTGGTGTTCATGAGGCGGAACTCCAGGGGATCCATTCCCGCCGCCGCCGCCATGATGTCCATCTGCTGCTCCGCCGCGAAGCGGTTGCTGTTCGCTGCCGGGGCGCGCCAGGCGCCAACCGCGAAGGGGTGCATCCCGGCCGGGGCCCTCCCCCACTCGCCGTACACCCTGACGCTCTTGTTCGGAACGTCGTAGAAGACGTCGGAGCCCCGGGCCCCGGCCCCGTAGACCTGGTAGTCCCAGAGGGTGAGCTTGCCCCCTTCGTCCATCCCCGATACGAACTTGATGGTGGCGGCCGGCCGGAAGGTGTCGTAGAAGAACTCCTCGTCCCGGGTCCACGCCACCTGGACGGGCTTGCCGGTGATCCGGGCCAACCGCGCCGCCTCGACGGCCTGCTGCCCGCTCGTCTTCCCCCCGAATCCGCCCCCCACGTAGGGGGTCATCACCCGCACGTTTTCCGGCTGGAAGCCCAGGGCCCGGGCGATGGCCGTCTGGTCCCCGAAGGGGGCCTGGGTGGAGTTCCAGACCGTCGCCGTACCGTCTCTGATCTCCGCCACCGCCGTATGGGGCTCGATGGGGGCATGGGCGACGTAGCCGTTGTAGTACGTGTGATCGAAGGTCCGGGCCGAGATTCGATGCCCTGTCTCCAGGTCCCCCTCGCGTTCGGGAGTGTTGGGATCCGGTGCGGAATCCACCAGGTGTTGGAAGATGCTCTCGGTGTCCACCGTCGGATCCGGCTGGTCGAACTCGGCGTCCACGGCCCCCAGGGCCCGCTCCGCCGTCTCCGGGTCCGCCGCCAGGACGGCCACCATTCCGTCCTGATTCACCACCGTCACCCCCGGCATGGCTTCGGCCCCGGAGGTGTCCACCCGGATCAGGGTCGCACCGTGCGCCGGGGGGCGAACGACCCGGGCGTAGAGCATCCCCGGGAGCCTGATGTCGCCAGCGTACTTGGCCGCCCCGGTCACCTTCTCCTGGCCGTCCATCCGGAGGGGGGACTGGCCCATGACCGTGAAGTCCCGGACAGCCCGGAGCACCGCCTCTTCGTCGACCTCGTGGGTGATGGCCTGGCCCCGTGCCAGGGCCCCGTACGAGACGCTCCGGTCACGGTCTCCGGTGACGTACACCACCCCGTCCCGGACGGAGAGGGAATCCCTGGAAGCTCCCAGCCGCTCCGCGGCCATGTCCATCAGGACCATGCGAGCCCGGGCCGCCGCCGCCCGGACGGCGGGGCCGAACATCCGCGTGGTCAGAGAGCCGAACGTGCCCATGTCCCAGGGGCACGTGTCGGTGTCACCCATGACGATGTGCATCACCTCCAGCCCGACGCCGAGGTCCTCCGCCGCCATCTGGCAGAGGGAGGTCATGACCCCCTGCCCCATCTCGATCTTGCCGGAGTAGAGGGTGACCTGGCCGTCCTCCGCGATGTGGAGATAGGCGTTGATGTCCTCGGGGTAGCCCCGGCCCTGGGCCGCCGGTTCCGCGGAGGAGTTGAAGAGGGTCAGGGGCCCCAGGTTCACCGTCACCAGGATCCCGCCGCCCAGGAGCCTCACGAACTCCCGGCGGTCCATGTTCTTCACGTCACTCATGGCCGCCTCCGTTCGCCCCTGCGTAGGCCTCGATGGCCTCGATGATCCGCTTGTAGGCGGAACAACGGCACAGGTTGTTCTCCATCCCTCGCACGATCTCTTCCCGGGTGGGCCGGGGATTCCTCTGAAGGAGCCCGTGGGCGTTCATGATCATCCCCGGCGTGCAGTACCCGCACTGGTACGCGCCCCGCTCCAAGAACTCCCGCTGCAGGGGGTGGAGCTCCCCCTCCGCTGCGAGACCTTCGATGGTGGTCACGTCCTTCCCCCGCACGAAGTCGAGATTGGTGATGCACGACCGCACCGCCACCCCGTCCACCAGCACGGTGCACGACCCGCAGAACCCCGACCCGCACCCGAACTTCGTGCCGGTCTTCTCCAGGTCGGTTCGCAGCACCCAGAGAAGCTTCCGGTCGACCTCGGTTTCCAGCGTTATCGCCTCACCGTTCAGGGTGAAGCTGATGGGCTCCTTCACGATGACTCCCTCCGGGTCCGGGGAATGACAGAACCGATCTCTTCTGCCCCACCTGCGATTCCGATGAATATGGGTTTCGGCCCCACATCGCAAAACACCTCCCTCCCCATCTTCCACGAGATCGGTAAGTAAGTATTGACTTGCCTCCTGCCCCTGGGTAAGTTGGAACTTACTCAACCATCGGATACCTTGGAGATTCAGCATGACCATGCAATCCGCCTACCGGGTGGCCGACGAGCTGCTCAGGGACAAGCTCCGGAAGGAGGCTCCGGAGGCTCTCCAGGAGCTGGAGGACCTGAACGCCGCCGACGTCATTGTCACCCACGGGCAGTACGACCACATCGAGCAGGTGTTCGGCCAGGGAGGGATTCCCTGCACCGCCGTGGACCCGCGGCAGATCGACAACGCCAACCTCCGGCCGGACCAGGTGATCTTCGTGAACTGCCCCGGCCACTTCTCGCCCCAGGGGCTTCGCAAGCTGCACCAGTTCGTAGAGGAAGGCGGGTTCCTCTTCACCACGGACTGGGCGCTGAAACACGTCGTGGAGCCCGCCTTTCCGGGCTTCCTGGAATACAACGGGCGCTCCACGGCAGACGAGGTGGTCCGGGTGGAGATCCTGGATCGGGAGGACCCCTTCCTCTCCTCCATCCTCGGCCCCGACGACGATCCCCAGTGGTGGCTCGAGGGGAGCAGCTATCCGATCCGGGTGCTGGATCCCGAGAAGGTCCACGTGCTGGTGACCTCGAAGGAGCTGGGCAAGAAGTACGGCGAGCCGGCGGTCTTTGTGACCTTCGAGTTCGCAGAGGGTCGGGTGTATCACATGATCTCCCACTTCTACCTCCAGCGCACCGAGACCCGGACCCAGAGACACGCCGGGAGCACCTACACCTTCCTGCAGGAGAAAGGGATCGGAGAGGAAGAGTTCGCCCGGTACGCCGAGCTGGGAGCGGATGACGCCAACCTCGGGGCGGTGGAGAGTGCACTCACTTCCCGGGGAATGGTGTCCCGTGTCCTCTACGAGAAGAGGATGCAAATGAAGCGGAAGGGGGACCGAAAGAAGAAGGGGACCGGCAATGACTCCTCCAAGGCCAGGTAACCGCACAGCCAGCTCCGGGCGATCCTACACCAGCGAGGTGGTGAAGGCCGCCGCCCACCCCACCCGACAGGGGATCCTCAAGGCTCTGGAGAAGGACACCCGCACCACGGTGGAGCTGGAGGAGATCACCGGGGAGAACCGCTACCACCTGTACCACCACCTTTCGGTGCTGGAAGGGGCGGGGCTGGTGGCCTCCCGCATCGTCGGAAAGGCGAAGGAGTTCTCCCTCCGGAAGCCCAAGAAGCCCGAGGCCGTCTATTTACAGCTCGACGGAGACGACCCGGAAGAAGAGAAGAAGCTCCAGACACTGTTGAAGGTGGTGAGAGAGATCACCGACAACGGGCTCCCACACCTGGAGAAGGTGACCCGGGCCAGGCTGATGCTGTCCTATCCCTGGTCTCCGGAGGAGGAGGACTGAGCCCTTCTCCCCCGTGACCTCCTGGGGGCGACGACCATCCTGAACTTCAGGTCCCGAACCAGCCGAGCGGCCTGCGAGCGGACTCGTCGTTCCACGGCCGCCATCCCGGGCCGGGTGAAGGTGTTCTGCTGAAACCCGCTGAGCAGCACGATCTCAAAAGCGGTGGAGAGCATCCAGTCCACGTCTCCCTCGTAGCCGCAGACTGCAAGGGCCTCGGTTCGTTCCAGAAACCGATTCAGTCGGTTTCCGTGGATCGCCAGGGTGCCGCAGGATCCGAAGTGGACGACCCGGCGCTTGCACTTCCCCTCCAGCCGGTCCTCCAGCCAGTCCAGTGTCACCTGTTCGGCGTACCGGGGTCCCACATGAAGCTCACCCGGGGAGCCGTGGAATCCGAGGTAGAGGATCGGATACCTGGCGTACCTCTGCTGAGTCCACTTCTGGAGGTAGTACTCCAGCTCCGGAACGGTCCCGATATCCCGTCGAATGCTCGGCACCGGAGGAATATTGGACTTTTCCAGGAGGTCCAGGACCGGCCCCACAGTGGTGGGACGTCGAAGGTCCGGGTACCAGTCCCCCTCGAGGCAGAATACGCCCTTCGTGCGGCTCCTCGGCATGGTTGACTCCTCCCTCCTCCGGCTCGGTTCGCCGAGTCCTCAACCCTCTGGGACGCCCGTGCCTCTCGCGGGAGTCCAGCAGAGATCCTCTCTACCGGGGATCGTCGCGCGGCGGCAGCCGAAAGGCCGTCCAGAGGCCCCGGGGGTGTGAGGCGGTATAGAGGGCCAGTGACAACCCCCCGGCCACGAGCTCCTCGGCTCCGGAATTACCGAGGGCCACGACGCCCGCCTCCCGGGACTGTCCGGGGCCCATCAGTCGATGGATCGCGGGGCCCGAGGACTCCTGCCCCACCCGGTGGAGGGTCACCGCGTAGACCTCTTCCTCCGGGATCCCCGAGACCTCCACGTCGAAGGCCAGGGTCCGTACCACCGGATCGAAGGCGAACCGCCCGTAGAGCGATCCCTCTTCGCCGGGGACCACCGGGACCGTGATCTCGAAGGGCACCGGGGCCGGGAGTCTTCCGTCTTCAAGGGCCGGTGCCGCCGGGGGACGCCGGCGTGGATGCACCGCCTGCTCGTACGCGTAGGCCATGGCCACCAGCCGGGCGTCGTCGAAGGGCCTTCCCAGAACCTCCAGCCCCGTGGGCAAGCCGTCCTCGGTGAACCCTCCCGGGACGGCCATGGCCGGGAAGCCCGATCCGGCGCTGACCTGGCAATTGGACCCTCCTTGAGACTCCCCGATGAGGGCCGGCCTCCGACGCACATTGGGATAGGCCAAGGCATCCACCCCGTTCTCCTCCATTGCCGTCAGAAGGGCGGCAGCGAGGGCGTCCCGTTTGGCCAGCGCCGTCCGGTATTCCTCCGAGTCCCGGACCTCCACCCGCTCCCTCCTCCGGAAGGCGTCCTCCAGAGCCTCGTGGTGGAGGCCCTGGTCCATGATCTCCTCCAGGGAGGCCACGGGCGCCCCGGGGGTGGCGGCGAAGTAGTCCATGAGGTCGAACTTCGCTTCGTAGTTGATGACTCCGGACGCCCGTGCCAGCTCTTCCAGCCCCGGAATCTCGACGGTCACAGTGTCGGCCCCCGCCTCCACCATCCTGCCGATGGCGTCCCGAAGGAGGGAATCCACCTCCCGGTCCTCAGGGGGGTCCCCGAAGAGCTCCGCCACCACTCCCAGGCGCACCCCCTGGAGGGCCTCGGGATCCAGAGCATCCCGGAACCGTGGGATCTCCCGCCCCTCCAGGGCAAGGGTGGCCGGGTCCGCCGAATCCGGCCCCACCGTGGCGTCCAGTGCCACCGCCAGATCAGTGACGTTCCGTGCCAGAGGCCCACCCACGTCCTGGGTGTGGGCCAGGGGAATGATCCCATCGATGCTGGACAGCCCCTTGGTGGGCCGGAGGCCGAAGAGGTTGTTGAAGCAGCTGGGGATCCGTATGGAGCCACACGTGTCGGTGCCCCAACCCACGGCCCCGAACGCTCCCGCAATCGCTGCCCCCGTGCCCCCGCTGGAACCTCCGGGATTTCGGGCGGGATCGTAGGGGTTACGGGTCTGCCCTCCCAGGGAGCTCACCGTGGTGATGCCCATGGCCAGCTCGTGCATGTTCGACTTGGCCAGCACGATGGCCCCCGCCTCCCGAAGACGGGTTACCTGAAACGCGTCGTCCGGGGGAACCATCCCGGCCAGGGCCACGGAACCCCCCGTGGTGGGGAGATCACGCGTGTCGTAGTTATCCTTCACGATCACCGGGATTCCGTGCAGGGGTCCCCGGACCGCGCCTCGGGCCCTCTCCTGGTCCAGGGCCGCAGCCTCCTCCCGGGCCCGGGGATTGATCCGTACGATGGCGTTCAGCCGGGCACCGTCCCGGTCGTAGGCCTCGATGCGGGCCAGGTAGATCTCCACCAGATCAACGGAGGTGAGCTCCCCCCGCGCCATGGCCTCCTGGAGCTCCGGTATGGTGGCGTCCAGGACGGAGAGGGGACCGGCGGCCTGAGAGGCCGGAGGTGCCCAGAGCCGTGATGCCGCGGAGTCCCCGGCCCGAGTCGGGGGAGCCTGGGAGGTCTGGGCCCATGCGGCATCCTGCCCCGCCAGGAGGGGGACCAGGGCTACCGAGATGCTGATGCAGAGCGCTAGCGCCTGGTGTCCCAAGGGGGCCCGGCATCCCCACCCCCGCCAGCCTTCCGGTGCCCTCCCGGTACCGCCAGGCCTCGCCCAGGCAGCCTTGCACCTGTCCATCCGGACCTCCTGCGTCGTGGTATTCCTCAACGGATCTTCCGGAAGCGCAGGTCCCAGACCCGACTCTGGCTCAAGCTCACCTCCGTCACCCGCCCTCCCTGGTCACGTCGGAAGATGAAGATGCTCCCGCCCCCGCTGAAGGCGTCCGGGTAGATGGGGCGCAGGATTCGCCCCTCCCCCCACCGGTCCTTCACCACCAGTTCCCCATCCTCCAGCACCACGGTATAGGTGGCCTCGGCCTCGTCGCTCCGGAAGGTGCCCAGATAGTCGCCGAGCTCTTCCTCCGTCGGCTCGAAGGGGGGAACCGGCTCCAGGCGAACCCCGTCGGCGCCGGGGGAGTCCATGATGGCCGCGGGTCTTCCGTCGGCGGAGGGAGCGGCCTCGAACGTCACCGTGGTCCCGTCGGTGGCTTCGAACCGGCGCTCGGACACCGGGACCAGGGAGGTATTGCCGAGACGGAGCCCGTCGTCCGTGGCGGTGATCCTCACCAGCGTCCCCCTCCTGGAGTCCACATACGAACCTACCAGAGAGGACAGGCGCTGGGCTGAGAGCTGGACCCGCGCGGCCAGAGTCGGCGGTTCGTACCCGGAGACCGCATCGCCCAGATAGAGGTCCGCCACCTGGTACGCCAGCTGGGTGGCGTTCCCGCTGGAGACGTTGCACATCACTGCCACCGCGACCCCCTGGTCCGGGAAGCGAACCAGGTGGCCCCGGTATCCTGCCGTGGATCCGGAGTGCTCCACCCGCGGAACGTCTTTGTACGTCCCCACCTGTAGGCCGCTGGCGTAGAAGATCGTCTGGCCCGAGTTGAGGACGCCCTGCCGGTGCATCTCCTGGATGAACCGAGGGCCACCCACCTGTCCGGTCTCCAGGTTCCGGGTGAAGCTCAAGAGGTCCTCCACTGTGGTCAGGAGACCCCCATTCCCGTACACGCTCTCAAAGGGCATGAGCATGGCCCAACCCCCGTCTCCGTTGGGGCGGTAGGCCACGGACCGGTCCTTGACCACACGGGTGAAGTCGTCCCGCCACTGCGTTCGGGTCATGCCCAGGGGCTCGAAGATCCGTTCCCTGGTGAACTGGGAAAAGGACATGCCCGACACACGCTCCACCAGCATGGCCAGGAGGTTGAATCCCGAGTTGGTATAGGAGTAGTACTCCCCCGGCGTGTAGTTGAGTGCCTGCTGTCGGCTGATGATGTCCAGCACGTGCACGTGGGTGTGGGCTCGCTGGGTCCTGGGCCACCCCTCGATGCCGGCGATGGAGCCCCAGTCCCGGAGTCCGCTGGTATGGTTCATGAGATGTCGAATGGTGATGACATCCCCGTAATCAGGCAGCTCCGGGAAGTAGGTCCGGATGTCATCGTCGAAGGAGATCAGGCCGTCCAGGGCCAGGAGAACCGTTGCCGCGGCCGTGAACTGCTTCGCCACCGAACCAGGCTCGATGATGGTCTCGGCCCGGTTGGTCACGTCGTGCTCCAGGTCGGCCATCCCGTAGGCTCGCAGGAGGACCGGCTCACCGGCTCGGCTGACTCCCACAGCACAGCCGGGAGTCCGGGTCCCATCGAATTCCACGAAGAGAGAGTCCACATCCGCTACCCCGACCTGGGGCAGCGCCTGGGCGGTTGCCAGCGCGGGACCGATGACCGCCAGAATAAGGAGCGAGCCGGAAAGGGAGAAGCGCGTTCTCATGGTCATCACCTTCAAGATTATCTGAGGTGGACAGGGTAGCAGGATCCAGGTGCGAAAGTGGGAGGTGGGGGGAGAGGAGGCAATTCCCAACGATTCCATCCACCCCCCCCGATCCGTCAGATCCGACCCGTCACTTGATCCCGTATTGCCGCAGCTTGTCGTACAGGGTCCTCTCCCCGATCCCGAGGATCTCGGCCGCCTTCTTCCGATGTCCCCCGGCGGCCTCCAGCGCCTCCCGTATCGCCGCTTCCTCCATCTCGGCCATGGTCCGGGGGGGCCTCTCCTGAGGCGGAACTCCCGGCCGACCCAGGGAGCCTGAGAGGTCCTCGGCACTGAGGCGCTCCCCGTCGGCCAGGATCGCTGCCCTTTCCAGGGCGTTGGCCAGCTCCCGGACGTTACCGGACCAGTGAGCCTTTCTGAGCAAGGCGCCCACCGAGTCGTCGAGGCGCAAGGGAGGGCGCCCCAGATCACCGCAGATCCGTGCCAGAAGGCTCTCCGCTAGGGGAAGGAGGTCTTCCTTCCGCTCCCGGAGAGGGGGGAGGGTGAGGGGGAAGACCGCCAGTCTGTGATAGAGGTCCTCACGGAAGGCGCCCTCACCGACCATGCCCTCCAGGTCCCGGTTGCTGGCGGCGATCCACCGAACGTCCACCTGGATGGTCCGGGTGCCTCCCACTCGCTCGAACCTCCGCTCCTGGAGCACCCGGAGGAGCTTCGCCTGGAGCTCGGACCTGAGCTCGCCGATTTCGTCCAGGAAGAGGGTCCCACCGTCCGCCAACTCCAGGCGACCTCGCCGGGAGCTGGTGGCCCCGGTGAAGGCTCCCGCCTCGTGACCGAAGATCTCGCTCTCCATCAGGGTCTCGGTGATGGCGGCGCAGTTCACGGGAACGAAAGGGCCGTCCCTCCGGGCACTGAGCTGGTGGATGGTCCGGGCCGCCACCTCCTTCCCGGTGCCGCTCTCCCCCAGAAGGAGGACGGTGGCGTTCGTGGGCGCCACTTTCTCGATGGCGGTCACCACCGGGGTCATCACCGGGTCCCCGAAGGTCAGAGGCGGGTTGGCCTCCACATCCCGGCGAGTCTGGTCCTTCAGGGCCAGAAGCCTCCTGCGCTCCAGGGCCCGCCCCACCAGCAGACGGAGCTCCGCCGGGCTCCCGATGGGCTTTTGGAGGTAGTCGAAGGCTCCCAGCTTCATGGCCTCAACCGCCGAGTCGACGGACCCGTGGGCCGTGAGGACGATGACCTCCGTCTCGGGGCTCTCCGCCCGGGCCTTCCGGAGAAGATCGATTCCGTCCAGGGCCCCGGGCATCCGGAGATCAGTGATCATCACCTGGAAGGACTGTTTGGCCAGATGCCCCAGTGCCTCCACCCCGTCCGCGGCCTGGACGGTGACGTTTCCCTCCCCGGCCAGGGCGTCCGCCAGGTACTCCCGGATGCCCTCCTCGTCGTCCACGATGAGAATGGAGACCATGTCAGCGGCCCTTCTCCTCCAGGGTCAGGCGGAACTCTGCTCCCCCCTCCGAGCGGTTCCGGGCGGTGAGCTTCCCCCCGTGGAGCTCCACGATGCGCCGGGCCACCGCCAACCCCAGCCCCGTTCCCCTGGTGCGCGTGGTGAAGAAGGGCTCGAAGATCCGGTCGAGGCTCTCTTCCGGAATCCCCTCTCCCTGGTCCAGGAAGGACACCGTCAGAGCGTCTCCCTCCCGGGCTACCCTCACCTCGATGGGCGCCCCCTCCGGCGACGCTTCCACGGCGTTGCGCACGAGGTTGTGCAGAACCTGATCCATCCGGCGCTCGTCCATGAGCCAGCGCTCCGGCGCGTGGGAGGCCTCCAACGTCACCGCCACACCTCCCGCCTCCGAGACGATCTTTCGGAGGAGATCCTCTATCCTGACCGGTTGGAGGTCCAGGGGCCCCGTGCGAACGAAGTCCAGGAGGTCCGTGGTGAGTGTCTCCAGTCGGTGCGCCTCCGCCACGATCCGGTCCACCTTCCCCCGCTCCGGGGACTCGGGCGGCGTGCGCTCTGCCAGGAGCTGGGCGTGTCCCTTGAGAGAGGCCAGCGGGTTTCGGATCTCGTGGGCGAGGATGGCGGACATCTCCCCCACGGTGCTCAGCCTCCGCTGCTCCTCCATGACCCGCTCCTCCGCTTCCCGCCGCAGGGACGCCCGCCAGAAGAGGAGTGCAGTCAGCATCAAAAGACCCGCAGCCAAGAGACCCAGGACCAGGGACCGGAAGGCTCTGTCCACCAGTTGGCCCGCCACCAGGGGCTCGAACTCCACGACCAGGACGCTGCGGGCTTCCGTCCGGGATCGGCCCCGGGTCGGAGGGGAAAGAAGGAAGGCTCGGATCCGGTCTCCGACCCGAACCAGATCTCGCCCCTCTGACCTCCTGGGGGGCTCGATGGGCTCCGCCAGCGACGTGCCCCCCAGCGTCGTCAGGCCCTCCTCGGGAGAATAGACTCCAACGAAGCGAAGACCCGTGTCGGCATGGGCAGCCACCAGGCTGTCCAGATCCGGGAGCGGGGGTCCCAGCCCCGTCCCCCGGAGGGCGCTCATCACGTCCCCCTCGAAGACCCTGACTTGGCCGATATCGAGGGTGGACACGGCGTTCTGAACGCTCCGGTAGTTTGCCCAGGATGCCAGCGCCAGGGCGATGCCCAGGGCCAGGGTGGTGAGCAGCCACCCCCAACGCACTCCGGACATCCTTCTCTTCATCCTGGCCGCCATGGGCGATCCCTTCCTGGCCCGTCCATCCGCGTCTTCTCGTGGAGCTGCCTCACCG
>Ga0316578_10000099_pt1 | contig 20277 bp, 21 predicted proteins | sample J0NA_2_FD_203076 | JGI IMG/M metagenome (GOLD analysis project Ga0316578, IMG submission 203076) | Rhizosphere microbial communities from salt marsh grasses in Alabama, United States - J0-2_160517rDrC | ecosystem: Host-associated > Plants > Roots > Rhizosphere | place: USA: Alabama | collected... | reverse complement strand
ATCGCCATCAGGGGGACGCACTTCGTCACCGCCGGAGCGGTCTGCGGTGCCTGGTGGAAGGGGCCCCGCGACGGCTTCCCCGAGGGGTTCGTCGTCGTGGACGTCGACGGCGACGCATTTACCTACCGCTACGAGACATACCGCTGGCAGGCCGGCAAGTGACCCGGCAGCCCCGCCGTCCCTCCGTACGGAACGGATATTGCACGATCCCCGCCGGCAGCCGTTCCATGCCCTTTACGCGCGGAGGCGGGGATGCTCGTCGCATTGAAACGCAGGCGCCTCGACTGGTTCGGGGATCTGGGGTCGTTCGCCGTGATGGTCGCGATCGCCGCCTGGCAGAGATGGGAGGCGAAGGACCTGATCTGGGGGCTGTGGATCTCGAGCCTCGTCGTCGGATACTCGTTCATCCTCGTCACGGCGCTCTCCTCATACGCCACCGACAACATCCCCGAGATGCCGCGCGGAAAGAAGGCGGACGCGGGGGACGGGCCGCCGCCCGGGGCGCAGTCCCGCGTTCCCACCCAGGTACGAAGGCTCCAGCCCCTGGCGATGAACGTCTTCGTCGTCTTCGTCGCGTTCATGATACTCGGCGTGCGCAGCGAGATCCCGTGGACGCTCCTGCTCTTCAATATCGGGTTCGGCGCGATAGCCGTGATGCTCTCGCGGGGGGTGCGCGGCTCAGAGACATTCTGGCACAAGGCGGCGCGGCGGTTCTTCCTGCTCACCCCGTCCGTCATCTTCTTTCTCGGCTTCTTCACGGTGCACTTCGGCGGATTCCATTTCGTGCACGGTCTCTTTCTCAACGGGTTCTTCCCGCTCGTCGAAGGCTCGCCGTTCGGCGAGTCGCCGGGCGGCACGCTGGTGTTCTTCGCCTCCATCATCGGCGCCGCCGTCAGCCGGTACTGGGTATTCATCCTCTTCAGCGCATGGTCGCGCCTGCCCGACCTGCGGCGCGCCTTCGAAAAGGCCGAGGGACCGAATATGTTCCTCCCGTATGCCAATGTCGTGAGGATGCACCTGCTGATCTTCGTCTTCGCCGGGCTGAGCGCGGCGGGTCTGACGTCCTGGGCGCTCTACCCGGTCCTCTTCTTCTACTTCTTCCCGCTGGGTAAGATGCTCAAGGGCGTATTCGGCGGAAGGGAAAAGGGCCGCGCGAAAGAGAGCCGGCTCTCGAGGGATCGTACGCTCAGGCGCCACGGCTCCTTCGGACCGGTGGAGGCGGGGCGCTCAATACCGGTTCCACAACCCCGCGTGATGGCGGGCGAGGGCCTGGCCGAGGGAGAGGTAGTAGTTGGTGCGGCCGCCCTCTGCGACGCCGAAGGCGAAGGTGATCGGGCCGACTAGCGTGTCGATTCCGACGAAGACGCTCCCGGCGAAGATGCCGCTGTCCGGTGTGATATCGGACCTTCTCTGCCATACATTCCCGTACTCGATCGTTCCCCCCGCGTAGACAGCGGCCGCGGTTCCGCCCCTCAGGCGCGCGTAGAAGGTGCCGAGCAGCATCCCCATGTGCTGGCCGATCAGCTCGTCCTGCTCGAGCCCCGACAGGCGGGCGAACCCGCCGAGACGGAAGCGGTCCTGGAACGGCGCGTCGTCCTCGTGCGTCGTCCCCGCTTCGGCGCCGAGCAGCGCGGTGAACGGTCCCTTAGAGAGGGCGACGGAGCCCTCGGCCGTCGCCTGCCGGAACTCCTCGTCCGAGCCGAGCGGCTCCAGTCCGGCGGTCCCGCGAAGGCGCAGGCTCCATCCCGAGCGGGGGAAGGTCAGGGCGTCGAGCTCGTCGACGAAGAACTGTCCGAAGACCTCGCCGGTATCGAAGTCCTCATCCGGGATATCCGGGTCACCTGTCTGTACCTTGATGCGGCCCCGCTCGCGCAGCACGCCGGCTCGCAGCTCGCCCCAGGCGCCGAGGTCGCGACCGAGCGCCGCCTCGATCCCTCCCCGGCGGATACCGAGCTCCATGATGCGGTTCCCGTCTTCGTCGAAGATGTTCGCCGCGTCCTCGCCGACCGAGGCGCGCAAATGCAGAAAGTATCTCAGCGAGAGGTCGAGCGGCTGGTAGAGCTCGGTGAAGGCGCCGGGCTCCTGGCCGACCTGGATCCCGGTGCGCCACTCGCCGCTGAGGCGGTCTATCGTTGTGCGCGTGTATGCGAGGGCGAGGTTGAAGTTCGGCCGCTCGTAGTCCTCGAATATCGCCACGCCGAGCTGGATGTAGTTCGGTCCCCAGGAGTTCTCCTTCGCCGTGACGGTGAGCACGTCGCTGCCGCTCTCCCCGCCGATGTCGTAGTAGACGGACTCGAACAGCTCGAGGCCGTAGAGGCGGCCGATGTCGCTCTCTATCGCGTCGACGTCGAGCGGCGCGCCGCCCTCTATCCCCAGGCGCCGTGTGATCACCCCGTCGGCGAGGCGCGAGTCGTTGATGACGCTCACTCCGTCTATCGCAGGAGGCTCGGCGGGGAAGAGGCGGCGCCGGCCGCGCTCGAAGGCGGCGTACTCCTGTTCGGAGACGGAGAGGCGTGCAAGGATCCCCCGCATCGTGTCGGCCGCCGCGTACCCGATCGGGATCGCGTCGCCGGCGCGGGAGAACGAGGCGGTGGAGATATCGCCGAGGGCGGGGACGATCAGGACGTCTCCGGGGCCGAGCGTGGCGATCTGCTCGTCGGTGCCGCGGCGGGTGAGTATCCCCGTGATCTGGTCGGTGATGTCGAGCACCGAGCGCAGCTCGTCGCGCCCGGCCAGCGGCGTGCTGATGTCGACGGCGATGACGATGTCCGCGCCCATCTCGCGGGCGACGTCTATCGGGAGGTTGCTCGTGATCCCCCCGTCGACGAGCAGCCGTCCGTCGATCTCGCGGGGGGCGAAGACGATGGGGATCGACATGCTCGCCCGTATCGCCAGTGCGAGGTCTCCGCCGCCGAGGACGACCTTCTCGCCCGTCTCTATGTCGGTCGCGACGGCGCGGTACGGGATGCCGAGCTCGTCGAAGTCCCGCACCTCCCACGCGGGGAGGGTGAATCGCTTGAGCAGGAGGTCTATCTTCTGCCCGTTGAGTATCCCCGGCGGAAAGCGGAGCGTGAGCCCCGATATCCCCGGGCGCTGGCGGACGAGGTACGAATCGTCGTCGCGCTTGCGCCTGAACGAGCGGTCGTCGCGGGGGATGTCGTCGAGGAAGGCGTCGGACCAGTCTATCGCTGCGACCAGATGCTCGATCTCGGACGGGGTCAGACCCATCGCGTAGAGCCCCCCGACGATAGAACCCATGCTCGTGCCGGCGATGCAGTCGATCGGGATCCGCATCTCCTCGAGGACCTTGAGCACGCCGATGTGCGCGGCGCCGCGGGCACCGCCGCCGCTCAGCGCGAGGCCGATGCGGGGGCGGGCTGCCGGCGGGGTGTCCTGCGCGGAAAGTGAGGCAGGGAACAGCAGGACGATCAGTGCCGAAAACGCTGATACATATATGACGGATCTGTGGTACACTGCCGCTCGACCCCCTGAAAAGGACGTGATCTCGCCGGGCAGTATACCACGGGGGACGGGGATGGGAGGAACGCATATATGAAGAGCGCGGGAAAGATGGCAGCAGGCGCACTGCTGTTCATCGTCGCGTGTGGGCAAGCGGAGGCTGGTACCCTTCGGGATAATTGGGGGACCCTTCGGGTGTCTGGGGTGGCGATCACTCCCCTCGGCAAGGACGAGGTCTCGATCTGGAACCAGTGCGGCGGGTGGTTCGACTGGCTCGATTTCCAGGCGCAGGTCTGGGTCGAGCGCACAGCCGGGGTCTCGGGATCGTTCGAGTACGTCTTCAGGCGGCGGTACGGGATCGAGGTCGCCATGACCTGGTGGTACGACATCCTCATGATCGACTACCAGGCCGGGGACCTTCGGATCAAGGGGAGCCCGAACTTCATCCTCCCGACCCTCGGGGCGAACTACCATTTCTGGAACGACGGCCCCGCGGATTTCTACGCCGGCGGGTTCGTCACCCTCGGCATCCTCGTCTCGGGGGTTGGATTCGACATCGATCTGGAGAGCGACTGGACGGTCGGCCTCAATCTCGGGATGGACTACACGGTCTCGGGGCCGTGGACGCTCGGGGTCACCCTGAAGTACATCGATTTCGGCACGCTCGACTTCTCGATCCTCCCGCCGGGGGTCGAGGGGCTCATCTGCGACAACGGCGGATTCGGCGTCGGAAACCTCAACTTCCTCTCCGCGACTGCGGGGATCGGGTTCCGGTTCTAGAGAGGAGATGTGATCGCGATGTCGGGTGCAAGGAACGCATGTATGGTCGTGCTGCTGCTCTCCGTGCTGTCACTCCTTCTCTTCTCCCCGTCCCCGGCCCATGCGAGGAAGTTCACCTTCGGACCGCGGCTCGGGATGATCGTGGCGAACATCACCGAGACCCCCCCGGAATGGGACGACGACAAGGAGTACCGGGTCGGCCTGAGCGCCGGCGCCTTCTTCGACTGGTCGATCACCGAGGCGATCAGCATACAGCCCGAGATCCTCTATACCCGCAAGGGAGTCATGACGAACCTCTACGACGGATTCGTCACCCTCGACGCGGACGTCTACTTCGACTATATAGAGCTTCCGATCGTCCTCAAGTACACCTTCCGGCCGGGACAGGCCCTGCGCCCGTGCCTCTACGCCGGGCCGAGCTTCGCCTACTGCCTCTCCGCCGAGGCCGAGCTGACCGCCTGGATCATCTCGGCGACCGTCGATTTCTCCTCGTTCGCCAACACGACAGACTTCGGCGCTATAGTCGGGGCAGGGCTCTCGTACCCCCTCGGGCCGGGGGCGATCACGTTCGACGCGCGGTTCCAACGGATGTTCGGCAATGCTATCCTCAGCGGCGACTTCGAGATAAACGGCTCGGAGCAGACGATATCCGAGGACGATTTCAAGCACTACGGGTTCGCTTTCCTTGTCGGATACGCCTTCTGAGGGGCGCGGGAAATTATTTGATGGAACTAACCCGACGCCCTATTTTATAATGATTGTCTGGTTTTTCCCGCGGAATCCCGGCTCCCCTGACCGCCGGGCGGGACCGGCGGGCCGGGGAGGACCGGGAACCTTTATTATGGAAGGCACAGCACGTAGACGGAGGACAGGCAGATGAGCAGAAAGAAGACACTGGTCGTCTCCCTCCTCGCCCTTGTCGCGATCTTCGTACTCGTGACCGCCGCTTCGGCGCAGAACCCGCCGAAGTTCATGGTCCGGGACGCGGAGGTCGACATCGGCGATCACTTCGAGGGATCCGACATCGAGTATGCATTCATCATACGCAACACGGGGGCGGGTGAGCTGCACATTCTCAGTGTGCGCCCCGGGTGAGGCTGCTCGGTGGCCGACTATGACGAGGTCATCCCTCCCGGGTCGGAGGGCAAGATAAACGTCAAATTACTCGGATACAAGCTCCCTACGGGGAAGTTCAAGAAGAGCTTCACGGTCAAGACGAACGACCCCGACAACGAGAAGGTCATCCTCTACATCACGGGGAACGTCCAGAAGATCTTCGAGGTCTCGAAGGGGCTCGCCCTGACGGGGTACCGCAACGAGGAGCTCAAGGACGAGGTCGTCCTGACCTCGACGGTCGAGACGCCGATCAAGATCACCGGATTCCACTGGTCCGACAAGACCAAGGAGAAGGAGATCCTCGAACAGGCGATCGGCGTGAAGATCACCCCTCTCGAGAAGGGGAAGAAGTACAAGCTCGAGACGTGGATGAAGAAGCAGCTGCCCCCGAGGCAGTACTTCGCCGACATCGTCCTCGAGACCGATTTCCCGAAGCTTCCCGAGAAGCAGATATCGCTGCGCATCCAGGTGATGGACGACGTCGAGGTCCATCCGGACCAGATCTACATGCACGAGCTCCGCATGACCGAGGGGGCGACACAGAGCTTCGAGAAGGCGGTCTCGGTGATCGCCGCGCGGGGCGATTCGCTGAAGATCCTCGAGGTCACGCCGAGCGACGACAGCATCACGTACAACATGCGCGAGGTAAAGCCGGGTAAGGCCTACACGATCCGTTTCACGATCAGACCTCCCGCCATTCCGGGGAAGTACGAGGCCTCCCTGACGATCAAGACGAACTACAAGGGGTACGAGACACTGGTGGTCCCGATCAAGGGAGCCATCAGGATCGATCCAGCGAGCAAGTGATCCCGCCGTACGGCGGGGAGGAACGGTGGGGGTGACCGCAGCGGGCGGATCACCCCCGTTTTTGAAAGGACGAAACAGATGAGGAAAACAGTCAGTTTTATCGGCCTCCTCGCCGCGGCCGCCGTCGTCCTCATGGCGGTCCCGGCCCCGGCCCAGGACAAGGGAGACGAGACGGCGGCGAAGGCCGCGTTCGACAGCGTGATGACGATGATCCGCCAGGGGCAGGGCCGCATGCCGATGGACCAGTTGATCGACAAGGCCGAGACCGGCCTGCTCGGGGTCGTCGAGCGGTACCCCGGAACCTCCGCCTCGGGGAGTGCCCGGCTCGTCCTCGGCCAGATCTACTCCGGCATCGGCCGGCCCGCCGACGCGACCGCGCAGCTCAAGACCTTCCTGGACGGGGACTACGAGAAGGACCCGAACGAGGTCTCCATGGCCTGGCTGATGCTCGGCAACGTCGCCGTCGACGAGGAGAGGTTCGACGAGGCGCGGGATTGGTACGGGAAGGTCACCGAATCGGGAAACGCCGACGAGAAGTCGCTGCAGATGGCCAGGATGAGCATCGAGCGCATCGAGACGCTCAGGAAACTCAAGATCGGCGCCCCTCTGATCCCCTTCGAGGCCGAGGACATCACCGGCAAGCCGCTGCGGCCGGCCGACTACAAGGGCAGGGTGGTCATGCTCGACTTCTGGGCGACCTGGTGCGCCCCGTGCCGCTCTGAGATGCCCAATGTGAAAGACGTCTACGCCCGGTATCACGACAAGGGGTTCGACATCATCGGCGTCTCCCTCGACAACGACAGGGCGGCCCTGGACCGCTTTCTCGACACGGAGGAGATCGCCTGGCGGCAGATCTACGACGGCAAGGGATGGCAGGCCGAAATCGGGCGGGTCTACGCGGTCAGCTCGATCCCCGCGACCTTCCTCATCGACAGGAAGGGGAGGATCCGCTACAAGAACCTCCGGGGCGACGATCTGGAGGAGGCGGTCAAGAAGCTGATCGCCGAGAAGTAGACCGCTCCGGTCAACGACGGATGACGCACGGGGACGGGCGATGCCCGCCCCCGTTTTTTATCCGCTCCGGCGAGCCGGAGGCCGCCGGAAACCGCATGGGGACGCCACGAACGACTGACGTGTCCGCTCCGGACATGCCCTGTTTTCGCTTCCGGTTTCCCGCAAAAATTCGCTTGACACCGGTGTTCGTGTATGGAACAGTACTGCTACTGTGCCGCGCAGGCCGGAGGTGGCCTGTGCTGTGTGTGGTTGAAGCTCTGGCCGCCGTTCCCTCGGCAGCCGATTCTTTTTCAGAAAACAGGTCCATGAAATTCATCGACTCGACAAACTTCGAGAGACTACTCAAGAAGCTCTTCGGCGAGGGAGAGCTGTTTGTCCCCGTCCGTGACGAGGAGACCCAGAAACTGCACATCGAGCGCATCGAGGAGTTCCCGCTCCCCGAGCGGACCGCGCTCGACGGGTTCCGCACCGTCGAGACGATGAAGGGGTTCGCCCAGCTCCTGCGCTCGACCGTTGCAGAATACCCCTCGCCCGACCTCGACGAGACCGACGCCGACGAGAAGATCCCGACCTTTATCGTGGTGGGCGCGCGCGCCTGCGACGTCGCCGCGATGGAGCTCGTCGACAAGGTCCAGGTCGAGGGCGACTTCATCGATCCCTTCTACAAGATACGGCGTGACAAGATGATCGTCGTCGCCGCGGACTGCACCGACTGCGGCCAGAGCTGCTTCTGCACGCTGGTCGGAGGAAAGCCGTGGCCCGAGAAGGGATTCGACCTGGCCGTCTCCAAGGTGTCGGGAGGGTACCTGCTCGAGACGGGATCCGAACGGGGCGAGGCGATCGTCGCCGACAACGCCGACTTGTTCACCGAGCCGCGCGACGGCCAGGAGAAGATGCGTGAAGAGACGAGGCAGAAGGTCCTCAAGAAGGTCCAGGAGGCCAACCGGGACTATCTCCCCGCCGAGAGGATCACCGCGCCGCTGCGCGAGAAGATCTCCGACGAGGCGTGGGTCTCCGAGGTGGCCCGTTGCGTCGAATGCGGGGCGTGCACGAACATCTGCCCGACCTGCTATTGCTTCCTCCTCTACGACATGACCGCGGGGGAGGAATTCCGGCGCGTGATGGCCTGGGACAGCTGCCAGGTGACCGGGTATGCGCGGATGGCCGGCATGGCCAACCCGCGTCCCCGCCTGACCGACCGGGTCAAGCATCGCTATTATCACAAGTACGACTATCTGCCGCAGAGCCACGGCGCGGTATTCTGCACCGGCTGCGGCCGCTGCATCGATACCTGCTCGGCCGGCATCGACATGCGCAAGGTGTTCCGCAGCGTTCTGGGCGCCGCGGCCAAGTAAAGGGAGAGAGGGGATGAAAAACCCGTATTATCCCATCGATACCGTGGTCGAGGACATCATCACCGAGACCCCGACGATCAAGACCTTCGTCCTGAAGCCGGCGCAGCCGTTCACGTTCAAGGCGGGCCAGTTCATGCAGCTGACCGTCCCCGGCGTGGGGGAGGCCCCCTTCACCCCCAGCTCCGACCCGAACGTCACCGAGAAGATGGAGATCACGATCCTGCGCACCGGCAAGGTGACCGACGCCCTGCACGATCTGCGGCCCGGCGCGAAGGTCGGCCTTCGCGGCCCGTTCGGCAAGGGCTACCCGATGGACAAGCTCGCCGGCAAGGAAGTCCTCGTGGTCGGCGGCGGCGTCGGCCTCGCGCCGATGCGCGCCCTGCTGTACGCGCTGTTCGCCGACCCGAAGAAGTACAAGAAGATCGTCATCAAGTTCGGTGCCCGCGAGCCGGCCGAGCTGAGCTTCCGGCGCCAGTACGACGAGTGGCGCGCCCTCTCCGACAACATCTCGCTGCAGACGACGATCGACGTGCCCCATCCGGACTGGGACGGGCACGTCGGCCTGGTGACGACGCTGCTCGAGCCGGCGAAGCTCGAGGGACTGCGGATAGACGACAGTTACGCCCTCTCCTGCGGTCCCGAGATCATGCTCAAGTTCGTCACGCTCAAGCTCCTCGAGATCGGATACAAGCCGCCCCAGATCTATCTCTCTATGAACCGGAAGATGTCCTGCGGGATGGGGAAGTGCGGACGCTGCAACGTCGGACACTACTACCTCTGCGTCGACGGCCCCGACATGTGTTACGACAAGATCAAGCACGTACCGAACGTATTCGGCTGATGAACCTGTGGTTGGGCCGGCAGCCGGCCCGGGAAGAAACGAACCTGTCATGAGTGAGATACGCTGCAATTGCTCCATTTGCTCCCTTGCCTGTCCCCTCATCCTGAGGGGCGGCGAGCGGTCTCCCGTCTTTACGGGCGAGGCGCTCCTGTCGCTCGACTGGGATACGGCCGAGGGTTCGAAGTACGGCGGGAGCCTCTGCGCCCGCGGCGCCGCCATGGTCGAGTTCGTCTCGCACCCGGAGCGGCTCAACTATCCGCTGGTCCTCGGGGAGCGGACGACGTACGCCGCGGCGGTGACCGAGACGGCGAAGGGCCTCGCCGCGGTCAGGGACGCCTCGGGAGGCGACGCCATCGGCGTGGTCCTCGGCGAGAACCTGACCAACGAGGAGGCCGCGCTGGCGCAGCGGTTCGCCCGCGACGTGCTGGGGACCTCGAACGTCGCCCTGTTCGCCCCGGACGACATCCCGCTTCAGCGGGCGTGGCTCGAGATCGATCTCTCCGGACTGAGACCGGCAGGGGCGAAGCCGTCGGGCGAGAAGGAGGTCTACCTCCTGATCGGCGACTGCTTCACCGAGCATCCGTGCACGGCGAAGGTCGTCGCCGCCGGCAAGTACGCGAAGCGCGGCAACGAGGTCATCGTCGTCAGCCCGGATCGCAACCACACGGCGTGGTTCGCCAGCCGCCACCTGCTCTGCCGTCCCGGCGGAGAGGCGGCCGTGGCGGCCGGGCTGCTCAAGGCGGTGGCCGGTAAGAGCGGAGCCCAGCTGACGCCCGGTCTCAAGCAGCTCGTCGGCGGCCTCGAGTGGAGCGAGATCGAGCGGCTCGGCGGCGTCGGCAAGGACGCCATCGAGGGCGCAGCCGGAGCGATGCTCGGCGCGGCGAAGCTCGAGACCTACGTATCGAATATATTCGGGCGCTTCGCCTCACCCGGCCTCGTCTCACTCCTCGCCGAGGCGGCGACGAGGATCTGCCCGGGAGAGACGACGTACGAGCCGCAGTTCGTGCAGCAGAACACATGGGGGATCTATTCGGTCATCGGCGGCGACGGGGCCGGCCCGTTGCTCGAGAAGATAGAGAACGCCGGCCTGAAGGCGCTCGTCGTTCTCGGCGTCGACCTGTTCTCCGCCTTCCCGGCGGCCCAGGTCGAGAAGGCGGTGCGCGAGAGCACCTTCATCGTCGCAACGCAGCTGTTCCGCGGCCAGACGGCCGAGAGGGCGAACGTCGTCGTCCCGGCTGCGGGCCTGGTCGAGAAGCGCGGGACCGTCTCCCCGACGGTCGGCGAGGAGATCGTCCGCGAGAAGACGATCGACCCGCCCGGCGGTGCGGTCTCCGACGAGCGGTTCCTGATAGACGTGGCCGCCGAGATGGGGGTCTCGCTCGCGGCGGGGCCCGCCCAGCGACGCACGGCGCGCAGCGGCGCCGGCGACGGGATCGCCGCGGAGTGGACCGCGTACACGGCGGTGATGCGCGGGCTCGACGCGGCGGAGGTCGTCATGATCCCCTGGAGCGAGGCGGTGCACGCCGCCGACGGGACGATAAGCAGGAACCTCCACTGGTCGAAGGTCACCTGCGCCGAGCCGCTGCTGATGGTCTCCCCGGCGGTCGCCGAGGAGCTGCAGGTCGGAGACGGCGACCGTGTCAAGGTGACGACCGAGGGGGGAGAGACGGTGCTCGCCGTCAAGCGGACGGGTACGCTCGAGGGGCGCACCGTCGCGGCGACGATCCACTTCCCCGCGGTCCGCAGGCTATTCCCATGGAAGCGTGACGAGCGTCACGGAGAGATCGAGCTGGCACCCGTACCGGTCACTCTCGGCCGGCATAGCGAGAAGAGCTGATCATGGAGAAAAGGATCTATATCAACATGAACCTGTGCACCGGCTGCCGCGCCTGCGCCGCCGCCTGCGCCCAGGGGCATCACGACCAGGGACTTCTCAAGCACGGCGCGGTCAGGGAGGTCGCACGGATGCCGCTTCACTGCCGGCACTGCGACACGCCGCTCTGTCTCGAGGTCTGTCCCCAGGACGCCATCAAGAAGGACGAGGACGGGACGATCATCCGCAACAGCCAGCTCTGCATCGGATGCAAGTCCTGCATCATGTCCTGTCCGTTCGGCGTGATGTTCATGTATTCTACCTGGCACGTCTCCCCGAAGTGCGATCTCTGTCATGACCGTATCGCGGAAGGGAAAGAACCGCGCTGCGTGTCGACATGCACCTCCGGGGCGCTCGTATTCGAGGAGCTTTCCGAGCTGGAGAAGAAACACAGGCACGCCGCGGAAGGCGGTCGGTATTTCGCCCGCTGGATGTTGACGCGATAGCGGAGAGGACCCATGAACGCAGCGAATCTACTGTTCAATTACCTCGTGTTTCCCGGATTCCTGTTCACGGCCGTCGTCGGGCTGCTCGCGACCTGGGTCGACCGCAAGGTCACCGCGCGGGTCCACTGGCGCGTCGGACCTCCCTGGTACCAGCCGTTCGCCGACACGGCGAAACTGCTCGGCAAGGAGGTCGTCATACCGGCCGAGGCGCGCAAGACCGGCTTCCTGCTGATGCCGGTGGTCGGGCTGGCCGCCGCGACCCTCGCCTCGACGATACTGTGGATGGTGAACCTCTATCCGCGCACGTCGTTCATCGGCGACTCGATCGTCGTGCTGTACATCATGACGATCCCCGCCGTGTCGATGATCATAGGCGCGAGCGCGTCGGGGAACCCCCTCGGCATCGTCGGCGCGGCGCGCGAGATGAAGCTCCTGTTCGCCTACGAGCTCCCGCTCGTGCTGGCGATGCTCACCACCGTCTACAAGGCGGGGAGCTTCTCGTTCGACAAGATCCTCGGTTACCAGGACGCGCACGGGATCATGCTGGGGAGCGTCTCCGGCGTCATCGCGTTCATCGTCTCGATATTCTGCGCGCAGGCCAAGTGCACGATGCTCCCGTTCGACATCCCCGAGGCCGAGACCGAGCTGGCCGGCGGCTCCCACATCGAGTATTCCGGGGCGCCGCTCGCCGTGGTCCGGCTCAACATGGCGATCATGTTCTTCGTCGTGCCGGTCTTCATCATCACGATGTTCTGGGGCGGCGTCTCGTTCGCCGGATGGAGGATCCTCACGACGATTCTCAAGTACGTGGCGATCGTCGTCATCATGGTTCTCATAAAGAACACCAATCCGCGGGTGCGGATCGACCAGGCCGTGCGGTTCTTCTGGGGGCCGATGCTCGTGCTGTCGGTCGTCGCGCTGATACTGGCGGTGCTGGGGTACTAGGTCGGAGGATAGTACATGTCACTGGCGCTCAAAGCTCTGAAGAAATCGCCCTGGGTCTTCCACGTCAACACCGGCGCATGCAACAACTGCGACATCGAGGTGCTCGACGTCCTCACCCCCCGGTTCGACGTCGAGCGGTTCGGCATCGTCCTGGTGGGAAGCATCAGGCACGCCGACGTGCTGCTGATCAGCGGACCGGTCACGCGCAACGTCCTGCCCCGGCTCAAGCGGCTCTACGAGCAGGCGCCGAAGCCGATAAAGGTGATCGTCATAGGCGCATGCGGCTGCCGGTGCGGCATCTTCAGGGACGGATACAATATCATCGGTCCGGCCGATAAGTTCATACCGGTCGATGCGTACGTGCCCGGCTGTCCACCCAAGCCGGAGACTATCATCGCAGGGGTCGTGAAGGTACTGAGCACGCTGTAGGGCGGAAACCGGAAAGCGGAAGCAATGGAACGAGAAACAGTAAAGAAGAAGCTGGCCGAGCGGTTCGGGGACAAGGTCAGGATCGCGGAGCGTTCTCCGAAAAGGGTCTACGTCTACGCGGACAACGACATCTGGGTCGATCTCGCCTCGTTCGTCTTCAACGACCTCGACGCGCGGTTCGATACCGGCGTCGGCATCGACGACCGCGACGGCGTCGAGGTGATGTTCTTCTTCCCGTTCGACAGGGAGAAGTACTATCTCACGATCAAGACATTCGCGCGCAAGCCGAAGCCCGAGCTCGACTCGATCTCGCCGGTCATCCCCGGCGCGAAGTGGATCGAGCGCGAGATATACGAGATGTTCGAGGTCAATTTCCGCGGGCACCCCGACCTTCGGCCCGTGCTGCGCTCCGATACGCGTCCGGCGGATTTCTACCCCCACCGCCGCGAGGTGAAGACGGGCCTCGAGAGCTCGCGCGTGAAGCTCGACGGGCAGGATCGCGCGGACGAGGTGGCGGGACGTCCGCCGAAGGGACAGAATCCCTGAGTGAGGCGCCGGCCGGGACGGCCGTAAGAAATACCGAGGTGAACTGACATGGTGAAAAAGATCCCGATCGGCCCCTTCCACCCGATCCTCGAGGAGCCCGAGTTCTTCGAGCTCCACGTCGACGGCGAGCGGGTCGTCGACATCGACATGACGATCGGCTGGAGCCACAGGGGGATCGAGCTCCTCTCCGAGTCGAAGACCTGGGACCAGGTGCCGTTCCTCGTCGAGCGGGTCTGCGGCATCTGCTCGGCCTCGCACCCGTTCGCCTACGTCAAGGCGGTGGAGGACCTCCTGCAGGTCGAGGTGCCCAAGCGGGCGCAGTACATCCGCGTGATCACGGCCGAGCTCGAGCGCCTGCACAGCCACCTGCTGTGGACAGGCCTGGCGGGACACTTCCTCGGGTACAACACGGTGTTCATGTGGTGCTGGAAATACCGCGAGCCGCTGCTCGACATCCTCGAAGCGGTCACGGGGAACAGGAACCACTACGCGATGTACCGGATCGGCGGCGTGCGCCGCGACATCCCGTTCGAGGAGTACGGCAACATCCGCAAGCTCCTCGACTTCCTCTGGACGAAGAACGACATGCTCACCAACGCGATCCTCGACGACCCGGTGATACATGCCCGGACCAAGGGGGTCGGGATATTCGACACGAAGCAGTGCCGCCTCTACGGCGCGCTCGGGCCGACGGCCCGCGCGGGCGGGTACGATATCGACGCCCGGCGGGACCACCCGATCGACGCGTACGGCGAGCTCGACTTCAAGGTGATCGTCTGCCAGAACGGCGATGTCTTCGACAAGGCGGTCGTGCGGCAGCTCGAAAACTTCGAAGCGATAAAGATCATACGGCAGTGCCTCGACCGTCTCGAGGAGATGGGCCCGATGAAGGACGAGAGCGAGCTGCTCCTCGAGATAGGAGAGGTCCCGCCGGGAGAGGGCATCGGCGTCTACGAGGCGCCGCGGGGCGAGGTGCTTCACTACGTGCGCTCGAACGGCAAGAACATGCCGATGCGGCACAAGGTGCGCGCGCCGAGCTTCAACAACATCCTCACCAATGAGGCGAGCGTGCCGGGGAACTCGATCGCCGACGCGGGGCTTATCACCGCGGCGGTCGATCCCTGCTACTCGTGCACGGAGCGGGTCGGTCGCGTCGACGCCCGGACGGGCGAGCGGTACGTGCTGACAGAGGGCGACCTCATCAGGCTGTCGCAGGAGAAGACGGAACAGATCCGGCGTCAGCTCGGAGCAGAGTGACTGAACGGAACACGGAGCATACCAGAGCGGAGTTGTGCGCATGAATGAGCTTCTGTACATGATCGTGATGCCCGGCGTCATGGGGATCGTGCCGCTGTTCTTCCCGAAACGGGGGCGGATCGTCGCCGGCGTCATCGCCCTGCTGACATCGGGGTGGATGCTGTTCAAGGCGATCCAGCTCTTCGGCATGGGCGCCTCGACGTGGACGACGACGATCTTCACCATCGCCGGCGACCTCCGGTTCGATTTCGCGCTTCGGCTCTACGGCTTCAGCGCCTTCGTGCTCCTCTTCATCGCGCTCTTCGGGGTACTGATCGTCCTCTACTCGCTCGGCTACTTCTTCCGCAGGGAGACCCCGGGGATCTACTACTCGTACATCCTCTGGACCCTCGCCGCCGCAGCGGGGGCGGTGCTCTCGGACAATCTCCTCCTGCTGCTGATCTTCTGGGAGATCCTCACCCTGCTCCTGTACCTGCTCGTCAACATGGGCGGCGAGGGGAGCGAGGAGGCCGCGGCGAAGTGCTTCACGATCCTCGGGTTCAGCGACGCGGCGATGCTCCTCGGCGTGCTGCTCGTCTGGATCGTCTACGGAACGATGACGATATCGGCGCTGAGCATCCCGACGGGGACGACGACCGGCGCGGTCGCATTCCTCCTGCTCTTCGCCGGGGCGATCGCGAAGGCCGGAGCGATGCCGCTGCATTCGTGGCTCCCCGGCATGGCGGTCGCGACGCCGGCGCCGGTGATGGCGTTCCTCCCCGCGGCGCTCGACAAGCTGCTGGGGATCTACCTGCTCGCCCGCATCTCGCTCGACGTCTTCATCGTCCGGGGCGGTTCGGGACTCTCGATCATGATGATGATCATCGGCTCGGTGACGATACTCTTCGCCGTGCTCATGGCGCTTGTACAGCATGATCTGAAAAAACTGCTCTCGTTCCACGCGGTCAGCCAGGTCGGCTACATGGTCCTCGGCGTCGGCAGCGGGATCCCCGTGGCGATCGTCGGCGGCCTGTTCCATATGCTCAACAACGCGATCTACAAGTCCGGGCTCTTCCTATCCGCGGGCGCCGTCGAGGAGCGCGCCGGCACGACCGATCTCGAGGAGCTCGGCGGCCTCGCCCGTCTGATGCCGCTGACCTTCCTGACAACGGTAGTGGCGGCGCTGTCGATCTCCGGCGTGCCTCCGTTCAACGGATTCGTCTCGAAGTGGCTCGTCTACCAGGGCATGCTCGAGGGGGGCGGCTACCATGTGGTCTTCCTCGTCGTCGCGATCTTCGGCAGCGCGCTGACGCTCGCCTCGTTCATCAAGGTGATCCACTCGGTCTTCCTCGGACGCCGCCAGGCGCGGTTCGACGGGGTCCGGGAGGCCGGCTTCGCGATGCAGGTCCCGATGGTCTTCCTCGCCGTGCTCTGCATCGTGTTCGGCGTCTGGGCCCAGCTGCCGCTCGAGCAGTTCATCAACCCCTCCGTGGCCGGCCAGACGGGGATCGACCTCGGCAGGCTGAACATCATGACAGCCGTGGGGTTCTGGACGCCCGCCACGGCGACCGTGCTGATGATCGTGGGGCTCCTCGTGGGCCTGATCATCTACCTGTTCGGCAGGGTCCGCGGCGTACGGATAGACGAAAACGTGTGGGTCGGGGGGAACATCCTCGACAACGAGGAGATGCGCATCCCCGGCACGCACTTCTATAAGACGGTGACCGACGATCTGTATCCGGCCTACTCGGCCCTGTTCCGGGACGGCGAGAAGGGCGCCCTCGACTGGTACAACATCTGGGGACGCCTCGGGAACAGCGTCGTGCAGCTGCTGCGGTCGCTGCACAACGGTATCCTCTCGACGTACCTGTCGTGGGCGATCATAGGCCTCGGCATCCTGACGTTCGTGCTGATGTTCCACTTGTAGGAAACGCGAGGAAAGGTACACGATGGAGATCCTTCTCCTGTTTTTGCTGGCATTCATGATAATCGGTTCGATCATCGCCATCGAGACGAAGAACCTGCTGTCATCGGTCATCTCGGTCGGCGTGGTCGGGTTCAGCCTCAGTATCATCTTCCTGATGCTCGGGGCGCCCGACATCGCGATCACCCAGGTCGTGGTCGAGATCCTGATCCTCGTCGTCCTGATCAGGGCGACCATCACAACCGACAACACGGCCATCGAGGGGGCAAGGGACAACTTCCCGTTCGTCTCGAGCCTGATATTCTTCGGGCTGTTCCTGATCTTCGCATGGTTCGCCGTGCAGGAGCTCCCGCGGTTCGGCGAGCCGCTCATGCGGGTCTCCAAGCGGTACCTGGAGAGCGGCGCGCGCGAGACCGGCGCCACGAACATCGTCACCTCGATCCTGCTCGACTACCGGGGATACGACACGATAGGCGAGGCGACGGTGCTGTTCACGTCGATCATCGGAGCGTTCGTCATCCTCCGGCGCAGGGGCCGGAAGGGCAAGGCGGAAGCCGACACAGAGAAATTCGGTATCCTCGAGGACGAGGATATCAAGAAGAACTTCGAGGGATTCTAGGAGCGACACATGGACAGACTCGAGAGCGAGATCCGCGACACGAGCAAGGGGATGACCCCGATCGTCAAGACGGTCGTGCGGTTCGTCATGGGGATCATAGTGATATTCGGCGCGTACATCGTCCTGTTCGGCCATCTGACGCCGGGAGGCGGATTCGCCGGCGGCGTGATCCTCGCCGCGGCGTACGTAGTGCTCGTCCTCGCCTTCGGGAGGGAGCTCGGGCTGAGCAAGATGAGCAACAAGGCGGCGTCGATCCTCGACAACTTTGGCGCGCTCGCCTTCATCTCGCTCGGGCTACTCGGATTCACCGGCGGATGGTTCTTCCTCAACTTCCTCCCCAAGGGGAAGATGTTCGATCTGTTCAGCGCGGGAGACATCCCCCTGATGAACATAGCGATCGGCATCAAGGTGACCGCATCGCTCTTCGCGATCTTCATCGCCCTGTCGATCTTCGGCCGTGTCATCTACAAGATGTCCGATCTGGATGACTCCGAAAGTGAGGAGTGACGGATGATCCTGTATTTTCTTTCGCTGGTGCTGCTGGTCATGGGGCTGTACTGCCTCATCGCGAAAAAGAATATCGTGAAGAAGATCGTGGGCATCGTCATCACGGAGTATTCCATCAACCTGTTCCTCATACTCGTCGGGTACCGCAAGGACGGCGTCGCCCCGATCCTTTTGAAGGGCATGCACCACGGGGAGCTCGTCCAGCACGGCGTCGATCCCCTGCCGCAGGCCCTCGTGCTCACGTCGATCGTGATCGGTCTCGGCACGCTCGCGCTGATGGTCGCCCTGTGCCTGAGGATGTATGAGAAGTACAAGACCTTCGACATGTCGAAGATCAACAAGCTGAGAGGATAAGAGGGGTCACATGCAGGCGTATTACCCATTGTTCACGGCCATTCCGCTCGCGGCGACGTTCCTTACGCTGCTCCTGGCGAAGATCACGCGAAGGGCGGCGGACGTCATGGCGTTCCTCGTGACGGCCCTGCTCGCCGTCATGGCCGTCCGGATGCTGTTCGAGGCGCCGTTCATGTACACCGTGGGGAACTGGAAGCCCCCCTTCGGGATCCTGCTCGTCTCAGACGGCCTCAGCTCGCTGATGCTCGTCGTGATTAACGTGATCGGCTTCCTCGCCGTGATCTTCTCGCTGAAGTACATGACGACATACACGGCGAAGGAGAAGTACTTCGCCCTCTTCATGCTGATGATCGCCGGGATGAACGGCGTCGTCATCACGGGCGACATGTTCAACATGTACGTCTTCCTCGAGATCGCCTCGATCGCCTCGTACGCGCTGGTCGGATTCGGCACGGGCCGCCGCGAGCTCGAGGCGTCGTTCAAGTACCTGATCCTCGGCGGCGTGGCGAGCACGGCGATCCTGTTCGGGATCGCGATCCTCTACTCGCTGACCGGGACGCTCAACATGCCGGACCTCGCGCAGCAGCTCGAGCTCATCGGTATGACACGGGCGGTCTCCTTCGTGATGGCGCTGTTCATCATGGGATTCGGCCTGAAGGCCTCGGCGGTCCCGTTCCACGCGTGGCTCCCCGACGCCCACCCGAGCGCGCCGGCGCCGATCTCGGCGATGCTCTCCGGCGTGCTGATCAAGGCCCTGGGGATGTACACGATCATGCGGATCATGTTCGACATCGTCGGTCGCAACGCCCTCGTGGCGGGGATACTGATGTTCCTCGGCGCCCTGTCGATGACCGTTGCGGGGCTTCTCGCCATCGGCCAGAGCGACTTCAAGCGGATGCTCGCCTATTCGTCGATCAGCCAGATGGGGTACGTCCTCATCGCGATAGGCCTCGCGCTCAATCCGAACGCCGAGCTCACCGTCGCGGCGCTGGCGCTGATCGGCGGGCTCTTCCATCTCGTCAACCACGCGGTCTTCAAGTCGCTCCTCTTCCTCGGTTCGGGGGCGGTCGAGTACCGCACCGGCACGAGGGACCTCGGCGAGCTGGGCGGGTTGATCAGGAAGATGCCCGTGACGGGGACAAGCGTCGCGATCGGCTCGCTGTCGATAGCCGGCGTGCCTCCGTTCAACGGATTCTGGAGCAAGTTGATAATCATCATCGCACTGCTCAAGGGCGGGTACTGGATCTACGGCTCGCTCGCCGTGCTCGTCGGGTTCATAACCCTGTTCTATTTCATCAAGCTGCAGCGTGAGACGCTCTTCGGGAAGCTCCCCGAGGCGCTCACGGGGGTCCGCGAGGCGCCGTTCGCCATGACGCTCCCGCTGGTCATCCTGGCGGCGCTCTGCGTGGTCATGGGGCTCGGATACGTCGCGGTCGAGGGGAGCCTGCTCGAGGCCGCGAAGAGCGCGCTGCTCGATAAACTCGCGTACATGAACCTCGTGATCGGCGGGTAGAAAGAGAAAAGGTAGAAGATGAAACGCTTCGTACACTTCCTGTTGCTGTTCGGGATATGGCTGCTGCTGACGTGGTCGATTCACTGGCAGGACATGCTGGTCGGCGTCATCATCGCCATCATCGCCGACCTCATGCTCGGCGACATCTACCCGTTCAACGCTGTAAAGATCCTCAACCCGGTCCGTTTCTTCTGGCTGGTCGTCTACGCGGTCAACTTCCTCTTCTACGTGGTCAAGGCGAACTTCGACGTCGCCTACCGGGTGCTCAACATCAACATGCCGATCCGGCCGGGGATCGTGAAGGTCCGGACCAGACTCCAGACCGAGATGGCCCGCACGTTCCTGGCCAACTCGATCACGCTGACGCCCGGCACGCTCAGCGTCGACATGATAGAGGACCACCTGTACGTGCACTGGATAAATATCGTCTCCGAGGATCCCACGAAGGAAACGGAGATAATCGTAAAACGGTTTGAAGAGCTTTTAGAAAGGGTGTTCGAGTAGTGATTGCGT
>Ga0316578_10000098_pt1 | contig 20284 bp, 21 predicted proteins | sample J0NA_2_FD_203076 | JGI IMG/M metagenome (GOLD analysis project Ga0316578, IMG submission 203076) | Rhizosphere microbial communities from salt marsh grasses in Alabama, United States - J0-2_160517rDrC | ecosystem: Host-associated > Plants > Roots > Rhizosphere | place: USA: Alabama | collected... | reverse complement strand
CCCACCGGAGGTGCTTCGTGAGGAGGTAGGCGACGCTGCCGAGGAACGTGATGAAGAAAGCAACGTACGCAAGCCATGCGGCCGGGACGTGGAGATACATGATCCGGACGAGCTCACCTTGGACATCATCTCTCGGGCTGACCAACGAGAGCGCGAGCGCAACGACGAGCGAGAACGCGATCGCCACCCAGGGCCACGTGCGAACTCGCGTTTGAACCTTCATCAAGACTCCTGCAGGGGCCGAGCCGTGAGCACACCAATCATGGCCACAACGAGGACCACCGCCGCCATCAGCAATACCCACGAGACGATAGTGTGGCCATACCGCAAGCCGTCGTACGCCTGCGTCGCACCGAGCAGCAACGGCACCGAGAGCGGGGCGACGAGGAGGGGTACGAGTGCGGTCCCTGCCGACGTGCTATTGACGATCGAGGCGGTCAGCGTCCCGAGCAACGCGAGCCCGAGCGCGACGACGACCAGCGTGAGCACCAGCCAGCCGACGCCCAGGAGGTCGATGTCGTAGAGGCCCACGGCGACGGCTCCAACCGCCAACTCGAAGGCCAGCAAGAGGATGAGCGACGAGGCCGTGCGTCCGACGTAACCCGCAGCCGGGTCGAGACCGAGGAGCGACGAAGCGTCCTGCTGCGGCTGCGTCTCCCTCGATGCTTTTCCGACGGCGACGAGCACGCCAAACAGCATCACGATGACCCAGTACATCCCGGCGCCGATCTCCCGCAGGAGCTTCGCGTCGGTGCCGATCGCAAGCGGCACGAGCAGGAGGGCCAGCGCGCCGAATGGGATCGTCACCCAGAGGACGTCGCCCCGTCGTCGCTCCCGCAGGAGATCACGATGGGCGACGGCTCGCACCTGGTGCCAGAACCCGGACGTCATACGAGCGTCCCGCCACGCAGTTCAACGCTTCGCTGTGCAATGGCTTCGATGCGGTCACGGTCGTGGGACACAACGATGACGGCCCCCCCTTCGGCCGCCTTGCGCTCGATGAGGCCTTCGACGAGGTCGACGGCGTCACGGTCGAGGGCCGAGTGCGGTTCGTCGAGCAACAAGATCGACCGATCGATCATCAGCTCCCTCGCGAATTCGGTGCGCCGCTGCATGCCGTGAGAAGAAGCTCCCGCGAGACGATCCGCTGCTCCGGCCAGGCCGACGGCCGCGAGCGCCTCCTGCGCGTGTTCGAGCGGCACGCCGGCGACACGCGCCGAGTACACGAGATTCTCGAGGAGCGTCAATTCCGGGAAGATCCCCGGAACGTGCCCAACCATCCCGATGCGGCGGCGCACGTCGTAGCGCTCCGCGCTCGTGAGGTCGGCACCGAGCACGACGCCCGTTCCGGACACGGGACGGATGAGCGTCGCCATGAGCCTGAGCGCCGTGGTCTTTCCGGCGCCGTTCGCACCGAAGAGCCCGACCACGTCGCCGGAAGCCACATCGAGGTTGACGTCGCGCAGGATCTGCGTCGAGCCGACGCGGACGCCCACGCTGCGAAGCGAGATGAGCGGTTCGGGGTTCATCGGCGTGCTCGGGTCATGGGGATGCGGTCGACTGCTGGGTTCTCGGCGGCGTACACGGACGACCCGGGCGTCCAGCCACGAACATGATCTTCCGTGCCGGCCCCGCGGGCATCTCCGCTGCGGACGATGCTAGGGCCGCACCTCCTGATGCGTCACCTGCTCAGGTCGAGGATCCGCTCCCAGTCGCCCGAGAAGTCGGCGATGCCATCGACGTGGCACGAGACACACGTCGACGTAACGTGACAGGTGAAGCATTGCCCGGTCCCGTCGACGAGCGATGCGCGGTGGGCGATGATCCACGGCAGGCTCTGGTCACCACCGGGATGGTGGCACGTGTCACACTCTGAACGGGGCGCGTCCTCACCGGTCACGTCGTGGCACGTCGTGCAGCCATCCTGGTCGTCGATGAAGGCAACGGCGTGGTCGGTGCCCGTCCATCCGGCCGGGTGGGGCAGCTCGACGCCGTGACAGGCTGTGCAGAACTGCTCTTGCGCGTGGCAGGTCGAGCACTCCGCCGTGCCGTCTTCGTCTGCGACGCCTGAGTGCGCGACGATCCAAGGATCGTCGGGATCGCCGCCCGGGTGGTGGCACGTGTCGCAGTCCGAGCGGGCGGTGCCGTGGGAGGCGGCGCTGTGACAGGTGTCGCACGTCTCGGTGCCCTCTGCCTCCCACGCGTTCACGTGCACGGCCTCGTAGTCGTCGGGGTGCGGCATCTCGACGCCGTGGCACGAGGAACAGAAGTCGGGCTGGGTGTGGCATGTCGAACACGCCATCTCCTCGTCGAGGAGCGGGATTCCGTGAGACCGGCCCCACTCGTCGTCATGGTGGCTCAGCGGACTCGGAAGGGCCGACAGCGGGTGGCAGGCCGAGCAGTTGAGCGGATGCTCTGCGCTCGCTCCGTGGCACGCGAAGCACGTCTCCATCGATGCGAGGACGGTGCTCGTGCCGACGTGGGTATTCAGCGGATGGCAGGATGCGCAGCGGACCTCGCCGCCTGCGGCCGCGGCGTGCTCCGCATGATCGAGGTTGAGGGTGGATCGGCCTTCGATGGATCGATGGACGTCGATGTCGGGGTGGCATTCGTAGCACCCTTCGAACTCGGTGTCCTCGATGATGGGCTCCTGAACGATCACCGCCGGCTCGTCCGATGCGGCATCGCCGCCGAACGTGCAGGCCGAGAGGGGTACCGCGAGCAACACGAGCATCCCTGCACGAGCGGCGATGCGGCGGGCGCCTTGGGCGCTGCGAGGGATTCTCATCTAGTAACCCTCCGTCGCCGTGTGGCATCCGGTGCAGTTGATGTCCCGCCACTCCTCTTGGATGTCGACGGGGTGTTCGAAGACGAGTCCGCCGAGATCCTGTGTGAGATCGTCGAGCTCATCGGATGGCCCCTGTGCGACGATCGTGTGGCAGGCGGTGCACTCGCCGGTGATCGTCTCTCCCTCGTCGCCGACCAGGTCTGATCCGTGGCATCGGAAACACCCATCGCTGACGAAGTGGTTCGCGTTGTCGAGATGGGCCCGGTAGTCGGTCTTCATCTCCGGGAAGAAGTTGGAGACGTAGATCTCCGCGAGCGTCTCGGTTGCGCGATCGATCTCCGGTCTCCACGCTGCGACGTCGTCGGGGTACGTGTCTTCGTAATAGGCGGTGAGCGTCGAGCGAATCGCCGCCTCGGCTTCCTCATGGGTCGCGTAGGCCGAGTTGAGGAGCTCCAATCCGACCCGTCGGACATACGGGAGCGTTCGGGGGATCGTCCCTGCCGAGATCTCGTTGTTGATGGCAACGGCGGGCGGGAGGAACTGGTGACTGGGCCGGTTGTGGCAGTCGATGCAGTCGAAGACCCTGATCTCCGTTCCGTCATCCGCCGGGTCCGGATAGGGCGTCGAGGGATCGGAGAAGGTCGTGACGGAGCCGTCGTCGCGCGTGACCCGAACCCAGGGGATGACCTGGCGCTGCTCGTCGACCGGGATGTACTCGATCGTCTTGCCGCCGAGCATGTGCCAATGGATGCCGTCGCTTCCGGCGTCCTGCGTTCCGGCGACGCCGCCGATGTTGACGAGCATGCTGATCGTCCACGGGGAGTTGGCCTCGTCGGACTGGAAGTAATGCCGCGTGACGAGTTTCCGTCCGTAGAACTGATCCGGCCAGTGGCACTGCTCGCAGGTCTCCTGGGCCGGTCGCAGGCTGCGAACGGGAGTTGGGATGGGGCGGTCGTAGGTGTCGGCCAGCGTCTTGTAGACCTGGCGGATCCCGTCGATCTTGGATCTGACCCAGAACGAGGCCCCGGGCCCGATGTGACACTCCGCACACAGCACCTGCGCGTGCGGCGAGTCTCCATACGTCGTGGCCTGCGGCTCCATGACGACGTGGCAGGCATCGCCGCAGAACGCCACCGAATCCGTCGCCTCGTAGCCCTTGAACCCTGCCCAGAGCACAACGACGACGAAGAGCGCGATCAAGCCGAGGAACAGCCAGAGGTTGCGCATGTATTGCGGGCTCGATGGCTCAACGCGAAGCGTGAACCGGACGCGCTCGCCGCGGCGCCGAGCCTTGAGGACCTGAATGCGGATCGCGATCAAGAAGAGGATCACACCGAGGGTGATGACGAACGGAAGAGCGAAGTACGTGACGAGTGAGCGATAGACGTTGTCGCTCGGCGACGTCGCGTCGAGGATGACGAGGATGGCGAACGCCAGGCACCCGGCTACGGTGAGCGCGCCGCCGATGGCGGCGAGGGGGTGCCGGTACAGGCTTCGTGCCTCGACCGCCTCCTCAGGGGCGACTCCTTCCGCAGCGCCGTCTGGATCCGGGAGCGTGGGCTCATCCGGAGGGTTCGGTCCGGTCACATGAGCCTCCTGTCACAAGATGGGGCTTCGATCCACGCCGGCGCAGGGCCGTCGTGGGCACTCGTGTCTCGGCGAAACGCACCGATGGTCATGGGGAAACCACCCGGATCGCTGCGTCCACCGATCCGACACCCTCCGCGGGTCCGGAAGGGGCGGAAACCTGCTCAGACTGCAGGTCCGGCGGGACGGTCTTGATGGCGATCTCCTCGTAGGTGAGGAACCCGATCACGCTGACCGCTCCGACCAGGACGACGACCACGTAGAAGGCGAAGAACCGCGACCTTCTCCTCCGCAGCTCCTCCGGCGCGATCTCGCGTCTCGCGCCGCCGCCGTGGATCGCCGAGAGCTCCGCCGGGTGGTCACGCCGCATCTCGTTCTCCGTCAGGTGCCCGTGGAACATCGAGCGGTTGAAGTGGCGGATGTGGATGAAGTACGTATGCCAGATGAGGATGGCGAGGACGGCGAGGATCGCCTCGCCTCCGTGCGCCGCTTTGGCGGCGGGAATGAACTGGCCGGGGAGGATCTTCGTCGTCGCGACGGGATTCCACATCATCAGGCCGGTGATGGCCATGAGGACGGTCCCCCAGATGATCGACCAGTATTCGATCTTCTCGCTGAAGGTGAACTTGCCCTCGAGCGGCCGGTCCGAGCGACGCCCGAGGCTGAAGAGTGCCGAGTGAACCGCGGCTCGGACGTCGCGGCGACCCGGGACGATCTCGTGACCGATCCGCTCGACGTAGAAGCGGTACCCGGCGGTGCCGAAGTGGTAGGCCATCGCGAGCAGCACGACGACGCCGAACGATCGATGGATGAAGCGCGTGTTGTTGATCCCCCCAAGTGCAGAGATGATCGACCGCGGGAAGGCGGCATCGGCTGCGAACTGCACGAGTCCCGTGATGGCCAGGCCCGTGAAGGCGACGACTTGGACCCAGTGCTCGATCCGGTCCGAGAGCGTGAACCGCTCGTAGCGCGTGGGCCTCACGGCCGGTGCCGTTTCAAGCACGACGCTCCTCCTCCTCCTCCTCCTTCTTCCTCCTACGTCGCCCGAAGACATCGATCGCGACATAGCTGAGCATCCCGCCGATCACGATGGGGATGGCGACCAGGTAGAACGTCTGGACGGCGAAGACGAGCGGCCACTCCTGCGGCGAGGCCGAGTAGTGGCTCATCCAGGCGTCGGGGAATCTCGTATCGGCGTCCGGATGACACTGCTGGCACGTGCTCAGGAGATTCTCTTTCGTCACCGAACTCGTGGAGTCGTCGACGTGCCGGATGTCGTGGACGCCGTGGCACGACACACACACCGGGGCGTTGGTCGGCTGATCGGGAGTGATCTCCTGGAAGAGCGTGATCGTCCTCCCGTGGAAGTCGGCGACGTAGGTCTCGAACACGTCGGTACGGATGCCGTACTTCGTCATCAGCTCCTCGTCCGCATGGCACTCGGCGCAGAGTTGCGGAGAGAAGAGGTGGAAGGTGCCGTTGCTCGGGCCTTCGATGTCGTGGACGCCGTGACAGTCCGTGCATGTCGGAACATCCCGATTGCCTTCGGTGAGGGCTGTTCCGTGCGCACTCGCCTCGTACTCGTCGTAGATCTCCGCGTGACACGTCCGGCACGTGTTCGGGATCTCATCGCGGGTGAGGGGTGGGTCCGCGGTGTAGTGCGGATCGTGGCAGTCCGAGCAGGTCGCGGCAGCGTCGTTTCCCTCATTCCTCGCCTCGGCGTGAACGCTGTCCTGGAACTCGCGCTGGTCGACGTGGCAGAGCACACACTCCTCCGATGCGGACGTCGCCAGGCCGCGCGAGTCGGAGAACGAGGGCGGGTCGTGCGGCGTCGCTGTGATGCTCGAATGGCACTGGACACACTGCATGTCCCAATAGGCGTGGATCGAGTCGTTCCAACGGCTTGCGTCGATCCAGAGCTCGAGCTCCTCACCCGACTCCAGTTGCATCGAGAGCTCGGGATCGTTGTGGCACGTGAGACAGGTGTCGTTGTCCCAATCGGTTGCCGCGTGGGCGACGGAATCGGTCGAGCCACCCACGATGACGAGCACGGCCATCAGGGCAGCGATGAGGACGACCCCTCGAGCCTCGCGACGCACTCTCTCCCTCACAGATGGCCTGCCCGTGCATCACACGTCACGACCGCACACTGAACTAGGGACGAACGGCCCTATCTCGGCGCCGTCCTACCCTTCGCGCTCGAAACGCTCCCCCGGCGACCCGGAATGCCGGGCCCGCCGTGAGCGTTGAGGCGGGGGAATCCTCTCCCGCTGCACGGCGTGGTGGCGGTAGCGATACCCCCAGGGGTATCATCGTCGGATACGGCCCGCACGGAATCGAAACGGAGCGCACAACACATGGCAACCGTGAACCTCACCAAGGACACCTTCGAGGACACCGTCCTCAACAACGACGTCGTCCTCATCGACTTCTGGGCCGAGTGGTGTGGCCCGTGCAAGAGCTTCGCCCCGACCTACGAGAAGGTCTCGGAGCAGTACCCGAACATGGTGTTCGCCAAGGTCGACACCGAAGCCGAGCCGGAGCTCGCCGGGTACTTCCAGATTCGGTCGATCCCGACCCTCATGGTCTTCAAGGAGCAGATCGGCATCTTCTCGCAGCCGGGCGCCCTCCCCGAGAACATCCTCCTCGACCTCATCGGGCAGATCGAGGGCCTCGACATGGACGCCGTGCGCGAGGAGATCGAGAAGGAGAAGGCCGAGAAGGAAGGCGCCAACGCCTAGTTCCTCTCGACCGAGAGCACGAGTGTGGCCCGGGCATCGCCCGGGCCACTTCGCGTCGTCTGTGTCTCCAACCACACCCCATGTCATCGTGAGCACGAACGTCGATCGGCCGCTCTTCCTTTCCGGTCGTTTGTGTCTCCGACCACACCGCGTGCGGTCGGAGACACAAACGACGGGTTCGGGGCGGGCGCCCCTACGTCACGAGGTCCGCGATCAAGGCCTGCGCCTTCTCGAGGTTCTCCCGATGCACCATCACGTTGAGGCGATAGGCGCCGACCATCCCCGGCTCGGTGACCACCGAGGCGGGGATGTCCGCGTCCATGAGCCTCCCCCATGCCTCGTCGGCCACGCTGCGCTCGTCGAAGAGCGCCGCCGCCACGAGGTCGTCCGGCTTCGCCATCATCCCCCCGCTCCGCCGGTGAAGTTCCACGAAGCGAGCCGCATCGTGGGCACGTACATGATCCCCGGGGCGAACTCCGAGTCGGCGAAGCGGGCATCGTCGCCGAGGCCGAGGATCCTCCCCTCGCCGAGGGCGTCGACGAACGACTGGGTGAAGCGCAGATTCGTCACCGCGTCGGTGATGCGCCCGTTCTCGATCATGAACGTCCCGTTGCGGGTGAGCCCGGTGACAACCATCGTCTTCGGGTCGAGGATGCGGCAGTAGTTGAACGTCGAGACGTAGATGCCGCGCTCGACACCGGCGATGAGGTCGCCGACCGGAGAGGCGCCGCCGCCGACGAAGACGTTCGTCGCGATCGGCCCCCAACCCTCGGCCCCGGGATGATGATGGCCCGTCGAGGCGACGCCGAGCCGCTTCGCCGTCTTTCGGCTGTGGGCGACGCCCCGCGTCACACCGTCGACGACGAAGTCGGTCCGCCCTTTCGGCGTCCCCTCCGTGTCGAACGCGATCCCCATCGCACGGGCGTCCGTGACGTCGTCCCACATCTGGAATCGCTCGTCGAACTGCTGCTCGCCGAGCTTGACGAACGACTGCTTCTCCTCGAGCGCCTTCCCGTTGAATCCGTAGAAGGCGAGGAACACGGCGATCGTGCCGACCGCTTCCGGGGCGAGGACCACCTCGTACTCGCCCGGCTTCGCGTCGAACGGCGTGGCGGATTCGACGGCACGCTGCGCTGCCAGCGCGCCGACGGCCGATCCGTCGAGATCGCCGAGTGCGACGGATGCTGCGTGACCGGTGCCTGCCGATGTGCCGGTCTGATGGATGCCGTCGAGGATCGCGGTCGAGTAACGGCCCCGCGCCGTGTGCCCGGCCGTGTTGGCGAACGACACCGAGTGTCCCTCCGTCTGGCAGAACCCCGCCGCGAGCAGGCCGTCACCGGCGTCGACGAAGTCCTTCACGACGGCGGCCCGATCGGTGGGAGACGCGTCGAACGTCGCCTCGTCGACATGTCCGGGGTCCTCGGTCGATGTCGGCTCGACGAGGCCCGGCCAGTCTTCGTCGACCGGCTGCATCGCGGCCGTCGCGAGCGCGTGGTCGACGAACGCAGCCAGCGCATTCGGCTCGGTTGCCGTGGTCTTCGCCGTCGCGACGCGGCCGTCGAGCGAGACCCGGAGGCCGATCGCGTCGCCCTCTTCGGCGACGTTCTGATGGATGAACGAGTTCGCAAAGCGCGTGAGCGAGAGGGTGCCGGACGAGACGACGACCTCCGCCTCTGCCCGACGGCCCACGAGCCCCAGCACGGCCTCGGCGAGCTGCATGTCCCGGCTCATCCCCGCACCCCCACGCGCACGTTGGTGAATCTCCCGGGCGCCGCAGAGTGGCCCGTGTGGGCAACCTGCATCGGCTGCCCCTTGCCGCAATTCGGCGTCCCCCAGTGAATCCACTCATCCCCACCGGCGAGCATGTCGAGGCTCGCCCAGAAAGCCGGGCCGATGCCGGTGTAGGTCGGGTTCTTCAACATCCGACCCAGTTTCCCGTCCTTCACTTCCCATGCGATCTCGGTGCCGAACTGGAAGTTCAGGCGCTTGTCGTCGATCGACCAGGAGCGGTTCGTGGCCATGTACACCCCGCGCTTCGTCTCTGCGACGATCTCGTCGAGCGACGAGTCGCCCGGCAGGAGGCCGACGTTCGTCATCCGGACCATCGGCAGCCGGTTGTAGCCGTCGGCGCGCACCATGCCGCCCGGTGGGAGCTCGGCGATCGCCGCGGAGTCCCGTCCCGAGAGCACGCCGACCCACGTCCCGGCGTCGACGATGTCGACCCGCTGTGCTTTCGTCCCCTCGTCGTCGTACCCGAAGGTCCCGAGTGCGCCGGGGAGCGTGGCGTCGGCGGTGATGTTCATCAACTCGGACCCGAACGTGAAGCTGCCAAGCTTCGGCAGCTGGAGGTGGGAGGTCCCGGCGAATGCCGCCTCCCAGCCGAGGATCCGGTCGAGCTCGATCGCGTGGCCGACCGATTCGTGGATCTGGAGCGCGAGCTGCGACCCCTCGAGGATGAGATCGGTCTCCTGCTCGTCCATCTCGTCGGCGGTGAGCAACGCCGCTGCCTCTTCAGCGATGCGGCCGGCGTGCCCGGCGAAGTCCCACTTGCGGATGACTTCATAGCCGCCGGTCTCGTACTGGCCGAACGACTGTGGATACGACCGGCGCTGACTCTCCCGCTCGCCGAGGGCGGTCGCGTCGTACCCGCCGCCGGATTCGACGAGATGCTGGTGGATGCGGTGCCCTTGCGAGGAGACGAACCACTTGTCCGTGTCGTAGAAGGTGAGGTTGCCGGTGGCGATGGCGATGCCCTCGACTTCCTGCATCGTCCTCGTGACGCCGATGAGGAGGTCGACCTTCTCCGAGAGCGAGATGGAGAAAGGGTCCTCCTGGTACGGCGTCTCGTAGTCGTCCTCCACGATCGGCACATCGGCGAATTGCATCGGGTCCCCCGGGACGAGCGCGGACGCTCGGGCGATCTCTGCGGCTCGCTCGCCGGCCCGTTGGGCCGACCCGAGATCGGCGGTCGCATAGAAGCCCCACGACGAGCCGAAGAGCGCCCGGACCCCCACCCCGGCTTGCTCGGTGCGGTCCAGCGACTGGACGGCCTGGTTCTGCACGTTGATCGTCTCGGTCTTCGAGACGACGACCCGTGCGTCGGCGTATGCGGCGCCCGCGGCGAGGGCGCCTTCCACGGCTGCGGTTGCGTAGTCGAACATGAGGCGAAAGTAGCAAGACGCACGGAGCAAGGGCGGATCGGCGACCCGCTCCCGCCCCGTGTCTTCGGTCTCGTGTCTCCCGTCTTCTGTCTTGCGTCTTCTCTCTTGGGTCTTGTGTCATGCTCCTTCTGTCTTGCTACTTGCGTCTTGCCACTCGATACTCCAGCCCATGGACCGGTCCGAGCTCTTCGCGTCGTACGCCGCTCATGTGAACAAGGGCAAGATCGACGTCTACACGAAGTACGGGTACGACGCGGTCTTCGGGCGGCGCGAGGGTGCCCGGGTGTGGGACACGTACACGGACCGCTCATGGATCAACTGTCACGTGAACGGCGGCACCTACAACCTCGGTCATCGCAACCCCACCGTGCTGGCCGCGGTGCAGTCGGCGCTCGATCGCTGCGACATCGGCAATCACCACCTCCCTGCGCCGGGGCGCGTCGAGCTGGCCGAGCGTCTCTCCGCCACGACCGGCGGGCTCCTCCCGGGTGTCGTCTACGGGGTCGGCGGCGGCGAGGCGATCGACCTCGCCATCAAGGTCGCCCGTGCGGCAACGGGGAGACCGGGCATCGTCTCGGCCAGCGGCGGCTACCACGGCCACACCGGGCTTGCGCTCGCCGCCGGCGATGCGAAGTACCGCGATGCGTTCGGGCCGAATCCCCCCGGGTTCTCTCAGGTCCCGTTCAACGACGTCACGGCCATGGACGGGGCGGTCACCGAGGAGACGGCGGCCGTCCTGCTCGAGCCGGTTCCGGCGACGCTCGGGATGCCGATTCCCGACACCGACTACCTCCCCGCCGTCGAGCGGATCTGCCGCGACCGTGGTGCGAAGCTCATCATCGACGAAGTGCAGACCGGGCTCGGCCGCACCGGTCGCATCTGGGCGTTCCAGCACTGGGACCTCGAGCCCGACGCGCTCGTCACGAGCAAGGGGCTCTCCGGAGGGATCTACCCGATCTCGGCGACGCTCATGACTCGCGAGCTGCACGAGATCTTCGATACGGAGCCCTTCATCCACATCTCGACCTTCGGCGGCGCGGAACCCGGCACCGCAGCAGGGCTCGCCGTGCTCGACGTGATCGAAGCCCCCGGCTTCCTCGAGCGGGTCCTCGACCTCGAGGGCCGGTTCGTCGACGGCCTTGCAGGCATGCCGTTCGCCTTCAGGCACCTCGGGCTCATGATGGCGCTGGCGTTCCCGGTGGCCGACGCCGGGATGATGGCCATGAAGCTGCTCTTCGATGCCGGCCTCTTCACGACCTACGCAGGCAACGACACATCCGTGCTGCAGTTCCTCCCTCCGCTCATCATCAGCGACGACGAGGCCGCCGAGGTCATCGAGATCGTCCGGTCGGTGTTCGGATGATGGCTGCACTGGACGACCTCGAACGCCGCGTCGCGTCGGCGCTCGTGACCGATGATCGCTCGGACATCGACGTCCTCGGGTACGGGGAGATCTCCACCGTCCTGCGGCTCGAGGTCGACGGTGTGGCGCTCGCGTGCAAGCGGCTCCCGCCATTCCCCGGAGATTCACTTCGCGCCTATCGAGACGCCATGACCGCGTACATCGCGGCGCTCGCCAACAGAGGCTTGGTCGTCGCTTCCTCGACGATCGAGCGTACCGGAGACGCGACCGGCGGGGCCGTGTACTGCGTCCAGCCGATCGAGGAGCGGCTCCTCGTCGACCATCTCCGACAGGCCGACGCCGAGGAGATCGCGGCCCTGGCCGAGCGCCTCATCTCGCTCGTCATGCGCGCCATCGACGACCGGGTCGGTCTCGATGCGCAGATCTCGAATTGGGCCATCCGGCCGGGCGGCAACCTCGTGTACTTCGACGTGACGACGCCGTTCATCCGCGATGAGGCCGGCAACGAAATGCTGGACTTCCGGCTCGTGATCGCCTCGCTCCCGGCGTTCATGCGGCCACCCGTGCGGCGCTTCCTCCTGCCGGAGATCCTGTCCCACTACTACGACCCGAGAGCCGCGCTCCTCGACCTCGTCGCCAATCTCAAGAAGGAGAAGCTGGCCCACGTGCTTCCGGCCTTCCTCGCAGCGACGAACGACGTCGTATCGCCGCCGATCATGAGCAAGGAGGTCGATCGGTACTACCGCTCGGACGCCGTCATGTGGGAGATCCTCCAGCGGCTGCGGCGCGCGGACCGCTGGTGGCAGCGGACGATCAGACGGCGGCAGTACCCATTCCTCCTACCGGGGAAGGTGGATCGCTGATGTGCGACACGATCGCCGTCGTCCGCCCCGATGGGGTCGTGTTCGCGAAGAACTCGGACCGCGACGCGAATGAGGCGCAGGTCCCGGAGTGGCACGCGGCGTCCGATCACCCCGCCGGGTCGACCGTGCGGACCACCCGGCTCACGGTGCCGCAGGTCCCCCATACCCACGCGACGCTCATCAGCAGGCCGTTCTGGATGTGGGGGGCCGAGATGGGCACGAACGAGCACGGTGTCACGATCGGCAATGAGGCCGTCTTCACCGACCAACCCCTCGCCGACGAGGGCCTCACCGGCATGGACATGCTGCGGCTGGCCCTCGAACGGGCGGACTCGGCAGAGCGGGCCGTCGGCGTGCTCGTCGAGCTCCTCGAGCGCTACGGCCAAGGCGGCGGGTGCGGCTATGAGAAGCCGGCGTTCACCTATCACAACTCCTTCCTCGTCGCCGACCGGTCCGAGGCGTGGGTGCTCGAGACGGCCGGCTCGCTCTGGGCGACCGAGCACGTCCGTTCCGGCGTCCGCTCCATCTCGAACGGGTTGACGATCCCCGCCTTCGCGGCTGCTCACCGGAAGTGGCTCGAGACGAAGGTCGCGGCGTGCGACGTCCGGACGGGGATCACCACCGCGATGTCACGAGATGCCGCCGGGCCGGAGCGGCTCATGGCGACCCTGCGCTCCCACGGCCCGGACGAGTGGCCGAGGTACAAGCCGGTCAACGGGACGCTGTCGATGCCGTGCATGCACGGCGGCGGCATCGCTGCATCGTCGTCGAGCGTCGCCGGGTGGGTCTCGGACCTCGCTCGGGAGACCCACTGGATCACGGCGACGTCGGCCCAGTGCCTCGCGCTCTTCAAGCCGGTCCGGGTAGACGAGCCGGTCGACATCGGCCCGTCTCCGGCGGGTGTCGACGACGGCGAGAGCCTGTGGTGGCGCCACGAGCGCATGGCACGGACGGCCATGCGCGACCCGCGGCGCATGGCTCCCCTCTTCCTCGACGACCGTGACGCCGTCGAAGCCCGGTGGCGCCGTGATGCGCCATCCGGTCAGGAGGCGTTCGATCTCGGATCGGCACTCCTCGACGACTGGGCGGATCGGGTCGCGACCGCGAACGACGACACCGACGTGCGGCCGATCTGGGCGCGTCGCTACTGGGCGCGTCGCGACCGCGCCGCCTTCTGATCGAGGCGGTTCCAAGCTCGCGACAGCCTGGATGAGGCACGTCTTCCCGACAACGTGTCGGAATAGAGCCAAAAGACCCTACGGCGGTTCAACTCGCGTGCGTGAAGATCGATACCGTAGACGGCACGCTCCTGAGGAGGACTGTATGCGCACGTTGCGCTCCGCGAGAGGTGGGAACGCGAAGGGGGTAGGCCTCCTCCTCCTTGTACTCATCCTGATCATGGCCCTCACCGCGTGTGCCGGTGACACGGGGCCCGAAGGGCCGCCTGGGCCCGAGGGTCCCGCCGGCCCCGTCGGCCCCGCAGGCCCCGAGGGTCCCGCCGGCGCCGACGCTTCGATGGGGGATCTCGGCTGTGTCGATTGCCACAACGACACCACGTTGATCACCGGCAAGATGACGGCCTGGGAGGCTTCGCTTCACGGTTCCGGCACCGCGACCGCCTATGCGGGCGGACGTGCGGGTTGCTCCGGATGCCACTCGGGTGGAGCGTTCTCCGAGGCAATCGCTGCAGGCACGAGCCCCGGCTTGTATGAGGCGGCGGATACCGATCCGACCCATCAGGACTGTCGGACATGCCACGCGATCCATACGACGTACACGGCCGCCGACTGGGCACTCGAGACGTCGGAGCCGGCTGCTCTCATCGCCTTCGAAGGCACGAACTTCGACGGCGGTGCAGGCAACCTCTGCGCCGAGTGTCACCAGCCGCGCAGCACGCTCGGCGAGGCGACCGACGGCATGATCGAGGTCACGAGCACGCACTGGGGCCCACACCACGGGCCGCAGGCGGCGATGCTGCTGGGTCTCGCAGGCGGTGGAGAGACGACCGGTGCGGCGATGGCGCACGCAACCGAGGTTCCGGACACCTGCGTGACCTGTCATCTCGGCGAGACGAGCGGCCACACGTTCGCGCCGAGCGTGACGGCCTGCCAGACCTGCCACTCCGGTGTTGAGGACTTCGACATCAACGGAGTTCAGACCGAAGTCTCCGAGGGCTTGGATGCACTCGAGGCGGCGCTCGTCGCCAAGGGCTGGCTCGTCGATGCTGAAGGAGAGCTCGAACCCTTCGTCGGCCCCATCCCGGAGGCCGAGGCGGCAGCGCTGTGGAATTGGATCTACATCGCGGTGGAGGACGGGAGCCTGGGCGTTCACAATCCCGACTACACACGCTCGCTCATCGAGGCGTCCTTGGCGGCGCTCGGAGGCTGAGTCGGACGAGCGATCCAGCTGAAGCACAACGACCGGGCCCGGCATGCCGGGCCCGGTTCGTCATTGCGGCTCGCGCCCGAGCACGACAAACGCGTGCGTGTCCGGGGTCTTCGCGACGAACGGGCACCGGTCGAGGCCGACGCAGGTCTTCCCACACGCCGCACCGGTACATGCCGCCGGTCCGCTGCCTGCGAGCTCGGACGGGACCGAGAGGATGCCCTTCGCCGCCAGCACACCGAGCATCCCCGCGAGGGCGGACTCGTCGATCCCCACCCGCCGTGCCAGCGCCCTCGTCGTGAGCGGGCCCCTGGCACGGCCGAGCTCATCGATCAGGCGGTCGAGGAGCATCACAGGCCCATCGCCTTGCCGAGGTGGAACATGCCCACGGCGAAGACCCATGCGATCGCGGTCTGGCCGGCGATGCTGAACAGCATCCACCGAGCACCGATCTCGTGACGGATCGCGCCGGCCGCCGCCACGCACGGCGTGTAGAGGAGGACGAAGACGATGAAGGCGAGGGCCGCAGCGCGTTCGTGCCCGCCGCTCGAGGCCTCGAAGCTCTGCCGGATCGACGACTGGAGGCCGGACGGCGGAAGGTCCTCGGCGCCGTCGCCGAGGTGGATCCCAATGATGCCGGGTGTCTCCTCGAGCGCCCCGAGCATGGCCTTGCCGAATCCCGTCGCGATCTCCCGTGCCGAGTCTCCGAGAGATGGCTGGTCGGAGCCGCGCAGCTCGTCCTCGACGCCGAAGACCTGCGCCATGGTCCCGACGATGACCTCCTTCGCGACGAAGCCCGACAACAGCGACCCGGTCGCCTCCCAGGATCCGAAGCCCGCCGGCTCGAACGCCGGAGCGACCACGCCCGCAACGGCCGCGAACGCCGAGTCGTCGACGTCGGTGTCGGAGAAGGAGCCCGTGCCGGAGACCGGGATCGACATGAGCAACCACACGACGATCATCGTCGAGAAGATGATCGTTCCGGCTCCACTGATGAACGCCTTCGTCCTCGTCCATGTGTGGAACCAGATCGTCCGGAGCATCGGGAGCCGGTACGCGGGCATCTCCATGATGGCCGGCGCGTGCTCGCTCTCAGGCAGCAGCGTGCGCCTGAGGAGCCAGCCGACGAGGAGCGACATGACGATCCCGAGCAGGTACATGCTGAAGACGACGAGCCCGGCATTGTCGGGGAAGAAGACGGCCGCGATGAGCACATAGACGGGCAGTCGCGCGCCGCAACTCATGAAAGGGACGAGGAGGCTCGTGAGGATCCGGTCCCGCTCGTTCTCGAGGGTCCGGGTCGCATAGACAGCCGGCACCGTGCAGCCGAACCCGACGAGCATCGGGAGGAACGACTTCCCGGGCAGCCCGACGCCTCGCATCATCCGGTCCATCACAAATGCCGCCCGCGCCATGTACCCCGTGTCCTCGAGGAACGCGAGCGCGAGATAGAGGGCGAGGAGGATGGGTACGAACACGAGCACGGCGCCGACGCCTGCGACGACCCCGTCGACGAAGAGGCTCTCCACCCATGTCCCGCCCAGGCCGACGAGGCCGACGAGGCTGGAGACGAAGTGGGCGAGCGATCCTGAGATCGCCCCGTCGACCCAGTCGAGGAAGGCCCCGGCGATGTCCGTCGTGATCTTGAAGACGGCCCACATGAGCGCGAGGAAGATCGGGATCCCGAGCAGCCGATGGGTCAGGACTGCGTCGATGCGATCCGTCCTCGTGATCGCGCGCTCGTTCGTGCGATCGGTTGCGGCGTTCGCGATGTCGTTCGCCATTTGGAAGCGCGCAGCGACGATCTGCGTGTCGGCATGGTCGCCGAGCGACGTGCGGAGTCCAGCGAGCAGTCGATCGCGCAGGGCAACGAGCTCCGGGCCTCCGTCCATCCGACCGAGCGGCTCGTCGAGACCGGGATCCTCGTCGAGGAGAGCGATGGCGAGCCACCGAGTCGCGTAGTGCGACCGGACTTCGGGGAAGCGATCGATCGCGTCGACGAGCCGGCCGATCGCGTTCTCGACGTCCGCTCCGTAGTCGATCCTGAAGCCGTTCATCGTGACCCTTCGAGGGCGAATCCCGCCGCGATCGCGTCTCGCAACGCGTCGAGGCCCTTCCCCGATCGGGCGACGGCGGCCACGACCGGGACGGACAGCCGGGCACTGAGGATCTCCGGGTCGATGGTCAGGCCGCGTGAGCGCGCGATGTCGACCATGTTGAGCACGACGACCGTCGGGAGACCGATCTCGAGCACCTGGATCACGAGGTAGAGGTTGCGCTCGAGGTTCGCCGCGTCGGCGACGACGATCACCCCGTCCGGCTCCCCGCCAACGAGATAGTCCCGTGCAATGATCTCCTCCGGAGACGACGCGTTGAGGCTGTAGGCCCCGGGGAGGTCGACGATCTCGAACGCAGCGCCGCGATGCTCGAACCGGCCGACGACACGCTCGACCGTCTTGCCCGGCCAATTGCCGACGTGCTGCTTCGCTCCCGTCAACGCGTTGAAGATGGAGGACTTCCCCGTGTTCGGGTTGCCCGCCAGCGCGAGGATCACATCCGGAGTGTGGGCCTTCGTCATGCGGGCTCTTCCCGCACGAGGATGCCGCCGGCGTCGGACTTGCGGATCGCGACCCGCGTGCCCATCACGGCGAACTCGAGCGGATCACCGAGCGGGGCCACGCGCACCGCCGTCACCAGCTCCCCCGGCACGAGGCCCAACTCGAGGAACCGCCGGCTCCCCTTTCGGCTCGCGAACCGCACGACCCGGGCCGACCGACCGACCGGGAGCTCGCCGAGGGGGATGATCGCTGCCATAGAGCCCTCACACCGCCTGCTCGACGAGAACGCCGGAGGCGAGCTCCGTGACGATGTGGAGACAGGCGCCGTCGACCGACACGAAGCGGTCACCGTCTGCGCCCACGCCGAGCACGTCGACGAGGCTCCCCATCTGGAGCCCCTGATGGGCGAGGAAGGCCCGTGCGTCGTCGTCGCCCTCGATCGCAACGATCGATCGCCGCTCGCCCGCCGGCACTTCGTCGAGGCGCTGCGTCGGCGACGGTCGCGCGCCGCCGGAAGCCTCCGGTATGGCGCGACCCCGCGGGCCGCGCTCGGGAGACCCGAGGTAGGCGAAGAGGAGATCCGCGACGTCGTTCGGGGTGACGTGTTCGAGATCGCAGGCCACCGCATCCGCGCGCGCGGCGGTGAGCCCGAGACGCTCCTTCAGGAAGACGCCCCAGAGCCGACGCCGCCGAAGGATCGCCGCAGCGACCCGACGCCCCTCGTCGCTGAGGGTGACACCCCGGTACGGCTCGTACGTCAGATAGCCGCGACCGGCGAGCTTCCGAACCATCTGATTCGCCGACACGCCGGAGATCGCGAGAGACTTCGCGACGTAGGAAACCGGCACCGGCTCAGCGCGACCTTCTTCGATCGCGGTGGCGATCGTGATGAGGTACATCTCCTCGGCTTCCGACGTCGCCACCGAATCTTGAGTCATACCTTCACAATTCCAGTCGAAATGTTTGGGTCGACCTGAGGATACGGCGGTGTCGGCCGAGCGCAAATCGGCCGGCGGGCGATACCATCCGCGTCCGCAGGGATTCACCGACACCAGGGAGTCACCGGATGCGCCAGTTCCTCCGCTCGAAGATCCATCGAGCGACGATCACCCAAACCGATCTGCACTACGAAGGCTCGCTCACGCTCGACCGCGACCTGATGGAGGTAGCGAGCATCGGCGACCACGAAGTCATCCACGTCGTCAACGTCAACAACGGCGAGCGCTTCACGACCTACGCGATCGAAGGCGAGCGCGGCTCGGGGATCGTCGGGCTCAATGGGGCGGCGGCGCGCCTCGGCATGCCCGGGGATCTCGTCATCATCATGACGTTCGCTTACGTCGAGGTCCCAGACGGCGCCGACGGCCCAACGCCGCTCGTCGTCTCCGTCGACGATGAGAACCGGGCTGTGAACCGCTGACGCAACGCGAAGAATGTCCGCACGCACGCTGCACGGCGGGTAGCCTCGCGACACTCGCAGCGACCGGTGATGGGGAGACATGGCGCGTTCGAGCGGAACCCAGCGGACCACCCGGCCGTTCGTGCGGAAGCACTCCCGGAGCCCCGGCCGCGTCCTTGGTTGGGTCGCCGTCACCCTCATCGTCCTCGTCGGCCTGTTCTACGCGGGCGGCGGCTGGTACTTCTCCGGTCAGATCCATCAGCGAGGCTTCGTCGTCGGAGCGCCCGACGCCGATGAGTTCGACCTCACCGTCGACCGCGTGGAGCCCGACTCGGTCGTGCTCTCCGGCGACCCGGGCGCCGACTTCATCAACACCGACGGCACCTTCGGCCTCATCTCTGCCGAGGTCGCCGGAGTCGTCGGCGGGATCGTCGGTGCGTCGACCGATGCCGGCCGGTCGATCGTCGAGCGCGACCGCACCCCCGGCGAGCCCCTCCCGGAGGCGGGGTCGGCGGCCCGACTCGACGCGTTCGTCTGGCCCGGCGACCCGTACACGGCTCTCGGCATCGCCTACCGCGAGATCGAGTACCCGGTCGAAGGCGGCACGGCAGGAGCGTGGTGGATACCGGGCGATTCCGACACATGGATGATCCTCGTGCACGGCAAGGGCGCACCGAAGAACGAGACCCTCCGGATGCTCCCGATCGCCGCCGCTCGCGGGTACAACCTCATGGTCATCGGATACCGGAACGACCCCGATGCGCCGGCCGACCCGTCCGGCGAGTATCGGTACGGGTTGACCGAGTGGAAAGACCTCACCGCTGCGGGGCGGTATGCGAAAGAGCGCGGCGCCACCGACCTCATCGTCGTCGGCTACTCGATGGGCGGGGGCATCGTCATGTCGTACCTCCTCCAATCGCCGTTGCGCAACCAGACGGCCGCCGCGATCCTCGACAGCCCGATGCTCGACTTCGAAGCGACGATCGACCATCAGGCGTCCCAGGAGACGATCCCGCTCACGCCGTTCGGGCTGCCGACGAGCCTTGTCGCGACGGCCAAGTGGTTCGCCGGGTGGCGGTTCGACGTCGACTGGGAGGCGATGGACTACGTCGCTCAGTGGCGGGATCTCCACACGCCGACGCTCATCATCCAGGGGACCGGTGACCGGACGATCCCGCTCGAGCCTGCACATGAGCTTGCGACGACCCGACCGGACGTCGTCACGCTGATCACCCCGCCGGGTGTCGATCACGTGCTCGCATGGAACAGCGACCCGGACGGCTACGCCGCAGCAGTCAACGCCTTCCTCGACACCCTGGGGCTCTGAGCGGACGGTCGCCGGCGGTGCGTCAGATCTCGCACGCCGCGGCCCAGAGCCCGTCAGGTTCGTCGATCTGCCGTCTGATCAGCCAGAGGTCCGCGACGTTCGTCCCGGTTGG